>Ga0181520_10003034_pt1 | contig 30121 bp, 27 predicted proteins | sample PEATcosm2014_Bin_29_FD_132451 | JGI IMG/M metagenome (GOLD analysis project Ga0181520, IMG submission 132451) | Peatland microbial communities from MTU Mesocosm Facility, Houghton, MI, USA - PEATcosm2014_Bin02_30_metaG | ecosystem: Environmental > Terrestrial > Soil > Wetlands > Peat | place...
ACCCTTCAGGAGAAAGTCTTTTTCGAACACTTCCGCCTCGCGAAAAGTCTTGGCCGCGGCATCTTTTGCGGATAGGATAGGCTGGCCCACCAGAGGCCATTCAATGCCCAGTTCCGTATCATTCCAAAGGATGGTTCTCTCAAACTTCGGCGCATAATACTCTGTCGCCTTGTAAAGGAAGTCCGCGGAATCCGATAGTACGACAAAGCCATGCGCCATTCCAGCAGGCAGCCAGAACATACGCTTGTTCTCCGCCGACAACTCTACACCTACCCACTTTCCGAAAGCTGGAGAATCGCGCCGGACATCAACGGCAACATCATAGACCTTGCCAGTTACCACGCGAACCAGTTTGCCCTGCGGGTGACTTATCTGGTAATGCAATCCGCGCAGCACGTTGCGCTGCGAACGGGAGTGATTGTCCTGGACGAAATGCGCGTCAATACCAATGCTACGCATCTCTCTTTCATTGAAGCTTTCCAAAAAGAAGCCCCGGTCATCGCCGAAAACAGTCGGTTCAACGATCAACACTTCCGGAATCTGCGTGGATTGAACTTTCATGAACTATAACCCCGGATTTGCTAGAATCTCGCGTAAATAATCGCCATAGCCGTTCTTGATGCCGGCAGCCAATACTTCCAATTGCGCCGCATCGATAAAGCCTGCGCGGTATGCAATCTCTTCCGGGCAAGCCACTTTCAGCCCCTGCCGTTTCTCGATGGTCTGAACGAAGGCACTGGCTTCAAGAAGCGAGTCGTGAGTCCCCGTGTCCAGCCAGGCAATACCCCGGCTCATGATTTGCACGGACAGTTGCCCCTTGTGGAGATAAACGCGGTTTACATCCGTGATCTCCAACTCGCCGCGCGGCGAGGGCCGCAAGCCGGCGGCGATATCCAAAACCTGATTGTCATAGAAATACAGGCCTGTTACAGCGTAGCGGGATTTGGGGTGCGTAGGCTTTTCCTGCAGATCCACGGCCCGCCCGGAAGCATCCATCTCGACCACCCCGTACCGCTCAGGATCTTTCACCTGGTACGCAAAAACCGTCGCTCCCGATGGCTGCGCGGCTGCAGACTTGAGCAAGGTTACCAGTTGATGACCGAAAAAGATATTGTCGCCCAACACCAGGGCGCAATCGTGTTGACCAACAAACTCTCTGCCAAGAATGAAGGCCTGAGCCAGTCCTTCCGGCTTGGGTTGCACGACATACTGGAAGGACATTCCCCAGGAAGATCCATCCCCCAGTAACTGCTCGAAACGCGGAATATCCTGCGGCGTAGAAATCACCAGGACATCGCGAATGCCCGCCAGCATCAACACGCTGAGCGGGTAATAAATCATCGGCTTATCGTAGATGGGAAGCAGTTGTTTCGACACCACATGCGTGATCGGGTACAAGCGAGTCCCCGAGCCTCCCGCCAGAATAATGCCTTTGCGCGTGCTCATTGTTTCGTAGCTCCTGTAGGGCTGGAGAGGTTGTACTGCAAGTTGATCCATTCCCGGTAGGAGCCGCTGGTCACGTGCTCTACCCATTCAAGATTGTCCAGGTACCACTCTATGGTCTTACGCAAGCCGCTGGCAAACGTCTCGCGTGGCCGCCAACCAAGTTCGCGCTCAATTTTGGCAATATCCATGGCATAGCGGCGGTCGTGGCCGGGACGGTCTTTGACGAAAGTTATCAGGCTCTTATAAGGTCTCTGGGCAGGTTTAAGATCGTCCAGGATGGCGCAGATTTGCCGCACCACCTCAAGATTTGACATCTCCTGCCTTCCACCAATGTTGTAAGTCTGCCCCGGAATGCCTCGATCCAACACGGTGCAGATGCCATCGCAGTGGTCCTCGACATAGAGCCAGTCGCGCACGTTCTGGCCGTCGCCATACACCGGCAGCGGCGCGCCCTTGAGGGCATTGAGAATGACGAGCGGAATCAGCTTCTCCGGGAACTGTCGTGGGCCGTAGTTATTGGAGCAGTTAGTGGTGAGTACTGGCAGGCCGTACGTGTGGTGGTAGGCCCGCACAAGATGGTCCGAAGCTGCCTTGGACGCTGAATATGGGCTGTTGGGCGCATAGGGCGTCTCTTCGGTGAAGGCCGGAGCGGTCGGGGTGAGCGAACCGTAGACTTCATCGGTGGAAACGTGCAGAAAACGGAACGCACGCTGTTGCTCGGCAGGCAGCTCTGACCAATATCCCCGCACTGCTTCCAGCAACTGGAAGGTTCCTTCGATGTTAGTGCGAATAAAATCTGCCGGACCGAGAATCGAGCGATCTACGTGACTCTCAGCGGCAAAATGGACGATCGCGCCGGGGTGCTGCTCATCAAGAATCCGGCGAACCAATGCGCCATCCAGGATGTCTCCGTGCACGAAGCGGTATCGGCTGTCCTGCGCCACCGATTCCAGATTCTCAAGGTTCCCGGCATACGTCAGCTTGTCCAAAACCGTCACAGCCGTCCGTTGCTCGGCCAACCACTGCAACACAAAGGCGGACCCAATGAAGCCGGCGCCCCCGCTTACTAAAACAGGTGAATTCAATGACACGTATTTCCACCTTTCGCTGGAAAATATTGGGCCGCGCTCTCATTTGTACGAGAGTTCTCACGAACCGATCTTGATGACCGGAACCCGCGTTTCATTCCCGCCAACTTAACAATAAAGCCTGTGCGTTTTATTGGAGATACTCGTCGGCGGTTGCCGGGTTTGTCGCAGCGGACATGACCTTCTTCACCGTCGCACAGGTATTGTGAATGTACTCTTCGGTCAGAGTTGGATGCACAAGAAACATCAAGCTTGTCTCTCCCAGCTCGCGTGCAACGGCAAAACGCTCCTGAGGGCGCCACTCGGGCGGAAACGCCTTTTCCAAATAGATCTCGCTGCAACTGCCACTGAAACATGGGATACCTTCGGCCTTAACCGCCTCAATAATTCGATCGCGCGACCACTCGGGACGAAGCGCCTCTGGACGCACGAAGGCATAGTACTTGTAGTAGGCATGCTCAATGTGCTTCGGAGGCGCCGTCACACGCAAACCTGGCAAGGTCCCGAACTCGTTTGTCAGGATCTGAGCGTATTTGCGTCGAACGGAAAGCCACTTGGGAAGTTTCCTCAGTTGAATTCGCCCAATCGCCGACTGCACCTCTGTCAGCCTCCAGTTTGTTCCAAACGACTCATGCAACCACCGGAACCCTGGAGCATGCTCACGATGATAGACCGCGTCGTAACTCTTCCCGTGGTCCTTCAAAGACCACATTGAGTTCCACAATTCGGCCGAGTTTGTCGTCACCATGCCTCCCTCGCCGGCAGTCGTCATGATTTTGTCCTGGCAGAAGGAAAACGCGGCCACATCCCCCAGCGATCCGATGGGCCTCCCCTTGTATGTGGCTCCATGCGCCTGAGCACAATCTTCCACGACCTTGATACCGCGCTCGTGGGCTAAGTTAAGAATCTCATCCATCTCGCATGGCCACCCGGCCAGATGAACCGCGACGATTGCCTTGGTGCGCGGCGTCAGCACACGGCTAATGCTCTCCGCCGTAATATTCTGGCTGTCGCGATCGACATCCGCGATTACCGGACGGGCGCCAACCATAACCGCGCAGCTTGCCGAAGCGATAAATGTTCGGCTGGTGGCAATCACTTCGTCGCCTGGACCGATGCCCAAAGCCTTCAAGGCACATTCCAGAGCTACGCTGCCGTTGGCCAGTGCGATGGCATGTTTGCAGCCGGCAAATGCCGCAAACTCCGTCTCGAATAGCCGGCCTTCCTGCCCAGTCCAATAATTGACTTTTCCGGATTTCAAGACTTGTATGGCTGCTTCAACCTCGTCGTCCGCAAAGAAGGGCCACGCCCCGGCAACGCCCTCATTCGCTGCCAACAGCGAGTCGTCATTCGCGGTCTTGCCGATAGGAGAGGACTTCATTTCACCTGTAACTGTCATGCTTTCCTTACTATTGCCTTCAGAGTTGCGGAGTAGCCGCTTTCTCAACCAGCTCAACGAGCAGATAATCACGGTTCATTAGCCATGCAATCCGGCGGCCATTGAACGCCACAGCCGGCACCGGGGCCTGGATCGTAACATACTTGCGGTCGCGCAATAGAAGAACGGCATCTTCGATGGCCGGGACTTCATAGCAAATGTGGTTGATGCCCCCACCCTTTTTCAAGGCAATTGCCAGTCGGCTATCCGGACCGTCCGGTGCTATCAGTTCCAAGCACACAGAATCACCAGGCAATGCAAGGAATTGCACGAACGCGGTTTGCACCGGATCGTGAAATATCTTGCTCTTGGTTTCGTACCCCAAGTTTTCTGCATAACTCACCGCAGCGCTCGCGATGTCCTTGACCAGCACGCCGATATGATGTGTTCGAAACATTGGATTCATGGCGGCCTACGAAACCAGTTTATCGGCGAGCAGTCTTCGCAGTTCTTCCGCCGTTCGCACATTGCTGACTTGATCGATCGTAAACTTGAAATCGAATTCTTCCTCAAGGGCCAGGATGAGCTTAACGTGCGCCAAGCTGTCCCACGCAGGGAAATTGCTGCGTGTCAATTCGTCGATTTTCAGATCTGGCCGGTCAAATACATCACGAAATACGGCTTCCAGCTTGTTCATTACCGCTCCTCTTCATCGATTCTGCGTTAAGACTTCTAAGACAGGGCTGCACCTATCAAGTCTGAAATCTCCATAAATGGCGGGAAGGGCCGCTCAGCAGCCAACTCGGCGCGATAGGACCGCTTGCCGTCCGCTCCAATCTCGATCAGGGCAAATCCCATGCGGTCATAAAGATTCGCAACATGTTGATTCTTGGGCGAGGGAATATAAGTACCCAACAATGCCTTGTAGCCGGAAGCCCGCGAGAAGTTCCACACAGCCGCCAGCATCGCATCCTCAACCTGGCGGCCGAGAACCCTGCAACTTATAAGCCAGACACCAATGCTGAGCGCATCACCCTCGGGAGAGGCCATCAATACCCCTGTAATGCCGCTGTCACCGTATCGGTCGCGGAGATGCATGAATTGCGTGTAATTGCGACGGGACGCGGCAAAGAGATTCGCCTGCTCCGGCGTCATTCGCTCGGTTGTGAGGTTGAACTGGTTCGTTTTATTGATCAGCTGCACAATGCGCGGCAAGTTGGTCTGGTCGAACGGTCTCAAATCCACGCGCATCTGCAGCCCGGATAGAAACTCCTCAATCGACTTGCTGGACTCACGCAATGCTTCGCGATTGAGATTGGCTCGATAGCTCTCCGCACGCGCCTTATCTTCAGACGTCAGCGCGAGCGTCTCGAAGAGCAATTCACGGTGCAGCGTTTCGATATATAAGGCGGGATCGGCCGGAAGTTCCAGCACCTCGATCTCAGGAATGCTCTTACGCACCCGATCCCGCTCGGCGGGGTTGTCGTCAACGAATACCAGGCTGTCGACACCGATATTGAGTTGCTTTGCAATTACCCGGAGATTATCAGCTTTGGGCGCCCAATTGGCAACGAACGAAGAGATGTCCTCAAGCCTGAGCACCATCTCTGGATGTTGATGAAACGGTAGCCTGGCATCGGTCTCGTCATTTTTCGAACAGACGGCAAGGATCACTCCGCGATCATGCAGCGCTTTCACGTAGCGCTGAAAAACAACAAATGCTTCGCCTTCGGGGCCGCCGCCGAGCCGTATTCCATCCAGGCCGTCCTCTCCGATCACGCCGCCCCAAAGCGTGTTATCTAGATCCAGAACCAGACACTTCGAGCTCAATCCAAGGATAGCGCGCAGGAGCGCGACTTCATGCACGGCAAGCAATCCGGCTGCCTCGGTTGCCGGATACTGCTTTGCAACGAGCCACATGCGCGCATCGTCCCACCTCCGTTTGCCGATCAGTGAGGCTACTTGTTCGATATCGAGAATGCTTACGTCCGAGCGGCTTGCGGCGGCCTGCGTCAGTTGGAGATTCAACTGACGGATCAAGCTGTCTCGTCCTCCTGGGAGCCGTCCGCTAAGCCCTCCGTATGCGGAGACCTCGGGAACTACAAAATTATGCTGGATAACATGACAATGAAACCGGGAAGCCACCGCGCTCCACATCCCGGTAACATCCGCCAGCCTTTGCGCTATGATCAATTCGGAGTCTTCGGCTTCCTCCGGCATAGCAAGCGAGCGCCAGTCGGTCGCCAATACGATGACCTCAGGCCGAAAGTCATGAAGACCGGAGCTTGGGTCCAAAAGCTCTTGCATATGCTGATTGTATGCGCCGTTGTAAACGACAAGCTCGATTCCGCTCGCGAATGCCACAGTCTTCAGCACTGGCATTAGAAAGTCGAATGTGGCGTTGCCCAGCATTGCCAGACGGCAGGTACGCACATAGCGGACCACACCGGCGCGCTCAAGCGACCTGAGAACCTTTCCGCAAGCGCTGAGCGCACGGTAGGACTCCGATAAGCGGATCGCTCGCTTCAGCGGAGCAACGGCCTCCGATGCGTGGCCGCTTTGCTCGAGCGTACGTGATAGCGCAAATAGGCGCAACGCTTCTGCAGGACGTGAAGTCGGACATGAGAAAGAATCGAGTGTAGCCGACGCAGGCACGAAATCCGCGCCCGCTTCAAACAACGCGGCCGCCAACCACTTCGCACCTGCCGCTTCATGGTGGCAAAGTTCTTGCGCGATGCTCTTCCACTTACATAGCTTTGTCAGATAATTTGCTTCCTCATACAGTCGCTGCACAACCGCGACATCCGGCGAAGCAATCCTCGAACTCCACTTGACCAGCGAAGCGAGTTGCGTCTGTGCGGAGACTGAGCTGTCGGGTTTTCGCCCGGTTTCGGCAACGATGTTGGACAGACTCACCGTCCTTTCCCGTTTTTGTAGGGAATTAAGCGATTGCATAACCACCGTCGACCGGCAAAACAGTTCCAGTAATCCACCGCGCATCGTTCGACAGCAAGAACAATACCGGGGATGCAACGTCGTCCGGCATGCCGAATCCCATCGGGTGCCGTGCCTCCAGAGCGGTCAGCTGCGCCGGCATAAGCTTTCCCAGAAAACCTTCCGACATCGGCGTGCGCACCACTCCAGGCGATACTGCGTTGACACGTATCTTCTGCGATGCAAGCTCAAGCGCCAAGGCCGACGTTGCCGATTCGATGGCCCCCTTCGACGCCGCGTATGACACCGCTCCCGCCCCAGCCGTACGCGCCGCAGCCGAAGAGAACAGCACCACGCTCCCACCCTTGGCAATCAAGCGTCCCTTGACCAGCAGCGCCAGAAGGCCCAGGCAGCCTTGGACGTTCACCGCCCATGGCCGGTAGATATCCTGGAAGGACTCCATCAGGAAAGGACGAAATGTGTGAACCCCGGCAGCAAGCACGCAGCCATCCAGTGGACCGACATCCGCCTTCAGGCGGGGAATTAGTGACTTGACCGCCGCTTCATCCGCAAGATCCGCTAAGTAAACCCGCTGCTCTGCCAAACCAAGGCTAGAGAGCGCCTCTTCATTACGACCAATTGCCACTATGCTAGCGCCTGCTTCACCCAGTCGAAGCGCGCAAGCACGCCCAATACCGGAAGACGCCCCGGTCAATAGAATCTTCTTACCCGAAAAACCTACCATTTCATTTCACCCGATGAATTCATAAGCATTATCAGGCCAGCAAATCACTGTTGCCGCCCAGGAAAGGCCCGCTCCGAATCCGATTGCCAGAACCTTGGCGCCCGGCTTCACCTTTCCTGCGCGCATGGCATCGGCAAGCAGGAGCGGAATCGTTGAGCCACTTGTATTACCCACTTCCGCAAAGTAAGAATGTGTCTTTTCCACTGGTATCTTCATCTTCTTCAAAAGATACTCGATCATGTATCTATTCGCTTGATGAAAGAGAAACAAATCAATATCGTCCATGTTGAGCGATAACTTGCTCAACAAAGACTGAACTGTCCTTGGCACCGTTGAAATGGCAAAATGGAAAATGGCCACGCCGTTCATATAGAGGTTCTGAGGCGAGCGCACATTGCCTTCCTCATCCGTCGACTCGATCGCGGTATCTACAGTGCACGGCTGGCGCGCAGCGCCCGCGGGGATTATCAAGTACTTGCTCCCAGAGCCGTCCGTGCCCAGCTCAAAGCCCAGAAACCCTTCTCCATCCTTCACCTCCCCCAATAAGGTGGCGCTTCCTGCATCTCCCATCAATGGAACTAACGCTCGGTCCTGCGGGTGAATCGTGTGCGTCATCGTGTCGCCCGTAAGAACCAAAGCCCTCGTGGCACACCCCGAAACCAACATCGAATGAGCAACAGAAAGAGCGTATATGTATTGGCTGCACCCTAGATTGATGTCGAACGCCGCGCATTCCTTCTTGAGTTTCAGACGTTCATGAACTATGCAGGCGGTTGACGGCAGCCAATGATCGGGCGATTGTGTGCAAAAGATAAGCAGATCAATCGACTGCGGATCAATCTGGTATTTTGCGAATAAGCGTGCAGCCGCGTTGAACGCCAGGTCTGAGCCACAGACGCCCGCAGGCGCCACACGCCGATTCCGAATGCCGACAGAGTTGAGTACCTTCTGCATGACATCCGCGCCAAACCGACGCTCTATCTCTTCGTTTGTTACTATCTGTCCGCCGGGTTCCGGCTCAACAGCAAGAATTCCACTACTCCTCATGTCGCTCTCACGCTCTTATGTCGACTGTCTCAGTCACCGGCAAGGCTCCGATGCTCCGCGAAGTGTTCAGAGGCACTTCTATTTGCCCGACGCGATTCTCGCTTGAATGGTGTCGATGATGTCCTGGATGGTCTTGAATCCGCGGATCTCCGTCGCCGATAGCTGAATACTGAATTTCTCATCCACCATCGCCATCATTGTCAGCCACGCAAGTGATGTCCATTCCGGCAATTCCGCAATCTTCGCATCCACATTCAACGAACTTGGCTCGACTTCCATAGCCTCGGCCAGCAAATCGATAACTTCCTGATTCATGCTCTTTCTCCTTGTGAGATTGATACTACATTAACACTTTCGCCGGTACCCCTATAACTGTCTGACCGGCCTTCACGTTACGGATCGCAACGCTTCCCGCCCCGACAACGGAATACTCACCCACCCGGACTCCTGGCATAATAGTAGCATGACTTCCGAGAAACACGCCCCGCTCCAGATGCGCGTGCCCCGTAACGTCGCAAAAAGCGCTAATCGTGCATCCATCCTCGACAACTGCGTCATGTCCGCAGCCTGTATGTGCGTTGATCGTCACAAAGTTTCCAACCGTCACATCGACGCTGAGGCCAGATAACATCTCCATAATGACCCCTTGCCCCAGCGTCGATCTTGGGCCGATAGTCACAGTGGGATGAATCACATTCGCAAATCTTCCACCTCGCTCAAGCATCCTGTTGCATATGTCTAGTTTAATCCGCGGATCTCCAACAGTGCAAACCAACTGGTCATTCGCTCCCGGGAAAAAGTCATAGATTGTCGAAATCACATCTAATTGAACGCCGCAAGAATTCAGGCGCGCACGCGAAGCATCAAGATCGTCATCGATTAGGCAAATGTCTTCCCATGCACGCTGATCGGCAGGAATCTGCGAGCACGTCCACAATACCTCTTTCGCAAAGCCCCCGGCGCCCATCAGAACAAGACGATGCTTCACGATGAATACCCCGAATCAATAACAAGGCTTGTTCCTGTCACTCTTGCGGCGTAATCGGACAATAGATACGCGATCGCCACAGCAACCTCCTCGGGCTCCAGCAGACCTAACAGATGCTGGTCCAGCATTGCTCGCATTTTCTCTCCTGGAAGCACTTCGGCGGCGGCCTGAAACATAGGAGTGTTAACGTACCCTGGAGCGACACAGTTGACACGGATTCTCTTCGCTGCCAGCTCCTTCGCCGCTGACTTTGCGACCAGGGTAAGAGCGGATTTGGATGCGCTGTATGGGACCATTCCGGGTTCGCCCACCAACGCGGCCGTCGATGAGACGATCACAAAGGAGCAACCAAGCTCGTCCACCACCCCCTTTGAGGACGCCGCGCGCAACAGCATGAGGGTGGAGTATAGATTCGGCAGGAAAACACGGTCCAGGCTCTTCTTCGATAGCGAGCGGACCGTATTGTTACTCGATACTCCTGCGGCGTGAACCACGCCGGACAGCCTGACCTCTGCCTCCTTCGTAAGTCCGGTGAGCCAGGGGACGATCTCATCCAGGTTTAAAAGATCAAATGGTGATATTGTGTGAATCGAGTAATTATCGAGAAGCGCCCGCGTCTTTTGAAGTTCCTCCACCCGCCTTCCGGTGAGAATCAGCTTAGCGCCCAACTTGCTGAGCACAATCGCAGTTGCTCTTCCGATCCCCGAAGAAGCGCCGGTCACAAGGATGGGCTTGTTGCTAAGGTCAAGCGGGTTGAACATAGTTAATCACCTCGGTCTGTATAACCCTTGCAGTCCGCAAACCCGACAGGGTCACGGCCGACGCCCCCCAGGAGTACCCAATCCCAAACCCCACAAGCAACATGGGATAGGGAATGTCACCAAGCACCTTCTCCCGAAGGTCGTCTGCAAGAAGCAGGGGGATCGAGCACATCGACGTGTTGCCATATTTTCCTATATTGATAGGAACACGATCTACGGGCAGTTTCATCTTCCTGATTAATGTCTTCAGCAGAAAAGCATTGGCCTGATGCATGACGAACGCTTCTACCTGTTCCAATGTCCATCCTTGCAACTCAAGAACTTGATTTACGAGTGGACCTACTCGCTGAAGCGTAAAATTGAAAATCTCCATACCATCCATATAGGTATCCATCGCTGAACGGACATTTCCATCGACCCCTTTGCAACGCATAAATGCGTCGGGTGTTGGACGGTTCCGAAACGCGCCAGCCGGAACCAGAAGGTTCTTGTAGCCAGAACCGTCTGACCCAAGAACAAAAGCTATCGGAGCGGCGCATTCATCGAACTCGATAGCCGTAGCGGTGCCAGCATCGCCGAATAGCATCGCAACAGATTTGTCTTCCGGTGATATCGTGAGGCTGGGAGTGTCCCCCGCCAAGAGGAGCACACGCCGCGCCATGCCGGATGCAATAGCCTGTGATGCGATCGACAAACCGTACACGTACCCCGAACATCCGAGGTTCACGTCAAATGCAAAGCAGGAAGAACTCAGGCCCAGTTTTCCATGAATGACGCAGGCCGTGGCAGGGTTGAAATAATCGGGGAACTGGGTTACCATAATTACGCCGTCAATGCTATGACGGTCCCAACCAAGGTCATCGAGTAATGCGCAGGCCGCAGCAGCACACAAATCTCCTGCAGTCTGTCCGTCCTTCACCCGGTACAACTGCCGCAGCCCTACCGTAAATTTCGTTTTCTCAACCTCTTGCGGATCGAATGCGCCGCCAAATTCCTCGACGTTGTGCGGCTCGCCTGGGACCGCGCAAACCAACCCGCGAATTGCAACATTTGAAATCCTGCACTGAGCCAAAATGCCTCCTATCACTCAACAGAGTAACACAAGCGCTATGGCCACGCCCGCGTCGTGTGAGATAGAAACTTGCAAATCCGAATACCCGTTTTCGGAGGCGATCTGTAAAACGCTCCCTGTCAGTCGCAGGCATGGGTGGCCATCCGCTTCAGAATAAGCTTCAATTTCCTTCATCCGTGTTGGATCCTCGATGCCAAGATGCAATGCCTTGAGCACTGCCTCCTTCACTGCAAAGCGCCCGGCAAGGAACTCATGGGCTCGCAACGTAGGCAATCGCTCCGCATACTCGCGCTCGCCAGATGAGAAGACCTCTTGCACAAAACTGGTACTGACAGAAAGTGAGTGGGCAATTCGTGCGACACTTACTATGTCGACTCCTATGCGCATCAGCGCCCCTGGTTCTTCGCGCCGATTTCGGCGCTCACGCCCATGAACTCCGGCATGGTTGCATGACCATGACTTGCAATTCCGTCGCGTCTCAGAACACGCCTAGCTGTCATGTATAAGATTTTCAGATCCAGCGATAACGACCAGTGATCGACGTACCACGTGTCCATGGCAAATTTTTCATCCCAACTCAGCGCATTGCGTCCATTAACCTGTACCCACCCGGTAATTCCCGGCATCACATCATGCCTGCGTGCCTGCTCCAGCGAATACCGAGCCAAATACTTCATCAGCAGCGGCCTTGGACCCACGAGGCTGATGTCCCCGCGAAGCACGTTCCATAACTGCGGCAACTCGTCGAGACTTGTAGCCCGCAAAAACCGCCCAACGCGGGTCAGGCGGTCCGCATCGGACAACAACTTCCCGCTCGCGTCGCGATTGTTCGACATGGTGCGAAACTTCAGCAGCCAAAAGGGCTTTGCTAACCTGCCCGGCCGTTGCTGTCGGAAAAAAATTGGGCGTCCCATGGACAACCAAACCAGCACACTTACAACTATGAATACAGGCGACAGTATGATGAGTCCACAAAGTGCGGCACTGCGATCAAACCCTGTCTTGATCCAGAACCGCCATCCATGCTGCGTGGGCTGCTTCAACATGGTGTCTCCTCGAAACGCAGTTCTTGGCTGTGGGCAAACAGCCGGTCGCTGAGCCATCTGGCTCGGTGTGGCTGGGCAGCAGTCAGTCGACTGAAAAATCGTCGACACCCACTCATGAACACTATACTTCCTATACGTATTGCTATCGACCTCCACATACTTCGACCAGATAAATGAATCCGGTATTTGAACCCCTCTCCGATTGACGACTAATATATTATTCGGATGATAAAAATCATAGTTTACGATGTCTGCATTTGTCGTAATTAGCTTTCTGCGCGCACCTAACGCCTCAATCGTTCGCATAGTCAGACCAAGCTGCGCCGGATGCTCGGAGTCAATCATTATCTTCGCGTTCGCCACTGCCTGAACAGCCTCACGCCTACTCAATGGAGAAAACTTGAACTCAGCCATTTTTGCCCCAAAAAGCTTTCTCTCAAGATATTTCATCTTGTAAAACAAGACAGGAGCGGGAATATACATATAGAAATAACTACTCATCAAGTGAGAATGCGCGTATTGTTCTATTTCTCTAATCATGCTGAAACGGTCGCTGTGAATAGTGCCAATGAATAAAAAATCATACTTGGCATCGGTCGGTACTTTCTCCATATCCCTATAGTCATCTAAGTAAAACAGAGGTAAGAATGTCATTGAATACGTTGCGCAATCGCGCTTGTCAAATGAAAATGTTCGATCGAATAAATCGAGCTTATCTACAGGTCCTTTCGTAAGCGTCATTGAATCCCATTGATAGAGAAAAATGGAAGCGCTTTTATGGCAGGTCCTTAGATCACTTATGAATTTTCTGGTGGCGGCCTCGGCCCGGATCAGCAATACAAAATCATAGTTGTTCCACATAGTCGCGTTGATAATGCGATCAAAATAGGCTTGGATATAACTTCGAATGAGGCGAGGAGAGTACCGGATCAGGGTCTTAGCCAAAACATTGAGCGCCGGCCGCTCCTCATAGCAGTCGATAACAGCTCCTCTGGCCTGTAGCGCCTGCGCGATCGCATCGGAATACTGACCAATAGGCGCGACCAACAAAATCCTTTTACTGCGAAGACTCGTCATTTATAAATTCCCCAACATACCATCTCACTTATGGACTCCTCATATATCTTGCTTTGGATCTTCAAATACATGACCCATGCAACAAATACTAAGATTCCACGGTCGATCGTACATTTCGGTGAAAACTAAGCCTGGATCTGATTCTTGTTAGATCCTCATAACTGTGATGAATGTCGCCCAGTTAATAGAACTCCATAGCGATCATCGTGACGCGCTTTCACATATTTTATATTTTATTTAGGATCTTTCCGACCGTGAGCACATCCATGGGCACACCTTCCCCGACATTGAAGACCTCATTGTTTGCTCGATCACTTTCAATCCCCAGGATTATTGCATACACCAAGTCATCAATGAGACGAAATTACGCCTCTAGCGGCTATCCTCAAAAATGATGACGATATTCCCGTTGAGGATTGGGGTTGAGAAAATGGAGAGGATGCCGGTATATCTATTGGACTAGGATTGGCCTGGACCATAGACATTATGAAAAGCAACCGGCACTATATCCAGAACTGGACAAACAGTCATCGCCATATCTTCCTGCGCATGTTTGGTGTTGCCAAAAACAGAAGTGGGGTGAATCTTCGATTTCTCGTTGGTGCCCACCCGCATCGAGAGTTGCTGCAACCCGCGCCTTGATCTCAAGGTCGCCTTTCCTCATGCATGCTTCCGTTCGCTGCAACGGATATGCATAGCCTTTATCGAGAGAACGGTATCGCTGCCACACGCGCGACATCCTCATTCATAAAATGTTATTAAATGCATAAAGATGGTTGATCCTATATCCTACCAAAAATACATCCGGGAAGCTCTTTGCTACTATATTAGCGTTGCCACCTGAAGATCTGTAGTCGATGCAGATAATCTCGAAGATAATCCCTTAGTATGCTCGTAGATAGAGGCGATACAACCGTTGAGAAAATCTATGGTCTTGAAGTTTGGGATAATAATTGCCAGATCAAACATCTGTGCTGTCATTGAGTTCCTCGCGCGGTAGAAACGATCTCGCGGGCCGGGATACCGGCAACGGTTGTATTCGGCTTGATTGAGTCCAACACTACTGAATTTGCACCGACGGTTACGTTGTCACCGATCCTGATGCCACCAAGAACCTTGCAACCGGCTCCAAGTATGACGCTATCACCGACATCAGGGCGCAACGCTGAGTCGAACCCTATATCTAATTTCTTGGCTCCAAGCGTTACACCTTGGAAGACAGTGACTTTACTGCCGATACGGCTGGCTCCAATGACAGTCCCAGACGTATGCGGGAAGAAAATGCCTGGGCCTATCTCGCAGCGAGGTGAAACTTCCAAGCCGAAGAGTAGGATATTTAGATATGTTAGTAGTCTTGGCAAGATCGGAATACCATGGAGCCTGGCCCATCTGCTTCCGCGACACAAAACAATCGGCAGGAATCGAGGGTGCAACAATCGGCAGGTAAATCCGAAGAATGTTGGCGGTGCGTTTGTCCGCCCTTCGAGCTCGTATTGACGCGCCAAATCGCTATACAGAAGTTGCTTCAGATTCAACATGTTCCACCATGAGGCCGCGCGATATGAGTTCCTGTGTGGCAGCACCGAGGCGGTCGGGTTCCACGGGTTGCTGTTTTACCCAAGCGACAAAGCGATCCAGCCCTTGTTCCAAGGAGATTTCCGGAGCGAACCCCAGTTGTTTATGGATAGCTGTGCTATCGGCGTATCCGTGGCGAATGTCGCCTAGACGATACTGCCCTGAGATTATCGGGCACGCGCCGCCTCCTAGCCGTTCACTAAGCAATAGTGCTATTCGCTCCACGGTGGTAGGGTAACCGGAACCGACATTCAAGGTGCTTCCGTCTGCTCCGTCACCGCTAGCACCTAAGACTACTGCGCGCGCAACGTCCAATACATGAACAAAGTCTCTGCTTTCCTGGCCATCTTCGTAGAGGTTGACTGTCTTGCCGCACCGCAACTGGTTGGAGAAGATCGATAAAATGCCTGTATACGGGTTCTTCAGCGACTGGCCTTCGCCATAGACGTTCTGAAGCCTAAAAATGACAGTAGGAATGCCGAGAGCCTTGCCGGCAATTCGCACTAAGTACTCTTGCGCCAACTTCGTAGCTGCATAAATTGAGGCAGGAGTTGTCTTAGCATTCTCAGGAGTGGCCGTAGCGATGATTGGGCTCATGCAGATCGGGCATCGCGGTTGCCATTCTTTGGAGCGAAACATCTCCTCAGACCGCATGGATGGAAAGACTAGACCGCAGCGGGCGCATAGGTATGCGCCTTCGCCATACACAGACCGCGACGATGCAAGGATAATCTTAGCCACCTTATGCTTATGATTGGCCAAATAGTCGAGCAACAGTGCCGTGCCGCCAACATTCGTCTCCGTGTACCGAGAAATTTCATACATGGACTGTGCAGTACCGGTCTCCGCAGCAAGATGTACTACGCACCGTACGTCTGCGAGCACCGCACCCCAATCATTGGCTCTGCAAACATCGCCTCGGAAGACTTCGACATCCGGACATTTAAGCAGTGATAAAGAAGACAAGTCAGGAACGGCCCCATGGATCTGCGGACTTAGATTATCGTAAAGACGCACACGCCGCTTCTGCTCCACGAGCAGCTTGACTACTTCCATTCCGATAAATCCCAGACCGCCAGTGATTAGAAACTTGTCTTCCTTCATCAGAACGCTCCTTCATATATGATGTCGTGCAGATACCATATTCTTACTCGGTATCCTACCGATACCACTGAACATTCACTATACTCTCGATCGTAGCCCGGCAGATGGCTTCCAATTCTCTATACGATAGTTGCGCGAATAAAACAGCCTTCTGCAAAAAAATCTCAAGCATATCTTAAAATAGGGTAGACTTCCGTTATTCCTCCATAACCGGTATACCAAGCGGTGGAAAATTCTTACCGCTAGTAGTACACGCGCTACTCCTCCTACCCACTCATCATAAGCTGTCTCTTCCGCACGACAAAAATCTTCGTAACGTCCTGGAGTAGATCGGTTCTTCAGATCATAACCGGATACTTCATGTTCCACATAAATATTTCCAGCGACGAATACCCTTAAGCCATGACAGTGAAGCCTATGATAAATGGCAAGATCGGAAAAATCTAGATTAAATCTCGGATCATACCCGCCAACCCCCTTAAGTGCGCTGACTTTGATCGTAGATGCCGAGTTAACAGCATATACGTTATCAGTTGGAATTCCGATAAATCCATCAGGAATCTTCTTTGTAAGCGTCAAGTGCTTCATGCGTATGAATGGAGATAACACTTGTCCATCGCTCGATATATGTGGAACAATCGCTGCAACGTTAGGCAGAGGGGCTACAAACGCAGCAGTATGACAGAGTTTTAGTAAAAAATCAATAGGGAGGGTGGTGTCCTGATCCAAAGTAAGCAGCCAGTCAAATCCCTCCTCATGCGCAATCTCCAGCGCATAGTTATAGGCTGTAGCCAAACCGCCATTTTCGAAGTCCGCTTTAAATAGCAAATCATCAGGTAACTCGCCGATATCCTGCCCCCCTGGCGTGTTGTCATAGAGCACAATCTTAATGTCCGCTTGTCCGTCCGAAAGAGCGGACATCGCGGCCCGAAGGGTCGAATAAGAAACTGACTCGCTGGGCTGCATCTTGTAAAGGACGATCACGGCAAGCACCCGCACGGGGAATTGATTGACTGAATTATCCATAGGCTGCCTCCTGGCGGCACAGCGATAAACCGTTACAGTATCTACGGCCTTGTTAGTGTGGAGAAATGACCCTGCTTGTTTGCCGAAAACAGACGTAGTTGCAACGAGCCAAAAAAAGTAGAGCAATCCGCAATCGATGACCCCGGATATATGTCTGCTATGTAATAAACACCATCATTGACAATCAACTTCTTTCCGAATGAAGCCTACTAAAGACCGAGTTGAATTGCTCGCGCAAGTAAGATGCACTATTTATTGTAGCCATACAGCCGCTTACATGGCTAACAAATTACCACTTAATCAACAATCATTCGCTGACCTTGGAGACATAAAAATAACCATTCCTCGTAAGCATTAAGCGGCGTTGTATGACGTTAAGACAAAGCCCATCTTGTTGCGGTTAAGCTACGAAGAGCTACTTTTCCTTTCGGTTTTGCATGCGTTGTTATCTCCACACACAGAAGATAGTACACAGGTAGGAAGTAGCGACCGTGCTCATATGGCAATATGGCAAAAAGCAACGCATAGATCACAGCAAAGAAAAGGCGGTCATTGTTAAGACTGAATCGACGCGTTGCGATAAACCAGATGGTAACTACGACATTGGCTAGAGAAGATAACGGGGCAATAAACGCGCCGTAGATATCTTTGCTGAGCAATCCTTCTGCGGTTCTTTCAAAATGAAACGCCCCACTGTAAAGGTTTATAGCAATTCTAGGCAAAACGACCGCAAAGTAGAGATAATGGTCCTGAGCGTTTGCTAACATAGACCCTATCCGACCTTGCAGAGAGTCGATTGGCTCAAGTCTTTCCAGTACGTAAATGGTTGACAATAAATATGGAGTTATGATAGTAATAATCATAACCATCAAGCAGATTGTCATTCTTCGCCGTCGATGGAGAGGGTTAATCCTCCCGACGAGCATTAGAAAGACAATCATGATTAAGAATTGTTGCCATCTTGCAAACAATGCAACCAGCAAGGAACCATAGAGCAGCAACCGCGATCTCCTATCGCTCGACAAATACTTGCAGAGCATTGCGAGTGAAATGAGAACAAGGATTTCCTTGTTGAGGGTCAGCAGGGACACGAGGATAGCTGGATTAACTATAAGTAACAGCGTGAGCAGAGGAGCCCGCAGCGGAACAGATTGCGCGAACAGTCGCACCGAAAAGAAAAAAAGGAGGTAATTGAAGCATAATATCAGGAAGTTGCTTCTGAGCAGACGTGCGATCATTACAGGACCGATCAAACTACCGCCCGATGACACCAATTCGACGGGGGTTGTATCGTCACTGAATCCCCATTTGGCAGACAGCGCGTCTCTGTGGAGTCCAGCATTCCATAGATATGTGCCTGAATCTGCGCCGATTTTGAGGTCGCTTGTTCCATCGAGCGATGGGCCGACATAAACAAAGTAGAGTACAACTGAATTCAAAACGATGTATAGAATTAGGATACAGGTGGCCCAGTCCCTAACTGTAAGACCCCTTACGAATGGATGCCAACTTTGGAAGCCATGGCCGCTGATTCTCGGTATGGGGATCGTCGTCATATCACTCTTCCGTGCGTTGTTTCTGTTAGAGAATGTTTCATCAGCATTCGCACAGCCCTCATACTACTGATTTCAATAGATTGGACGGGGCGTGGATGTATTATTGAAACACTCTATTCAGTAATTCAGAACCACCAGTAAAAGAAGTAAGATGGGAGCAAAGTCCAGTGAACTCACTCTGCAACGGGCCTCCCAACCTCGTCTGTTCTGTCGGCCTGCTGCGCGGCGCGTTTTATGCTCTCGGTGAACCACCGCGCAATGCGTTCAGTTCGCGGCACCCGCAACCGGTACATGAACTGTTCCCACGCAATTTTCGAAAACTCAGGATTGCCATACTTCATTCGTTGCTTGATTGCCCTTGCAAAAAACTTAAGCGTCTGAATTGCATTCTCTAAACGGCTACTGTAGAGATCGTTAAACGCTGTTTCAGCACAGGCGCGGCTCCTGTAGCGCCATGGAGTCATCGGGTGCTCGCAATCCATGATCGTCATGTCATGCTCCAGTTTTACATCTGCCGCCCTCCATACCTTCATGCCGTGCTCAAAGAGTTGACGAAAGAGGTAAATATCGGAGTAATCCAGCCAAAAGTCGGTACTGAAACCCCCGATGGCCCGCAACGATGCGACTCGCATAATGCAACCGTTATTGATCGCGACCGCCTCTCCTGGCGCAATTCCGCACTCCCCAATTGGGTACATGCAGTTTCTGTCGAGTATTCGCAGTCGCTTAGCAATGTAGAGCACATACTGCTTCGGCTGAACGTACTTGCGGTTTCTGTCCATTACTAGCAGGCGCTTAGGAGAAACTGCGCAACCTCGTACCAGCACAGTTGGAGCAATGGCGGCGATTTCCTGTATGGGCAACAAGTTTAGGCTGTGCCGTAACATAGCGAGGAGGAATTCGCTCGTTAACTTCGTGTCTTGATCCAGCAGCAACAACCACTCATATCCGTGCTCGAGAGCGTACTCCATCGCGAAGTTGTACGCGCTAGAGACACCGAGATTCACCTGCGAATGATGGTAGAGGAAGGGAATCGGTAGCTGCAAATTCACAATCGCTTCTGGGGAGTTGTCCCAGATCATAACAGTGTAACACTGAGTGAGGTCTGGCCGGGACGAAAGCGCATCGCAGAGCCCTCGTAAGGTGGGCGACTCGGAGAGAGGCATCTGGTAGCGGACTACAACGGCGAGAATCTTCACTTTTCCGGCTCCAATTGGTTTCTGGCGAAGGAGCAATAACAACAGGCGCGCTCTCAAACCCTGAACGGCAGTCCACTCAACCACGGCCAGCAATTGTACTGGGTATACGTCTTAACTGGATAACCCAGGAAGAGTCAATAACGAGATCATCGCACGGGATACTACGGGTACGACATAACCAATCGCCAGTCACCGGAATAGCTCAATTGCTGAACTCGTGGAGCATGGAAACAGCAGCAGCGTTCCAGGTAAAAGGCTGAATATCTTTAGATGCCTGGGCGACTCGAGACAACTGCTCTTCAGGATTGGCTTGAATCTCAGCAATTGCATCCGCAATCGCGCGTGCATCATGCACAGGGACGATCCAAGAGTTATGGTTGTTTGCCGGCATATAACCTGTAGTCACTACCGTTACGCCGCATGCCATGGCTTCCATGACCGGATAGTGCGGCGCCCCAAGTTGCACCGTACCTGGGGCAACCAGTATATCAAGAGACCGATAGTAGCCGCCTAATTCCTGGTCGTTCTTTGGCACAACGATATTTATGTCGGAATTAGGTTCATCGGCGGCATTACCAAAGGCAACTCTCAATTCAACGTTAATGCCTCTTTGCGAGAGTATATGGTAGGCATCGTAAACATACTTAGTTCCTTTGAATACTTCTGGGCGCCCAATACAGCCGATTATCAGTCGGGTGTGCCGCTTGTCATGCGTCTGCTTAGGATAAAACAGCTTGAAGTCTATTCCCGGCGGTACCGATGTGTGCGCGCTAATAGCCTTATACCCAAGATAGATAGGGGCGTTGACGATTTGCTTCAGCGGCAACAAATAACTACAACGGGATAGTATTTGCAGGACTAACGTACGAAGACCACCTGGCATAAGGCTGTAGTATTCCGGCTCATAGGCCTGCACGTAATAGTACTTTCGTGCGTTTATACGAGCCAGAAAGACTGGCCAAGCGGTCAAGGACTGATTAGCCATTACAACATCCGCATTCTTTGCATAGCGGCGCAGACCACCTGCAAGGCTTCTGAGCTGGTCGAATTGCTGCGCGTGAAGTATGCGACGTCGGTGAGAAAGAATGCTCCGCTCATTTGTTGAAACTCTCTTCCCCTCCTTATCAAGCCAGATTATTTCGGCTGTGGTTGGGTAGTAGGGGACATCGGATTCTCTATAACATAAGAAGCGAACCGTATGGCCTAACCTGCCCCATTCATTTGCGAAATTGGAAAGTACTCTATGCCCGCCGGTCCGTCCGAAAACCGTGATTGGAATTACAATTACCATCCTTAACTCCTGGCGAATAAAAGTGCTTTGAAGATACTCGTTTTAGCAGAGTGTGCAGCCAAAACTCAGAATGTTCCTTAGAAAGGTAAATTAGAACCGCTATTCTTTCTGGCGATTACGATATCCTGATAACTAAGAAACCTTCCTCTTCCGCACCAGGAACCATAACGGATGGGTGCGCAAATGGAAAGTCCGAACTGGCCGTACAACCCCAGAATGTAAGGCTCAGAGAACGCGATTGCCTCTTCTGGGTTTTCCACTGTCGTAGTGAAGTATCCATCTATTTCATGGGTAAAATTCAGCGTACTCATCTTCTTCAGGGCGAGGCCTTTGGATTCTTCATTAATAAGGAAGAAAGTAATTAGGCAGGTACCTCCTATTTTTAGGACACGCGATATTTCACTAAGGTAATGCTCCATATCCTGCGGAAGCAGATGGGTGAAAACTGAAGTCAAGAAAATGAAATCGAAACTACTGTTCTCGTAAGGAAATTTATAGTTTGAGGCCTGGATAACTCCGTGTGAATTATATTTCTTGTTGCAGATGTCGGAGTGAATGAATTTAAAATGTGGATACTTGGCAGTGATATTGCTTTGGCACCACTCGACGCCTTTCTTCACAATGTCAACGCCCTGGTATTCCCCTTTAGCTGAAAGATAGCCCGTCAATGGCGATGCCATTCTGCCAATTCCGCATCCAACATCCAGCACCCGGTCATCGGGCTTCAGCCCGCCATATTCCACGAAGATATGCATAAACTCCAACCCAACAGCCTTGAAGTCGCCGTCTCCCACGGAAAAACACATTCTTCTCGAGGGGTGCATATCTCTGCGTCGTGCAGCGGCATCGGTAAGATCGAGCGCGCCGAGGTATAACTGCCAGAGAAAGTCCTTCACTGGCTTAGGAACAAATGCTTTTAGTGCCGATACGAATCCCTTCATTCCAATTCCTCGCTAGAATTCAATTGGGTTTAGTTTACATCCACACCTTAATGATGACCCAATATGCTTTGATGCGGTGCCAGTTTCAACAAAGTGTGCAGCCATTCCTCAGAGTGCTCCGAAACGCGCCGTCAGTTGGCGAGCCTTGGCGCCGAGACGCCCAACCGGACCGCCCATATCACTCATGTGCGTTATTCGCCCGAGCGAGTATACCGCGAACGCTGCTGCGGCTATGCAGCCAGCCGACATTCCCCAGCGCGTCAGGGCAGTAATTATATCCACGCCAACGCATATCGCAAACGTCACGGTGGACAGGATAATAAGGGACCTAGACCAGTGGAAGCCTATCCGTCGGCGTGCAAGCCAATAAACCAGGGGCAGGTAGAAGGCGTACATTGCCAGGTAAGCGATGCCTGTAATCGGCAATCCCATCATCGGAGCCAGGCCCGTGACAAGACCGGTCAAAACAAGATAGGAGGCTGTTTCGGTTAAGAAAAAGGCCTTACCATCGCCCGCCGCGAGAATCAAGAAGCCCAGGGGCCAGCTTACCACCTTGAGAACATCGCCCAGTACCTGCCAACGCAGAATCTCAATCGCAGGTGTGAAGGAGGCCGCATAGAGCAGATGAATGACCCACGGCGCAAGCGCCATCATACCAATGAAAACGGGCGCGCTCATGAGTGTGGCGATCTCCGCTTGTTCGTTCACCAGCCTCCCGGCGGCTTCGGGATCATGGATGACTCCGGTTAGCCGTGGGTAGTAGTCCGTCGCCATCGCCCCTAAAACGAAGGTAACGTACTGCATTGAGATGGTCCAGGCCGCCTGATACTGGCCAAGCGCAGCCGCGCCCAGAACTCTGGCGACATCGATTCGTATCCAGAGTTGCGCAAACTGCAGAACAAGCCCTGCACCCACCATTGCGACGCCAAGGCGAAAGAGCATCTTCCATTCGCGCGTCAGCTCTTGTACGGTTACGCTTTCTGTTCCGGCTTTCGGCAGTCTCGATACATAGAAGTGGCCGAGTACAAAGCTAGCCACTGGGGCCACCAGGATATAGGCGACTAGACCGGCGTTGCCCCATCGCCAAAGAAGACCGATGCCCAATACAGCGCTGATTGCGGATCCAAAGACATTGAGACGGGCAATATCGCCGATACGGCGCATACCTTGGATCAACGCTGCCTGCGATGCTCCGGCAACGGAAAGTGCAACACCTATTGAAATCCACCCGACCGCGCGAGAATAGGAGGCGCTTCCCAGCGCCTGGACAGCCAAGACAGAGCGAAGAGACCATACAACCAATCCGCCTGCAGCGGCGAGCGCCATTGTGCCCCAGAACAGGGCGCGGCGCGCCACCTTGATTGCATGTGTGTCCTCTTTACTGTACGCCTCAGCAATCTGGCGCGTACCCACCACGCCAAGGCCCATCGTGGCAACCGTGGATGCGGTTCCCATAACACCGGTGTACAGGCTGGCCAGACCCACACCCGCCGGCCCGAGTAACACAGCCAGAACCTTGGTGCGCAATACACCAATTGCGATACTGATGAACGACGCACCTCCAATAATGGAAGTGCTTTTCAGTATGCGGTGGTACGATGCTTTCGTCTCGGTCATCCGCGAGCCGCTGCCTTCACCGCGGCAATCGCGGTCGCAAGGCGAACATCATCCAACTGCGGGCCCATAGGTAAGCTGAGCAGACGGTTAGCCATGCTCTCTGCAATGGGAAATCGGCCCGCCGTATAACCGGCATCCCTATATGCCATTTGCAAATGCGGCGGGATCGGATAGTGAATCTGCGTCCCAACGCCAGCTTCCCGCAGTGTCTTTTGCAGGCCATCCCGTTCTGCATGTTGCACTACATAGAGGTGCCAGACGGGCTCAACCCACTCCGGCACTACAGGCAGCACCAACCCCGTGCCCGCCAACTCCGCTGTATAGCGCGCGGCAATCGCAGTTCGGCGGACATTCCATTCATCCAGGTGCCTGAGCTTGACCCGTAAGACAGCAGCTTGGACCGGGTCCAGGCGGCTGTTCCAGCCCTTTACTTCATTCGCATACTTCACTCTTGAACCGTAATTGCGCAATACGCGAATTCGGTCGGCCAGCTCTGGGTCATTAGTAGTAATAGCACCGGCATCGCCCAAGGCGCCCAGATTCTTTGTTGGATAAAAGCTCCATGCAACAACATCCCCATGGCCGCCGATGCGTTTGCCCTTATAGCGAGCGCCGTGTGCTTGCGCCGCATCTTCCAGGACGCGCAGTCCATGCTTGCGCGCCATAGCGAGAATCGGGTCAAGATCCGCCGGCTGCCCATAGAGATGCACCGGCAGAATCGCTTTGGTGCGGGGTGTAATCGCAGCTTCCACGTTGCCTGAATCAAGATTGTAGGTGAACTCTATTGGCTCGACAGGCACCGGGATGGCCCCAGTCTGGCTGACGGCCAGCCAAGTAGCAATATAGGTATTGGACGGGACGATGACCTCATCCCCGGTGCCGATCCCCATGGCGATCAGTGAAAGGCGCAGTGCATCCAGACCGTTGGCCACACCTACGCAATGCCGGGTTTCGGTGAAGGCAGCAAACTCCTGCTCAAAGGTCTCGACATCCTGCCCGCCGATGTACCAGCCGGTACGGAAAGAGGTCAGAACCGCAGACTCAAGCTCGTCTTGAATCTCGCGGTAGGCCTCGCCCAAGTCTAAAACCGGAATCATCGTCTTTCACCAGCCAATCCCAGGAATTCAGCATAATCTCGGATGTAATCACTCTTATCGTAATACTCCGATGCAAACACGACGAGCATTGCATCAGCTGAGTAAAGGTATTGAATCCCCCATGTCATCGGTGGAAGGTAAAGCCCGATATCCGGCTTGTTTAACAGGAACTCCTCGCGATTCCTGCCGTCATCAGCAACAACCGAACAGCACCCCCTGACACAGATGAGGAATTGCTTACATTTAAGATGTGCATGCTCGCCCCTCGTCTCCGCGCTCGGCACATCGAAAACAAAAAAGTATCGCTTCGGGATAAAAGGCACTGTCTGCTCAAATTCCCCTACGCTCAAGTTGCCACGCATATCCGAAATAAAGGGAAGCTTGTGCAATGTTACTCCGCTAACAATAGAGTGAAGCACCCCGCTGGACCACGGCTGACCAGATAGGGTCGTCTGTGCAAGAGTCGATGCGCTCTGCTTTTCAGTATCCGCATAGCCTATGATCCGTGCAGGGTTGCCAACAACGATCGCCCGCGGCGGAACAGACCTCGTGACTGCTGCCCCAGCGCCAACCAATGCTCCCTGCCCGACTGTAAGTCCGGGCAGAATAACCGCTCCGGCTCCTATGGACGCTCCGTCTTCTATGGTAGTCTCCAGATATTTGTCCGGGTACTTCTTGCTTCGCGGAAACTTATCATTCGCAAAGGTAGCGTTGGGACCAATAAATACATCGTTTCCCACACGAAGGCCGTCCCACAGTTGAACGCCGCACTTAATCGTGACCCGATCCCCAACCACAACATCGTTTTCGATGAAAACATGCGCACAAATATTGCAGTCGGCTCCGATTCTTGCTCTGGCGAGTATAACGACGTACTGCCAGATCCTTGTACCATCGCCGATAGCATCAGAGGCAACATCCGCAAGTTCGTGAACGATTGTACTCATTTAACCTTCCCGATTCAACACTTAGGCGTCTGCTTTGCCATTCGTCAGTTGGTTCGCCAGCACAAAGCCCACAGACTGAGTCAGTTTGGCGTAACAGCGTCGTGATCTCGAATCGAGCGAGGCAACGCAATTCCGCCTGCTTTCAGGGAGTGGGAGCCGTTAGTCATTTACCAGAGTGCCGAGGCCAATATCCAGGCGATTTCCGCAAGAGTTAAGAGCAAAACCGAGGTCAGAAGAACTGAATCCGATCCCAGGAGTCAAGTTCTTATGCTTCCTCGCCACGTGAATGCCTGTTTGAGCTGATAAAGCTGTTTGGCAGCATCCGGATCGGATTGCACAATATTCTTCCACCATTGAAGCACTGCCAGAAGGCATCCCGCGAAAAAGCCCACAATGGTGAAGAGCAGAACGATCAGGGTGCGCCTTGGTGACGACCTGTGGTCCGGCTCGATGGCAGGTTCCACGACCTGAATGATGGCCGCGTCCTTGGATTCATCCAACTTGGCTGCGTCGTATTGCTTCATCAACATATCGAACAGGGCCTGTTGATATTGCAGTTCGTGTGCGGCGCGAAGGTATTCCAGCCCCGCGGCAGGAACATTCCCAAGTCCAAGCCCGGCAATTCCTGGCGAGTGATTGCTCTGCTCCAGACGCGCTTCCTCGGCTTGTAGTGAGGTCAGTTCCTTCTCCGCCAATTGCACGTTGGGATTTTGCTCCGTCGAATAGGAACGCAACGCCTGCACCTCAACCTGTTTGGCTGCGACCTGTGCGCGAAGGGCGGTAAGGCTTTCGATCATCGCCCTGGCCTGCGCGTCCAACTGGACAAGGCCCTTCTGCTGTTGAACCTGCTGGAAGGCAAGTTCGGCCGCGACCAGTGCATCCTTAGCCTGCTTCAACTGCTCTTCATAGAAAAGCCGCCGCTGCGAGGCCTCCGTTACCGCAAGGGTCTTGGTCAGAATGCGAAGTTGGTCGGTGTAAGCGTTGGCCATCTCGGCGACACGCTTCTTGTCCTTATCCGTGACAGACACGGCGATAAAGCCGTACTTTTCAGAAGTAACCTCGGTATAGCCCGCCAGCAGCTTGCGGGCATCCGTCATATCCCTGGCGTGGTACACCTTTGCCAGGTTGAACTTCTGGATGATCGCGTCGGCGATCGGGCGTGAAGTCAAGAGGGCCACGTAAATGTCGTTGGGACTCTTCAGACCCAATCCTCCGCCAGCAAGCGCGGCAAGGGAGCCTCCACCGGCACTTGTCAGTTGGCCTATCATCATTGAGGCTGCGGACTGGGTCTGTTGTGGCGGCATGATTTTGGTGGTTGCCGTAAACAGGGCGGGTTGTACTAAGGAGAAAACCACACCGGCAAGCACGGCAATGCCCGTGACCTTCGCGATGAGCCATTTCCGGTAGGCTAGCTGCGTGAGCACCTCGATCAGGCTGACTTTATAGCCATCGCTGGGCGCGTCCGATAAGGAGGCATCGTCCATTGTCTCTTTCGTTTCTTCGATGGGAAAATCCTTTCTGATCATCGATAGAGCCTTTACTTGACTACGCTGAGCGCAGCGGCTGTCAAAGCCAGTTGCGAACCAAGCTGTGTATACTGCAGGAAATCATTCATCGCTGAGGAGACTCTCATCTTTTCCGGGACAACAATGGCGTCTCCGGGAAGCAAAGCCAGGTTCTCATAACTGCTGTGCGAGTGCGTGTTGCGGGATTGGCGGCTGACGACTGTTCCGTCCGCGCGGATCAAATAGATGCGCTTTTGATCCGCCTCCCGGGTGGCGCCGCCGGCATCGTTCAGATAAGCTTTAAGCCGCTTTCCCGGCTCGTAGCGGAATGCGTTCGCGTTGTAAACCGCCCCGGCCACCTGGACCGTACTCAGCTGCGGCGGGATATAAAAGGCATCCCCATCTTCAAGAGTAAAATCCGGAATGTCCGCGATGGTTGAGAACCTGGGCTTCATGTCCAGAACGACCCGGCCTGTCGGCTTGATCGAAGAGAGCCTGGCTAATGCGGATTGCTGTATGGCTAGCTGCGCCTGTTGGTCCGCCGCAGTCTGACCAGCTTGCGGAGTTGCATTCGCAAACTTGGAAGCGAGTTCACGTTGCATCTGCTCGGCGGATTGCTGAAGCTGCTTTTCCTGGGCCTGGCGCGCCGAAACGCGGGTAAATATGGAAGCATAGAGGTATGAATGCGGTGTAAGCCCTCCAGCCTCTTCCACAACATCTCTTAACTTCCCGCCGGGATTGACGCGGTACACGCCCGGCGCGTTGACCTCTCCGCTCACTCGGACAAACAACGCGTGCTTATCCATGGGCAATTCAAGGTCCGTACGCGAGAAGATTGTGACGACATCTCCAGCCTTCAAATACTGATTATCCGGAGATGTGACGTTGCCAATGGCGCCTGCAAGGTTAAATGGGATCAGGCGGGTACTTAGATCGCGCTCGTCAAGACGCTCGATCAGCGCATATTCCCAGTTGATCTCCGCGCTGGTCTTGCCGACAGTGTCAATGATTGGAGTGCGCAGGTTCCCGGTCGGGTCGTTACTCTGGTTGCCTGGTTGATTGGTATGCAAGATTCCGGACTGGCCAGCCTGAGCATTGCCGTATTGGCCAGCCTGAGCATTGCCGTATTGATCAGTCTGAGCATTGCCGTATTGGTCAGTCTGCGCATTGCCGTATTGGTCAGTCTGCGCAGTGCCGTATTGGTCAGTCTGCGCAGTGCCGTATTGGTCAGTCCGCGGGTTTCCGAATGGATGGGAGGAAATGCGCGGGACAAGGTGATTTTCCAGGTTCCAATAATCGCGAGTGACCAGAAAGCCACGCGACGGGATCAGGTCCGAAATCCTCATCCCTTCCTTCCAGGGATAAAGGCCGGGCTGAGCGACATTGCCGCGCAGCGTCACTGCGTTGGCAAACTTCGGCGAAAGCGGAAAGACCCGCAACAGGTCTCCGTCCCTGAGCAACCGTTCTTGCCCCGATGCGTCCAGCGCAAATTCTTCAATTTCGCGGCTGCTGTGGTTCTCAATCCGCTCCAGCAGGACACGCTCAGTGTCAGCCAGGCTTGTCACCCCTCCCGCGCCGATGAGGGCGGCTCCGACTGTCGTCTCGCCCTTCAGTTCGTAGATGCCAGGTTCGTTGATATCGCCGCTGATGGCGACCTGCGCTCCAATCGGAGGATAGTAAATCACATCGCCGGGGAGCAGCCGGACATCGTGAGATTTGTCGCCCTTTTGGATCAGATCGTAGAGATCGAATTCGGTCAGCGTCTGGCCTCCGCGCTGCAACTGAATATGCCGCATGCTCCCAGTTGCCGATGGGCCTCCGGAGGCAAATAGAGCATCGACCAGGGTGCTCAGGGAACTGACCGTGTACTCGCCGGGCTGCCGCGCGTCTCCCAGCACAAAAATCTGGATGGAGCGAAGCTGGCCCAAAGCGACATTCAGTTCAAAGTCCTTGAAGAGAGCTCCGATGGCCGAACGCAGATACCCTTCGATTTGCGCATAGCGCAAGCCGGCCACGGTCAAGGCTCCCACTTTAGGCAGATTGATCTGCCCGTCCCTGTCCACTGTTACGCGGGAATCGAGATCGATCTTTCCCCAGGCCCGGATCAGCAGTTGATCTCCCGGCCCCAGTACATAATCGGCAGGCACGGGCACATTCTCTACCGGCGCAAAGGTCGTTGGAACTTCGTCAAACAGTTGACGGCCGTACACCGGAAGCCGGCGTCCGGTCGCATCTTCGGCGAACTGCTCAAAGTCGGACTTCTGGGTGAGCGGCCCGACAATCCTCGATGAGGCCGGTGTCTGAGCCAGCGTGGGCGCCGTGAGAGTAGGAGTAATGGTATTGACGGAGGTCTTCTCACCCGTCTGGCGGGGCGCTTGGCTGAAGTCCTGTGTGGCGCCTGTCGAGGGCCCTTGCCCCGCCGAGGAGCCAGGAGCGGACTGGGTCGATTCAGCCGGGGTGGTGAGCACGGACTGGCCGGCGCAAATCGTGCTGGACAGCAGAAGGAACAACAATGCTTTTGATGTCATAAGAAGGAACTCATCTGATTCAAATGGGTGCTGCGTACGCGGAGAGACATTCCATGATGCCGGTATATCTTCTCCGGCTTCGGATGGAGCGGGATGGCGCGCCGCCAATTGCGGTCATCCTTTTTGAACGCTCTAATTCAACAGTGCCGACGG
>Ga0181520_10003035_pt1 | contig 30114 bp, 25 predicted proteins | sample PEATcosm2014_Bin_29_FD_132451 | JGI IMG/M metagenome (GOLD analysis project Ga0181520, IMG submission 132451) | Peatland microbial communities from MTU Mesocosm Facility, Houghton, MI, USA - PEATcosm2014_Bin02_30_metaG | ecosystem: Environmental > Terrestrial > Soil > Wetlands > Peat | place...
ATCTCGAACCCCAGGTTGGCGGTGACGTGCGGCTGATTGGCCGAGCCGGTTCCCAGGTCGCTCTGGGTGCTGTAGACCAGCAGCGTGGCCAGGTTGACGAAGCTGCCGTTGGCGATGTTGCTGTAGTGAACGTCGATTTTCGGCTCGCTGTATAGGAACTGGCCGAAAATATCCAGCCAGGGGAGCGGGTTGGCCGTGAGCAGAACCTTGCTGTAAATGCTGCTGCCGCGGATCCCGTAGGCCTGCTGGAGACCGGTGAAGCCCAGCGTCTGGCCCAGAATGGTGGCCGTGGTGTCGCCCGGATTCACGCCGCTATAATTCACCGCGTCGTTCTCTTTGAACGTCGTGCCGCCCTGCTCCAGGGTCACGTGGAAGCGGCTGAATTCGAGGTGCACGCCGCCGCGGTAATTTTCGGTGCTGTCGCTGAGCGAGGTGGGCACGGCGAACTCGTCGCTCGAGCTGGGCACCCAGGTCTCGATCCCGTTGCCGCTGCCGGAGTTATGGTTGTAGCCCAGGAAGGGACGTATGTGGCTCGTGGGGAAAAGGTCCAGGTCAATCGACGCGGAGCGCCGCCGCTCGTCGAAGGTCTGCTCGTTGAAGCCGGCCGACGCGAAGGAGTTGGCGAAAGAGGGCACGGCATCGAAGAACGCCATGTTGCGGTAATCCGCCGTGAAGTTGTAGACGCCCCGCTTGCTGGCATCCACGCGGGCCGCGTTATAGAGTTCGCTGCCCCAGCCGTAAGCCTGCGCATCCAGGCGGTCGAAGAGCCGCTTCTTGGGATCGACGATGGTGAAGTTCAGGCCCACCAGTTCGGGCCGCTGCAACTGGTCGATGACACTGCGGTATTCCTGGAAATTGCCGCCGTGGGTCACGAAGAGATATCCCAGGTCGATGCTGCCGGTGAACCACTCGCCGCCCGCGGGCACGGGAGACGTGGTTCCTTCCGCCGCGGCCGGCGCCGCTGGAGCCGCCGTGGGTGCGGCCGATGCCGGAGCGGCGGCCGCCGGAGCCTGGGTATTCGGCGCGGGCTGAGCCGGCTGCGGTTCCTGGGCCAGGGCCGGAACCATCAGTAGTAGAGCCAGTAGGTATCTCATCTGAGTAGCGCCCGATTGATATAAGACCCGTGTATCTTCTGGTGGCACACGTTGCAGTTGCGGAAACGCGGATCGTTGAGATTATGGAACGCGGGAGCCACCGAGCCCAGAGTTCCGTTGGCCGGCGGCGTGGGCGTGGGCAGATTCGAGTGGCATTCCATGCATACGAAACCCACCTGCGCGCGCGTCAGCATTCTGGGATTGGCCGAGCCGTGCGGCTCATGGCAGGCCACGCAGCCCTCCATGCGCACCGGCGGATGCTCGTAGGTGAACGGCCCGGCCAGATCGCCGTGGCACTTGAAGCATCCCGGATCGTTAGCCCGTAAGTTTTGGAAGGAGCGCGCCGTCAGGCCGCCGTGCGGATTGTGGCAATCCACGCACGACATTTCGCCTTCCGGCAGGCGGTGCTTGTAGGGGCGCTGGAAGCTGGCCCACACATCCTGATGACAGCGGGCGCACTGAGCATTGATATCCGCGGTTTTGCGCGGCACCAGACCCTCCGGCCCGTTCTTGTGAATCGAGTGGCACTCGACGCAGGCCACCTGGTTCTTGACGTGGCTGCTGTTGATCCGCCCGACGTGGGTGGGCTGGTTCAGATGGCAGGTCAAACAGACCGCATCGGCCGGGCCCGCCCGCATCTTGGCCGGGTTGCGGATATCCGCCGCCGAAGCCGAATCGGCGTGGATGCTGCCCGGGCCGTGACACGATTCACAGGCCTTGGTTTCGAACTTGTACTTCTTGCCGGTCTCCACCGCGTGATGTGGATTCTTCTGGAAGGCGTTGAAGATATCCTCGTGGCACCCCTGGCATACTTGCGAGCCGACGTACTCCGCCCGCTTCGCGGCGGCCGCCGGTGGCTGGGCCGCTGGCGCAGCCTGGCCCGTGGCACCCGGCTGGCTCTGGGCGCCCGCATAAGATAAGGTGAAGAGCAACGCCACCACTAGACTTCCCGACAGGCGCGCCGTCGATAGGACACGCGCGCTCGAATTGTGCGCTAGCTCGAGCGAATCGTTCATGGTCTTATTTCTGTTTGCCGGCTTGTTTCCAATAGTATAGCTTCACAATGCGGGTACGGTGCACATTTTGACGGTGGTACACCAGTCCAAACTTAGCTGGATCTGCAACGTAAAGTAAAGATATTTTTTGAATCCGTGGAGGATATCCCACCAGTGCTGTCGTGAAACGCGACACTAAGCCAATTGCGAAGAGTAGTACACGTAGTACGTGCGCTGAGCGTCGAGATTTGGCAAACCCTGGGATCGGCAGCGGAGAAATCAGCCAGCTTGGCGGTGGCACGGCCTTGATTGGCCGCGAGCTAAGTAAAAGCCTCGTCCTGCACCCAAAACTCAAGCCGATCTTGCAAGAGTATGTAAATACAGAGCTTATTTAATCATAGCGCCCCTGATGCTACGCGAATTCCGTCGTAACGCAAGTTAGATAGAATGAATATTTAAAAAAAATCAGACAATTCCTAACTTTTGTCAGATTTTCTCTTGAAATAGGATTGAATAATACGTATCCTACTTTTTTAGGGAAACTGCTGAATATCTGAATAGGAAAAAACTGATGCCGCTGATGCCAACTTCCCTTCCAGCCCCCGATACCGAGGAACGGATTCGCCTGCTCTCGATGGATACCATCCGCTCGCGGGCTCTCCAACGCTTATATGAACGCCGGTCCGCGGTCGATAAGCTGATCCAGTCGCTCGAGGATTACGAACGAATCCGCGAATTCCGCGGGGCCCCCTGCGTCGCGATCAATGGTCGACGGAAGTGCTCGTAAGGTTGCGTTCGATCGCGAACTTCACCAAGCTCACCAGATCGTGCACGTTCAGCTTGCGCATCAGGCTGGCGCGATAAGTATCCACGGTCTTGGGGCTGATCTCCAGGAGTTCCGCGATGTCTTTGGCGCGCAAACCCTTTACGAGATAAGAGAAGACCTCCATTTCGCGCGGGCTGAGGCTGGCCATCGGATCCTGGGACACGGTTTTTTCAGCCCCCGGGAACAGGCCTATGCCGCGCAGCAGCGGCGACACGTAGACGCCGCCGTCGCGCACGTAGTTAATGGCGTCGAACAGGTGGCGCGCCGGGCCGTCCTTTAGCAGGTACGCGTCGGCGCCCGCCCGCAGCGCTTCCATGACCGTGTTATCTTCGCGGCTGATGGAGAGGATCATCAGTTTGACCGGCAGGCCGGCCGCCCGCACCTGGCGGATGACTTCCACGCCCGACATGCCGATCATGTGCAGGTCCAGGATGCCGAAATCCGGCTTCAGCTCGCGGATCATTTCGAGCGCCGTGCCGCCGTCCGAGCACTGTCCCAGAATGACAATTCCGTTGGTCGCGCACAGCGAAGCGATGCCCTGCCGGACGATGGCATGGTCGTCGGCCAGTATTGCCGTAATCGGTTGACTCTCCATTACTTTCGTCTCCCCGTCGGCCATCACCGTTCCTCCGTCGACCAGGGCGCGGAAACTTCCACGCGTGTGCCGGCCGTACTGCTGTGAATCGCGAGTCTGCCCCCCAGCACCTCCGCTTGATCGCGGATGGAGCGGAGGCCTATACCGCCGGCCACGCTGGCCGGCGCGGAGAACATGCGGGCCACGTCGAAACCCACACCATTATCCTGAATGGTTAGTTTTACGCCGCCCGGCGAGGCTTCGAGTGCCATCTCGATACGGGTGGCCCGCGAGTGGCGGATCAGATTGGAGAGCGCCTCTTGGGCCGCGCGATACATAAGAACCTTAGTTTCCAAGCCCGGCTCTTGCGGCAACGGCTGAATATGTAAGGATACCTGGTATTTCTGAGGGATTCCACTAATATCCCATAACTGCTGAAGCGCCGATTCCAGGCTCAGGCGCTGCCATTCGGGCGGATGCAGCCGGTGCGAGATGTTGCGCACCTGGTCCAGCGCGTCGCCTGCCAGGGTTGAGATGCGCTCCAGGGCCGCGGCGACCGGGGCCGGTGGATTGCTGATTTGCGGGGTAAGGAGTTCCAGTTGAAGCCGGATGGCGGCCAGCATCTGGCCCACCCCGGTGTGCAGTTCGCGGCCCAGGCGCTGGCGGTCCAGCTCGATCTGCCGCACGGCCGCGCGTCCGCCGCCCCCGGGACGGCGTCCACGGATGATATGAAAGAGGTTACGTTCGATCGTCTGAAGTTCGAAGCAGTGCCGCAAGAGCCTGCCATGCACGCCCAGCAGGTTGCGGATCTCCGGGAGGTCCTGAGCTTCCACCTCCGGGCGAACGCTGATGACGGCCCATCGGTTGGTAGCCAGGAGGCACGAGAAGCACAGCGCCCGGGGGGAGACCGCCGGGGTGGGCTTGCCGCCACGGGATTCGTGTACGATAATTTGAACCAGGTTGTCCGCTACCCCGAGTACCGAGCGCGCACGCTCGCTCATCCAAAGCACGTGACCGCGCAGATCGCATTCCAGAAGCAATGGATAGGCGACCGGACCTTCGGGGGCGGGCCTGGTTTCCAAACCGTGGGCCAACCTGATATCTCCAGTCGTGAAGGATCTTTCCTAGGACAGAATGCCAGTATACTGAGTATGCTGCAATGGGAGTACGTACCTAGTACCTTGCTATCTATGCTTAGGATTGAAAGGACTTCCGGTATCGCGCTATAAGGAAATCACCCATGTCACGAGTTCTTACGTATATCCCTCGCGTCGCAATTTTCCTGGCGGGAATTGCCGCGGGCGCTTTGACCAGCTCCCGAAAGGAGCGCGGCACCTCGGACCCGGCGGCCACGCAGGACCTCCAAAGCGCGCTAGCGAGCCTGGAAGCCCGCCTGGCGTCCCGCGAATCGGCCCATGCCGAGCGGTTCACCCAGATCGAAGCTCGCCTGGAAGAGCATACTGCCAAGCTGGCGGAAGTCCCTTCGACCTCCGAAATCGTCGCGGCCATGGAGCAATTGCTGACCAAGACCATGACGTCCCTGGACGAGCGTCTGACCACCCAGGCGCATTCGATCGATGTCTTAAAGACCACGGTCTCGCAGACGGACAGCCTTCTCGAGCGCGTTCTCGAATCGCTGGATACGCTGCAAGCCTATGCCGATCCGGCCGATCTCTCCGGTGACACGCTGCTGCACCAGCCCGTGGTTTAGAGCGGCAGGCGGCGCGATCCCGGCGCCGGGCCTAACCGGTCCGGCATCGGCCTCCAAAAGAGGAAAGGGGACCCCGATCCGGGGTCCCCTCGCCACGTAATCCGGTTGGCTCTCTTTCAGAGCCTCATCACGTTCTCAGCCTGCAGGCCTTTGGGCCCCTGCTTGACCTCGAATTCCACTTCCGCGCCTTCCTCCAGGGAGCGATAGCCGTTGGCCTGGATCGCAGAAAAATGAACGAACACATCGTCGCCGCTTGGCCTCTGGATGAATCCATAGCCTTTCGCGGCATTGAACCACTTAACCGTTCCTTTTTCCTTCACTACGCCTTCTCCTGATCATTGTTCGTCGTGCTCTTGGGTCTCCCAGGCGAGGAAAGCGGACTTTCGAGGCTTGCTGGAACTTCCGAGACGCGCCCAAACAACCATGTCTACTGCGTACGGTATTCTCTCAGATGGCACCCTTATGGTCAAGCGTTCCAGGGTTATAGAAAGCGAGCCGGCACTGATCGCGCGGATCGCCCGTTGGGCGGCGCCGGGGCGCGCCGGCGGGCTGGTTGTGGGGATCGGCGACGATTGCGCTATCTTCCGCCCGCGGGGTAGCGCCCAGGATCTGCTGTTCACCACCGACATGCTGATCGAGGACGTTCACTTCACAGCCTCTTCGGCGGGCCCCGCGGATGTGGGCTGGAAAGCGCTGGCGCGCGGGTTAAGCGATATCGCTGCCATGGGCGGAGAACCGCGCTTCTGCCTGCTTTCCCTGGCCCTTTCACCCCATACCGGGGCGCGCTGGGTAGATGGCTTCTACCGGGGCCTGCTGCGCCTGGCTTCCCGTGAGAAGACGCCCCTGGCGGGCGGCGACCTGGGCCATGCCGAGAAGTTGATGTGCGACATCGTGGTGTGCGGCGCCGTGCCGCGCGGAACGGCCCTACGCCGCGACGGCGCCTGCGCCGGGGATGCCGTCTATGTTTCGGGCCGCTTGGGGGGATCGTCGCTTGGCTTGGCGACGCACCAAGGGAAAGCCTGGCGACGCCACCTGCGCCCCGAGCCGCGTCTGGCTCTCGGCCGCTTCCTCCGCGAACGGCTGGGTGCCACTGCCTGCATGGATCTGAGCGACGGCCTCTCCCTGGACCTCGGCCGCCTGGCCGCGGCCTCGCGGCTGTCGGCCGAGATCGAAGCCCCGCCGCTCTATCCCGGTGCAAGCCTCGACCAGGCGCTCGATGGCGGCGAAGATTACGAGCTTCTGTTCACCGCACCGGCGCGCACGCGCGTGCCCGAAGCGTTCGAAGGCTTGCCACTGACCCGCATAGGCTGGATGCGCCGGGGCCGCGCGGGCGCCGTCAAACTGGACGGCCGGGCGCTCGAACCGCGGGGGTATGACCACCTACGGAGGCCTTGATCCTGGGCGGCGAACACCCGGCGCAACCCGCGGAGAGCCGATTCCGTCTTAAACTGGTTAGTCTCATATTGCGAAAGACCGGTCTGGCCTCCGCAAAGGCCGGGACGTGTGCGTGTGCCCCGTGAGAGCGCGGCCCGCCGAAATTGGAGATGCTCGTGAATCATTTTCCGTTCAAGCCGTCGATAACGCTGCTGGCCCTGGCGGGCACCCTGTGCCTGGCGCAAACAGCCCCCGTCTCGTTTACGATCTCGACCGTGGCGGGCAACGGCACGGCCGGGTACACCGGGGATGCGGCAGCGGCGAACAACGCGGAGCTGAACAACCCGACTCAGGCCTGGTTTGTCGGCGGCAACCTGTATATCGCCGACCAGGTCAACAGTCGGATCCGCGAGGTAACCGGCGGGAATATCAACACCATCGCCGGCAACGGCACCGCTGGGCTAGCCGGCACCGGCGGCGCTCCCACCAACGCGGAGTTCTCTAAACCCTACGGCGTCGCCGTGGACTCCAAAAGCAACGTCTATATCTCCGACACGGGAAACAACCTGCTCTGGCAGATCTCGGGCAGCACCATCAACAGCATCGTGGGGGTGAGCGGCACCTTGGCTTATGGGCTTTCGAACCCGGCCGGCCTGGCGGTGGATTCTGCCGGCAACGTGTATATCGCCGACGCCGGAGTCGATTCGGTCGAGAAGGTTTCGATCAGCGGCACCACCTACACGGTGACGCGCATCGCCGGCAGCGGCAGCGCGGGCCAGACCGGGGCGGGCGGACCGGCCAATAAATCGCAGCTCTTTAACCCCACGGCCGTGGCGGTCAGCCCGGCGGGCGATGCTCTTTATATCGCCGACACGAATAATAGCCTGGTCCTCAAGGTTTCGCCCATTTCACCCACTGGCACCATCACGGTCGTAGCGGGCGCCGGGACGCTGACGGGGGAAGGGGTTTCGGCCTACTACACCAGGTTGAGCTACCCCAAGGGCCTCGCGGTGGATGCGTGCGGCGACCTGTATATCTCCGACACCTACAATCACCGCATTCGGGTAGTGGCGCCGAGCGGCCTGATCTATACCGTGGCGGGCACGACCAAGGGCTACACCGGAGACGGCGGACCGGCTCTCAGCGCGCAGCTCAATTACCCGCAATCGCTGAGCCTGGATTCCTCGGGGAATCTTTACGTGGCGGATACGCAGAACAACGTGGTCCGGATGCTGACCGTCAACGGGTCGTCGCCGTGCGCATTGCAGGGGCCGCCTTCGATCAGCAGCGCCTTATCGCTGGGCCAATACGGCGCTTTCAACGCCGTGGCCGCGCCGGGATCGTGGATCGAGATTCATGGGACGAATCTGGCCGCGGACACGCGCGAATGGTCCAATCAAGCGCCGTATAACGATTTCAGCGGCGTGAACGCTCCCACGCAGCTCGACCGGACCAGCGTCGAGATCAGCAACGCGGCCGCCTTCGTCGAGTACATCAGCCCGACCCAGTTGAATGTGCAGGTGCCCTCGAATGTGGCGACCGGCTCTCAGCAACTTACGGTTTCCACGGCGCTCGGCACCAGCGCGCCCTTCAGCCTGCAGATCGACACTGTGGAGCCGGGGCTGTATGCTCCGCCGCAGATTTCGATCGGCGGTAAGCAATACGTGGGCGCCCTCTTCCCTCCCGATTTGACGAACTGGGTTTTACCCACGGGAGCCATACCGGGTTTCACCTCGCATCCGGCATCGGCGGGGGATATCGTCGTGCTCTACGGCATCGGGTTCGGCGGCGTGACTATCGGCAGCCAGGCTAACAGTATGTTAGCCGGGCAGATCGTGCCGGGACAGAATACGCTCACGGCGACGTCGTTCCAGATCCTGTTCGGGCAGACGCCGGCCGTGCTGCAGTATTGGGGTCTAGCGCCCGGTGCGGTGGGGCTCTATCAGTTCAACGTGGTGGTTCCGAGCGGTCTGGGAAGCGGCACCGTGCCGATTTCGTTCAGCATGACCGTGAACGGGCAGACCGTGAACAGCTCGCAGACGCTCTACACGGTCCTGCAATAGGCGCAGGGATCCGTCCGCTCAACGCCGCTTGCTCAGCGCGCGGCTCGGTTGGAGCGCGAGCGGAATTTAGGATGCGCCGTTCAGGAGCGCCCGAAGCGCCTGGGCGGTGTGCAAACCGGGGATCAGCGCCATGCGCGGCAGTGTCAGGAGCAAGGGAAGCGCCCACAGCCGGCCTCCCGCTTCCAGCGTCCGCAAGCCGACGAGCAGGAGCAGGGGCGAGAAGATGCGGGCGTAATCGTAGGCATCCAGCCAGTCGCCGGGGTGCCAGCCGGCCACCGTCAACAAGGAGAAGAGCGCCATCGCGAGGGTAGCGGGGGTTGCGCCGGAATTACGCAGCGCGCGGACGACCAGCGCCAGCACCAGCACGAGACCGAGGAGCGCCACATAATCGAGCGCCTCGGCCCAAGCCGCTTCGTTTCGCGGCAGGGCGTACGCCAAGGGGTGCACGAAGCGATTCAGCAAACCACTGAAGGGAATCGAAACCAGGCTGTGATAGGCGAACGGTTGAGTGTGGGCGCGAACATAGGCGTACCAGGCCAGGGCCGGCAGCGCGGCCGTGGCGAACACAGCCGCTCGGGCGGAGCGCCCCCGGTAGAGCCACCAACCGCAAAGAGCGACGACGAGAAGCAGCCCGGTATCGCGCGTCAGGGCGGCCAGCACCAGCACGAGATAAGAGATCGCGCCGTGACTCTCCCGTCCGGCGTAGAGCGCGAATCCAAGGCACAGGGCGGCCAAGGCGATATCCGGGACCATGCGGTCGACCGAGCAGATGGCCGCCGGGACGAGGCAAAACGCCAGTCCCCAGGCAGGGTGGCGCCCGGCGTTCACGGCGATCCGGCTGAGCCAGTACACGCCGAGAAAAAGAAAGCCCAGAATCACCAGCCGGTAGGCCCCATCGATGCGCGCCGTATCGCCCGAGGCCAGCAGGTGGGCGAGGGCCGGGACCAGAATTCGGCTGTAGCGCAAGCGGGGCGCGTCGATGGATTTCCAGAGATCCGCGCGGATCAGGGGATCGTGCGCGATGCCGTGATAATATTGCCCGTCCCAGCCGCTGCCGGGGAACAGGTAGACGTGCTCGGAGGCCAGCGCGGGGGGAACGCCCAGAGCCGTACCGGCACAGAAGAGGGCGGTCCAGTTGCCGGCGTAGTTCAAGCGAACCGTGGCCGCCTGCCAGCCGAGAACCGCCAAGACCGCGGCCAGCGCCCAGGCGCCGCTCAGCGCGCGCCCGGTTTTCCAAACCGCTCTCGATAGGGGCGGCTCAGTCGCCTCAGGATTCGGCGAGGGCGTGGACACCAGGAGGCATTTTACCACCGGCCTCCTGGCGCACCACGCTCAGCGGAAGGCCACGCCGACGCGGATGCCCCAGTAGTGGATCGTGATGCCGCCATTGCTCCGACGTGATCGCGAATGCCCACCTGCAGAGCGAGGTTGTCCTGAAACCAGTAATTGACCCCGGCGCCCTAGTTGAACAGGTTGGCGGTGTAATCGCGGAAGAGCAGCGAGTTACCGGCGGTGGCGAACGGGTCGAGCCGGCGATCGCGCAGAAAGTGATAGGAGCCATTGAGCGAGAAGAGACCCACCGCGTTGGCGACCCTGCCAACGCCCGGCACCACGCCCTCAAGCTCCGCGCCGGCTCCGATGCCGTGTTCGAGAAGGCGCTCCACGCCGCCGCCAATTTCGTAGGCGCGCTCGGTGGTTCCCGCCGCGCTTATTCCGCCGGGCGCCACGAAAAAGTAACCGCGTGTGTTCTGGGCCCACGCCATACCCGCTAAGAATATAAAGGAAGCCAGGATTCGCAATTTCATGATGAGGATTTGGGTGTCAATATCCATTTTAGCCTTCGATCTGGTAAAACAGATGCCATGGCAACGGATTTGACCGACCGCCGTGTGTTTCTGAAGACCGCGGGAGGCGCGGCTCTTACCAGCTCCCTGTTCAGCGGAAAGCTGCGGGGCGCCAACGACAAGGTCGCCGTCGCATTCATCGGCGTGGGGCGCATGGGCTCGGACAATCTGGGCTATGCCGCCAAAGTACCCGGCATCCAGGTGGCCGCGGTTTGCGACGTTTACCAACCGGCGCTGGAGCGCGCCGAGGCCCTGGCGGGCAAGCTGGGATTTGCCGGCATCAAGGCTACCAAGGATTTTCGCGAGATTCTGGGCGACAAATCCATCGACGCCGTGTGCATCGCCGCGCCCGACCACTGGCACGCCTACATGACCGTGGAGGCCTGCAAAGCGGGCAAAGACGTCTACGTGTAGAAGCCATCCTTCGTCTACATCGAAGAGGGCGCCAAAATGGTGGCGGCCGCGCGCAAATACAATCGCGTGGTGCAGGCCGGCACCATGCAGCGATCGGGCGGGTTCTTCCAGAAGGCGCGCGAGATCGTCAAGAGCGGCGCGCTCGGCGACATCACCTTCTGCCGCACCTTCCAGGCGGGCGTGTCGAAGAAAGAGGGCTGGGGCAAGCCGCCCGATGGAGAGCCGCCCGCGGGCCTCGATTGGGACCTGTGGCTGGGACCCGCGCCCAAGCGCCCCTTCAACGCCAATCGCTGGGGCGTGGCGCCGGAGCGCTGGTCCACGTTCCGCTATTTCTGGGATTACGCGGGCGGCGCCATGACCGATTGGGGCGTGCACCTGCTCGATATCGTCCAGTGGGCTTTCGACGAGGCCATGCCGACATCGATCTCGGCGCAGGGCGGCCGTTTCTACGTGGACGACAACACCGAAACGCCCGATACCCTGCTGGCGACGTACCACTATCCCGCTTTCGTGGGCTCTTACGAGAGCCGCACCGCCAATTCGGGAGCGATCTACGACGCGCGCTACGGGACGGCTTTCCACGGCACCGAAGCCACCCTCATGGTGAACCGCGATGGATACACGCTCTATCCCAACCGGACGAGCGCGGTGCCGATGGAAGAGCACGCCGAATCGATGCGCGAGATGAACGTACCGCACTGGAAGAATTTTCTCGAGTGCATCCGCACGCGCCACAAACCGGTGAGCGAGATCGAGACCTGCGTGCGCACCACGGCCGCCTGCGTGCTGGCCAACCTTGCCTACCGGCACGGCACGACGCTCGATTGGGACGAGCGCGCGTTCACGGTGAAGCAGGCGGCCATCAAGCCGTTTCTGAAGGCCCACTATCGCGCGCCCTGGAAGCTGGAGGTGTGAGCGGTGGACGTGGAGTGCTTAAGCGTGAGGCCGAACGCGTGGAGAGGCCTGTTCCAGGTCGTCATCGCCTGCTTTTTGTTGCCGATGCTTTCGCCCTCTCTGGACGCCTGTTCCTGCATGGCACCGCCGGCCTGCACGCTCCCTGGTGAGTATCCGCTGGTGTTCGTCGGAAAGGTAGCCCGGAAGAAGGTTGCCGGTACTCAGGGCCCGAACGGAATCCCGATCACCACCCCTTCGGCAGTTGTGACGTTTGAAGTTGCGGAATATCTGCGCGGTCAGCAGGGTCCCCAGATCGACATTCATACGACGGAGGGGTGCTGTGCTTGTGGCTATACCTTCGTGGTTGGTCTCGATTATCTGGTCTTTGCTTCCGGAAACGCCGCCTTAACCACGAGCACTTGCTCCCCCACCCAGCCGCTGCGAACCGCCGCGGCGCTAATCGAGCAATTGAGATCCGTCGCGTTGGACACTTCTCCCGCGCAAATATTCGGGTTCGTGGGTCTCGCGCCGTGGGACCCGAGGACCGAGGCGGCTGATCGGACGCAGCCTCTCGATGGCATCCCTGTACGCGCAATCGGTATGGAGAAGACGTTCGAGACGACGACCTCCAGGGCTGGCGCGTACGCGTTTCACGATCTGCCGCCGGACCAATATCGGGTTGGGGCTATGTTGCCCTCGGGAATGACTAGTGGCGAAGCCGCGTTCGGGCGTGCGGGCTCATCTCTGGAGCTCGGCCCCAATACTAGGGGCTGCCAGGCCAACTTTCGCGTCCTCTCGAACGGCCGTATCTCGGGCCTGGTAGTGAACGGAAAAGGCGAGCCGCGACGGGCCTATGTGGGCGCGATACGGGTGGATGATCGTCCGGAATCGCCCCTCGGAGCGCTTTCGAGCGACACGACCTCCGGAGATGGCCGCTTCAGTTTGCCGCTCTTGCCCGCGGGCAGGTATTACCTGGTTTACGCTCCTGAGATCGCCGGCAAGATCGACTACCAGCACCGCATCTATTACCCCGGGACGCTCGTCCCAGCCGAGGCCAACGTCGTTGAACTTGAGCTCGGAGAACACGTGGACTCGATCCGCATCGTAGTTCCCGATTGAATCCAGCGCCCAGCGCCCGCGTTTTGCGACGATCTGCACGGCGATGGCGATTCGGAAATGTGGAAGGACGGGTTCAATGTCATGAAACGCGACTTTTCGGCCCCCTTCCGCCCATTAGGAACTTTGTGTAGTTCTAGGGTGTCTACGCTCGACCATCTCGTTCGGTTTGCCGGCTTCCCCCGTCAGCCGCTCTCCTTCGCGGGCGCTTCTCCGGGCGCCGGCCGCGGTCGTCCTGGTCAAGGTTCCGGCTTCGACTTCTCCGGCCAGTAGACATTTGTCCGCTCCCGTTTCACATTGTCTGGATATTAGATCGGCAGTCTTTCGCCTGGACTTGAGGCCGGAGCGCCTTATGGTTCGAGATTAATTTGCACGCGGTTGCTGGCCTGGCCAGCGGCGCTGATATACAACTCCGATGGGCCGGTGTTGTTTATGGCGGGCAACTCGGCTTCGACGATGTAGAATCCCACATACCCGGGCGCCAGCACGGCGCGCGTGACGCGCAAGGGATTTCCATCCAGAAGAACCCCCACGGCCGCCATCACCGCCGGAGGGTTCTCCAAGGGCGCGGCGAGACCGCTGGGCCAATCCGGCTGGACCCGTCCCAGGCCCGTCGCCATGACCTGAATCCGGCTGCCCGAGTGCGCCGCATTCCGCAGGTCGATGGGTTCGCCGCTATCGGCATCGTAAATGGTAGGAAGCCCGTCGCGGCCCAGTAGAATGGCCGGCGAAACCGGCTGTACAGCGATTCCCCGTGTGACGGTGCCGTTCGAGGTGGTCAGCGCCAGCGCCACGCTGGGGCCGGCCGCCTCAAACGGCACCTGGATCTGGGAATCGCCGCCCAGCACGGCCAGAACCGGAAAATCGAGATCGGCGCCCCGCGCCGCGCTCACGCGCGCCCCCACCACGCTCAGAAGCGATCCCGGTGCGGCCGGCCGGGTGCTGGAATCCGCCGCGTTCACAATCTTGAGGCTGCGCGCGCGGTGCGGCGCCGCCGCGGCGAAAACCCCATACCCATCCAAGGCGACATACAACTGCACTCCGGCCGGGTCCAGGCGTGTGTCGGTGGCCGGGGCGTCGGGCAGGTTCTCCGTCAAAGCGGTCCACGCGACCGGCGCGACGCTGGGATTCTCCAGATCCGCCTGCGCGTAGAAAACTCCTTTGTCGGTGGCCAGATAGATGGCTCCGGAAGCGCGCTCGGCGGTCACCCCGCGGGCCGGCGCGTCGGGCAGGTTGCCATCCAGAGGGTCCCAGAAAGTGCCTGTATTGGTGGTGCGCAGAATGTGCGACCCGGCGCCGCTTAAGGCCGCCAGAGCCACACGCGGCTCGCTCGAATCCGCGAAAATGCGCTCCACTTTGCCGCTTGTCCCCATGGGCAGCGGGGTCTGTCGAAAGCTCCGCCCGCCGTCCACGGAAACCCAGATGCGGCCGTCTTCGGAGCCGATGTATACGGTGTCGCCCGTCCCAGCCACGGCCGAAACCTGGGCGCCCACCAGGGTCCCATACTGCGCTTCGAGGGCCGCTTCGCGCTGCACCTCGGCCGATGCCGCCACCGGCCGCCAGACGGAACCGCCTAAAGGCAGCTCCAGCTCGCCCAGCGGGCCAGCCTGAATGCGCATGCCCACGCGCCCGGCAGGGGTCGAGAGAATGCGGTCCACCGTCAGGTTCGGAAGCTCCTGGTTCAGCCCGGTCCAGCTCATCCCCCCGTCCAGCGAGCGCCAGACGCCGTAATCGTTGGCCACCGCCAGCTCGTCCGGATTGACCGGCGAAATGGCCAGCGAATGCAAGCCCTCGCCCACCACGGACTGCGACTTGTAAGCGGTCAGGTTCTCCCAGCTCGCGCCGCCATCGGCGGAGCGCCACAGGTGGTGCGAGAAGGCGTACATCTCGAATGCCGCGGGAACCACGCGCGCGCCGGCTTCGGGCAGCCGCGCGGCGGAGACCGCCAGCGGCGCCGCGGGAGGCTCCAGCGGGCCCGTGACCGCCGACCAGCTCGCGAAATCGGCGGTCTGGAAGGTGCGGCCCGAGGCCGTGCGGGCATACAGCACCGACCCTCCGGGCGAGTACCAGACCCGCTCGACGGGACCGGTGGCCGGGGAAGCCAGCATCAGATCGAGGGCCGGGCTTCCGATCTTCCGCCAGTCCGGAGCGCTCTGGGCATAGGACGCCAGTACGCTAACCAAAGCCAGCGCAATCGGCCCCCCTGTTCCCCTAAGTGTTCCCTTATGACACACAGCCGAGTTCCATTCTACCCTATTTCATCGGCGGATTCGGGCCAACAAATTACTGAAATAATGGAGTTTGTTGCGAATTTCATCTCCGGCCCGGTAGTTGCCAAGCAGGTTTAGTGCTAGACTTTTAAATCTGGCGCGACAGGCTCCCCTAAACAGGATGCGGGAGTCTGGAAAAGGTGCTATGCTCCGGTACGTGCAGCCCCGGCTGGCGACGTGGGTGGTGTCTTTATTGGCCCTGCTGGTCGTGTGCCTGCCGCCCCTGAGCGCGCAGCAGGACGCCGCCAAAGTCATCGAGCTGAGCGGGCAGGTATCGGTGCTGCACGACAGCACGCCGGTGGCGCTGTTCGTGGGCAATGTCGTCTCGCCCAAACAGATCGTCATCACCGGGCCGGACGGGTACGCCAAATTCCAGATCGCCGACGGCAGCACCTTCGAGGTTTTTCCGAAGGCGCGCGTCACTTTCCGCGCGACCTATAGCTGGACGGAGCTGATGGAAGTCTGGCTGGGCCGCATCCGCGTGCAGGTGGAACACCGCAACGGGCCCAATTACAAGAGCGTAGCCAGTCCCACGGCCCTCATCTCGGTGCGGGGAACGATTTTCGATGTCGTGGTAGAGGACGAAGACGATACCACGCTGGTGAGCGTGGAAGAGGGCCTGGTGGATGTGCAGCACCTGCTGCAAGCCGGCTCGGCCGTGCGCCTGCACCCCGGCGAATCGATTCGCGTCTTCCGCAACCAGCCCCTGGCGCGAGTGGTGGATAAAACGCCCGCCGTCCGCGCGATGCTCAATGCCGCGCGGGAGGCTTTGTACGACATCATGCTGCGCCGCCAGGCGGGCGGCGTGGGTCTGCCCACCGGCGGCACAACCACCAGCACCAGCGGCGATAAGCCCAAACCCGGCACGGGTACCGGCACTGGTACGGGCACGAGCGCTCCCGGCGCACCCGGCGCTCCCGGTCCGCCTTCGACCACCGGCAATTAGCGTTCGACGTCCGGCGTTTTGTATTCAGCGACATGCCCCGCGTATCCTCCGCAAGCGTGCCCGTACGCGCCACATGATAGATTAAAAAGGAACATGCGTCTTGGCTTGGGAGGAGTTCTGCTAGTGGTATGCGTCGTGGGGATCCGGGCGCAATCGCCCGCCGCGCCAGCCGCCGCGCAGCCCACTGCGCCGCCCGCCGCGCAAGCCAGCCCGGCCGGTCTCGAAACCGACTGGGAGATCGCCGCCGTGCTGGGGGAAATGAGCGCGCACGCCCAGCGGCTGGTTCCGGCGCTGGACAAGATCGACGTGAAATCCTGGATCGCCAAGGGTGCGTCGGATACCTACCAGGTGCAGTGGCAATCGAGCAAAGACCAGGCCAAGGCCATCGCGTATGGCGCCAAAGTCTTGTCTCAGAGCCCCGAGCGTCTTTCGGCCGGGCTGGAGCTGTTTTTTCGGCTGGAGGGCCTCGAAACCATGCTGGGGTCGCTCGAGGAGGGCATCCGCAAATATCAAGGGCCGGCCCTGGCGCAGGAGCTGGCCAGCCTGGACGCGGAAAACGGCGTCAACCGCGGGCGCCTCGAGCGTTATATCGTCGACCTGGCCGCCCAGCGCGAGCAGGAGTATAACGTGATGGATCGCGAAGCGCAGCGGTGCCGGGGCATGGTGCTGTCGGCCCAGCCGCTGACGAATTCGGGAAAGAAGAAATAGGCTTCCGGTTATGCCATTCGTATGCAGCATTTGCGGAGAGGAATCCACGCGCATCTGCGTGCGATGCACCAAGGACGCGTGCGGCAACCATCTATGCGAGAAGTGTCTGCGGTGCAGCGATTGTTGCGAGTGCCAGTTGGCCCTGGATGAGGTGGTGCGTGGGGCGCCTCCCGGCTCGGCGCGCGCGGCGTTGAGCGCAGCGGTGGGAGTCCCGAGTCCCTTGCCGGACCCCGATCCCGAGCCTGCCCCTCCGCTTCCCGATCCCGAACCCGATCCTTTTCCGGAAGACGAGCCACAGGATCCCGGACTCGTGACGCCGTAAGCCGGCGCTTCGATGCGCTGCGCAGCGGCAATCGGCGGAGGGAGATGTGGGTGTCTGCGTTCGAGCAGTGGTCACGGGGAAAGAACTGAGCGGCTGGTTTCCGGTAACCGCGTTTTATTGCCGTTATCGGACAGACGCCGTCTCCTGCCGCAACGCCGCCACTTCCAGCAGATACGCGATTTGGCCCTATGAAGGACGCGCACCCGCACGGTGGGGCTAACGCGGTTTCCCCTGCCAATAGGTAGCGCCGCGCTTCAGCATCACTCGGGAATTAGCGAAGGCCCCTGTCAACGCCGAGCCAGTCACAGTTCCTTCAAATTTGAGCACGAGGTCTGGAGCTGAGCTTCCGTCAGGTCGGACGGACGGTTGCTTGAGAGAGAAACTCACATGTTGCGCCGAGACCTGGACGGGGACAACGACCGGTGGGGCCGGTTCGCCCTCGGCCAGTTGAACCGTGGCCCAATAGGTGCCTCCGGCGTAAACGATCCAGACCTCCATTCCGACAACGTCACCGGCCTCTTTGATGTATTCCATATTAGTGAAGAAGCCGGTCACGGGAACCTTCTTCTGCGCGGTCCCGCCAGTGGTCAGCAGCAGAAGGCCAAGCACGACGGCGGCGCTTCTCCAAGGGGCTGAACGGCTGATTGTCGTGTTGCGGATCATCTTACCGTCATGGTGACACGCCGACGCATTGGTTGAGAAGTTGGCCTGCCTTCCAATAAGGAGCCGCCAAAGTGGCGTTGCCGGAGAACTGATCCCGCCCTCATCTGGCCGAGGCGTCGCGTTACTGGAAGCTGACGGTGGCTTCCCGGTACCAGGTTTTCCCGCCGTCGTCCTGGCCCCAGAACTCGAAATACTGCGTGCCGGGTGCCAGTCCGCTGCCTGAAAGCGGCGCCGTGAGCGAGCCGTTGGCCGGAAGGTAGTTCGCCCCGAACCAGTTGGCAATCGCCGATGAGTAATCCACACCGTTCAGCTTCAGCGCGGTGAGGCGCGTGCCCGCGCCGCCCGATTCCGTCAACCCGATGGCGAAGCTCCACAGGCCGCCGGATTGGTAGACCGGGTTCGGCGCAATAGCAACCGCCACGTTGGATTGAATGTTCTGTACCTGGACCGTTACATCGATGTACTGCGGGTCGGCTGCGCCGGAGAGGATGGTGATGGTGCTGTCGTATTCGCCGGGCTGGGTGAACTGCGTGGCATCCACTGCGACCGTCATTTGCGCGGGGGCGCCCGAGGATACCGTGCCGGTGGCGCTCGGAAGCACGATCCAGGGAGCGTCGGCGCGCAGCTTGTAAGCGGCCTGATCCGCGGCGCCGGTGGTCAGCTTCACCGTCTGGCTGGGCGGCGCAGCCTGGTTCGTCACGGCGAAGCTCAGGCTGGAAGTGCCGGGCAGCACCGCCGCCGAAGGCAGGTCTTCCAGGTAATCTTTCAAAGCCGCGTACGCGTTCGAAAAGCGGTAGTAGCCGTCGATACTCGGATTGATCTGGCAGGCCGAGAGGGTCGGAGAGACCTCGCCGTAGGTCAGGCCGCCCACGACCACGCCGGGCGAGGAGAACAGCGGCGAGCCGGAAGAGCCGGGCTCGGTGCGGCCCTGGTCCCAGAGGATCTGCAGATAGAGATTGTCCGGTGCGATGGCGCCTTCCACGTCGGCGGTTTGATCCGTGGTCCGCTCGCCGAAGGAGATGCGCTTCCACGATCCCATGGGATGGTGGATTCCCGTCAGCGCCGTGCCGAGCGGCGGATCGGCGGTATCCCACCCAGTGAATGTCACGCCGCCGGGAACGTCGTGCAGCAGCACCAGGCTGTAATCGCCCTGTTGGATGGTGGCGAAGCCGAGCAGGTGGGCTCCGGGAGTGGATTGCGCGCTTTTGCTCAGGTCCGGAGGCGGTCCGCCGCAGGAACTGGTCTGATAGGTCCAGAAAGTTTCGAGCGTGCGCGCGGCATCTTCGTCGTGGATGCAATGGCCGGCGGTGAGCAGGTAGGGCTTGAAGCTGTCGTCGCGCGTGGAGATGGCCGATCCCGAGCACAAATATTCGTCGCTGTCGTCTTCGAAATCCAGGCGGGCCACCATGCTCATGGCGGGTATCCAGTCGGGATAGCAGTTGGGGTCGAGATGGCAGTAGTCGGCCGGGTCGGGGCTGCCGCTGTCCTGCGCCGCGGCGATGGAAGTGCGTGGCACGAGCACCGCCCGGTGCGCGATGGTGGGAATCTCGAATGGCAGCGCCAGTTGCGCGGGGGCCCGCGGATCGGGTTCGTATTCCAAAATGGGCGCTTCGGAAAAGACGGTGGCGCTCCAGAAGCGGCCGTTATTGAAGATGCCGCGGCCGGTATAGGGGCCGGCGAAATGCACGCCATCGTGCAGCCAGACCCGGCCGGCGCCCACGTCGAAATGGCGGAACTGGACGCGCACGCCCTGCGCGCCCGGAGAGCGGATCGCCATGCGCCAGACGCGCGTGCCATCGGCGGTGGATTCCCATCCGCCGGTCGAGAGAGCCGCCGGCGGCAATTCCCTGTGAATGCCAATTCGCAACCGGGGACCCGGCGCGGACAGACGCTCGCCTTCCGAGCCGCTTAGTGGCGCTAGAGCGAACTCGCGAGGCTTGCGCAGTCCGAGCCGGATCCCCGGCGGGCGTGCCTCGACGCGTGAGACACGATCCGTGCCGGCGTAGTAGGCAGGCTCCTTCCGGGCCGCCGGCTGGGCGCCGGCGGATACCAACAAGAAGCCTGCCGCGAACGCCGTCAGAGCGAAAGAACGCAGCATGTAACCCGAATGTAGGGCTTTGGCCGCCGGGTCACAAGATTAGATTTAGAGTATAGGACGCCAATAACAAACGATAGGCGAAGTTATTCCCCGTAGCCGATCTCGGTCTGCCGAGCGGAGATGGCCGCGTAGACCAGCAAAATGGCGGCCACCGCCAGCAGGCCCGGAACGGCCAGCCAGGCGGGCGTGGGGTCGGTCTCGATGACCATCACCGAAAAGGGCGGTGGCGCCGGAACCTCCACCGGGAGCAGGCTCTTCAAATAGAAGATCACGCTGATCTTCTTGAGCAGCGCGGGCAGAAACGGGTTCAGCCCTTCCCAGACCCACACCGCCGCCGCAGGGATCAGGGGATTGCGGAAGAGCAGCCCGCAAAGCAGGAAGACGGCGCCGTATCCGATGCACGCCAGGGCCGCGGCCAGCGTGTAAGCGCCCAACTGCCCGGCGCCCGGCCCATGCCACAGGTAATCGCTCCATGCGGGGCCGAAGTGGCGGCCGATGAGCAGGAAGGAGGCCACCGTGCTGCCCACAAAGAGCACCAGCGCCACGGCCAATCCCGCTGCGTATTTGCCCGCCACCAACAGCTCCCGCCGCATGGGCGCCAGCAGATAATAGTGCAGCGTTTTGCCGAGCATTTCGCCGCGGAAGAGGTTCGAGAAGATGCCCATGCATCCGAAGAAGATGGAGCCTCGCAGGAAGAAGAACAGGAACGCGCCCGCGAAAATCACGCTGTCTTCGCCGATGCTATGGCGCGCCGAGTGGATCTTGGCCTCGGTGAGCCAGTGCGCCAGCATCAGAACCACAGGCGCGGCCGCCAGCATGTAGATCCACCAGCCACGGCGCGAGAAAGCCGTTTTCTTCAGCTCCAGACGGAGCACGCCGCCCAGTTGCCGCATCCACATCGCGTTCATAGCGTGCCGCCTTCGCCGCCGATCAGGTATTGATACACCGAGTTGACGTCGTCATCCGCGGGAGCCACCGATTCCACCTTCAGGCCGGCCTCCAGAATGGCGTGGTTCAGCAGCAGGTAGAAGCTGTCGGCATCGCGCGTGCGCAGCAACAGGCCCTGGCCATCGGGATTGAGCTTGGCCTCCACTACGTTGTCCTGCTGGAGCAGGCGCGCCGCCAGCACGCGGGGACGGTCGCAGCGCACGTGGATCTGCATGGGCTGCTCCTTCACCTCGTTGCGCACGCCCTGGATCTGGCCTTCCGCTACCACATAGCCGTGGCTCAGGAGAATCACCTGGTCCGAGATGCGATCTACTTCATGCAGGATGTGGCTGGAGACGATCACGTGACGCCCCTCGGCGCCCCACTGCTGGAAGAGCGCGATGGCCTCGGCGCGCGCCATGGGGTCCAGGCCGTTGAGCGGCTCGTCGAGCACCATGACCTTGGGATCGTGCACGGTGGCCTGCGCCAGCTTGATGCGCTGCCGCATGCCCTTGCTATAGGCCGCTACCGGCCGCTTGGCGGCATCCGCCAGCCCCACCAGGCGCAGCGCGACGAGCGTACGGCTCTCGCATTCGGCATCGCTCATACCGTGCAGGCGCAGGAAGGAATACAGGAACTGATAGCCGGTGAGGCCCTTGGGAAACGCGTCGAACTGCGTGCAGTAGCCCAGGATGCGGCACAGCCGTTCGGGGTGATCGGGCGGGATGCCCAGTACGCGGATCTCGCCCTGCGTAGGCCGAATCAGGCCGGCCATCAAATTCATGAGCGTGGTCTTGCCCGACCCGTTGGGACCGACCAAGCTCGTGATGCCGGGCGGGATCGTGAGGCTCACCTTGTTGATGCCCAGCACTTCGCCGTAGAAGCGCGAGACGCCGTTGAAGACGATATCCGTCTCGCTCACCGCGGCGCCGCTCATCGCACCACCTCCGTGCCGCGGATTTTGCGCGTCAGCATGTAGAGGCACACCAGGCCGAGCGCCGCCAGCACCATCCAGCAGCACCATAGCGGCAGCTCTTCGCCCTGCGGCGAGCGGAAAAAGATTGCCCCATTGGTGGTCTTGTTGGCCCCTTCGAACAGCGCCACCCATATCGAGCCGATCAGGTAGCTGACGTTGAACAGGTGGCCCCAGTGGGTGCGCTCGACGTTGTTGACGGCCGCGCCGAACGCGGCGGCCACGAAGAAGACGCCGAACATCAGCCCGCCCGCCGCCGGCTTCCACTTCACCCAGGCCGAAAGCGCCAGCGCGAGCAGCGCCAGCACCACGATCCAAATCCAGGCGCCCAGGAACAGCCCTGAGGCCAGCCGCGCATTCTGGCTCATCCAGCTCCAGCCTTCCTCATAGCCTTCGAGCGCGAAGAGCAGCAGGCCGGGCACCCAGGTCATCAGGGAAAGCAGAATCACCAGCACCGAGAGCTTGCCGAGCACGTATTCGAGGCGCGAAAACGGGCGCGCCAGGTAGAGCGCGAGCGCGTTGTTGGCGAGATCCGGCGAGATCTGCGACGGCCCCACGAAGGCCGCCATGAAGAGCGCCAGCATGCTCTGCCATCCCAGCAGGGAGAGAAAGAACGTGACGTTGATCGAGATCAGCCGGTTGGCGCCTTCGACGCCCAGCAGGCCTAGCGCGCTGACATTGTGCTGCACGTAGATGATGAGCGCGCAGACCAGCGGGTACAGAAAGCTGGCCAGGTAGAAGATGTTGAGAAAGCGCGAGCGATGCAGATCCTCGAAAGCGTAACGCGTCACCACCAGGAAGCGCGAGCGGGATGGCGTCAGCTCGCCCTCATAAGGGCGGTAGGTTTTCTTATAAACGGCCATCGGCAGTCTCCATGGCCTTCAGGAAAATGTCTTCGAGCGAATCGCGCTTGTGGCTCAAGCGGCGGATCTGCACGTTCTGCTCAGAGGCGATCTCGTAAAGCCGGCTCACCTCCAGCCCCTCGGGAAGCACCAGCTTGAGGCGGCCCTGCGCGCCCGCGGCGGTTTGGCAGCCCAGCCGCTCGATGGCCGCGAGGAAGTTTCCGTTGTTCTCGCCGCGCGTCTCCAGTTCCAGGAAGCGGCGATTCGAGCGCCGCTCTTCGGCCAGGTTGCAGAAGGCGGCGATGTGGCCGTCCTTCAGGATCAGCACCTCGTCGCAGCACTCTTCGACATCGCGCAGCAGGTGCGAGGAGAGCATCAGGCGCAGGTCGCCGCGATCGCGAATTTCCTGGATCAACTGGATCATGCGTGTACGCGCTGGCGGGTCGAGGCCGTTGGTGGGCTCGTCCAGAAACAGCAGCTTGGGACCGTGCGCGATGGCCTGCGCCAGCTTGGCGGCCTGCTTCATGCCCAGCGAATAGGTGCCCAGGGCGCGGTAGCGTACTTCGCCCAGCCCCACGTAGAAGAAGGCTTCATGCGCGCGCTCCAGGGCATGTCCGCGAGGCAGCCCGGCCAGCTCGGCCATCAGGCGTACGAAGCGCACGCCGCTCATTTCGGCAATGAAGGCGTCGTTCTCGGGCATGTAGCCGATCAGGCCGCGAACTTCACGCGCGTGGGTGCGGATGTCGCGTCCGAACACGCGCGCGGTTCCGCCGGAGGGCGCGTGAAAGCCCAGCAGGGTATTGAGCAGGGTGGATTTGCCGGCACCGTTGGGGCCCAGCAGGCCTATCGAGCGGCCGGTCAGCGAGGCCGTCAGATTCTTGAGGATGGGGCGGCCGCCGAAGCGCACCTCCAGGCCGTCCAACTCGATTACCGGCTCCATTACTCACCTAAACGCAGGCCGCGGCTTCCCTGTTCCCAGCAGTTGTCCCAGGGCCGGCAGGTTGGCGGCGATTCCCGACAGGCTCCCGCCCTCGAGCGCCGCCGGGCCGATACCCAGGGGTGTCCCGGTAGCCGCGATGGTGATGCGGTCCGGCTCGCCATAAGCCGCCACGAAGCTAGGCTGGATGTTGCTCAGATCGGGCATTCCTCCGGGCATGCCGCCGCCGTGCAGGTTGCCGAAGGCGCCCAGCAGACCCGCCAGCGGAGCCAGCGTTGTGCCCAGGTTCTGATAAATCAGCGCCGAAAAATTCATGTAGCGGTCGCGCGGCGTCATGGAAACGAATTTGGCGGAGCGCGTAACGGAGTTCCCCGCGCTCTTCACCTGCAAGGCGCTGTTCACCACCGCGCGCGAAGGTCCGGCGATGGCATAGCCGTCCGCGTAGGTGTAATGCACCTCGGTGAGCGGATTCGGATCGCCGCCGGCGATGGTGTAATAGACGCGCCCGTTGACGGTTTCCCGCGATGTGCGCAGCGGCTTGCCGCCGGATTTCGCGGCCTCGCGGTCGAACGTCTCGACGCTCCGCTCGAGGGCCGCCTGGAAGCGCACCGGATCGTAGACCTCGATGGCCAGCTTCCAGGAGGGCACCGGGAACATGGGGCCATCGAGTGCCAGGGCGAACTCGCCGCCTAGCGCGGCGGCCGTTTCCCGCACATTTTCACCCGACTCGCGGCGAGCCTCTTCGAGCGCCTTCTCCGATCCCGGCGAGCTGTGAAACAGCCCCAGCAGATCGTTCACCACGGCGGCCGGATCGTTCACCGCGAAGGCCGCCACGAAGGAGGCCTCCGGAGAGACGTAATCGAGCGACCCCATGGGTGCCGGGGCGGCCAGCCATCCGGCGATCCCCGTACGCGGCCCGTCGAATCCTATGGTGGCGCGCGACTCGCTCTGCGACCCGGCGATCTTCTGCTCGACGGCCACGTACCGCATACCCCCGGGGGCCTGGCGGTCCAGGTTGGCGCAAGCAGCCAGCGAGATTCCGCTGGCCTGGCTCTCGGCAATGCGTTTGAAGCAGGGCGAAGCCGCGAAGGCGTTGGGCGCGGCATCGAGAACCGGCGCGAAAGCCTCCAGCGCGCCGCGCTCGGGGCTGAACGCCACCAGGCCGGGGCGGGACGCTATTGCCACAGAGGGGCCCAACTCGTTCTTCAGAGTATCGGCCAAGCCCTCGCCCGCCGTCTCCGCCAGGAACACGGGGCCACGTTCCTTGCCATCCGGTCCCCTGAACGCCAGGATGGCAATCTCGTCACCCAGGTGCTCCCGTATGGCGCGCAGCTTGCCCAGCATGGTATCCATGGCGGGCAGCGGACCGGCCATGGTCTCGCGGAGTTGGGGATTCTGCGCCATCTTGCGCCGCAGCATCTCCTGTGCCTGGTCCAGGAACCCTCCGGCTTTGGGAATGCTCACGAAGAAAATGGTGGAGGCCGGGGCGCGCGCCAGCAGGCGGCTGATCCGCGCGGGCACCGCGGCCGGCAGGTTGCGCACCAGGCGATCGCGGTCCCGGCTCCAGGCGAAATCGTCCCGCACCGCGCCCGGTTCGAGGCTCGCGCTAGTAACCTCCTGGTCGCCCGGGTGCAACACCTTCTCCTGATTTTCCTGGGCCACGTGCACTTCACCCTGAATCACCGAGATGCGCGAGCCCTTCATGCCCGCGTTCACGCCGAAAACCGTGCCGGTGACGGCCACGCGGCAATCCGCCGTATTGACGTAGAGGTGCCCGCTGCGCCGCTTGGCGGCTTCGACGATGACGCTGCCGCGGCCCAGGTGCAGGCTCAGATCGCGGCCGGCTTGGGACGCCGAAAAATCCGAGCGCTCGCGCATTTCGACGCGCGAGCCATCGCGCAGCCGCAGCACCGCGAAGGAATCCTTGGCCGTGCGGATCTCGACGCCATCCGGTAAATCCTGGCCGGCCGTCAGCGGCATGATTCCCGCATCGGTGATCTCGTACAGGTTTCCGTTTACGCTTTCGACGATGGGACGGGTCATGCCGCCACCCAGGCGGTCGACGGCGATCCACACCGAAGCTCCCGCGGCCACCAGTACCGCGGCTGCCACGGCCCAGCGTGCGGAGAGGAGGCTGGCGCGGCGGACAGCGGGCGGCGCGGTAAACTCCACCACTTTGCCTTCGAAGGCGCGCCGGCAAGCCACGCAGGCGTGCAGGTGATCGCGCAGCAGCAGCGTGCGCGCTTCGGAAAGACGGCCCGCGCGGTAGTCCGCAAAGAGCGCCTGAAAGCCGGCGCAATCGCGTATATGCTCTCCGTTAACTTCCGCCGGGGCCGATTCCCGGGCGGCTCTGGCCAGGCGTGCCCAGACGCGGGCGGCGGCCGCTTCGACGACGGCGGGATCGATGGCTTCCTCGCGAATCTCCGTCACGGCCCGCTCCAGATCGGGGTCCATGCGATTCTCTTCGGGCGTCATGCCACACCTCCCATGTAAGCGCGGTATTCCTCTTCCAGGCGGTCGCGCGTGCGCGAGAGCGTCACCGCGACGGTTCCGGGGGTGGTGTCCAGCAGCCGCGCGATCTCGGGATTTTCCTTCTCTTCGAAGAACTTGAGCGCGAACATAGCCGCGCTGCGCGGGTTCAGGCGGGCCAGCGCGCCGCGCAGCCAGGTGCGGATTTCGCCGTCCGCCTGGGCCCGGTCGGGCTGACGGTGGGGCAGATCGGCCAATACCGGTTCGAACTCCTCGAGCGGCACACTGCGGATGTTCTGGCGCGCGCGCATCAGGTCGAGCGCCGCATTGACGGCCGCGCGGTGCAGGAAACTGGCCATGTTGGCTACCGGCTCGGCCGCGGCGTCGCGCTTCAGCATGCGCAGGAAAACCGTCTGCATGGCATCCTCCGCGTCCACCGCGTTGCCGGCGATCCGGTAAGCGGCGCGGAAGACCATGGCATGGTGATCGCGAAAGACCTCTTCCAGATCCATCGCGGGCTGGCTGGCCGGTTCCATGACGGCTATCGCTTGCGCTTTCATCCTAGCAGGCCCATCGCTTTCCCGCCTTCAATCACCAGACGGTGACAAAGTGCGCAGATTAGCGCGGCCCGGCGGAGTATAATCGCGCGGAGTACCGGTTCCGCGATGGCGCGGCATCTCACGTGAAGGAGAGAATCATGCCCCTGGGGAAAAGAGCGTTGGCCGAGCTTCTCGGCACCTTTTGGCTGGTTTTTGGCGGATGCGGCAGCGCCGTTCTGGCGGCCGCGTTTCCAGGATTAGGGATCGGCTTTCTGGGCGTCGCGCTGGCGTTCGGGCTGACGGTGCTGACCATGGCTTACGCCATCGGCCACGTTTCCGGATGCCATCTGAACCCCGCCGTATCGGTGGGGCTGGCGGTGGCCAAGCGCTTCAAAGCAACGGAGCTGCCCGCTTATATCGCCGCGCAACTGGCGGGAGCGGTGGCAGCGGCCGGCGTCCTATACGTGATCGCCAGCGGGAGAGCGGGATTCGATCTGGCTAACGGATTCGCCTCTAACGGCTACGGCGCGCATTCGCCGGGAGGCTACTCACTGGTGGCCTGCCTGGTGGCTGAAATCGTGCTCACGTTCATGTTCCTCATCGTCATCCTGGGGGCCACGGACCGGCGCGCACCCTTGGGCTTCGCGCCCATCCCCGTGGGTCTCGCGCTGACCTTGATCCACCTGATTAGCATCCCGGTGACCAATACGTCGGTGAATCCGGCGCGCAGCACGGGTCCGGCATTGTTTGTGGGCGGCTGGGCGATCGAGCAACTGTGGCTCTTCTGGGTGGCACCGCTGGTAGGGGCCGCGCTGGCCGGGTTAACCTATTCGATTTTCGAGGGCGAACCGGAGGCCAAGGGCGCCGCTAAACGCTAGGCGTTAGGGGGGGTCCACTCCCTGACGGTCGCGCGCACCACGCGGTTGCGGCTTGTTGTTACCGCAGCTCTTCCATGATCTCGTCCAGGGCGGCGCGGGATGGGCGCGTCTTCGCTTCCGGGAGCGTGCCCAGCGGCTCGTTCGGCAGATTCAGCAGATCCATAAACGTCGGCTTGCCGGTGTTCAGATAGAGCACCCCGGTCAGCACCTCGTTCTTGGCGGCGGCCTCTTCGAGGGCGGCCAGCGAGGCCATGCGGTTGGTGGGATCGAAATCGCGGCCCAGCTTGCGGATGCGCAGGTGCGAGCCATCGTGCATCTCCACATCCATCACTTCGCCTTCGGGAATTTCCACCGAGATCTCCGCGAAGTACGGAACATAGTCCAGCTCTTGCAAGACCTCCTCGTGCTCCTTCATGTACGAGTAGCTCTTGGTGGACCCCTCGTGATCGTTGAAGGTGACGCACGGCGAGACCACGTCGATCACCGCCAGCCCGTTATGCGAAATAGCGGTCTTGAGAATCGCCTGAAGCTGCTTCTTATCGCCGCTGAAAGAGCGGGCCACGAAGGTGGCGCCCCATTTCATGGCCAGCGCGCAGCAATCGAAAGGCGGCAGGTCATTCAGCACGCCGGTCTTGAGCTTGGAACCGAGATCCGCGGTGGCCGAGAACTGGCCTTTCGTCAGCCCGTAGACGCCATTGTCCTCGATGACATAGATCATAGGCAGGTTGCGCCGCAGCAGGTGCATGAAGTGGCCGATTCCGATGGAGGCCGTATCGCCGTCGCCCGTGACGCCCAGCCCGAGCAGCGTGCGGTTGGCCAGCAGCGCTCCGGTGGCCACCGGCGGCATGCGCCCGTGCACGCCGTTGAAGCCGTGCGAGAGGCCCAGGAAATAGGCCGGCGATTTCGAAGAGCAGCCGATGCCCGAGAACTTGGCCACCCTCCATGGTTCAACGCCCAGCTCATAGAAGCACTCGATGACGCGCTCGGATATGGCGTTGTGGCCGCAGCCGGCGCACAGCGTGGTCTTGGCGCCTTTGTAGCTCACCACCTCCAGCCCCAGGCGGTTCACCTTCTTGGGCGGTGGTGTTACCGTGGTACTCATTTGCCCTCCTGTTTGATCACGTCGTCGGCTATGGTGCGCGCGTCGATAGGCAGGCCGCCGTAGTAGCGCACGCTGCGCAATTTGGCGATCAGCTCGGCTTCGAATTCCAGCCGCATGAGCGCCAGCAACTGCGCGTCGCGGTTCTGGTCCACCACGTAGACGCGCTCGTGGCGGGCGATGAATTCGGCCAGGTGCGGGGTGAAGGGATACGCCTTGAGGCGCAGGTAGCTGACCGGAAGATCGTACTCGGCCTGCAACTGGTCGCAGCTTTCGCGCGCCGCGTAATCCGACGTTCCTATCGCGACGATGCCGATGCGGGCGCCCTCGCGAATGTCCAGCACCGGTTCCGGCACGTGCTTGCGCATGACCTCGAACTTGTGAGCCAGGCGATCCATGTTGTTGATGTAATCGTCCTCGCGCTCGGTGTATTGGGCCTTCTCGTTATGGCCGCTGCCGCGTGTGAAGTACATTCCCGCCGGATGGTTCGTGCCGGGCAGGGTGCGGTACCCGACGCCATCGCCGTCCACATCTTTGTAGCGCGCGAAACCGCCGAGCTTGTTGAGATCCTCAGCCGTCAGCACCTTGCCGCGGCGGATGGGATCCTCGGGATAGGGGAACGGGTCCGCCATCCAGTTGTTCATGCCCAGGTCGAGATCGGTCATGATGAAAACGGGAGTCTGGAACCGCTCGGCGAACTCGAAGGCGTCGATCGCCATGGTGAAGCATTCCTCGGGCGAGCACGGGAAGAACATGGGGTGCTTGGTATCGCCATGCGAGAGGGTGGCGGTGGTGAGCAGGTCGCCCTGCTGGGTGCGCGTCGGCAGGCCGGTCGAGGGACCCACGCGTTCCACGTCGAAGATCACCGCGGGGACCTCCGCGTAATAGCCCAGCCCCACGAACTCGGACATGAGCGAGATGCCGGGCCCGGCGGTGGCGGTCATCGAGCGCGCGCCCGCCCATCCGGCGCCCAGGGCCATGCCGATGGAGGCCAACTCGTCTTCGGCCTGCACGATGGCGTAGGTGGCTTTGCCCGTCTCGGGATCGATGCGGAACCGCTTCATGTAGCCGATCAGCGATTCCACCAGGCTCGAGGAGGGCGTGATGGGATACCACGTCACCACCGTGACGCCCGCGAACATGGCGCCCAGCGCGCAGGCGGCGTTGCCCTCGATGATGATCTTCCCGGCGGTTGCGTTCATGCGCTCCACGCGGAAAGGGTCCGCCTTGGCGAACGTCTTGGCGGCGTAGTCGAAGCCCGCCTGGGCGGCGCCCCAGTTGAGATCGGCGGCCTTGGCCTTGCGCTTACCGAACTGCTTCACCAGGGCCTTGTGGACTTCGTCCATTTCGATGGAGAGCAACTGCGCGACCACGCCGTCGTAAATCATATTGCGGACCAGCTTGCGCAGCTTGGCATCCGGGCAGACCGGCGCCACCAGCTTGTCGAAGGGAACGGGATAGAAGTGCAGGTCGCTGCGCAGCGCGTTGAGCTTCAGCGGTTCGTCGTAGACCACGGCGGCGCCGGCTTCCAGCTTCAT
>Ga0181520_10003036_pt1 | contig 30093 bp, 25 predicted proteins | sample PEATcosm2014_Bin_29_FD_132451 | JGI IMG/M metagenome (GOLD analysis project Ga0181520, IMG submission 132451) | Peatland microbial communities from MTU Mesocosm Facility, Houghton, MI, USA - PEATcosm2014_Bin02_30_metaG | ecosystem: Environmental > Terrestrial > Soil > Wetlands > Peat | place...
CCCTTGCGAGCCATTTGCTGCCTCCTTCGAGTGTCGTCTTGGTAAACAACATCCTAAGGAATCCGGCCGGTGGCTCGCTCAAGCCACTCAGACGCTTCTACAGAACTTTACGGGCTTAATCGGCGGGGTATCTTTCGGGTTGTTGAATCATCCAATAAATATGCGTGGAGACGATCAGAAGCAGGCAGCGATGTTCAGTTATTTAACCTTGGCGCAGCGCATTCCGATGGATCACCCGGCGCGTCAGATTCGGGCGCTGGCGGATCGGGCTCTGGAGCGGATGGATGGCGAGTTGGAGAAGCTGTACTCGGATACGGGCCGCCCCTCGATCGCGCCTGAGCGGCTGCTGCGGGCCACATTCTTGATGATTCTCTACTCGATCCGCTCGGAGCGGCAGTTGATGGAGCAGATGAATTACAACCTGCTTTTCCGCTGGTTCGTGGGCCTTGAGATGGACGACGCCGTCTGGGATGTGACGGTGTTTACCAAGAACCGCGAGCGTCTGATTGCCGGCGCGATCAGTCAGCAGTTGTTGGAGTCGGTGTTGATGGAAGCGCGTGCGCATGACTTGCTGAGCGAGGAACATTTCACCGTGGATGGCACACTGATTCAGGCCTGGGCCGCAGCGCGCAGTTTTAAGGAGAAGTCCGATCCGCCCGCTTCTGGCGCGGGTTCCGGGCACAAGGGTGCGGTGTTATTGCGCGACAAGGTGGAGTCGGCGACCGACCCGGATGCGCGGCTCTACAAGAAGGCCACGGCTGACAAAGCGGTGCCAGCCTATCAGGGCCACGCGTTGATTGAGAACCGCAACGGCTTGGTGGTGGCGGCTGAGGCGAGTCTTGCGGCTACGATAGCCGAGCGCGAAGTGGCGCTTGCGTTGCTGGATCGCGTTGTGGAGCCGAAGGACAAGCGCGGTCCGGAGCAGCAGATCACGCTGGGCGCCGACACGCAGTATCAGGAGGAGAAGTTTATCGAATCGTTGCGTCGGCGCGCGGTGGCGCCGCACGTTTCCGAGTACGTGAAGGGCAATCTGGAAAAGAACAGCCTGACCGAGGCCGAGCGGCAGGATGCGCGGCGCTCCATCAGCCAGCGGAAACGCAAGTTGATCGAGCGGGTCTTCGGCTGGAGCAAGCTGGACCGGCCGTTGCGTCAGGTGAAGTTGCGCGGGCTGGATCGAGTGGACTGGTTTTATCGGATGACCATCGTGGCGCAGAATTTGGTGCGCATGCGGAGGCTAATTCCGATTGATGCGCTGGCCAGCTAAGGCCGAAGTGTGTCTGGCTGCCGGTAAAACGGCTTCCGGGCGCAAAACGGAAACAGAAACCCGCGGCGAAAACAGGCCGAAACGGCCAAAAAATCGCCGGGAAGATGAATTCAGGCTAAAACCAGGCCTTTTTCCGCAGCCTGTAAAGCCCAACGTTGATGTGATTGGCTTTATCGGCCCGACTAAAGTCGTGCCCTGGTTACAAAGCCATTGGGAATTGCCTCGCGATGAGTTTTTACGCGCCTGTAAAGTCGTGCCCTTTCAGAACAGAGGCTACGAATTGAGTTTTTACGCAGCCTGTAAAGCCCAGCTTTCCTTTTAGCCCTTTGCGGCCCCCTTCGACTCCGCTCAGGGCAGGCTAGAAGTCGGGCCCTGATTACAAAGCAACAAGTTTCAGAGGCTCCAAACCTCGATGCCGATCACGGATGACGGTGTGCGACTGCTGTTTTCAGGGTTATAGATCCGGCAACAAAATAGTGACGCTCATTCCGACCCATTTTCGCAAAGAACGCGGAAATGGATTGGGCACCCTGCGGAAGGGAGTATACGGGCGAGTCGGGCGAGTCGCCGAGTCGATTTTCAATTGCGACTTCCCTTCTCGCAGCGCGGCAAGACTGTTCCCCACCACCTTGATTGCTGTATTCTTGCGTGGGATGGCTTCTACGCCGCGCTGGTTGGCCTGCGTTGACTTGCGCTGACTTGGCTACGGAGAGAAACCCGCGCGGACGCCGCCTGGAGGGCTCTGATGTCGCGTTCCACAAATCTTTTTTTTGCGGGGATTCTTGCCGCCAGCTCCGTTCTTCTGGTTTGTGGGGCCGTACTGTCTTCCAATTCCGCCGCAAAAGCCGCCGCCGCAACTCCCACTACGCCGCTCGCCATCGATTACCCGCTGAACGGCTCCATCTTTCCGCCCGAAATTACCGCGCCCGTTTTTCTCTTCCGCGATCCCAGCCCGTTGGCAAAGCTCTGGGCAGTTGAAGTTACCTTTGCCAGAAGCACCGAGCATATCCGCGTTGAAACTCCCGGCCCCTACATGCAAGTGGGCGAGAACGATCCCCGCGCCGGCGAGCCCGCCACGCTGTCACCCGAGCAGGCGGCAACGCATACCTGGCAGCCCGACGCCGATACCTGGGCCAGGATCAAGCGTCTCAGCCAGAAATCTCAGGCGACGATCACCATCACCGGCATCGAGAGCGCGGGAACCCAGCCGCTCTCCTCGGGTAAAGTCACCATCACTACCTCGCTCGATCCGGTCGGCGCGCCCATCTTCTATCGGAACGTACCGCTGATGCTTTCACCGCTGGGCGACAAGGGCCCGATCACTCCGCTGCCACCCTCGGCGCTGCCGCTGATCAAATGGCAGTTGCGCGACATCTCAAAGCCCGAGAGCCATACCGTGATGGAAAACCTGCCCACCTGCGCGAACTGCCACTCTTTCTCGCGCGACGGCAAGACGCTGGGCATCGATATGGACGGCCCGCGCAACGACAAGGGCCTTTACGCTCTGGTTTCCATCAATAAGCAGATGACCATCACCAACAAGAATATGATCCACTGGAGCTCCTTCAAAGAGCATCCCGACGCGCTCAGCGAAGAGCCCGTCGTGAAGCGCTTCGGCTTCATGTCGCAGGTTTCGCCCGACGGCCGCTACGTGGTCACATCCGTCAGTCCTCCCGACGCGGGCAACACCAACCAGGACGAGGAGCCGGGCTTTGCGCCGGGCGTTATCAATCGCCTCTTCAGCGTCAACTACCGCGACGTTCACTTCATCCAGGTTTTTTATCCCACCCGCGGCCTGCTGGCCTGGTATGACCGCGAGCAAGAAAAGATGCGCTATCTGCCTGGCGCCGACGATCCAAAATATGTTCAGACCAGCGCCTTCTGGTCGCCCGATGGAAAGTACCTGATCTTCAGCCGAGCTTTGGCCCAGGATCCCCATCCTCAAGGCCAGCCGATGCCAACCTACGCCAACGATCCCAACGAAACGCAAATTCAGTATGACCTTTACAAGATCCCGTTCAACGATGGCAAGGGCGGCAAGGCAGAACCGCTGCTGGGCGCATCGAAGAACGGCATGAGCAACGACTTTCCCAAGGTCTCTCCCGACGGCAAATGGATTGTCTACGTGCAGAACAAGACCGGCCTGCTGATGCGCCCAGACAGCAAGCTCTGGATGGTGCCGTTCAACGGCGGCAAGCCACGCCTGATGACCTGCAATACCTGGCGCATGAACTCCTGGCACAGCTTCTCGCCCAATGGCCGCTGGCTGGCGTTTTCCTCCAAGGCGCGCTCGGCCTACACGCAGCTCATGCTGACGCACATCGACGAGAACGGCAACGACTCGCCGGCGGTGATGGTGGAGAACACGGCGGCGGCCAATCGCGCCATCAATATCCCGGAGTTTGTGAATATGCCGGCGGATGGCATCGAGCATATCGATCCGCAGGCCACGGAGTTTTACCGCCTCTTCAACGATGCATACAAATATATAGAAAACAACCAGATTCCCGAGGCTATCGCGGCCTTGCGCGGCGCGGTGGAGCGCGACCCGGACGATGCGCTGGCGCATTACGGTCTGGCCTCGGCGCTGACGGCCAACAATCAGGAGGCTGAGGCCTTGCCCGAGTATCGCAAAGCCAGCGAACTCAACCCTACCAGCTCCTCATGGCTCGACCATTTGGCTGTTTCCCTGGCCGATAACGGCCTTGCAGGCGAGGCCGCCGAGGCGTGGCGCAAATCGCTAGTCCTCAAGCCCAACGATCCCGGCGCGGAGACCGACCTGGGAACGGTGCTGGTTGAAAGCGGGCACACTGAGGAGGGCTTCGAGCATCTGCAAAAGTCCATCGAGCTGGCGCCAAATCTGCCCGACGGCCACAACCATCTTGGCTTGGCCCTGCAAAAAGTGGGCCGCTTCGATGAAGCGATCGCGCAATTCCAGAAGGCCATTGCCTTGCTGCCTACCGACGCCGAGTTCAGCTTCAATCTAGGCTATGTGTTGGAAGCAAAGGAAGATTTCGCCGCCGCAATTGCGCCCTTGCAAAAATCGGTCGAGCTTAGCGAAGGTAAAAATTGGCGCTGCCTTGCCGAGTTAGCCAACTCCTATGATAAGATTGGCCATCGCGCCGAGGCGATCGAAGCCGCGGGCAAGGCGCTCGGCCTGGCCGTACAGGACCACAACGACGAACTGGCAAAAAGCCTGCGCGAAATGCTCGATCGCTACCGGCAAGAGAACGTCAAGGCGCAACCCCAATAGCACGCCGGCCGCAATGGGCGCCGGGGCATGGTCTGTACCGTGCCGCACTTGCAGCAAGACCTACGCGGGCTTCACTCTCTGTGCAAGAACTCGATTCAGACGCAGGCGGAGGAAGTTCTCCGTCCTGGCATCCGCGGCTCCGAGTCCTTCCCCGACTGCGCAAGCTCCTGACCGAAACAGTTCTTTGAAAGACCGCACGCCCCCGCAACCCCCATCGGCGGAGTTGCGGGGTGATACGCCGAAAGCTTCCAGGAGGTTGGGATTCCTATGAGAGGCAAGATTCGGTCTTCGCTCCTATTGTGTGCGCTCTTCTGTGCAACGCTTCTGTATGCACAGCCAACGCCGCTCGCGCCCTCAACGCCAACCCTCAAGCTGAATTCGCGGCTGGTTTACGTGGATGTGGTGGTGCGCGACCCGCATGGCCACTTTGTTCAAGGCCTCACCCCGGAGGACTTCCAACTCCTAGAGGACGGCAAGCCCCAGCCGCTCGACTTCTTTGAGCCGCACATCTTCGACTCCAGTGCCGCCCCACCCGCCGCCCCGTCGGCCCGGCCCGCTGAAAAGCTCACCTTCTCCAACGTTGAAGCGCAAGGCGTTGACTCGGGTGCAATCAATATTCTGCTCTTCGACCTGCTCAATACGCCGGCCGGCGAGCAGATCTATGCCCGCCGCCAGATGATGAAATTTCTGCGCGAACTACCTCCGGGCCAGCGCGTGGCGCTTTTTGTTCTCAACGGCCAGTTGCTCATGCTGCAAGGCTTCACCGGCAGCTCCGATCTGCTTACCTCAATGGCCAAGCTGCTTGATCCCAAGGACTTCCACCTGCTTCGCTCGCAGGTTCAGCAGGAGTTGGAGGCCGATAACCTGCAGCGCTTGCTGGATCTGATGGGATTTTATGATCCCGGCGCCATCATCGATCACTTTGCCCGCGACATGGGCCGAGACGACGCTATCGGCACCGACATCCGCGCCCGCATCACCATTGCCGCCTTTGCCCAATTGGCGCGCGCCACCAGCGGCTATCCGGGACGCAAGAATCTGCTGTGGCTCTCGGCCACCTTCCCGCTGGCCGTCAGCGCCTGGCTTGAAAACAGCCCCAATCCTTATGAGGGCGAGGACGTGGGCCACTCCCAGGCCGATCTCAACTACATTCGCCAGGCCGCCAACCTTATCGCCAGCGCGCAGATTGCCGTCTACCCGATCAGCGTGCTCGGCACGCAAATCGAAGGCACCGGAGCCGAGTCGAACGGCGACGCGGAGTTCAACGCCATTGGCCGCCGCATGGGAACGGATCGCGAAGGCCAGTTCACCGGCCGCCAGCTCAACCAATTTGCGATGAATGACATTGCACAGCAAACCGGCGGCCGTGCCTTCTACGGGAGCAACGATATGGCCGGCGCGCTCAAGCAGGGTATTCAGGAGGGCTCAAACTACTACACTCTCGCTTATCGTCCGCAAAACCCGAAGTGGAATGGAAGTTTCCGCAAGATTCACGTGAATGCGGCAAAAGACAGTCTCACGCTCACTTATCGCCGCGGCTACTACGCACTGCCTGAAGCGCTGCCCTCCAGCGACGCCGCTCAGGAGCTGCTGGGCGCGCTGCAACCCAGAATTCCCGACGCCACCATGCTCCGCCTCAATGCCAAAATCGAGCCGCCCGACGAAAAGCATCCCAAGCTGCAAGTGAAAGCCAGCATCGATGCCTCCAATGTGAACTTTACCACCGATGAGACTGGCCACCGACACGCCCAGCTACTCGTCCTGCTGCTGGCCTTCAATGACGGCCCCAAACAAACCGACACTCCGTTGCAAAGCTCCGGCATGTTGAACATCGATCTGGATGCCCAGCGCTACCAGACTGTCATAGAGAAGGGGATAGCATTCCAGTTGGCGCTCCCGGCGGCGTCTGGCAAATATCGCTTGCGCCTGGGCGTCAGTGACACCAGCAACCACCACATCGGCACGCTCGACATGCCTGTCAACCTTACCGCCGAGAGTGCACAGATCCATTGAATGCTTTCGCAGACGCAGAAAAACTTTTCGGTTGCCCCATCCTTGAATCGTTTCTTGATTCAAGGGTGGGATGCCGAGAGCGGAACCCGCCGCTACGACAGCCCGATCATCACAAACAGCGCCAGTAGAAACAGCGCCACGACCGGCGCGGCAAATTCATGGCGGCGCTGACGATAGATGCAGGCAGCCAGAGCCAGCAGCGCCAGTCCCGCGGCAGCCAAGCGCGGAAGCATACCGGGCGTCCAAAGCTGCACGGGCACAACCAGCGCCAGCGCTCCAGCAATCTCCACCACCGCGATTGCGAAGGCTGCCCGGCGCGTCAACTCAACGGTTCCATGGCTCAATCCCGTGCGCCGCGACCCCTTGAACCGTTCAAGTACAAAAAACTTGCTGATTCCGGCAATCAGAAATATACCGGCAAGTAAGTACCGCGCGAACCAATCCAGACTGGTCATTATTCGCCCACCAACCTTGTTCTCATCTGTTTATCCTGCCTTTCACGCGCGTATCGGAAGGGATAACGAGAGGCAATTTTCCCTGACTACTAATGATTCTATAAACAAGAAATGAAGAAGGCGTAAGGATCGCCACAATAATCCCCTTATTTTTTGAAAAACGGACGCAGAACTCCCCAACTCGGACCGTGTCTCACCTTCTGAATTGCCGTCTCATCTCCATGTGACATCAGTCACTCTGGCTGGTACCGCCGGCTGCTAGGCTGTTAGGTATCGAGCACTCCCCCTCTCGCGAGGCACTCTATGAGCGAAGTAACCGGCAAGGCTCCTCTCAGTCCGGAGTAGTTGGCCAGGATGAACGCCTACTGGCGCGCCGCCAATTATCTTTCTGTTGGCCAGATCTATCTGAAGGACAACCCGCTGCTGGAGCGTCCGCTTACCATAGACGACGTGAAGCCGCGCCTACTGGGCCACTGGGGCACCACACCCGGCCTCAACTTTCTTTACGTGCATTGGAATCGCCTGATCCGCGAGCGCGACCTGAATATGCTCTACATTATTGGCCCCGGCCACGGCGGACCGGGGCTGGTGGCCAACACCTACCTTGAAGGCTCGTACTCGGAGATGTATCCGCACATCGAGCAGAACGCCGACGGCATCAAGCGGCTATTCCGACAATTCAGTTGGCCCTACGGCATTCCCAGCCACGTTGCGCCGGAGACGCCGGGATCGATTCACGAAGGCGGCGAACTGGGCTACTCGCTGGTTCATGCCTACGGCGCGGCCTTTGACAATCCCAATCTTGTCGTCGCATGTGTTGTGGGCGACGGCGAGGCCGAGACCGGCCCCCTGGCCACAAGCTGGCATGGAAACAAATTCCTCAACCCCGCCACCGACGGCGTCGTGCTGCCGATTCTGCACTTGAACGGCTACAAGATCGCCAACCCCACGGTGCTGGCGCGCATTCCGCATGAAGAGCTTGAGAGCCTGATGCGCGGCTACGGCTATGAGCCCTTCACGCTTGAGGGCGACGACCCGGAGACGATGCATCAGCAAGCCGCCGCCGTTTTTGACACCATCTTCGACCGCATCGCGGAGATTCAAAAGTCGGCCCGCGAAGCAATGGCCAAGGGCGAAGCTATCGTTCGTCCTGCTTGGCCGATGCTGATCATGCGCACCCCCAAAGGTTGGACCGGACCCAAATTCGTGGATGGCAAGCCGGTCGAGGGCACCTGGCGCGCCCACCAGGTTCCATTCAGCGAACTGCGCGAAAAGCCCGATCACCTGCGCCTGCTTGAAGAGTGGATGAAGAGCTACAAGCCCGAGGAACTTTTCGACGAGAAAGGCGCATTCCGCGCGGAATTGGCGGAGATTGCGCCCAAGGGCCGGCGGCGCATGGGCATGAACGCGCACGCCAACGGCGGACTGCTCTTGCAGCCGCTCAAGATGCCCAGCTTCCGCGATTTTGCCGTCAAGATTGAAGGACGCGGCGCAAAAGATGTCGAATCCACGCGTGTGCTCGGACAGTTTCTGCATGGCGTGATGGAGGCCAACAAGGAGCAGAAGAACTTCCGCGTCTTTGGCCCGGATGAGACCGCCTCCAACCGCCTTCAGGACGTGATTACGGGAACCGGCAAGGAGTGGATGGCCAAGGTGCTACCGGTCGATGAGAACCTTTCGCAAACCGGCCGCGTGGTGGAGATCCTCAGCGAGCATTGCTGCCAGGGCTGGCTGGAGGGCTATCTGCTCACCGGCCGCCACGGCTTCTTCAGTTGCTATGAGGCGTTCATTCACATCATCGACTCGATGGCCAACCAGCACGCCAAGTGGCTCAAGGTGACGCGGCAGATTCCCTGGCGCAAACCGATTGCATCTCTCAACTATTTACTCTCCTCACTGGTTTGGCGGCAGGATCACAACGGCTTCAGCCATCAGGATCCCGGCTTCATCGACCATCTGGTCAACAAGAAAGCCGAGGTGGTGCGCGTCTATCTTCCGCCCGACGCCAACACGCTGCTCTCGGTGGGCGATCACTGCCTGCGCAGCAAGAATTACATCAATTTGATTGTCGCCGGCAAGCAACCCGCACCGCAGTGGCTCACCATCGACGAGGCCGTGGCGCATTGCACCGTCGGCCTGGGCGTCTGGAAGTGGGCCTCGAATGACGAGGGCTCGCCCGACGTGGTGCTGGCCTGTTCCGGCGATGTGCCGACTCTGGAAACGCTGGCCGCCGTCGTTCTGCTGCGCACGCTTGCGCCCGACCTGAAAGTCCGCGTGGTCAATGTGGTGGACCTGATGGCCTTGCAGCCGCCGGGAGAGCATCCGCACGGATTGGCCGACGAAGACTATGACCGCATCTTCCCGCCTCATGTGCCCACGGTCTTTGCCTTCCACGGCTACCCGTGGCTCATTCACCGGCTCACTTACCGGCGGCACAATCACAATAACCTGCACGTGCGCGGCTACAAGGAAGAAGGCACTACGACCACGCCCTTCGACATGTGCGTGCTGAATAACATCGACCGCTACCAGTTGGCGCTGGACGCGGTGAAGCGCGTGCCGCGGCTGGCGGGTCAGGCCGACGCAGCCGAACAGTGGTACTCCGAGGCGATTCAAAGGCATAAGCTCTTCGTGGCGGAAAACGGCGACGATCTGCCGGAGATTCGCAATTGGCGCTGGGCTCAAAGCTAACAAACTGGGTGCCCCCGGTCTGGATTTTCGGACCAGGGAAACCACTAAAGCATGAGTGAGCGATGGACGATGTTATACTTGTATGTCATGAGGGGGTAATATGATTGCCGTCAGACTACCAGCAACCATCGAAAAGCGTCTTGAGCAATTGGCAAAGCACACCGGGCGAGCCAAAAGCTACTACGTCCGCGAAGCACTGGTGACTCACCTCAACAATCTCGAAGACATCTATATCGCCGAAAAGCGGCTGGAGAATCTGCGCGCTGGCCGCAGCTACACCATTCCTCTTGAGGAAGTGATGAAAGAGCATGGCAACTTGGAAAGTTGAGTTCGACCGGGAAGCCAAACGCGACCTGGACAAACTCGACCCCCAGGTAACACGGCGCATCGAGCGTTTTTTGTACGAACGCGTATCTGCACTGGTTGATCCGCGCAGCATAGGCGAGGCGTTGCGCGGTTCCAAACTGGGCGAGTTCTGGAAGTACCGTGTGAGCGACTGGCGTATCATCTGCGAGATTCAAGATGCGAAGCTCGTCGTACTCGCTCTCCGCGTCGGTCACCGCCGCGACGTTTACGAACGCTAGAATGGTTTTGGCGGGTTCAACCCTCTGTACGATCCCAGGCTGAATGCGTGGAAGGTAAGAAAGATGAAACTCTATTCGTACATCGTTGCACATGATACCGGCTTCTCGCCGAATCCATTTTTCGGTTACTGTACACTTGCTTGCTGTAAGCCTATTATTCGACGCATGGCAAATACAGGAGACTGGATTGTCGGTTTATCGCCGAAAGCAGATCAAAACCGAATTGTATACCTTATGCACGTTGATGAAGTCATTGAATTCGACGAATATTGGAAGGATGAACGGTTCGCACAGAAGAAGCCGAAGAAAGGGACTCGCGCGCTTGAGTGCGGAGATAATGCTTACGAACCAGGACCATGCAAGTCTTTTCGACAAATTCGTTCTATGCACTCGGATGGTGAGAATGAAAACGCCAAGAATAAAGAGCGTGACTTATCAGTAAAAAGAGTCTTGATTTCTGAGAGATTTGCCTATTTTGGTTCAGCAAGAATAGATTTACCTGTTGAATTAAATGACTTGATTGTAGCAAGAGGGTACCGTTGCAATTTTTCAGACGAGTTATTGACTTCGTTTCGCAGCTTTACATCAACAATTCCATTTGGTATCTACGCGAAACCAAAACTATGGAAAGATAACGATGACTCTTGGAGGGATGCTGCAGGGGAAAGGCTGATTGCAAAATGAAGATCATACTCAGCCGTAAAGGATTCGATTCATCTTCGGGTAAGAAGCCTAGCCCGATTTTTCCAGACGGAACTATGCTGTCACTTCCCATTGGCGATAAATCATCAATAATTAGCTACAAGGAGATTGCAGGAAATCACTGGGCAAGTATTGGGGAGTTAGTAGAACAATTAGCAGGAATTCCGCAAACATATCGGGCACACCTGGACCCAGACATCAATTTTCACAGCCTTCCTAGAATGGAAAAATGGCTGCCTATCTTTGGGCAAGCGGATCAATCAGAAAGTCATTTGAAGGATATGAGGGTCGGTCCTGGAGATGTTTTTTTATTCTTCGGTTTATTCCGTCCCGTAGAACATAAAGGATCACAATGGCAGTACGTTCGCTTCAGTAAACCCAAACACGTAATCTTTGGCTGGATGCAAATCGCTCAACGCGTTGCTGTTGCAGAATGGCCGGACAATCATCCGTGGGCGAAGTATCATCCGCATTTTCAAAAAACTGATAAAGTTCGTTCTAACAATGTTCTCTATGTTGCCGAGGAGAAACTGAAATTGCCAAGAGTTGGTTTTGTTGGAACGGACGGAGCAGGTGTATTTCGCCATTTTTCATCGAAGTTGCAATTAACCAAGCCTGATTCGCAACTTCCAAGTCATTGGTTGCTCCCTGAATGGTTCGACCCCTCTGGTCGTGCTTCAATATTGAGCTACCATGATAATCCATCCCGGTGGCATCGAGATGAGACTGGAACACATCTTATTTCAGCAGGAAGAGGGCAAGAGTTTGTTCTGGATTGCAACCACTATCCAGAAGCGATTCCTTGGCTAGTTGACTTAATGAATTGTTCAACAAAAAGTGGATGAATGGATAGTACTTTATTCGAGGTCTGGAAACCACAACCCACTATCAGTATGTGATTTTTCAAACTCCGCTAACACGCGCGCAGCGCGGCGAACAACGCTAACTCCGCTGATACACTCAGCCCCAACCTCAAAGGATTTTACGAATGTCTTCCTTGCCCGTACTGGTTTTGAACAGCGGTTCTTCGTCCATCAAGTTTTCTGTCTATGAGGCCGGCGACGGCCAGCGCGCCAAGCTCTTCGAGGGCGCGGTCGACGGCATCGGCACCGATCTGGGCAAGTTCTGGATCAAGGACGCGGCGGGCAAAAAGCTCGTCGATCAAACCCCGGCTCTGCCTACGCGCGCCGTGGCCTTCAAGCTTGTCGCCGACGCGCTCCACTCCGGCGATTTCCCCGCGCCCATAGCCATTGGTCATCGCATGGTCTGCGGCGGACCCACGGTGCAGGAGAACCAGCTTATTACTCCCGAGTTAGTGGATGAGATGGAGCTTTACACGGCCTTTGCGCCGCTGCACACGCCCATCGCCTGTTACATCATGCGTGAGTCGCTGCGCCTCTTTGCGGGCGTGCCGAATTTTGTTTGCCTCGATTCCTACTTCCATCGCACCATGCCGGAAGTGGTGACTCATATGCCCATCCCGGAGGAGTATTCGGCAATGGGTGTACGCCGCTACGGCGCGCATGGAATCTCCTATGAGTCGATTGTCTTCCAGTTGCAGCCCAACGTGCCCAAGCGGCTGATTGTCGCGCACCTGGGCAACGGCGCATCCATCTCCGCCATTCGCGACGGCGAGTGCCTTGACACTTCGATGGGCCTCACGCCCACGGGCGGCATTATCAGCGGAACGCGGACGGGAGATATCGATCCCGGCGTACTCTTGTTTATTTTGCGCAAGATTGCCGAGACCGCTGCCAGCGCCGCCGAAGCAGCCGACAAACTGGAAGCCGTCGCGAGCAAGAAAGCCGGCCTGCTGGGCGTCAGCAATCTCTCCAACGATATGCGCGATCTGCGCACAGCCATCAACGAAGGCAACGCCAAGGCCAAGCTCGCCGTGGATAAATTCACCTGGTCCATCGCCAAATGGATTGGCAGTTATGTGGCCGAGTTGGGCGGGCTGGACATGCTGGTCTTCACCGGCGGCATCGGCGAAAACGACATCGACTCGCGTGCGGAGATCTGCGCCGGTCTGAGCGCACTGGGCATTGTACTGGACCCCGCGCGCAACAACGTCCGCGGCGCTGCTGTGATCTCCAGCGATCACTCGCCTGTCATCGTCCGCGTAATTCCACCGGCAGAGGATTTAATTATCGTGAATCACGTGATAAGGCTGCTGGGGAAGTAAGTCGCGAGAATCGTCAGCCTGCTTTGACGACAAGCAGGCTGACAATAGATTCCAAGCCTGGCGTGCATCATAGCAAGTTGCGCGTTTGAAGATAGGTAGCCAGGGCGAAGATCGCCCAGTAAAGAGCTTGAATGGCAACAGCGAACGCCACATTCAGCGCCCGATTCCTGCCGCTATAGCTGAAGATCGATGCCCAAGGCTTATGTGCTGGAATACCAACGCTGATCCATGTCCAAAGCATGGAGGCGCAGCTTCCGAGAATGGCACAGAGCGGAACGGTAAAGATAAGAACAAGCGGCCCCTGGCCATCACAGTGCGAGCCTTGCGCGCTCATGTTTCTGCACCACTTTGATTCTGCCAGGGGAAGTACAGCGATCGCTGCGATTTCACCAGCGAATCCGCCGAGAATACCCAGAAACACTTTCTTCCAAAAGCTCAGCTTTCGATCTATCCCCAAGTTTTTCCATGACATATTCAAACCCGAAAGGATGAACGAAGGAATAGCGGCAAAGAGTAGAAGAAACGCTATCGAAAAGCACAATAAGAACAAGCCTCTGAGATTCTGAATGCCGGTCATATCTTCCACCTGCAATTTGCTTGAGTTCAACGATTCCCGCAGCCTGTGAAAACGGAGAACCGCAAGAGGTTTTTACTAGCATCCAGGGTTGGATGCCGAATCGGAAGATTCAGAGATGGCCTTCAAATGCAATTATGCATTATGCCTTGGCAGGGCCAGTATCTTCAATTTCTTTCCCAGCTTGGCGAACTCCGGATCTGCCGTAACCAGTGTGGCTCCCGTGCGCATTGCCAACTCCGCGGCAAAGCAATCTGCGAAGCCAAGTTTATAAATGAACTTCAATGCTGCGGCCGCGTCGGCTTGCTCTTCGGCGATCTCGACCGATTCAATAGAACGCGCTATGGTCTGCAACGCCTCAGTCGCTTTCTGCAGACCCGCGCGCCTAGTCAAATGGTACAGTACCTCGCCACGATTGATGACGGAAATAGACAGATGTGCATCACCTCGGCGCGCCTGTGCAAACAAGGCATCGAGTTTTTCAATTCCGGGTCCCTTGGTCAGATAGCGTGTGACTGCGTTGGCATCCAATATGAATTGCCTCACATCGCCTCCAGCCGCTCATCCCACTTGCGGCGATCTTCCAGAATATCTGCCTCTAAGTCATATTGGGCGAATTTGCCACGAAGAGCCAAAAGTTCGTCAAAGGGATTGGCGGTAAATGTAATCTCTCCATTCCGTTCCTTCACGGCAAGGCGGGTTCCACCGTTGATCCGTAATTTCTTTCGGATGGTGGCTGGAATTACCACCTGCCCCTTCGAACTGACCGTCGCCATCTGTCCCATGTCGTCTTACCTCCACGTAAGACATATTTTACCCCAAAATCCATTTGAATCCCAACCGGCCGCCCGCGTGTTCTACACTGATGGGTTCCGATTGGAGTCATTCATCATGTCCGCAACCGTCGTCCCCGCCGCCGCTCAACGCTTGCCCTCGCCCGCTCTGCGCCGCTTTGCCTGGGGCGTTCTGGCTTACTTTATCGCCGTGATTCTGTGGGGAACTCTGGTGCGCGCGACCGGCTCCGGCGCAGGCTGCGGAGGCCACTGGCCGCTCTGCAACGGCACCGTGATGCAGCGCTCGGCCAGCATCGAAACGCTGATCGAGCTCACCCATCGCATCACCAGCGGCCTCTCGCTTTTCGCCGTCGTGGGGTTGCTTGCTTGGACCTTCACGGGCACAGTGCGTGGGCATCTGGCGCGCGCCGCGGCCGTGGCTTCGGTGGTCTTTACGCTGGTCGAGGCTTTGCTCGGCGCGCTGTTGGTCAAGCTCGGTTACACGGCGCAGAGCCCGGCACCGCTGCGGCCGGCCTTTCTGGCGCTGCATCTGACCAACACGCTGCTGCTGGTGGCCGCGCTCACGCTGACTGCTCATTTACTCAGCCGCACTCGCGGCTATATGCGCGGCAGTGTGCGGCTGACTGCGCCCTTCGGAGCCGTGGTAACCGTGATCGTGGTGATGATTGTCGGCGTCACCGGTTCGCTGGCCGCGCTGGGCGACACGCTTTTCCCGGCCTCGTCGCTGGGCATGGCGCTGGCACAGGATTTCTCCTCTACCAGCGAGTGGCTAGTGCGCTGGCGCTGGACGCATCCAGGCATCGCTTTTGCAGCCAGCTTCTTTTTGATCTGGCTATTAGTCCACGCGGCAAGGCGCAAGACGCAGTGGGACAATCGCGGCCTTTCAGCACTGGTGCTGCTGCTGCTGGCCGCCGTCTACACGCTGGGACTGCTGGATGTGATTTTGCTGGCTCCGCTGTGGGTGCAGGTAGCGCATCTGCTGGCCGCCGATTCGCTTTGGGCCGCGCTTGTGGTGGTGACGGCTAGGCTGACGCTGGAGCCGGTAGAAACAGGGATCAGGGAATAGGGAACAGGGGTTCATTGCCGCGATAAGCAAATTGCCGCACGAAAAACTCTATCGGTTCGCCGCAACCGTCTTTGCCTGCGCGCCGCCCACCGCGTCGATCGCCTTGTAGGTTTCCATGTTGCGCAGGATCGCCTCTACATAGCCACGCGTCTCGGTAAATGGAATCGACTCCACAAACTCGTCGATGCCCTGATACGGACCCGCGGCCTCCCACTCCTCGACGCGACTGTCTCCGGCGTCGTAGGCGGCCAGCGCGTACTCGGTGATGCCGCCAAACTTGTCCAGCGTCTGGCGCAGATAGCGCGTCCCGAGGCGGATGTTGGTCACAGGATCGAAGAGCATATAGCTTTCAAAGTGGCTCATGCCTTCCTGGCGCGCCATCGACTTGCCCACTGAAGGAAGCATCTGCATCAGCCCGCAGGCGTTGGCCTTGGAGACAGCCGCGGGATTGAACTCCGACTCCTGGCGAATCAGCGAGGCCACCAGATATGGGTCGAGATTGTTCTTCGCCGCTTCAGTCGTGATCGTCGGCCACCACGGCTCGGGAAAAAGAATGCGCCAGTATGCCATCGGAATCGATTTGACCGGCGCACTCGCGGCCGACGGCAGAGCGCGCTTCAGCGAGCGCATGGCGCGGTAATATTCGCCATACGACGAGTAGATCTGCGCCTCGGCCAGCGCGCTCCACGAAGAGGAATCCGGGTCGGCGGCAATCTCCTGCGCGATATAGTCGTTCAGCCCGGCGTTGGCCAGCAGCCGCGCCTTGGCCAGATGCGGGCTGTCGGCGGGAAAGCTCTCCTGAAGCGGCGGCACGGGAGGCGGCTGAAACTGATCCAACTGCGGCTGGCGCATAGGCGGCGTCCCACTTGGCGCGTTGCCCAGCGCGGCCAGCCGTTCCCGCGCCATCTGCGCATAAAAATAATGCTGATACGCGCGCACAATTGCGCGATAGTTCGCGGCAGCCTGGGCCGGCTTGTGATCCTGCGTCTCATACAGCCGCCCGCGCCAATAGATTGCCGAGACCGTCTCGGGCGCTGTTGGATAGAGGCGAATCTGCTCATCGAAGAGCCGCTCCGCATCGGCAAAAAGCCCTTGCCGGTAACTCAGCCAACCGGCCTTCCAATGCGCGGCAGAGGCGTTTTTGCTGGATGGGAAATGCGTTGCGAGATAGCTGTAATACTCGACCGCCGGCGCGTAATCGCGGCGCAGCAGATACATGTTGCCGCTGGAGAAAAGCGCCTCGGCCAGCCATTGGCTCTGCGGAAAGCGCGACTCCATCTCAGCCACAATGCGCCGCTGTCCGTCCAGATCGTCGCGGTTGCGCGCCAGTTCCATGAGCAGATAAAGCCGCCGCGCGCCGTTCTCGTTCGGCAAATCAGGCAGCGCTTCAGCCTCGCTGGTGGTCAGCCGCTTCAACTTCAGATCGCAAGCCGCGACGGCCACGGCAAAGCTCTCACGGCTCACGGCGTCAAGGCTCGATTGGCGAGCCAGCGCGCGGTACTGCTCACTGGCGTCTTCATAGCGGCCCGCATTCCAGTAGGCATCGCCCAGGCTGCGCAACTCGGACGTAGTGAGGCTGGTCTCGGCACCCATCGCGGTCAACTTTGCCCGCGCAATCTCCGCCTCTCCGGTGAGCGGATGCGCCAGCAGCAACTGCTTGAACAGGCTCTCAGCGCGCTGCTCCTCGCCCAGCGCAAAGGCCACCTCGCCCTGCGCAAGCTGATAGCCGGGGCGGTTCGCGGACCCGGTTCCCGCCGCCGCGGCCAGTGCCTGCTCGGCGCCTGCCGCGTCCTTCATCGCCAGCAGGACATTGGCCTCAAGCTCCGGCGCTTGCACTACAAAGATGCTCTCCGGATAACGCTCGGCAAAGCCCTGCAGCAGCGCTTTGGCCGCCGCCTCATTTCCCGCTTCATGATTGGCGCGCGCACCCAGAAAGTCGGCGTAGTCGGCCAGTTCTTCGCCGGATTGCCTAGCCAGGCGCAGGTTTGCAATCGCCTCTGAGTAATTTTTGTCAGCAATGTAAGCGTGGCCGAGCGCCAGATAGGCCGCCGAGGCAGCCTCGCCGGTGTGCTTGCGCGCGTAGCCGCTGACGCCCGCAAAGGCCGCCGGGGTGCGCAACGCCGCCAATTGCTGCGCCATCGGTCGCAACTCAGCCGAGGCTTGAAAGGCCAGCTTGATGCGCGCCGTCTTGGCGCGGCGTGCGGCTTTGCTGGTCTTGCTGACCGGCTTTTTCGTTGTTGTATGGCTTTCTGACTTCGCCTGGCCTGTTGTCTTCGCGGATGTCTTGCTTGCCGGCACAGGATTTTGCGCAGCCTGCGCAGTGCTTGGGGCAGGGTTCTTTTCCGCTGGCGCAGTGCTTGCCGCAGTTTTTTGCGTTGCCTTCGCGGCACCAGCCGCGGGCTTCTTCGCCGGCGTCTTTGCCGTCTTTTTGTGCGCAGTGGCAGCCGGGCTCTCAGGCGCTGTTGTCGAACCGCCGGAGGATTGCGCCGCCATTGGCGAAACGATCAGCAGCGCGGAAAGCAGAGCGGCAAGCCAGCCCGAAGCCAGCCTTGGAGCAATGATCGGGGAAGATGAAAGCCTCATCTCTTCACTTTATGCTGCTTTTACATTTGATGCGATGCGCGAGAACCATCGTTGTTACCGCGATTCGTATTTCTACCTCCCATAGGGTAGAATTAAGACGAGGTTGCAGAATGACAGGCTTTACGCCCTCCCAAGCCGCCGCCGTAACAGGATTGCCGCTCACTGCCGTGCGCAAGGCACTGGACCATGCGGCCATTCCTTCCCGGCTAATGCGCTCGGGGCGAACCAAGCAGCGGATGGTGCCGCCTGAAGCTTTGCTTTGCCTGCGGCTTGAGCAGTTGGGCGTTGGCAAGCTTCCGCTGGCGCAGCGCAAACGCATCTACCGCTCCGTTCTTGCCCAGCCCGCGGCCTCGGAGTGGCGCGAGTCGGAGGCGGTGGTTATCCGCGCCGAAACAGCTCGCACAAGCCTCAACGCGGAGATCGAGAAGCTGCGTCTTGCCGAAGAGCGCGTCGTCAGCGATCCGGAGATTCTGAGCGGAACGCCTGTGCTGAAAGGGACTCGCATTCCCGTCCATCTAATCGCCGAGATGCGGCGGCAAGGCGCTCCCGTGGAAGAGATTCTTGCTGGTTATTGCGGAATCACCGCGCAGGATGTCGAAATTGCGGTCTTCTATGCGCTTGCCTACCCGCGACGCGGCGCTAAACTACGCACACGGCTTCCGGCTTCGGCAAAGCTTGTCCGGGAACAACGCGTTCTGGCTTCCAATGCCGTTTAGTTCGATTGAGTTTTTGATCGACGAGTGCCTTCATCTCACAGTTTTATCGCGAGAGACGCGTTATCGATTAAAGTTCGACCGCTCTCCTCAAGATGAGCCACCTCGCCGCGCGAAACTCCACGCAGCATCGCTGGCTCCCAACAAATTTCACCCTGCAAGAAACCCACGTAAAACGCTTCGCAGTCGCGAAGACCGGCCCGTCGAGGCGCCGTCGCATCGAAAGCATCGGGCAGATAGACCATCACCGACCCGCGCTTCTGTGTCTCGGACTCACCGCTGAACCACAAAAAAGCCGCATCCTTATCGACATCCGCAATACGCCGCGTAAGCGCTTGAATGCTCGGACACTCGATGTGAAGGGGCACCGCAGCAACCGTCTCCTCATAACCTGGCCCCACAAACACTCGCTGCGCCACCACGCGACTGGGAACAAACGGCGGTACATGCAGTCGCGTCTTGTGAACGCCGACAGCAACAGTAGGGAAACCGCGAATGCGCGTTCCAACAGTGAACTTACCCGCAAAGCGCATCCATTTGGGCCCAAACCAGTTGTCAATCCGGATGACGTAAAGCCGCGCGGGTTCATAATCCTGAGCAACGCCAACGGCAAGCGCTCGCGCCTTCTCGATGAACTCAGCCGAATCTCCCTGCTGCATGGAAACGAACTCTGCGATAGCAGCGAACATATTTGCCTCCAAGCTTCGCTTCGCTATATTGTACGCGCCTGCCAGAGTACCTGTTTGGCCCGCCGCGCCGCCGTCCGTTACACTTGATGCAGAGACCCCGCCTGGCAGACCGGTACGCACCCGCATCGAGTCCGCCAGATTTTAGCATCCAAGGCCCATGCCGAACATCCAAACAGTTGCAGGAGAACTCGAGCCGCATCCAGACGTAGCCCTGATTGCCAGGGTGCGCGGTGGTGACATCTCGGCCTACGATACCTTGGTTCAGAAGTACGAGCGCAGGGTCTTTCGCATCGCCCAGCACATCACGCAGAATCGCGAGGATGCGGAAGACGTCATGCAGGACGCCTTCCTGAAGGCGTATGAAAAGCTGGAGCAGTTTCAAGGCAACTCGAAGTTTTATACGTGGCTGGTGCGGATCGCGGTGAATGAAAGCCTGATGCGGCTGCGCAAGCGGCGCACCGGGAAGATGGTTTCGATCGACGAGGACATTGCCACCGAAGAGGGCAGCGTGCCGCGCGATCTGGCCGACTGGGCGCCCGATCCGGAGCAGAACTACGGCCAGGCCGAGTTGGCCGAGATTCTGCGCAAGACCATTCAGGGGCTGCCGCAGGGGTTTCGTATCGTGTTTGTGTTGCGGGATGTGGAAGGGCTATCGACCGAAGAGACGGCAGAGACGCTGGGGCTGAGCATTCCCGCCGTGAAGTCGCGCTTGCTGCGCGCACGGCTGCAATTGCGCGAGCGCCTCAGCCGCTACTTCCGCAGAAAAAAGGGAAGCAGAGAAACGGGGAGTGAAAAGTGACCTGCAAAGAGTTTCTCGCCCTTCTCGACGACCTGATCGACGACTCCGTATCCGCCGAAATGCGCGCCGAACTCCAGACCCACCTGGGCCGCTGCAAGCACTGCGAGGTGGTTCTCAACACCACTCGCAAGACGATCGAGATCTACCGCTCGCACGAGGTTTACGAGCTTCCCACAAGCCTCCGCGACCGCCTCCACGCAGCCATTATGGCCCGCTGCAAGAAGGGCTGCTAGGCGTTTCGGCTTGCTTTCAGCAACAACAAAAGCTGGGCGCCCATCCAATTCACGTTCTTTATGAAATGGGTGGGATACAACGAATCTCAAAATCCTGCCTTACTAGAGAAATTTGCCGCGCGCTTTTTTCTGGCGCGAGATGTGCCGAAGGCGTCTGGCCCCACCGCAGGTGGATGATTTACCCTTGAAGTCGCTATGAAACTCCAGAAGACACTCCTCCTCTTTGCTCTGGCCGTGGCCTTTGCCGCCTCGGCATTTGCCCAAACCCCAGCCAAACCGGCCAACACCGCTCCCAAAGCGACTGCCGTACCTGCCGCTTCCCTTCCCACCCGCGTGGTGCTTGACACCTCAATGGGCCGCATCACCTGCGAGTTCTTTCCCAAGCAAGCGCCGCTGGCCGTGGCCAACTTCATCGGTTTGGCCAAAGGAACCAAGGCCTGGGTCGATCCCGTCAGCGGATTGGCGCAGCACAACAAGCCTTATTACAACGGCACAATCTTTCATCGCGTCATTCCAGGATTCATGATCCAGGGCGGCGACCCCACGGGCACCGGCATGGGCAACCCCGGCTACATGTTTGCCGATGAGTTCGACCCCAGCCTGAACTTCGACGTGCCGGGACGCCTGGCGATGGCCAACAGCGGCCCCAACACCAATGGCAGCCAGTTCTTCATCACCGAGCAAGCTTATGCCTCGCTCAACCAGCACTACACCGTCTTTGGCCAATGCACGGACGCCAGTGTGCTGGTGGTCAAGGCCATCACCGGCGTTCCGCGCGACGACCGCGACAAGCCGCTGACGCCGGTGAAGCTGAATAAGGTCACCATCGTCCGTCCCGGCCAGCCGCTGCCGCCCTTGCCCGGCGCAGCAGCAGCCGCGCACCCGGCAGCCGCAGCGCATCCGATTGCACACACCGCCGCCAAGCCAGCGCCGAAACCGTAACGAGCTGTTAGCTGTTAGCTGAAAAAATCCCAGGAGCTTTCCATGACCCTCGCAGCAGGAACCTACGCCGTCTTCACCACGACTGAAGGCAAGATCACCGTCCGGCTCTTTGAGACCGACGCGCCCATCACCGTCAAGAACTTCGTCGAACTGGCCGAGGGCGGCAAGGAATGGACCTTCTTCACCACGCACAAAAAGTCCACCGAGAAGCTTTTCAACGGCACCATCTTCCACCGCGTCATTCCCGACTTCATGATCCAGGGCGGCGACCCCACGGGCACCGGCATGGGCGGACCCGGCTACCGCTTCGGCGACGAGACCAAGGGTTCACCGCACAAGTTCGACAAGGCCGGCAAGCTGGCCATGGCCAACAGCGGCCCCGGAACCAACGGCTGCCAGTTCTTTATCACCGTAGCCGCCACGCCGTGGCTCACCGGCAACCACACTATCTTCGGCGAAGTCGTCGAGGGCCAGGAGATTGTCACCAAAATCTCGCTTGTTCCGCGCGGCGCTCAGGACAAGCCGAAGACTCCGGTTGTGCTGGAGTCGGTGGTCATCGAGCGGGTTGGTTAAAAGGAAACAAGCGTGGACCGGGAGGTCCACGCTAAAGCCTGCCGGGAGGCCGGCGCTACAATTTCAGGCGTGCAGTCCCGCCCAGATCGCGGTATTTTTGGGCTGGATCAATAAGACCCGTTCCCCACCAACTGTTCCACCGCTGTGTGCAGCCGGGCCGTAATTGCGGCTTCGGTCTCCTCGGGGGCAAAGCGGATTGGCTGGCCTACATGCACCTCGATTTTGCCGGAGCGGAACCAGCGCTGATCGCCAGTCTTCAGCGCGCCTAGCCCACAGAGGCCCACCGGCAGCACAATCGCGCCCGACTCTTTTACCAGCAAACCGATGCCGCCGCGAAAGCGCGCCAGCGTACCTGCGGTCGAGCGTGTGCCCTCGGGAAAGACCAGCACATTGTAGCCGCGATCCATTGCCGCTCCGGCATGAGCAAAGCTGCGCTGAAAGTTGCGCCGCCGAGGCAGCGGAAAGACATTGAAGAGCGCGGTCAGCAGCAGGTAAAACAAGGGTCCGGGCAGATAAAAGCCGCGCTTGCCTGCTGGATGCTCGGGATTGCGGAAGCGCCGGTATTCCTCCAGCATCTCGCCGGACATTGCAGCGGCCATCCGCCGCCGCAGAGTCGCAGGAAGAGCGTACTCAACCAGCGGTCCGTCATAGGCTGTGACATGGTTGGCGACGATCAGCATCGGCGCATCGCAGGCCGGAAACTTCGGCGCAACAACGCGGGGATTGGCTAGCAGCCAGACCAGCGGGCGCACCACGGCCTCAAGAAAGGCAATCCGCAGCCAGCGGACTGGCGCAAGCCACGGCCAACGCGGATAGAGATAGCGGCCCGGCTCGGTATCAATTTGATCGCCAGTGGGTGCATTCATGTGCGCGATACCTTCAGGCGGGGCATTACAGGTGGCGGAAAAAGTCCTATTTTCAGGCGAAATTCCGGAAAAGCAAGCCTCGGGGGCTAAAGCCCGCGTCGATAAAGAAGGGTTTATGTACGGGCTAAAGCCCGTACCCTTCACCGAATCGAGTTTTTCAGCAGCCAATAAAGCCGGCGTTGATTTTGTTGGCTTTATGCGGGGGTTAAAACCTCCCTCCGAATCGAGTTTTTCAGCAGCCTGTTCAGCCCCGGAGAATCGCTCGTCAGGTAATTCATTCCGTGCCCTGTCATCCTGAGCGGAGCGTAGCGGAGTCGAAGGATCTGCGGTTGGTACTTCCGAGGAATGGGTGGGAGACCACGAACCCTCACCGGCCACCAGCGCGCGCAACTCTCCCAGCGCGCGCGCCTCTTCCAGCAGCCCACCCTCCGGCGCGACACCAAGCCGCTCTTCCAGCGCCGCGGCCAGTTGCACGCGTCCCAGGCTGTCCAGTTGCAGATCCTCGGCCAGCCGCAGTTCATCTCCAACGCCAACCGGCGTCTCACCGGTGATCTCAGCAATCAGCGCCAGCAGCCAATCCGTTGAAGCCCCGAAGGCCGTGCTGGCCGCAGCCTGACCTGTTCCGACGGCGGCAGACGTAGCCTGCACCTCTACCACCCAAGCCGCAACCGCCTTGCGCCGAACCTTGCCGGTCGAGGTGCGCGGCAGATCCGGCTCCGGCCAGAGCATCCAGCGCCGCAGCCGCTGAAACTCCGCCAGCCGCTGGTTCGCGCGTTCGATAGCCGCTGCCGCGCCGTCTCCGTTGCCGCGCATGGCCAGCACCGCGCAAGCTTCCGTGCCCGAAGGCGTCTCCATCGGAACCACCGCGCAGGCCGCAACACCCGGTTGCTGCTCGATGGCCGCTTCCAGATCTTCGGGGTGCAGATTGACGCCCGCCGAGGTCACGATCACCTCGCTCTTGCGCCCAACAAAGCGCAGCTCGCCGCCGGCCTGCCGCTCGGCCAAGTCGCCCGTGGCCAGCCACTCATCCACGCGCGGTTGGAGAGCGCCGCCGGACCACGTGGCCTGCGAGATCATTGCGCCGCGCACCAGCACCTCGCCATCCGGACCCAGCTTCACCTCGCGCCCCGGCAGAGGCTTGCCGATGCTTCCCCGCGCCACATGGAAGGGATGGTTCAGCGTGATCAGCGCGCTGGTCTCCGTCATGCCGTAGCCTTGCACCACCACGAATCCCAGCCCGTTCCAGAACTGCTCGAGCGGCCCGCCCAGCGCTCCGCCGCCGGAGATCAACGCCCAGAACTTCAAGCCAAAATCGCCGTGCACATCGCGAAAACGCCACCAGCGTTCCCACGCGCGGATGCCCTTGGCCGCGGCCACGCGCTCGATCATGCCAGGCCGGCTGGCTTCCAGATGCGTTTTCAAGAGCGCAATGACGCGCGGCACGGCGGCCAGCACACTGATGCGCTCTCGCTTGATGGTTTCGATGATTCGCGCCGCCACCAGACGGCTCTCGAAGTGCACTTCGGCGGCCAGGATCGGCGGAATCCAAAGCCCCATTGTCTGCCCAAAGACGTGGCTCAGCGGCAGCGTGTCAAGAATGCGCAGCGGATGCACCAGCCGCTCATAGCGCATGTACGGCTGCGCGCCGCGCTCGATCGGCTCCACGCTGGCCAGAACGTTGCCATGCGTCAGCACCACGCCCTTGGGATCGCCGGTAGTGCCGGAGGTAAACAGGATTTGCAGCGGCGTCTCGCGGCTCAGTCCATCGACGGGTCCGGCTTCTTCGGCGGGAAGCGCGGCGGGCCAGTCCTCAAAGGCTAGCAGCGGCCACTCGGCGGGCAACTGCCGCAGCAGCAGCGCATCGCCCACCGCCAGTTTGGGGCTCACGTCAGAGACTACACGAGAGGCAAACTCCGCCGTCCCGTAGGCGTCCAGCGGCACGGCCAGCACGCCGCGCAAGATGCAGCCATGGAAGGCCGCGATCCACTCCGCGCCGTTCTCGCCCCACAGCACGACGCGGTCGCCCGGCCCAATGCCCCGAGCCGCCAGCAGCGCGGCAAAGCGCCCCGCCAGCCGCGCAAGTTCCGCGTAGCTGGTAGCGCGCCGCCGAACGCCCTTGGTGCGGACGACCGCAATTTGGCGGCCGTAGCGGCGGAAGTCGTCAAGAAGTGTAGCCAGATGGTCGCGCATGAATGCCCCGGCAAGGATCATGGTAAGCCATGAGGCTCAATGGCGTAAGGAATCTTTGATTAAGTCAATATTTTGAAAGGGCACGGCTTTACAGGCTGCGGAAAGAGGGCTATTCGGGGGTTGCAATCACGATTGAGCGTAGCAGGGGCTAAAGCCCAAAGTTGATATGATTGGCTTTATCGGCCCGACTGAAGTCGGGCCCTGGTTACAAAGCCTTCGAGAATCGCCTCGCGATGAGTTTTTCCGCAGCTTGTTTAGTCCTGCCGCAAACGCCACAGAATTGGACGGGCTTTAACCTCTGAGGAGAGGTTTGTTGCAACAATTAGATCCGCTCAGAGCTCCCCTTGCACCAATCCCAACTCACTACGCCAGCCCAAGCTCCTCAATCATTCCCTTCAAAATACCGGCGGAGTTCACCAGCGCGCTCTGCTCGTCGGGCGGCAGCGTCACTTCCAAAACCCGCTCGACGCCATTCTGCGAGAGGATGCTGGGAATCCCCAAACTCACGCCGCTTAGCCCAAACTCCCCATCCAGCACGGCGGAAACGGTCAGCACTCCATGCTGATTGCGCAGAATCGCCGCGGCAATCCGCGTCAATGCCAGGCCCACGCCAAACCATGTCGCGCCCTTGTAATTGATGATGTGGTACGCGGAGTTCTTCACGTTATCGGCAACCTCGGCGCGCACAGCTTCCCAGCCGCCGCACTTGCCGCAATTGGCGCAGAACTGCTCGATTGGCAAGCCCGCCATATTCGTCATCGACCACGCGGCAAACTCGCTGTCTCCGTGTTCGCCCAGAATATACGCGTGGACATTGTGCACATCCACGCCGCAATGCTGGCTCAATAAATGGCGAAAGCGCGCGCTATCCAGCACCGTGCCGGAGCCCAATATGCGCCCGCGCGGCCAGCCCGAGCGCTTGTGCGCCACATAGGTCAGCACGTCCACCGGATTGCTTACAATCAGCACCACGGCAGACGACTTCTGCTGAACAATTTCATCGATAATTTCCTGAATGATCTTGGCGTTGCGTTGCAGCAGATCGAGGCGGCTCTCGCCCGGCCGCTGCTTGGAGCCGGCGGTAATCACGATCAGGTGCGCGTCGGCAAAATCCTCCGCCTGCGCCACGCGAATCTGCACCGAGGGGAAAAATGCCTGGCCATGCGCCAGATCCAGAACCTGCCCCAAAGCCAAGTCCGCATTGTGATCCCGGAGCAGAATTTCATCGGCCAGACCGCTTTGCGCCAGCGCGTAGGCAAAGGTGGAACCCACCGCGCCTGCGCCAACAATCACAACTTTTCTAGGTTTCCAAGGGGCATCGATCATTGACTTCCTCCGCGGCGATTCGCCTTTTCTCCGTGATCTTAACATTCTGTGATTGCCGTGCGCTGCCGGGAGATTCCGACTGTCAATGCAATCGCATTTGAAGTTTGAACGAAAGATGAAAGGCAGGTGTTTTGGAGGCTCTGGAGTGAGGCCTGAGTTTGAGAAAGACCGGCGGAAAGCAGTGGCGGAAATCGGCAAAAACAGAGCGTTTTTGGCAAAAAGAGGGTCATATTTTGCCAAAAACGGCCAAAAAAGGCGATCAAATGTTACTGATTGGTAACTAGTTTGCGTCCGTAACCTATTCAAATCGTGCTAGTTACAAAAATAGGAGGAGGCGAAAATGGGTAGGGGGGGGTGGGGTACGCCGGGATTTTTGGCGAAGAATCGACGAAACAAGGAACAGGAAACAGGGGGGCAGCCAAGAGAAAATGAGTGCGCGGGCTGGAGAGTGGATGGCGATCATTTGGGCCTCGTGGTACCGCTGCTTTTATTGTGCGCGCTGGGGAATCAATTATCCGCAAAAAAGCCGTATAAGGATGGGGCGATTTTGAAAGAGATGCGGCGAGTCAGAGCATTTTTTAGAGTTCCTGTCGGGTTGAGAGCGTGGTTTCCCACCCATTTCACAAAGAACGTGAAATGGGTGGGCACGAAGGTTTCTTGCACGATCTGTGAAAATGCTCTAGACCGCATGGATGAGGAAGTCGATTCGGCGAGTCGATTTTCAAATGCGATTGCCCAGATCTGGCGGGCCAAACGCGCTTTTTGCCGCCTTGCCGCATTTTGTTCGCGTGCATTCGGGCCCACTGCGCGGACCCGCGTTTTACACTGAGACTGTGAAAGCCTCAGCCAAGTCCGTCCAGCCCAGCCGCAAAGAGTTCCTCGCGCTCGCCAAAGAGCACACGCTTGTACCCGTCTGCCGCACGCTTACGGCCGACCTGGAGACGCCGGTCTCGGCCTTTCTGCGCGCCGCCTGGCCAGAGCGCGAGTGCTTCCTGCTCGAGTCGGTGGAGAACGGCGAGCAGGTGGGCCGCTACACCTTCATCGGCCTTGCGCCCTTCAAGCGCATTGTGGCGCGCGGACGTGAGGTCACTATCACTGAAGGAAAGAAGGTCGTCCAGATCGACGACGACATCTTTGCCGTTCTGCGCCGCGCCCTCAGCGGCCACAAGCCGGCGCGGCTGCCCGGCCTGCCGCCGTTTACCGCCGGGGCGGTAGGATTTTTATCTTACGACGCCGTCCGCCAGATCGAGCGGCTGCCTTCGCTGGCCAAAGACGAACTGGGCGTTCCCGACGCCTGCCTGCTCTTCTTCGATGAGGTGCTGGCCTTCGACCATGTGCGCAAAGAGATCTGGCTTGTGGTCACTGCCGACGTGACTCGCGGCAAACCCGCCGACGCTTACGAAAAAGCCATTGCGCGGCTTGATAAATTTGAAAAGCGCCTCACCCAGCCGCTGCCGCATCTGCCCGCAAATAAAGCCAAAGGCAAACTGAAGGTGACGCATCGCACCGCCAAAAAAGATTATCTGGCCGCCGTCAGCCGCACCAAGGAGTACATCAAGGCGGGCGACATCTTTCAGGCCGTCCTCTCGCAGCGCTTTGACGTCGAGCCGGAGGCCGATAGCTTCCAGGTCTATCGCGCCCTGCGCACGGTCAATCCCAGCCCGTATATGTACTTTCTGCGCTTCTCGCCGGACGGGCCGCTGGGCGGCGCACCTGAGCAGTCCAAACACTTATCCAAAAAGAAAAAAGGGGTGGGAACCCTGGAGCTGGCGGGCTCCTCGCCGGAGCTTCTGGTGCGCGTGCATCAAGGCAAGGTCGAGTACCGGCCCATTGCAGGTACCCGGCCGCGCGGGGCAACCGAGACGGAAGATCAAGCCCTGGCCGACGAGATGATCAACGATGAAAAGGAGCGCGCCGAACACGTCATGCTGGTGGACCTGGGCCGCAACGACGTGGGCCGCGTCAGCCAATTCGGCAGCGTCAAAGTCGACCGCCTGATGTTCGTCGAGCGCTACTCGCACGTGATGCACATTGTCAGCAGCATCGAGGGCAAGCTCAAGCCCGAGCTCACGGCCGTCGATGCGCTGCGCGCCTGCTTCCCCGCCGGCACGCTGAGCGGAGCGCCCAAGGTGCGCGCAATGGAAATTATTGAAGAGCTTGAGCCGGCGCGGCGCGGCACGTATGGCGGCGCGGTTCTTTACGCCGATTTCAGCGGCAACCTCGACTCCTGCATCGCCATCCGCTCGATGCTGGCCATCGGCGGCAAAGGCTACGTGCAATCCGGCGCGGGCATTGTTGCCGACTCCGTCCCCGAGTCCGAGCATCAGGAAGCCATCAACAAAGCGTCGGCGGTGATCCGGGCCGTTGAGCGGGCGAGAGAAATGTAGGGCGAGGGACTAGAAAATAGGGACTAGGGACTAACCGGCGGCCTCACAGGATTGATTGGAGCATTTCATGGAAGACGCTTTGAGGCAGCGAGCTGAAGACGCTTAGGATGCAGGCGATCTGACTTTGGAGCTATAGAAGGAACGTTCGCTCCGTGATGAAGAAGATGGAATTTCCTTTCTCAAGTTCGGGAAAATAGCTCTGAAACTGGAAAAGTGGGATGAGCAGGACTGGGTAACTGCCGATCTCAGGTTGATGGCAATCCGCGGCGAAAGGAAACAGTATTTGCTTGCCAGAACGATAGGCCGATTTGTTTGGTACAATCTGAGTAGCGGAGTTGTGACAACTTCGCGGTTCTCTTTTCGCTAGCCGGTGGGCAGAGATTTAGGCTATTAGGTTACTGTCCATGCTGTGCATAAACCTCGGATTTTGGTTATATCCGGCGGAAGACTTGCAGGCGGGCGAAAAGGTGGACGGTGAGTAAAGACAGTAAAATCTGCGATTTGCGTTAGCCGATTGAAATTGCAGAGGGGACGTAGCTCAGTTGGTTAGAGCGCTGCCCTGTCACGGCAGAGGTCGCGGGTTCGAGCCCCGTCGTCCCCGCCATTCATTCCAAATCACTTAGGAACGAATGGCATTCAAAGTGACAGATAAATCTAGGCACGATATGGGCACAATAAGCCCACTACCGAGCATTTACAGCTACCTTCCCAAAATCAGTTGTGCCCACGTCTGGCAAAACTGTGCCCACGCTAGAAACCATCATCCGTACAACTTTGCTTTGCGCCGCTCGCTTGTTCGAGGTCACTGCCTGCGTGTACACGTCAAGCGTGATCCGACTGTTTGCGTGCCGCAAAAGCTCCTGTACGGTTTTGATGTCCTCTCCGTTTGCCTTCAGCAAAGTGCCGAAGGAGTGGCGAAAGGTATGCCAACCAATGTTCTTGGTGATACCGGCCTTCTTTGCAACCGGCTTGATGTACCGCTTCATGAGGTTATCCGGCCAATAGGGCTGCTTGCCTCCCATGGACGGACTTGCGAAAACCCAATCAGCACCCATCGGGTAGGGACTCTGACGACGCCAGCTCAGAAGATCCTGCGCCATGTAGTCGTCTATCGGGACGGGTTTGGCAGATGCCTCTGTCTTGCAGTTGCCCACGACCTGATGCCAGATGGACCGGGTAACGCTTAGCTCCAGGTTCTCGAAATCGACATC
>Ga0181520_10003037_pt1 | contig 30084 bp, 26 predicted proteins | sample PEATcosm2014_Bin_29_FD_132451 | JGI IMG/M metagenome (GOLD analysis project Ga0181520, IMG submission 132451) | Peatland microbial communities from MTU Mesocosm Facility, Houghton, MI, USA - PEATcosm2014_Bin02_30_metaG | ecosystem: Environmental > Terrestrial > Soil > Wetlands > Peat | place...
CTGCACTGCGCGTGCCCGAATTTCATACGTCGAGTATCCTCCGTGAATCATAGTGACGGACTATCGCGTCACAAACGACCTGTGTCAATACTAATGTTGCAGATTTATTGCGATGAGCCATAGAAAGCCAGTTTCCTGGCCAGGAAATCTCTCCAGCGGGCACGAGCGGGTACAGGACCGCCAACGGTCGGTACGGGGGTCACACTATGGTCGATCGGCAATGTCATCAGAGCTGCTGTATTACCGGACAGCAGGGGAGATGATGCGGCCGGCCATCTTCGTGTAATCGAGGTCGGTAGCGACTTCAGTCGCGGCAAGGTCACCCGCAGGAAAGGATCGGCCTTCGGCACATCGAGCAAATGCTCTCGCAAAGTGCGTTGGAGGAACCGCCGAAATGCGTATGCCGTTGGAAACACCTGACCCGCCGCGCGAAAGGGCATCAGCCCGCTGCCGTCAATCCTCTCGACACGCGTGGACACCGGACCTTCCGCCATTTTCACCGCGGGCGGCGCGATCGGGTAGTCGTCGGTAATGACCACGCATGCCTGACCGCAGACTGCCACAAAAAACTCCCTGCACTCGCCCGGCTGCGGCTCGACATAGGGATAATACAACGCTGGCGCATCTGCCAACTGCCGTGCATTGTCGCTCATGCCCTGCAAGACGAATCGGTGGTGCCGGTCCGAATCCCAGCGGCCACCACAGGTGAGAACTTCAATGATCACAAGCGGCCGTTTCAATTCCCTGGCCCAGCCGACCGCACGCTGGATCGCGAAGTTCCACCTTGTGCGCCGGGCCGCAGTCATCCAGTAGACGACGTACGAGCCATCCACCTTCGGTGGCAGATCGTGCGGCACGCTGAATCGAAGTGATGAAATCCCCACGATTTCTTCCGCCTCTCTCGTGAGAGTCCTGTTTGACATCAAACTATTCGCGTACCGGAACAGATTGGATTCAGGTGGATAAGAAAGAGGGGGCCGTGGAAGGCCCCCAACAGACACTCAGCCAGCTCATTTAGGCAAGAGCACTGCATCGATGACGTGGATCAAGCCGTTGCCGCACACGATGTCCATCTTCACCACGTTGGCGTTGTCCACCTTCACGCCGCCTTCGGCTGCCGTGATCTTCACCGAAGATCCCTGAACGGTCTTTGCTTCCGACAGTTTCACTACGTCCTTTGCCAATACCTTGCCAGAAACGACGTGGTATGTAAGGATCGCGGTCAGCTCGGCCTTGTTCTCGGGTTTCAACAACCCTTCAAGGGTGCCGACGGGCAATTTGGCAAACGCCGCGTCAGTCGGGGCGAACACGGTAAAAGGCCCTGCGCCCTTGAGCGTGTCCACAAGTCCTGCTGCCTGCAAAGCCGCAGCCAACGTCCTGAAGCTCCCAGCCGAAATCGCCGTGTCTACGATGTCCTTCGCCCGGGTTCCTTGGCTGGCCGCGGCAGCCATTGGGCAGGTGTCCCCGGCCTTTGCCGAGCTCGTAGCCAAGAGCATCGCCAATCCCACAACAGAGGTATAGAAAAACGCCTTCATGTCAGATCTCCTAAAAATCTACTCGTCGGCGCCGGACCACTGGGTCTCGGTAGTTAATCCGCCTCCGAACATCTTATTGTTCGTTACCACTCGTTCCCTGGATTCAAAGCGGTTTCACAAAAGCGGAATCCGGCTCTCGTAGAGTCCATGCCATGTGCAAAAAAAGTCTCGTAATGCGATCACCTACGCAATACATTAAGGCGCGCTGGCGGCCTGATCCCAGCTTGGCGAAACGCATGGTGTCGGGTCCGGAGAGGCCGACTTGAATCTAGCAAGTGACCATTAATACAAGACCGCTGCCCTGTCGGGAACCCACCCTTCCTGTTCACTGGGCAGGCGGATCAACATCCAGTCGCTGCGGCGTTCGACCAATTCAAATTCGGCGCCTTCTTCCAGCGCGGTGGTCAACGCGGGTTCGTAGCTTTCAGCGTTTCCTTTGCGCACAATCGTCTGTGTCTGAACGATGACTCCGTGGACGTTCCATGCGTAGCGATACCAGTCGTAGCCGGCCGAAACGATGAGCACGAGCGAGAGGGCCAACCCCGCGAGCATCACCCGTGTCAGCCACCACCGGTCGACGAAGAGCGCTGCCACGGCCAGGGCTAGCGTGATTCCCACGCCGCAAGCCGTAAGCTGGAACTTGGCCGGGTAGCTGATCCAGTCCTGCCAGAAAAGTAGATACTCGATCAAAGGACGGTGCCGCGGCGGCTGGCCTCCTACGGCGTAGGCCAGATTGGCCTCCAGAAACGGATCGGGTCCCATGTATCTCCGCGCTTGACGATAGGCGGCAATCGCTCGGCCTCGCTGGCCTGCGCGCATCAAGGCGTTTCCCTGGTTGTAAAGCACTGCGCCGGAACAATACCCGTGGTCGAGAATCTCCTGGTACATGGCGGCGGCCTTCAGATAATCCTCGGGCGACTTGGCCTGTGCGAAAGTTCTTTCGGCCTCCTGGAAGATCCGGACCGAATCCAGGTCCAGTGGTTTGCCGCAACCGGAGAGCAATAACAGACAACAGAAAAGTTGTAGGAGACGGATCGTCTTTATCATCGGAACCTCTTCTGGCTACGGAGGGCCGCGATCATCGCTTCCACAACCTGCCGGGCTTCTTCGCATAGGCCGCTGGACGCGGCTGCCCCACCGTATCGGGCCGCGTCGCAGGCGTCCAGAAGACGCCCGGTGCGGGCGATCAGCGATTCGTCAACTGCCCATGCCTGCAACTGACACAAAACGTCCTTGGCGGTCAAACCAGCGTCGTGTAGGCCGGCCACGTCGGCGACCAGTCCCGCAAGCGAGTCCTGGACCAGATCGGCCGCCTGGCGGACCCGCCGTGCCTGCCACTCGTCCGTCGCGGCGCGGAGCTGCTGGCGTGCGCGCGGGGCGGCCGCTCGACGCCGCAGGGCCGACTTGTCCTGGGTCCGCCGACGGATGAACACCGTAACCACCGCCGCCAAGAGGTATATTCCCAAACAGCCTCCCAGTCCAGCCAACCACGCGGCGGGCCGCACGCTTTGATCCCGGACCGCGCTGGCGTCGGTGATGTTTGCAAAGATGCCTTCCCGCCGCGCCTCTAGTTCCTTGGACATTTGCCCGGCCACGCGTGGCGCCGCGACGATCTGCTCAGCGGAAAGCTGCTCGGCCTTGGTAATGCTGATGGGGATGGGATCGCTTTGCAACGTCGCGTATCGCCCTTCGTCGACATCAAAATACGATGCGCTCACGGCGGGAAACGGCTCGTCACCTTCGCGCAAAGGCCGGAGCGAATAAACGAAGCTCGCCGTATCCGAGTCCGTCTTCTGAGTCGCCTCGTAGACCTTGAAACGCGCGGCGACCGCCGTCGCCTTACTCAAGTCGGGCGGTTTCACGGCGGCCAGCGAGCCCGATCCGCTGAGGACGAGCGTGAAGGTGATCGGGTCTCCCACCTTCGACTTCCGCGGCGTCAATTCGGCTCCCAAGCGGTAATGGCCGATCGCTCCGATGTAGCTGTCGGGCCGGCCGATGTGGGGCACGTCCTTCACCAGGATCGCCAGCGGCTTGGAAGTCGCGTAGATTTCCTTGCCGCGAAGCTGTCCGGTATCGGAGACGGCATTGGCGAACGTGCCCTGGAGCGTCACTGCGCCCAGGGTAATCGAGCCGGCCTGCTTGGCCTTGAAGGCCCGCCGGAAGTCATAGCGGCGATACTTGGCCGCCTGCCCTTTCGCATCGCGGCGCAGCGCCGAACGAGGCTTTGGGCGGAAGGCGATGGCACTGTTCTCGCCGAAGAACGAGAATGCCGTGTGCTGCACCAGGTCATTGAGGCCAAAGCCCACGCCCTCCGGATCGATGATTTCCTTTGCCCATTGCTGCCAGTCTTCCGCGGACGACAGGCCAGCCGGCAGTTCCTGGTCCTTGAGCCAGGGAATCCGCAGTTCGGGCCTCGGCTTCTGGACCGATAAAGGATCGCGGTCGGAGAGTGGTGCCGGCAGTTCCTTGACATAGATCGACAGGGTCACACTGAACGGCTGCATGGGATAGACCTCCGTGTGATCGGCCGTCAGTTCCACTGCTGCGAGGTCCTGGGCACTCGGCGGCTGGACGAGCAGTCGCAGCTTCTCGCCCATAATCGTCTTGCCATTGACCTTGATTTCGGGCGGCGGGATCGTGAACTCGCCCGATTTCTTGGGCGTAAGCCGAAATTGGAATTCCCGGCCGCGGTGAGTGACCTCGCTCATCACGCCGTTGATGATCGTGACCTGGTGCGAATCGAGCGACTGCTGGCCGAGGAAAGCAACGTCGAAATCCTCCATGCCGCGGAGTTCGGGTGTCTGCGGGTTCTCCACATTGTCGGCGACGACGCGATAGACGACCGATTGCCCCTCGTAGATTTCGTCCTGGCCCAAGCTCGCCGAGATTTTCGGTTCTTCCGCGGCGTGGAGTGCGGCGGGCACATAGAACAAGACGAGCAGAAGCAGCCGAGAATGTTTCACGTTTACCAATCCTTGTCCACCTTGCCGGGTTTAATCAGGTAGCGCTGCAATTGTTTCTCCATTTCCTGCCGCTTCTGCTGCCGTTCCTGGACTTGCCGAATCTCCGCCTCCGCTTGTTGCTGGGCCGCCTCGCGTTGCTCGTCCTGTTTTTGCTCTTTCTGGTCCGATTTGGGTTGTTGTTTCTTGTCGGGCTTGTCTTGCTGCTTTTTGTCTTGTTTGTCTTGATTCGGCTGGTTCTGGTTCTGCATCTGCATCTGATCCTGCTTGGGAAGCGGCTCGGCAATCTCCTTCAATAGTTTCAGCGCCTCCTGCTGTTTTGGCAAAGCCTCGGCTGGTTTTCGATCGCGAAACAGTTGCACGGCCTCGCCCGAGAGCTTCTCGATTTTCGGTCCTAGTTCCACAGCCTTCTCCATGGATTGTTTGAGACCGTCACGCTGTTTCTGCAGCGCCTCGGCGTCAGTGGAAGAACCGTTACTGTTCGGCTTGGCCGATGGCGTGCTTGGCGGGACCGGTGCTGTAGGCGTCGCTTCCAACTGTCTGAGGCTTTCCTTGGCCAGCGGCGGCAGAAGTTCGCTATAGCGCGTAATAAAGTCTTGATTCCATGCCGCCTCCTTGTCCTCTTCTGGTGCAAGTGGGCGAGGAGCCGGAATCTTAGTCCCTTCTCCCTTTGGTACTGCGACCGAAGGTGCGGGCTTATTGGTTGCAGGCGGGGGCTTTGCTCCTTGGCCGGACTTCGCCTTGTCGTCACTCTGACCCTCTCGCGGAGCAGAAGTAGGATTTTGGTCAACCTGTCCTTGCTGCGTGGCCAGCGCGCGGCCCACCAGGCTCGGATACGGAACCACATTGCGATACATTTGATTAAACTTCTCGACCACGTCGGTTTGCGGCTTGACGGCCTCGGACGACTTGCCCGCATGAAGCTTCCCTACCGCAACGTCGATCGCCATGCCGGCCTCGTCGGCCATGGATTGCAGCGCGGCGACAGCCCTCTTCAGTTGGTCCGTGGAAACGCTTGGGGCGGGTGAGCCGCCGGCCATCCCGCCAGGCGACGATTGGGCCGCCTTGTTCAGCGTGGCCTCGATCTTCTCTTTGAGCGGCCGGATCTCTTCGCCCAGCTTTTGCTCGGCCGTTTCGGCCGCCCGTCGGACCTCGCGGTGTTTGGGCGAGTCGCCTGCCTCGGCCAATTTTCGGGCCGCAATCCGCAGTACCCGTTGCTCTTCTTCCAACATTTGTAAGTATGCCGCGAGATCTTTCTCGTCGCGCTGCTTCCGCCGATCGGTCTGCTCCCAGAGCGATTCCATGTACTTGATCCATACGCGAAGCAGTTCCAGATTGTACCGAGCGTCGGCATGATCCTTGTCCATCCGCAGGCAGTCACGAAAATGGCCGATCGCTACGGCCAGGTCGGCCAGACCGTTCTTGCGATCCTCGGGCGAGGCATTCTCGGGATGCGGGCCGAAACGCTTCTTGGCCTTGGCCGCCGCCAGGCAGCCCAGGTTGTAGCGGGCACGGACCGCCAACTGCAGGTCGGGCGAGAGGGCCGCTTTCTGCAATAACTCGACCGCCTTGTCAGCCCCTTGGGCCGCCAGGGCCGTGCCACGGTCGAAGGCGATTCGCGGATCGTCCGGTTGCCCGGACTCGGCTTCGCCGAAGACCTCGGCCGCCTTTTTATAGTCGCCAGAACGGTACGAGGAGATCCCCTCGCGGACCTTGTTTACCGCGTCCCCGGGCGCCGCGGCTGCGACGGCGGGAAGCAAGAGCAGCGCGACGAGCAGGACGCCAGCTTCAGAACCGCGCGATGCTCTTGTGACCCGCACCGATGGCCCTTCGCCCGCGCGCGAGCGAGCGAAGATGCTGTGATAACCAGGTATTGCGATTTCCAAGAGGAGTAGCAGGATGCCGGGAGCGAGGAACCACTGGAACTGCTCACCATACCGCTTACGTTTCTCGGCTTGGTACTCGCTGCGCGTGAGTCCGGCCAGGTGATCGGCGTAGACTTGCCCCAAATCGTATGCCTGGGTTCCGGCGGGGATGTACGCGCCATCGGTTGTGAGGGCGATCTTTTTGAGCAGATCGTCGTTGCGTTTGGACCATCGCTCTTGCCCTTCGTATTGCAGATAGGTCAGCCGGCCGGAATCGTCGCGGATGGGAATCCGCGCCCCTTCGCGGGAATCGCCCAGTCCCACGGTGAAAATCTTCACGCCCCGCTCGGCCGCCTGTTGCGCCGCCTCCTCGGCGTAGGAATCCTGGTCTTCGCCGTCGGTGATGAGCACCAGGACCTGGTCGCGGTTAGGCCTGCGGGGCATCGTTTCCAGGGCCTTGCGGATGACATCACCGATCAGCGTGCCGCCGCGGGGGGCGCTATGAACGTCGACCTCGTCCAGCACCATGCGGAAGAAGCCCTGGTCGTTGGTCAGCGGGGCCTTGACTACCGGCTTGCCGGCAAAGACGATCAGCCCGACGCGGTCGCCCGCCAGATGCGGCAGAAGGTCGCGGATATCGGATTTCGCCCTCTCCAGCCGGTTGGGCGCCACGTCCTCCGCGGTCATCGAGCGGGAGACATCCAGGAGCACGAAGAGGTCGACGCCGCGCTGCGTGATAGTCTCGGTGTAGAGGCCGAACCGCGGGCGGGCTGCAGCAACAATTAGCAGCGCAACTCCTGAAAGGAGCAAGATGCCCTTGATCCAAGGCCGCGGTCCACCCAGCGACGGCATGAGCCGCCCCACCATGACCGGATCGACAAAGGCCTTCGCGGCGGCCATCCGTTTGCGATGCGCGTGGATCAGCAGCCATGCCAGCATGGGCACGATCCAAAGTACCAACAAGAGGCTCGGGGTTTCCCAGAACATGATAATCCTATCTCACGGCAGACTCCTGAACCTCGTTCCGGCCAGGACCACCTGGACCACAATCAGCCCAAGGCCCGGCAGCAGAAACCATGGATACAACTCGCGATACTCGGAGTAAAGCCGGCCCTCCGAGGGGCTTTTTTCCAGCTTGTCGATCTCGGCGTAAACGTCCGCCAGTTGCTCGGCGTCCGGGGCGCGAAAATACTTGCCGCCGGTCGCATCGGCGATCTGCCGCAGCGTGGGCTCGTCCAAGGGAAAGACTTGCTGGCGGAGCACCGTTTTGCCGAACGCGTCCGGCATGGGATCCGGGTAGGTCACCAGGCCGTTGGTGCCGATGCCGATCGTATAGACCTTGACTCCAAAAGTCTTGGCGACCTTCGCCCCCTCCAGCGCCGGAAGCACACCGGCCGTCTGGTCGCCGTCGGTCAGAAGAATGATGACCTTGCTCTTGGCCTTGCAGTCCTTCAGCCGCTTGGCCGCGACCGCCAAAGCGTCGCCGATGGCCGTCGCCGAATCGCCTTGGAACAACTGCTCGTTAACCACGCGTCCGTGACTGTCGAAGATCAAATGCGGAATCTCTACGGCGTCCAATACCTGGACCAGTGCGCCGTGATCGAGCGTCAACGGGCATTTCGGCTCGACGAACCCGCCGAAGGTGATCAGGCCGATCAGATCGTCAGGCCGGCCCGGCAGTTTGCCCTTTCCCATCACGAAATCGTGGAATACGCGTTTGACGACATCGAGGCGATTGACCTGCTTGCCGTCGATATTGAAGTCCAAGGAAGACATCGAATAGCTGTGGTCGATGCACATCTGGATGGCGATCCCCTCGGTCTGCAGGCGGAACTCCTCGATCCCGCGTTGCGGCCGTGCCAAGGCCGCGATCACCAACGCCAATCCGGCAAAACCAACCCAGGGCAACCAGCGCTTGATCCGCATTGCCAGTGTAACAGGCAGTGTCCGCAAGATGCCCACATCGGAGAACAACACCGCCGAGCGGCGCTGCCGGCGGATCGCGAGCACACCGATCGCCGCCACCGCCAAGAGCAAGGACAGCCATAACGGGCTTTGGAAGCGGAAGTTCATGCCACTACCTCCTCGCGATCGGCGCAATCGGCGAACGCACGGGCCCGGCGGAAGCTCTCTTCGATATCCTCTTCGCGCGGTTGATGGGCCGCGAACTTGACCAGGTCGGCGGCTTCCAGAAAGCTCTTCAGCCGCCGCGACTGCTCGGCAGGGAAGTCCTTGCGGCGGCTGATCTCCAGCAAGAACTCCTGCGTCGTCTGCTCGGGCGCGCGAATGCCCTTGGTCCGCTCGATGTAGCGACGGACAATGGCCGTCAATTCAACGTAGAACTGCTTCACATCTCGCGTGGCGAGGTCGCTCTCCCGCAAGCGCCGCAACTCCGAATTGGCCAGTTCGGCGGGCGTGGGAAGTGACGCCGACAACAACCTCTTGCGGCGGAGCAACCACCACCTTGCGCCCGCGGCAAGCAGGGCGAGCGCCGCCAACGCGGCAATCCACCACCGGGCCGTGCTCGACGCCGGCGGCAAGGGCAGCGGTTCGGCGGCCGCGCGCAACTGGTCCAACGACGGGGATTCCTGGGCAACGGCGGCCGCCACCTCGACGGTAATCGGCTCGGTCTCAATCGTGTGCTCCTTGTCCGATCCGGCGGCCTGATTATCCGTGAAAGCAATGCTGATCGGATCGATCACGAATTTGCCGGCGCGAGTCGGCTCGAGCGTATAAATCTGCTGGAGGATCTGCAGATCGCCTTCGATCCGCGGCGGTGGTTCCCGGAAGTCGCGGATGATAAAGTCGCCGAGAGTCGATCCGCGTTCCGGCTTGCGGATGGCAATGCCCTGCGCATAGGCGATTTCCAGCGTGAGCGTCGGCTCGTCGGAAAGCCGCGCCGGAGACGGAGCGAACGTGACCGACATTCGCACCGGTCCACGGTCAACCCGGCTTGTAGCTACCTTGGGCTTCTGCTCGGTTGGTTCGGCTGCAGGCGGCGCGTGTCGACTGCAACTGGCGAGCAGCGCGATTATGAGTAATGGTAGGCGCCTCATCGGAACCGTCGTTCTCGCATGTGGAAGAAGCGGCGAAAGCTCTTCAGGTAGTCCTCGTCGGTACGGATGGCCAACTCGTCGACTCCCGCCTTGCGCAGTTCAGCCGATAACTTCTCGGCCCGCTGCGCCGCGCGGCCGGCAAAAAGCTCGCGGACCTTGGGATGCCGCGTGTCGAGTTCCACGACCTGGCCCGTCTCGGCGTCGAACAGCGAAATGAAGCCTACGTCGGGCAGAACCTGTTCGCGGGGATCGGCCACACTCACCGCGATCAAATCGTGCCGCGAATTGCACAGCGCGAGCGACTGCCGAGATTCGGGAGCCTGGAAATCGCTCAACAAAAACACCACGGCGCGGCGACTCTGTACGCGCGTCAAGAACTCCAGCGACGCGACAAGACTCGTCGGCCGGGCCACAGGCTCGATGCCGATCAATTCGCGGATCAGGTGCAACACGTGGCTCTTGCCCTTGCGCGGCGGATAGTAGTCCAGCACCGTATCGCAGAAAGTGACCAGTCCGACCTTGTCGTTGTTCTTCAGGGCCGAGAACATCATCATGGCTGCCACTTCCACCACCATCTCGAGCTTCGACCGCTGGCCGGAGCCGAACGCGCCGGAGGCGCTGGCGTCGACGGCAAAGAGGATGGTCAGTTCCCGCTCCTCGCAGAAGCGTTTGATGAACGGCGCGCCGGTCCGCGCGGTGACGTTCCAGTCGATCGTGCGAACATCATCGCCCGCCTGATACTCGCGGACTTCATCGAACTCCATGCCCCGGCCACGGAACACGCTCTTATACTGGCCGGCAAAGAGATTGTTGACCATCCGGTTGGCGACGATCTGGATCCGTCGGACCTTTTTGAGGATTGTGGCGACGTCTTGCTGAGGCATGGCTCCTACGGCACGGGCACGGTGTTGAGGATCGTCTGGATTATGTCTTCGGGCGTCTTCTGTTCGGCCTCGGCCTCGTAGGTAAGGATTACGCGGTGCCGCAGCACATCGAAGGCGATGTCCTTGACGTCCTGGGGCGTGACATAGCCGCGTCCCTGCAGAAAGGCCACCGCGCGGGCGCCCAGCCCCAGGTAGATCGATGCCCGGGGCGAGGCCCCGTAGTCGATCAGCGGCGCCAGTGACTTCAGATCGAAGCTGGCCGGGTCTCGCGTGGCCTGGACCAGTGCCAGGATGTAGTTTTTCACCTGATCGTCGACATAGATCAGTTTGACCACTTCCTGCATGCCGCAGATTTCGTCCGGCGTTAGCACCGCTTGAATCGGCCGTGCCGTGCCGTCCATGGCCATGTCGAGGACCTTCCGCTCTTCCTGCGGCGCCGGGTAGGTGATCTTGATCTTCAACATGAAGCGATCCACCTGGGCCTCGGGCAAGGGATAGGTCCCTTCCTGCTCGATCGGGTTCTGGGTGGCCATGACCAGGAACAGACCTTCCAGCGGAAAGGTCTGCTCACCGATCGTCACCTGCCGCTCCTGCATGGCTTCCAATAACGCCGACTGGACCTTCGACGGGGCGCGATTGATTTCGTCAGCGAGAATGAAGTTGGCGAAGATGGGACCCTTGCGGGTCCGAAACGTGCCCTCGCTGGGGACATAGATCATCGTGCCGACAAGGTCTGCCGGCAACAAGTCGGGGGTGAACTGGATTCGCTGGAAGCGGGTGGAAAGGGCCTGCGCCAAAGACTTGATCGCCGTGGTCTTCGCCAGCCCCGGCACACCCTCCAAGAGGATGTGCCCGTGGGTCAGCATTCCCACCAGAAGGCGGGAAATCATATCCTGCTGCCCGACAATCGTTTTGCCCAGTTCGCTTTGAAGACGATGGATAAGGTCCGCCTTTTCCGCGACGAGATGTTTGATCTGTTGGACGTCCACCTGCATAGACGGTCTCCTTCACGTTGCGAGCCGAATATAAAAACGTCTATTTTAACCTAGTGCAAGTTAGTCACAAGCCGGGAACCTTGAGGCCCTGAGGGGATTGTTTCCGCTACCGCAGCCTTCCTGTCCATTGAGCACGCCGATGCACAGTTGGCGGGTGACGCTCGACCGGCAATTCGCTGTAGCCCGTACTTACCTGTCCATGCGGACTCCGAGATTGAGATCTCGTAATTCAAACCATTTAAAAGCCGTCAAAAGACGGCGAAAAGGGTCCTTCCGACGGCATTAGCTTCCATAAAAGGGTTTAGGCTATACAGCCGGAGGACTGCTCTGCTATATAGGAGGGGCACTCCTCCGCAGGCTGGAAACGTCCTTCGATGCGGAGGTGGGTGACTGCCGTGGGCAAGTCAGCCGACCGAGGTTCCGAGAATGGGGGTAAGGCATACCGAAACCAGTGGCTGGCAGCGATGCCCCTGAATCACGAACGGCAACGAGATAGCAAATGACATGCCGTGCAGCTACTGAAATTCACGAAAGGGTGGAGGTGAGAGACTGCCTGAGAATGGAAACAGTTTCATTTACTAGCCGCCGGCTCCGGACCGGGGGGCAAGGCCGGAGGACAAAAAGGCATTTTCTTGCGCAGAGGGTATCGGACAATTTGGCCGGAAAGAAGGGTCGCCAAGCGACGCCATTCAAGCCGGAGCACATTTGGCGGCACGAATCGGTTCTTTCTCGTGGCTGTGCTCATGCTTGACTTTTCGGCAATTCCACATAAATTAAGGTTCTCTGGCCCGGTGCACTGCTGATTGTTGCGTGACCACCGATCAGCCGAGCCCTGAACGGTATTCCCTGCAAGCCGGCACGATCCGCCGGGAGACGTTGTGTATCGAATCCGACACCCGAGTCTCTTGCCTCGACACAGAGGCAGTCCTGGCGGGCGTAGAGACGAACTTCCGCTTTGCGGCTCCGGCTATGTCGGACAATAAATGTTTGATGGGAACGCCCGGCATGACGCCTTGACTAGACGCCTATCTCCGCTGGCACTGGACACCTCGTGCCAAACGCGCCCCGGCTGCTCGCCAAGACCGCAGAGCCTCAAGTCTTCTGGGATTTTCAAATGGACCCCGGCTGACCAGTAATGTCGTGCCATTTTGTCACCGGCGGCCGACCGATCCGCAGGTAATTTTGTCCGCCCCTTGTCCGATTCAGAGACCAGTGATTGGCTATTTCAGAAAACTCGCCGGCCGTTGAGAATACAACACTCTCGCCGCCATCCTGACGGCCGAAGAGCAGGCCGGAGCCTGAGAGCGAGTTGATCCCGGCGAACAGCGGAGAATCGTCGAGCAGGCTTTGTCGCGGCTTGCCCTGCATCAGCGGGAAACTTTGCTCGTCCACATGCTCGATGGGTTTGATAGCGCCGAGATCGCCATGATCCAAGACCGTGACGAGAAGGAAGTTCTCACCGACATCCGCGGCGTCCAGGAGGCCCTGCGCAAGGACATTCTAGGCGAAATTGAGCACCCGGCCGAGCTTTCGCGGGCCGCAAACGAGCATCGGGGGTGGAATTAGCCGCAAGTCATTGTTGCTTCCGGCTTTGCGGCCTATCGTTGCCGACCGCTTTTTTGGGTATAATCGGGGTTGACCGTAGAACGCGTCGAAGAAATCGACAGTAGTGCTTGTTTGCCACGGTTCCTGGTGATTTCTGCCGACTCTTCGTAACAATGAAGGCCTGCTGCTCGGCCGTATCCCAATGCCTGATGAAACTTGCACCCTACTTCTGGTTGACGATGATCGCACTAGCCGCGAGGCGATGACCGAGTGGCTGGAGGGCGAAGGTTTCGGCGTTATATCCGTGGCCAATGGCGACGAGGCCATTCGGCACCTGCATGACGGAGTGGCGGTCATCGTTACTGACCTCAAGATGCCTCGCACGGACGGGCTGGCCCTGCTTCGCAAGGCCAAGCAGGAGTTGCCGCACGCCGCCGTGATCCTGGTGTCCGGCTACGGGACCGTCGATACGGCCGTGGCTGCGTTGAAGGAAGGCGCCTTCGATTTCTTGAGCAAGCCCGTCAAACCGGAGGAACTGGCGCACCGCATTCGCATGGCCTTGGAACGGCGCTCGATGGCGGCCGAGATCGCTCGGCTTCATGCGGAGATTGGCGAGCGCAACAGCTTTCAGAACATCGTGGGCAACAGTGCCCCGATGCGCGAAGTCTTCGAGCGGGTACGCCTGGTGGCTGATACCCGCAGCACCATCCTGATCCTTGGCGAAAGCGGAACCGGCAAGGAGATGGTGGCCCGGGCGATCCACGAAAGCAGCGGTCGCCGCACAAAGCCGTTCGTGCCGGTCAATTGTGCCGCCATCCCGGAGATGCTGGTCGAAAGCGAGTTGTTCGGGCATGAAAAAGGCGCATTCACGGGGGCATCCGAACGCCGCGGCGGGCTGTTTCAAGCCGCCAACGGCGGCACGCTGTTCGTCGACGAAATCGGCGAGTTGCAATTGGGGTTGCAGAGCAAGTTGCTGAGAGCCATCGAGTACAAGAGAATCATGCCCGTGGGCAGCACCAAGGAGACGGACGTCGATGTCCGCCTGATTGCCGCAACGAACAAAGACTTGGCCGAATTGACTTCGCAAGGTCAATTCCGGGAGGACCTGTACTATCGTCTTAAAGTGGTGGAACTGCGACTGCCGCCGTTGCGGCAGCGGAGAGACGACATTTCTTTGCTGGCCCATCACTTCATGCAACAAATCGCCGACGAGAATCAGCGTCCAGCCCTCGCCGTTACGCCCGAGGCCTTGGCAGCCCTGAAGGCCTACGACTGGCCGGGCAACGTGCGCGAACTCCGCAACACGTTGGAGGGGATCATTGTTCTATCGGTGCGTGAGACCATCGAGCTTTCCGATCTGCCAGCCTATATCAGCCGGTTGCCCGCCCCGCAGTTGGCAATCCAGCCGGGAATGACCATGGCCGAAATCGAGAGAGAAGCGATCCGCCGCACGCTGGAGCAAACCAGCGGGCACCGCGCCAATACTGCCGCCCTACTAGGTCTGAGCGTGCGCACGCTGCATCGGAAAATCAAGGAATATCAACTGCCTTTCTAGCCGCGCCGCCAGCATGACGGACAAGCAACAGGCCTGCCCCGCTTTGTGTGCGAGACAGGCCTGGTTCTCCCGGTGGTATCGCCTACAGCCCGGTTCCCGTGGACTGAATGGGCGCTGTAGGCGGCGCCGGAAGCGGCGCTGGTGGCGGGAGCGAGGGTTTCGAATCCGTTGTTCCGGTAGTCGGTGCCGAAGATGACGGCGTATAGTAGGACTGCTGAAGTGCAGGCGTCGACTGCTGGTAGACAGGTGTCCCCGGCAGGTAGGCCGGCGGTGTGACGTAAACCGGCGCCGGTTGAACGTATACAGGAGCCGGATAGTAGGGATAACCGTAGTAGTAATACGGTGGCGGGTAGGTCGGACGCACTACGACCCCAATAGGAATACCAATGCCGATTCGGATTCCTCCCGCCTGCGCCGACGACCACGAAAGCATCCAGGTCGCCAGAAACAGCGTCGTCAACAAGAGTGTTTTTGCTCGCATGTTCAAGACCTCCTTGAATGTGGTTTGGGCAAATTGTGTCCTTAATTTCCTTGACGGAAGGAAACGCAATTTCCGTGCCACGCAGGCATAGCACGCGCGAACCGCGGAGCCCCGCGCAAACCTAAGCGATTTTCCGTTCGCTGTTCCCCGGACCAAGAGCCGAGAAACAAACCCGTCGGACAAAACGTCATTCCAGCAGGCGGATGGCACCGGACATATTGGCCGGAAGGAAGAGAAGCTAAATGCCGCATTTCAAACTGTCAACTTTACTGAATTCATGCATACTCGCCGGCACCGCGCTATTGATTTGCCTCACCAGCACGGCCGCACGCGGATACGAAGGTAAAGGTCACCTTTTGGGCCTCCCAGCGATACTGCTCGACCGAGCCCTGGCATGCAGAGAACTTCGCCGTCATGGAGCCCTGCAGGGACTTGCAGATGAATGATACGACTCTCCGTGGCTGTTCCCTTTCCCCCGCAAACCTGGCAAGTCGGGTCAAGCTGCCGCCGACAGCAATGGCACGGTGCTGGAACTGAGATCCGCAATTCTACGAGACCGCCTCGATTGGCTTCCTCCGGAACCAAGTACAACTCCGCCTCGAGGTCCAATGGTCCCAGCACTGGCTCGGCGACTGGTTTGGATTTCGTCGGTCGACTTGAAAAGGGGCTCCCTGGTGCGGAGGCCGGTCTTTTTGGGTGCGAAACGCGGTCATACTCCCGGCGTTTCTCGATATTGGAAAGCACTTCGTGGGCCTCGGTGGCCAGTTTGAATTCCGCAGTCGCGTTTCTTTCCTCCTCCTCGGGCCTAAGGTCCGGGTGACAGCTCCTTGCCAGGGTGCGGAACGCCGTGTCGATCTCTGCGGCGGTTGCAGTTCTCGGCACTCCGAGGATGGCGTAATAGTCCCTCACGGCTCAATCCTCTCAGCAATCAAGACTTGGCTCCTGATTAACTCGCAAACGATGTGCCACCGAAGTGGCGTAAGTCACGCTGGCGACGGTGGCAAGGACCTTTTCGACGTGACAATACACGGTCATTGTGTCCTGTTGCTGGCGTTCGGCTTATCGGCCAGTTTGACCGAACCGCTGCTGACGAAATACGTGACGGGCATCGCCATCCAGTGCAAGGTGAACGCAAGTCGTTATTCCGGCACTACTTAGGCTATCTTGACCATGCATGCGCGGAAACCCTGTCAGTCCGGCACATTTCTTGCGTGCTTTTACGTTGTTGTCGCCGTGTCACTGGAGCGATCGGAGCCTCAGTCGGCGAGAGAACCCCACTTATACACTTGGAAGGAGGTCTTTTATGACAAACACTCTTTGGCGGCCGTTTGGCGGCGAGCTTTTTGAACCGTTCGGGTCCGCTGGTTGGGACTGGCCCGATAACCCGCTGGCCGAACTAAATCGATTGAGTACGGAGATGGACCGCATGTTCCGCCGGTTTGGCGGTGGAGACCGATCCTTCGCTCCCGCAGTAGCGTACCCGGCCTTGGACATGTGGCAGGACGCGAACTCGGTCTACGTCGAGGCCGAGTTGCCTGGGATGGAGGTTGGCGACCTGGAGATCTACGTGACTGGTGGAAACCAGCTCAGCATCCGCGGGGAGCGGAAACCGCCGGTCGTGGAGGGCGGCACTTGGCACCGGCAAGAGCGGGGTTATGGCCAGTTCAGTCGGCTGCTCAACTTGCCTTGCGACGTGAAAACCGACGGCGTCGAGGCGGAGTTCAAGGACGGGGTGTTGACCATTACCTTGCCGAAGAGCGAAGCCGCAAAGCCCCGCCGGTTGGCGATCAAGGCGGATTAGAATCCCTGCCGAGACTCGGCTGAGCAGATTTGTTTACAGGCAACCAACAACGATTTGAAAGGAGCATAAGATTATGGCACGAGAACTTGCCAAGAAGCAGCGCGAAGGCGATGGCGCCGTCGCGGAGCGGACCCGCAACGCGGCAACCTACACACCTCGATTCGACATTGTGGAAACCGAAGGCGAGCTTTTGCTCTACGGCGATTTGCCGGGCGTGAGCAAGGACAACCTGGCGATTGATTTCGAGAACGACAACCTGTCCATCGAAGGCAAAGTGGAGCCTCGGCACGCCGGACACGACTTCGTCTACGGCGAATATGGCATCGGCGCTTTTCACCGCAGCTTCACCATCACCGAGGCCATCGACGCGGAGAAGATCTCCGCCGAGCTGCGCAATGGCGTGTTGACCCTTCATTTGCCGAAGACGGAAGCGGTCAAGCCGCGAAAGATCGCGGTCAAGGCGGGCAATTAGCCGCTTTGACCTAGCCTGAGCTGGAGTCCGTTTGACGAGGAATTCCAAAACGACACTCAACGAAGGAGGTACAAGTATGTGGAACCTGATTCCTTGGAAGCGACGCGATGAAGATCGCGGCGCCACTCCGCTGGCCGAGCGGCCTCAAGATGCGCTGATCCAAATGCGCAGGGACCTCGATTCCCTGTTCGATCGGTTCTTTGGCGATTGGCCGGCGCTGTCGAGAAGCGACTGGCCAGCGGCGGGGTGGGGCTTCAACGTTGACGACAGGGAAAACGAAATCGTCGTACGCGCGGATACGCCCGGTTTCGAGCAGGGCGACTTCAACATCGAGATCGTCGGCAACAATCTGGTGTTGAAGGCCGAACATAAGCAAGAGGAGAAGAAGGGCAACGGGCGCCATTATCGAGAAGGTCGATTGTATCGAACGGTTTCGTTGCCGCGCGGCGTCGAGACTGACAAGATCGACGCCCGCTACCATAACGGCGTACTGGAGATCCATGTTCCGAAAGGCGAGGAAGCCAGGGGGAGGCGGATCGCAGTCAAAGCGTCGTAAATACTACGGATGGCCTGTCGTGTGGGTGATCGGCCGGAGAATCGTTGCATCGCGAGGTGGGAGGTACCTATTCTCCGGCCGATCCGGCGTTCTTGCTATACTATTGGATGTGACCTTGATCGGAATTCCGTGGCGGTTTCGGAAAGGTAGTTTATCGTGCCACGCCATTTCGGTTCGAAGAGGTTCCTGCTATGTCTGCCAGCACCGTGCTGATTGTTGACGATGACGTGCCATGGACTGAAACGGCAGCCGAGGCATTGCGGGACGCGGGCTTCACGGTCTTTTTGGCTCATGACGGCGATCAGGGGGCCGTATTGTTGGGTCGGGAAACGCCCACGGTTGTCATCATCGACGTCCACTTGCCTGGGCTGGATGGCCTACAACTCTTGCGGGATTTCCGGCGAAAAGACCATGTGACTCCCGTGGTGATGATCAGCGGTGACGATCAAACCTCGATTCAGGATCGTGCAATGGCCGAAGGGGCGTCAGCTTTTCTCCGCAAGCCGATCTCTTTGGCAATGCTCTTGCGTGCCGTATCACGGCAAGCGAAGGCTACTGGCAACGGGAGACTGCAACGCCGATCAGGAGAACAGTTGTGAGAAAGCTTAGACAACCGCTGGCTGTCTTGGGCGGCGCAGTTGCCTTGCTCATTCTCCTTCGCACGATCATTACCATCTGGGCCTGGTTCGGCATCTTACCAGAGGACCAGCGGTTCTTCTTTAGGTATGTGGCGATCGAAGCAATTGCCGATGCTGCGATTTTGGCCGTCGCCAGCGGTGTGATCATTCGGTTTGCCAGACAAGCGGCAAAGACAGAACGTGAGCAGCGGCGAAGTGAGCATCTCTCCGATATGGCCCTGCTGTCCGGCGGCTTGGCACACGAAATCCGCAATTACCTGAATGGATTGGGGACCTGCATATCGCTCTTCCGCAAATCCGCGGAAAAATATGATGGCGATTTGCTTGCACGGATCGAAAAGCTGCAGCATGTCGTATCTGACCTCGATGAGCTTCTCAGCGATTTCCTGACCCTTACTCGCCCCCTGAAAGACAAGCTGGAGGAGATCGATCTGACCGAACTTGTAAACGAAGTGGTCGATTTCTTGTCGCTCGACTTCGAACAATCCCACGTCGAAGTGCGGGTGGATGCGAAAGCAGGCGTGCCTCGAATGAGAGGAGACCGCGGTAAGCTGCGCCGCGCAATCTTGAACCTGCTGGTAAACGCACGACAATCCATGCCCGACGGTGGAAGTGTTCTCGTACGGCTCCACGCGGGTGGTGGGAAGGTCTGGCTCGATATTGAGGACACTGGCTGCGGCATTTCGCCGAATGACCAGCCGCGCATTTTTGAAGCTTTCTTTTCGACGAAGTCGGAGGGCTCGGGGCTGGGGCTAGCCGTCGTCAAACGAACCATTGACGATCTTGGTGGTACGATCAGTTTCGAGTCGCAGGTGGGCCGGGGCACCAGTTTCCATATTCTGTTGCCTAGTGTTCGGCAGTACGAAGCGCGGATGCGGCACCTTGGACGACGTACGCTTGATGCGGCCAGCCCTGACTCTTGAGTGCCGTCGTCAACGCAGGTCCCGGTACGTGTTCCAACTCAAATAGCCGAGAACGGCGCCACAGCCGCAAAAAACTGCTTCGGCAGTAGGGTTGTCACGTCCGAAAGGCCAGGTGCAGATGAGATCCAGACCAAACAGGACAATTACGCTGAAAGCGACGAGGAATCCAAGGCCGACGAATGCCTTCTCAATGCTGAATCCCGCGACGAGAGACCGCGCCACTGACCGTCGTGCGGAAGCAAGCGACCTTCCGGCTGGACGGTTTTCTATCGCCGCCGGCGCTCCTGAGAACGGATTGCTCTTGGTGAGAGCTGGTTTGGGGTTGCGAATGGGCTGACGCACCTGTTCGACGCGCGGGGCTCGCACAGTTTCCTGGACCCCGAGCTTGGGTATATTGGGCATCGTCTGCGTTGTCGACATGTGTTTCGCCTCCTGTCGTATAATCAGCCTCATTTGCCTTTGAAACTCTTGCTACCGACGAGCCATTTGACTGGCATCGGTCTTGAGATGAAAGGTAAGCAAGGATCGTGCCCAATTGTGTGGCGCCGTAACAGACTGGCCAAGAAGACGGATGCGTTCAGAGGCGTTCCCTCGCGACTCTGCCGCTCCCCGAAGACCAGCAAACATACTGGCACGATTCGGGCGGCCACTTTGTCCGGCGTAGATACCCGTCAAAGCGGACAAATTGGCATCCGTCAGTCTGCTTGGATCGGCCTATGAAGGCAGATCAAGGTTGCTCAGGCACGATTCTAGCGTCTCCGGGCTTTGGCGCAAGTTTTGCTTACCCGGTTGCATGTCAGTGACGCGCGTCAGTCTCAGAAGACGGAAGAATGTTATTTTCAAACTGAAGAGAGGCTTGTTTTCCGACAGAAAGGAGGATTGAAATGAAACTCAACAACTCGAAGGTTTTACGATGGACCATTGGAATCGGCGTGCTTACGACTGTCGTGTGCGCCGGCGTTCTGGTGGTAACTTTGTATGCCGCAGGCTCGGAGACCCAGGCAGAGAAGAAGGCAACGAGCGCCAGCACAGCCAGCAGTCCCACCAGTATCTCGACCGGTAGTGGTAAACAGTACAAGACGACGGTGGACCGGAAAACCGAGGGTGAGCTGGCGGGCGAAGACTTCCGGCAGGCGTCTCTGCTTGCCTCGCGAGTCGTGCTGCACCTGAACAAGGCTGCCTTGTACCTTGGCGGCGAGAAGAACGACCAGGCCCGCCAGGAATTGGAAAGCGGACTTTCCCTGATCGGCATCGTGCGCCGGCTATTGCCGACCACCACTGTTACCACGATCGTTCGCGACAGTGAGGGCAAGGAAGTCTACCGATATGTCGACCGTGTACAGGAGGACACAATTCCGCTCCATGAGGGCTTGGTCGCGGTCAACACGATGGAGCCGATCACTGACGCCAAGCAGGGCGAGGCGGCGGTACATGGCGTGCGGCTGGCAGACGCCGAGCTGCTGCACACGTCTGTGCTGGTCAAATTGGACTATGTTGAAAGCAAGCTTAACCGCGCGTTAAAGCTGCTTAAGGAAAAGCCGGAGGATGCGATCGCGCAACTGGCGCTGGAGCCTCGGCCGGCGGGCTAGAAGCCCTAGAACAGTTCTTCGAAAAGATGCCCGCCAAGACGGGGCTTGCGTTCGTCGTCGTTCAGCACCTCTCGCCGGACTTCCGCAGCCTCATGGACGAACTGCTGGCACGGCGGACAGTTATCCCGATCCGCCGCGTCGAGGACGGTATGGCTGTAGAGCAGGACACGGTCTATCTCATTCCTCCCAAGAAGGAGATGATCATCTCCGGCGGCCAATTGCTGCTCACCGACAAGGATCCCAGCCAGACGTTGACGCTCCCTATCGACCATTTCTTCCGCTCCCTGGCCCAAGACCTGGGGGAGGGGGCGATCGGAATTGTTTTGTCGGGCACGGGTAGCGATGGTTCGCGGGGGATCCGTGCCATTCACGAGGCGGGCGGGCTGATCCTGGTCCAAAGTGCCGAAACCGCCAAGTTTGACGGCATGCCCAAGAGTGCCGTGGAAACGGGCGTTGCCGATTTTGTGCTTCCCGTGGGCGAAATGCCTGGGACCCTGCTGCGCTACATTCACCATCCAGCGGCCCGAGGCACCAACCGGCCGCCGGTCGCCGATTCCGTCCGCGAAACGGCGATGGAAACGGTCTATCGCCTCCTCCGCGACCGCTATGGGATCGACTTCAGCCACTACAAGCCAAACACGGTCGCCCGCCGCACCGAGCGGCGGCTTCTCTTGAATCAATCGCTCGACCTAAACGACTACGCAAAGCGACTGGAGGAGAATCCCGACGAACTGAACCTTCTCTATAAGGACTTATTGATCGGCGTAACCCGGTTTTTCCGCGATCACGAGGCCTTCCAGCGGCTGGAAATCGAGATCCTCCCCGCGATCTTGGCCGCGATCCCGCCCGACGGGGAGTTCCGGGCCTGGGTGGCGGGCTGCGCGACGGGCGAAGAGGCCTACTCGCTGGCAATCCTCTTGCTGGAACGGATCGAGGCCATGCACCGCCGCGTGAAGGTCAAGATCTTCGCCACCGACGTCCATCGGGCGTCGCTGGAGTTTGCCAGTTCGGGCGTCTATAGCGAGGCCGCCCTGGTCGACGTCAGTACCGAGCGCATCGCCCGGCACTTCCTCCGCAAGGGCGACGGCTACCAGGTGTCGCAGGAACTGCGGCAGACAGTGGTCTTCGCCCCGCACAACATTATCAAGGACGCCCCCTTCACCAAGCTGGACCTGATCAGTTGCCGCAACCTGGTGATCTATTTCCAGCCGCTGGCCCAGAAGAAAGCGATGTCGCTGTTCCACTTTGGTTTGAAGACCGGAGGGATTCTCTTCCTCGGGCCCAGCGAGAGCCCTGGCGAGCTGACCGACGAGTTCGAGCATCTCGACGCCCACTGGAAAATCTACCGCAAGCGGCGGGACGTGCGTTTGTCCGCTGATCTTCGCCTGCCCTTGACGATCGCCGATGCCCAACTGCGGCCGACGGGCATTCCGCCGCTGCCGCACCTCAGCCAGGTCGACATGCACCTCGTGGGGGTCTACGACGCGATTCTCGAAGAGCACATGCCGCCCAGCTTGCTCGTCGACGAGAACCGGGCCTTGGTGCAGTCGTTCGGCGGCGCCAGCCGATATTTGCGGCACCGCGACGGGCGGCTCTCGACCGACCTCTTGGACATGGTCGATACGGACCTGCGGATGGCCCTGGCCGGGGCCTTGCAGAGGGCCTGCAAGGACGCGGCTCCCATCGTCTACAAGGGACTCCGCGTCCAACTAGCCGACGGCCAGCAGCTTGTGAACCTCACCGTCAAGCCGGTCCGCAACCGCCGGTCAGGCCGGCTCTACGCCTTGGTTTCGATCGAGCAGCGCAATGAAGCGGCCCGCCCCGATGCCACCGAAATCGACTTCCGCCAGGCATCCGACGAACAACTCCAAGGACTGGAGACCGAACTCCGCTACACCAAGGAAAACCTGCAAGCCACGATCGAGGAGTTGGAGACCAGCAATGAAGAACTTCAAGCGACCAACGAGGAGCTGGTCGCTTCCAACGAGGAACTGCAGAGCACCAACGAAGAGCTGCACTCGGTCAACGAGGAACTGTACACGGTCAACGCCGAGTATCAGAAGAAGATCGCCGAATTGACCGAATTGAACGCCGATATGGACAGCCTCTTGGCGAGCACGGCGGTCCACACGGTGTTTCTCGATCGAGACCTCACGATCCGCAAGTTCACGCCGAAAATCGCCGAAGTCTTCAACCTCCTGCCGCAGGATACGGGGCGGCGGATTGACAACTTTACGCACCACATCTGCTACGGGCCCTTGATGGAGGACATCCGCCGCGTGCTCGATAAGACGGAACCGTTCGAGCGGGAGGTCCAGGACCGCCACGGCCGCTGGTTCTTGCTGCGGATCCTGCCCTATCGCAACAAGAGCCGCGTCGACGGCGTAGTGCTGACGCTCATCGACGTATCGCCGCTTAAGCAAGCGGAAGAGGAGGCCCGCGAGGCCGTCCGCCGCCGCGATCACTTTCTGGCTATGCTTTCCCATGAACTGCGGAATCCTTTGGGTGCGATCCTCAACTCGGCTCACTTGATGGAACGCGCAGGGATGGACACCGCCACTCGCCCGGAGGCCCAGGCAGTCATCGTCCGTCAGGCCGAACAGATGGCCCGATTGCTGGACGACTTGCTCGATGTGTCGCGGATCACGCAAAACAAGATCGAAATTTACAGGGACCTGGTCGATCTGCGGGCCGCGGCCAACGAGGCGGTACAGGCGGCTCGGCCGTTGATCGAGTCGCGCCGACAAGCCTTGAAAGTCGAGATCGAGTCCACCCCGTTGTTCGTGATGGGCGATGCGGCGCGCCTGCAGCAGATTCAGGTGAACTTGCTGCACAATGCGGCCAAATATACTCCGCCGGAAGGAACCGTCTGGCTGAGCGTTGCTCGTGAGGACGGCGAGGCGGTGGTTCGCGTTCGCGATACAGGCGCCGGAATGCCACCCGACATGCTGGAAACGATCTTCGACCTGTTCGTTCAGAATGATCGGACCCTGGATCGCGCCGACGGCGGCATGGGCGTCGGCCTGACTCTCGTCCGAACCTTGGTTGCGATGCATGGCGGCACAGTGTCTGTCCGTAGCGACGGCATCGGGCGGGGCAGTGAATTCGTCGTCCGGCTTCCCTTGACTACTGAGCTAGGACCGGCCGTCACGACAGAACGCCCCTTCGCGGTGCTGGCCGGCACGCGTGTGCTGATCGTGGAAGACAACAGTGATAGCCGCGAGATGCTCGCCCAACTTCTGCGCATGGACGGCTGTAACGTGACCGTTGCAGTGGACGGCAACCAGGGGTTGGAGTCCATCCGCCGAGAGAAGTTCGACCTGGCGCTGGTCGATATTGGCCTGCCCGGAATCGACGGTTATGAGGTCGCTCGGCAAGTCCGCGGAAGTTCGGGAAGAAACGGTGTCAATCTTGTCGCGCTGACTGGTTACGGACGTCCAGAAGATCGCCAGGCCGTACTCGAAGCGGGGTTCGACGAACATCTCGTCAAGCCCGTCAAACCGAGCGAGTTGGCTCGGGTTCTTCTCATGCGCCGCACATGAGGGAACCGTTTAACGACGGAATCAGTCGTCCATGCAAGTGGTCTTCCCATCCTGGGAATCCGAACTGTGTTCGGCTTGCAGCCTCGCGAGAACAAGGCCGACTGGTTCCGGCGGTCATGGGCCGATCATGCCGAGAGAACCTACGCGGGAACAGCTTCCATGTTTCGATTCATTTCGTGGACGAGTTCCCGTGCGTTGACCGGCTTGGAGAACCACCGATCGACGCCCAGACGACCGAATGCCACGCCTATTTCTCGCTGATCGGCCCCGGTTACTGCAAACAACCGAAGATCTCGCAATGCCGGGTTGCGCCGAATCGATGCGACAGTCTGCGGGCCGTTACAGCGCGGCATGGCCATGTCTAGCAACACAAAGTCCGGGTGTTCGTGGCTACTGAGGTACGACAATGCCTCGAATCCGTCCGAGACAACTTCGACCACATAGCCGTTCATTTGAAGGTAGGCTGCAAGCAATTCGGACTCATTGGGATTGTCTTCGACGATCAGCGCACGGTGTCCACGCAACGGTAGCTCGGCAGGTTCTCTCTGCTTTGAAGACTCGGCCTGCTTGGACGAATCGAGTGCGGCGTCGATCTCACTGAGTTCATTGAAGATTTTGGCGATCGTCGCTTCGGCAGCGTCACAGTCACCCGACTCCAACCGGCGCTGCAAGACCTGGAGGCCAAGAGACGCAATGTTCAGGCGATTGCGGATTGCGTGGCGAACAGTTCTTGCCAGAGAGACAACCTGCGACGAGGCATTGGCGGATACGTCTTTGGCAGCAGTAGGGTTTGCCAGTTCTTCTCGCAGAATTTGGATTTCTGCAGGGGCTTGGATGCCGAGTCGCACGACTTTGCCTGCAAGGCGCAGAATCTCGACTGAAACTCCCAGATTGGCAAAAACTACCTTTTCATTCTCACGGCAGGACAAAACAAGCATTGGGGAACTCCTTTTCGCATGGCCGGGGCAGTCACCGTTCTTCCATGGGCCAATGATGAAACCAAAATTGTCAGCATCCGTGCTGCCGGCCAACCGGCCATACTGGGGAGTCCATTCCCGCATTCTTTCCGATGATAATGATTTTGCCCCTTTCGGCTATATCTGGTCAATACCAGTTTTCTTGCGGGATGCCCTCGGGCAATGAGCCGGACGCCCGCCCCTTTTCCAGAAGGGTCCGGGCATCCATTTTTCCGGTTTTCTTTTCAACCTTGGAAAGATCTTGCTCCGCTGCCAGCGGGCCCGGAATGGCGAGCAAGGCAGCGAGAATCGTCGTTACGTAGAGTGTGACTTTGAACTTCATAAAGCTATGACTCGCAAGCTGGTGACTTCTTAAATTTTTCGCAGAACCGGTATTCGACCGCACCGAGTAAAGCCAATTCAATAGCGCAAGGGCCGCGGTAGTGAAGCGAAATCGCATGTCCCGAATTTCCTTGGGAAATAATAACTTCCCATGTTACCTCATTAGACTTCAAAATTAGACGCCCTTCAAGACCGAGAAATTCCCAACGGGTAGTCGAGGTTGCACGCGGCGGTCAGGCCCATCCGCTGGAATCGTTCGTAACCGTCGTTGCGGCGGCGCACGAACTCCACCAGTTACGAATCAGCCGTGAGCGGATGTGTCTATGACCACGCCCAATTCGATCATTCTACGGCATATGTCGATGCCGTTTCGGTTTGCAAGTCAAATACATCGCAACACTTCGGCGTGACAAGAAACTACGGCATGGCGTCATTTTGAGAACTGACGCCAAACGATCTCAAACGATCTCGGGTATCCGCTGGGCAACGTCCTCGACCAGGGCTTTCATGTCCGTATTACGGTCTCCAACGAAGACTGCGTCCCTCGTCACAACAACCGTCAGGTTGTCTGATGCGACAACCACGCACTGGTCTGTATTTGCCAGGACGATGTTTTCCATTCCCAAGACAACAGCCTTGGCATGCACAATGTTATTGTTGCTTTTTGAGCCAATCTTCCCTGCCAGCGCGGCGTGGGTTCCCATATCCTCCCAACTGCAGGGCAGCAGAACGCTGCAAGCATTGCTCGTCTTCTGCATGACCTTGTAATCGATCGAGCCTTTCGGCATCCTGGGAAACAGCTCGCCCAAGACTCGATCGCGCTCGGCCGTATCCCACGCTTCGCCGATCCGCGCAAGCAAGGGACCTGCCTCCGGCAAGTAGGCATTGATCTCCCTCAGTATCGTTTCCGCCTTCCACGCGAACTGTCCGGAATTCCAACGGTACCCGCCTTCGTCCATATATCGCTGGGCGATCTCCAACTGAGGTTTTTCCGTGAAGGCCGCGATCCACTTCACCTCGCAGTCCGGAAAGTCTACCGTCTCACCCAACTTCTGCCAGCCGACCAGCGTGCTGGGGGAGGCGGCTTCTACTCCAAAGGCCACCAACTGGTCCGGGTGCAATTCCAGGAAGGTCGCTGCATTGGCAATAGCCGTATTGAGTTGATCCGCGGGCTCGATGATTTGGTCCGCCGTCAAAACGATCATGATTGCCGCCGGACATCTTCTCTTCAACACGGTTGCCGCGAGCCCAATCGCACTGGCCGTGTCGCGCAGACAAGGTTCGTAGACGAAGTTCTCCGGAGGGATGTGCGGTAACGTATCTTGTGCGATCGCCTTGTACTTGATGCTTGTCAGGATCAGGATACGATCGAAGGGTATGTGTCCGAGCAGCTTGTCGACGGTTAGCTCAATCAACGACTTGCCCCCAAACAACTTCAAGAAGTGCTTGGGCTTGTCTCGGCTGCTCAGGGGCCAGAGACGAGTGCCGGCGCCGCCGGCCATGACCACGGCATAACAATTATCGCTCAGCATGCTTTTCCCTATCTGAGGTTGACGTTCACCTGAAATCCACCCTCAACGGGATCTGAGGAGGCCACATAGATATAGCCGACGCCACAACCCGAGGGCATAGCGCCCGCATATTTGCGTTGGTAGTAACGCAGCTTCTCCATCACGGGCACCTGGATTGCTGGATGCTCAAAGATGGCTGGGAGCATCTTTCTCCAAGCGGACGAGCACAGGTTGAACGACACCCCCAGTGCGTCTACGTCTCGGGCCTTGATTGCGGCAAAACAGTTTTCGCCCGACTTCCCGAGCTGCTCGACAACTTGCTTGGTTGCGAACCGCCCGCCATCAAAAGGGTTGTACCCCTCAGGTCGCGGCCCCACGCAATCCACAATCCAGAAGTTGCGTTCGAACCATCTCGCAATGCGCGGGTCCAGAATAGAACTAACGGTCTTGGGCAGCACGCCATTGTGATGGCGGAAATCGTAGTGCAGGAGATTGATCCCCGGATACACGGATCCCCAGGCATCCTGGGATCCACCGATCGGCACCTTTCGTTCGTTTTCCCAATAATACAACTCAGTTGCCAGCTCGTACTTGTCGATGTTGTCGGGAACGCCTTTGGGATACTTTTGCATGAGGATCTGTCGAGTGCTCGAGCAAATACCGCATCGGTCGTGGAAAGTGACCGTCGGTTGAATCTGCACGACGACCACGTATCCGTCTGCGAGAAAATTCACGAAGTTGTGGTCTCCCCAACCGCCAGCGAGCGCCACTCGGTAAGGGTGTGCTAGGACCACTTTCGTACTTGACTGTTTTGCCATCAATTATCTCCAACCCGTACGAGAATCTCGCTCCTGCTCATTGCGCAGTCCCTGGTAGCGTGTTCCGAGTGCAGGTGCCGCACGCCGGCCTGCGCTGTTGGAGTCTCTTCTCAATCGCGAGAGACGTCGCGGTGACCGATAGCCCGCCCAGGGCAGTACATCGCAGTTCGCGCGGCATCTGACCGGCAACGCGCTTCGCCGTTTCGATCACCTCGTCGAGAGGAATGACTGGATCGTATCCAGCCAAGGCCATGTTTGCGCAGGCCAGCGCATTGCTGGCTGCCATGACGTTCTTGCCCAGACAGGGCACTTCCACGCGGTTGGCAACCGGATCGCAGATCAGGCCGATCATGTTCTGCAGCGCCATCGACGCGGCCGCCACCGATTCGGCGAGCGTGCCGCCGGCCAGGGTCACCAGCGCGGCCGCGGCCATACTGGAAGCCGATCCGCCTTCCGCCTGGCAGCCGCCGGCCTCGGCGGCAAACGTCCATCGCGTGGCAATGAACACGCCGATCAGCCCGCTCGCCAGCATCGCCTTGGCCATCGTCTCTTCGTCCTGCTTCAAGCGTTCCGCCATCGCGATCACCGCGCCCGGCAGTGCCGCGCAAGCGCCCGCCGTAGGCGCGGCCACGATGACGCCCATCGAGGACTTCACCTCCATCAACGCCGACACGTAGAGCACGATGCGATTCAGCGCCCCGGCATCCAGCAGTCGACCGTCCTTCATGCCTTCCTCGAATCGCCCGCATTGATATCCGAGAACGCGGTCGTCGTACTGGGTGCCGGCAAGCCCCTGCCCGATCGACCGCCGCAGAATGCGAACAATATCCACCATCCGGCTCAGCACCTCCGATTCCGCCAGCCCTCCTCGCGCCATTTCGTACTCGACGGCCAGCTTCCACAACGGCAGATTGCGGCCGGCGTTGCGTTGCAGCATCTCCTCGCATGTCGTGAACGGAACGCTCATGCCGCGGCGGGAAAGAACCGGTAGTACCGGCGAGAGTCGGCGTACCGCCCGTACTCCGGACAGCCCTGCAAGTTCTGCCTCGCCGATGAAGCGGGATGCTTTCACGTCGAGCAGTTGTCGGTCGCCGGCTTCATGCAGAAGGATCTCAGTCGCGTCCATCCGTGCGGCAAGCTTCTGCGCGATTTCTGCCCCGCCGCCGTCCAACCAAAGCAACGTCTCGAACGAGTCGCCGCAGATCAACACCTGGAACTCGTCCACCGTGATGACCTCCACCATGCCTCCGCCGGTCGAGACGGCGATCAGCGAATGTCTCTCCCGGAAATTGGATAGTGTAAGGTGGTACGTGCTAGGATGCGGATCTCCCGTATCCACGGTTTCGATCCCAACGCAGACACCGGACTCGCGCAATGCCTGCGGCGAGTCCGGCAGTCGGTCGTCCGCGGCATCCCAGCCCAGCAGTCCTCCGAACAGCCCCATGTCCGAGCCCTGCGTTTCGTGCGTAGTCGGCAGGGCACCGGCTCGATCGAACTCGATCAGGACCTCGCTGAAGTCCTCCTCCATCAGGTCGCGCGCCAGCCTGCCTATCCGCAGAGCGGCTGCGCAATGGGAACTCGAAGGTCCCCGCATGACCGGGCCGATAACATCGTTGAAGATACTAACTTTCACTAGAGTTGAATCCAGATCGTCTTGAGTTCCGTGTATTGTTCGTGAGCGTAAACGGACTTGTCCCGTCCCGCAAAACCCGACTCCTTGTAGCCGCCGAAGGGCGTCGTCATGTCACCTTCCGAGAAGCAGTTGACGGAGACCGTGCCCGCACGAATCGCTCTTGCCACACGATGCGCCGTATTGAGATCTTTCGTATAAAGCGAGGCGGCCAGTCCGTAGTTTGTATCGTTGGCGATCGCGATTGCCTGCTCCTCGGTATCGAAGGGAATGACGGAAAGCACAGGACCGAAGATCTCCTCGCGGGCGATGGACATCGTGTTGCTCACTTCGTCGAAAATCGTAATCTCGACGAAATGGCCGCCTGTTTCCAGCAAGGTCCGGTTTCCGCCCATCGCGACCCGCGCCCCAGCCGACTTGCCTGCGGCAA
>Ga0181520_10003038_pt1 | contig 30083 bp, 20 predicted proteins | sample PEATcosm2014_Bin_29_FD_132451 | JGI IMG/M metagenome (GOLD analysis project Ga0181520, IMG submission 132451) | Peatland microbial communities from MTU Mesocosm Facility, Houghton, MI, USA - PEATcosm2014_Bin02_30_metaG | ecosystem: Environmental > Terrestrial > Soil > Wetlands > Peat | place...
CGCGCCCAGCATGTGCTGGTTGACTGTGGCGTACTGGTAGCCTACGTCGGAGCCAGGGGTGAGCGGATGGTTCGATGATGCCGCGCGCATGGTTTCTACCATGGGCACAAAGGACGGGCTCCAGTGATGAATGGCGAGGAAGAGTTCCTGGTCGTACTGGCCGGGGTCAGGCCGACCGTCAACAAGAAGGAAACCGAACTGCCCGGTGTAGGTACCCAGAGACAGGTTGCCGCCGGCGCCGGCGTGGGTGTGATACCAGCGCGTTCCGGTCGGCCGTGGTGTGAAGGAGTAGCGGAGGCGACCACCGGCAGGGATCATGAGCGAGCCTTCTTCCATGGCGCCGTCATTGATGGAATCGATGGCAAGGCCGTGCCAATGAACGATATCTTCCTGAGGGGAGTTGTTGAGGACATCAATGATGACAGACTTCCCTTCTTTGAGGCGGAGCAGGGGGCCCGGGACCTGGCCGTTGTAGGCGACGGTTTTGATGGGGACGCCGGGAGAGATCTCGAGCGTTGTGGGCTCGATCTTTAGGGTGTAGTCGGCGGGGGATGCGTTCTTGGCGGGCGTCGAAGGCTTCTTTGCGGGGGCGGTGGGGGGCCTGGACTGTGCGAGCAGGAGCGACTGGGCGACAGGACTGAGGGCGAAGGCACCGGCAGAAGAGAGGAAGTTTCGTCGATTCATGTTTGCCTCGACAGCATCTTAATCCATTCGGTGAATGGAGGGTCGTTTGGTGCGGCTCCGAAGCCGCTGTTGCGGGTAGAGTCAGGATCACAATGGAAGGTTAAAGGCGTAATCTTATTCGGGAGCCAGGAGTCGGGCCAAATGGCGGAGATGAGTCAAACAGAGTCGACCCCGGATCCGGGTGGAAAACAGGTGCGATGGGGCGTGTTGAGCACCGCGGCCATCGGGGTGAAGAAGGTGATTCCGGGGATGCAGAAGTGCAAGCTCGCGCGTGTGGCGGCGATTGCTTCGCGCGACATCGGCAGAGCTCGCGAGGCAGCAGATGCACTCGGCATTCCCACGGCGTATGGGTCGTACGAAGAGCTCCTGGCTGATCCGGAGATCGATGCGGTCTACAACCCCCTTCCGAATCAGATGCACGTGCCGTGGACAATCAAGGCTGCCGAGGCGGGTAAACATGTTCTATGTGAGAAGCCCATCGGCATGAGCTCGGCTGAGGCAAGGGAATTGCTTGCCGTTCGAGATACCAGCGGCGTGAAGATGGGCGAGGCCTTCATGATTCGCAGCTTTCCTCAGTGGCTTCGGCTGCGGGAACTGCTCGACCAGGGTGTGATTGGAGATCTGCGTTCGGTCAGCGGCTTTTTCAGCTACTTCAACGCCGATCCGCGGAATATTCGGAATCAGGTTGAATCCGGCGGCGGGGCGCTAATGGACATTGGCTGCTACATGATCCATGCGTCGAGATACGCATTTGGCGAGGAGCCGCTGCGGGTGGTTGGGCTCATCGATCGCGATCCGGTCTTCAAGACGGATCGGCTCAGCTCGGCGATTCTCGATTTTCGGGGCGGCCAGTCGATCTTCACCTGCAGTACCCAGTTGATCCCCTACCAGCGGATTCACTTCCTGGGGACGAAGGGAAGGATCGAGCTTGAGGTTCCGGTGAATGCGCCAACTGATCGCGAGACGCGCATCTTCATCGACGGAACAGGCGACCTGACCGGTTCGGGGATTGCGACGGAGACTTTTCCGGCGCAGGATCAGTACAGGTTGCAGGGGGATGCATTCTCCAGGGCGATTCTCGATGACTCAGCGGTGCCCGTGTCGATTGAGGACGCAATCGCAAACATGTCTGTAATTGAGGCAGTGTTCCGCTCGGCGGAACATCAGAGTTGGGAGCAGGTTGCGCAGGAGGTTTGATAAAAGGCGCATAACTAGCCATCGTATTCAGCAAGATATTCCGTAATTAGTTCCGTAAGTAACCACAAGTAATCAGCGCCCACAGGGGCAGCCGGCATGATTACGGGGGATACAGACAGTTCGCTGGCGGCGGGCATGCGAGCGTGCTAACCTGAAGCCATCTCGGAACTTGCGATGCAAGCATCAATCACCGTCATCATCCCCGCCTACAACGCTGAGCGGCACCTGGGCCAGTGTCTGGAAGCGCTCCGTCAAAGCGACGATCGGGATTTTGAAATGATCGTCGTCGATGACGGCTCAGACGACAGGACCTGCGAGATTGCTGCTCAGTACGGTGCGAAAGTGTTGGCCTCCGCAGCGCGGAGTGGTCCGGCTTCCGCGCGCAACCTGGGCGCGAAGCACGCGGGCGGCGGGATTCTCTTCTTCATCGATTCCGATGTTTGCGTCAAGCCCAACTCGATCGCAAAGGTCAAAGCGCGATTCAACATCGATCCAAAGCTGGCCGCTCTAATCGGATCCTATGACGTGACGCCCAAGAGCCAGGATTTCATTTCGCAGTACCGGAACCTGATGCACAGCTACGTGCATCAGCATGGCTCCGAGCAGGCCTGTACGTTCTGGAGCGGGTGTGGTGCGATCCGCAAAGAAGTCTTCATCGAAATGAGCGGGTTCAGCGAGGACTACGGACGGCCTGCGATTGAGGACATCGAACTTGGTTACCGCATGGTCCGGGCCGGACGCAAGATCGTGCTCGATCACTCGCTCCTGGTGACGCATCTGAAGCGCTGGACATTCTGGGGCCTGGTCAAGACTGACATCATGGACCGTGGGGTTCCGTGGACTGAGTTGATTCTGCGGGACCGGTTCATGCCGAATGACCTGAACGTGATGTTGAGTCAGCGAATCAGTGTCGCGCTTGTGTTTCTGGTGGTGATCCTGACCGGGGCCATGGCGATCATGCACGGGTTCTACATCCTGATTCCTCCGCTGGCAATTTTGTTTCTGATGCTTGGCCGCTGGTGGAGCGAGATGGGAATTGAGAAGCGGCCAATCTGGGTCCTTCTGATTCTGAATGGCATGCTTGCGCTGATTGCAGTGCTTGCCTACACCTACAGAATGTTTTGGCTGATGGTGCCACTTCTTCTGAGTCCGGGCCTTTTGTTCATTCGGCATCGCTACGCGACGGTTGGGAGCATTCGCACACTGGTTCGTTGGGTGGGCGTCCTGTATATGCTAGCCTCGTTGGCCGCCGCCGCCTACTATCTGCCCGCGCATCATCTTATCTTCGCGATTTTCATCATCCTTGCGCTGGTTGGTGGAATGAACAGCAGCTTCTATGTGTTCCTCGCGGGCAAGCGCGGACTGGCGTTCATGCTTGCGGCGATCCCATTCCATCTGCTGTATCACTTCTACAACGGGGTTTCCTTTATCGTCGGGAGCGCTCGCCATTATTGGAACGCGGAACTGGAAAAAGGGGATCTGCCTGCGCCGGCTTCAAAGTCGAACCCTCCGGCGGCTGAGATCAAGTCAAGTCCAGCGGTTGAACTCAATCCAAAGTAGACGCGGAGCCGCGAATCTCGGTTGAGTTGAAGTACAAGTCGCGAGAGTCGGTTCCCGTGCATGCTGAGCTGAATTCCGTGTTGCAATGAGACCGCCTGGGCCGGGTTGGGCGGCTGAGCGCAGGGCGCGTACCGTTGAAACAGGCAACACATTGTGGACGATACCACCCCAAGGGGGTGAGAAGGAGTTGTGGAGCTGAATGGTTGATTTGGTCCAGACTTATTATTCGTCTGATCCAGAAGAGCGGCGCGCGATCCTCAAGAAGATTGCGAGCACGCTGAGGGGGCTGGCGGAATCGCAGCCCGCTGAAGCGGACAGGACGCTGCGTCAATTGATAAACCCGGAGCTGGATTACACCAGCGCACAAAGCCTCATCAGGCTGCAAAAGATGCTGGGGAAGCGCAGCAAGAAGCCGGTCAAGCTGGCGGTACTGGGGACCTTTACCACCGAACAACTGGTCGGGCTGATCGAGCTTTTTCTTTTCGGTGCCGGGATCGAGGTCCAGGTGTACGAGTCCGACTACAGCGTACTGGACCAGGAAGTCGCGGATCCGGCTTCGGGGCTCTTCGAGTTTCGTCCGGACATCGTGTACCTGGCTGCGAGCCGCAGAAGCATGGGCAACCTGCCGGCGTTGGGAGACAGCGCAGAGCGAGTGCAGGAGCTGGTTGACGCTGAGGTGGGCCGATGGTCGCAACTGTGGCAAACCATCAGCGACCGGCTGGGATGCCAGGTGATCCAGAACAACTTTGAAGCTCCCCCGTGGCGCATCCTTAACAACCTGGAGCCGCGGCAGCCTGCGAGCCTTGGAAGCTTCCTGGCGAAAGTCAACGAGGGGCTGCAGAAGGCGGCGCCGCCGTTCGTGACCATACACGACGTGGATTATCTGGCGTCGCTGGCGGGACGATGGCTATGGTCAGACGAGCGGATGTACTACCATGCCAAGCTGCCGTGCGCGCCCGAATGCTTGGTGAGCTATGCATATAGCGTGGCGTCGGTGATCGGTGCACTGCGAGGCAAGTCGCGCAAGGCCCTGGTACTGGATCTGGACAACACTTTATGGGGCGGAGTGATTGGAGACGACGGGCTGGCGGGGATTCGGCTGGGCCAGGGCGACGGCGAGGGCGAGGCGTTTCTCGCGTTTCAGCAGTATGTGGATCAATTGCGGCAGCGCGGGGTGATTCTGGCGGTTTGCAGCAAGAACAACGAAGAGACTGCGCGAGAGGTCTTTGAGAAGCACTCGGAGATGCATTTGCGGCTGAGCGACATCTCCTGCTTTGTCGCCAATTGGGATGACAAGCACAACAACCTTAAGAGAATTGCCGAGCAGCTGGAGATCGGCACGGATTCACTGGTGTTCGTCGATGACAATCCCGCAGAGCGGGCGATTGTGCGGCAGTATCTTCCCGAAGTTGCAGTTCCTGAACTGCCGGAGGACCCCTCGGGCTACATTCGTGCGATTGAGCAACACTTCTACTTTCAGACGATCGCGTTGGGCGCCGAGGATCTGCAACGGTCGGAGATGTATCGGGCGAACAGCCTGCGGAGCAATGCGCAGACCGCGTCGGGAAGTATCGATGAGTTTCTGGCTTCGCTGGAGATGGTGGCGCGCGTAGAGAAGGTGAGCGGCGTCAACCTGGAGCGCGTTGCGCAACTGGTGTCAAAGTCGAATCAATTCAACCTGACGACGCGTCGACATACTCCGGCAGACTTGATGAAGATGACGGCCGATGCGAGCTGGATCACGCGAACCGTTTCGTTGCGCGACCGGTTCGGCGATAACGGCCTGATCTCGGTTTTGTTGGCGAAGGCCGAGGGCAGCGAATTGGTGATCGATACGTGGTTGATGAGCTGCAGAGTGCTGAAACGTGGCGTGGAGCAGTTCCTGCTGAACGCCATCTGTGCAGCCGCGCGCGAGCAGGGGCTTACGTCGGCCTTTGGTGAATACCTGCCGACGGCGAAGAACAGTCTGGTCAAGGACCACTACGCGGGACTCGGGTTTGAGCGCGTTTCAGAGGGCGAGGATGGACGCACGACCTGGCGTCTGACACTGGCAAATGCGCAGCCGATTCCTACGTTCATCGCGGAGAAGGCAACGGTGTAGTTCAGCAAAGTAAAAAGGAAGCGGGACGCGCGGCTTGGATGCGAAGCGCCGATTCAGCGTGTGGGCGGGCGGGGCTGCTCGCTGTGCGTCAGGTAGCTGTCGATGGCCTCTGCGGCCAGGCGCTGGCCATCAGGATTCCAGTGGTTGTCGTCAGTGAAATAGGGGACAACGCCGCCTTTGACAGCGGCGACCATGACGGGCGTGAGGTCGAGGAAGCCAATCTCGGGCGAGGCTTCGCGCAGTCCCTGCTCGAGCCGCGCAGGCGTGTCGTTCACGGTCCAATGCTCGAGTTCGGAGCCGGGCGGAGTCTGGACGAACGAGTGGAAGACACGGAATTGGTCGGGGATGAAGACCACGACCAGACGCGCTCCCTGCGCGGCGCAGAGTTGATTGGCATCGCCGATGATGCGGATCGAGTCGTCGAGAGCCTGGATTTGCTCCGGCTCGAGTGGTAGCGAGGGGTGAAGGAAATACATCCTCACCGGGCCCGTACGCGTATTGGGCAGAATTCCAGATCGATTGAGGGCGGGCCGCGGGTTCTCGGGATAGAGGATGCGATTGAGGGAGCTGATGGTTCCGTAGCCGACAGTGGCGAGTTGTTTGAGTGCGTTTGCCGTGAAGGAGCTTTGGATGAACGCGCGCAAACCAGAGGCGTAGTGAGTCTCTCGGGAGAACACTGGAGCCTGGCGAATGTCGTTGAAGTCAGCGAAGTTCCACAGAACGGTCTTTGGCTTGAGCGGCAATGCGAACCGGCGCAGAACGATGAGTTCCTGCTGCGGTGCGTATGCGTTCTGGCCGAAGTTTGCAACCACGGCGTTCTGCCGTGCTCCCAACAGGGAGGTCATCAATTCGGTTTGATCGATGGTGGTGCCTTCAACGTAAGAGCCTCCAACTACGGCGATGTCGGCAGACCGGAGATCGGTTGCGTTGCGGAATCCGTTGCGGTCGTAGCGGACCTTCCAGTGATAGGTCGACAACTCCGAAGCTGGGATTCGGTAAATCGCAGCAATGCTTCCGCCCTTTGCGGCTCCGTTTGTGGTGGCGTAGCGACGATGAATGAAGAGGAGCTCGGGATCGAATTGGTTGATGGAGAGCCATCCGCTTTCCCGATAGTCGACCAATTTGAAGAGCGCGGGAAATTCCAAAAGGGCGAGGGCCAGAAGCACACCCGCGAGAGAGAGGACGATGTTTCGCGCTCCGAGAGACCTCCCAGATTCTGCGTGTTCAAGGTCAGATTGATTGCGAGTCATGTGCAAGCGATCCGTCTCTCTCGGGGCGAGTTTTGCGGCCGGGCAGGCTCTCTGGAACTGTATAAGCAGGGTGGGTGCAACAGGATGAATCTTCGAGTTGCTCGCTGAATTCGGGTTGCCCCAATGCTCCGCAGCGAGCGTCAAACCCTTGCATTATTTGAGGTTTCTTCATCCTGAGCGGAACACAAACTGAGGTAAATTACACTGTGAAGTATAGCACCCGCTTTCTTTGCTCATCTGGGGAATCATGGGTTTGATCGGGGCGAAAAGAGGGTTCGCGGAAGGGTCGGAGACGCGCGCATGGACTTGAGTCTGCATCACGTGGGCCTTCTTGTGAAGGAGATCCGGGGGACCGCATCCCTTTATCTTCGTTTGGGATTTCGGAAGGAGTCCGAAGTAATTCATGATCCGACGCAGACCGCCCATGTGCAGTTTTTCCGGCTGCCGGGGGACAAGGCCTATTTAGAGCTTGTGGCGCCAGACGGGAACGAAAGCAAGCTGGCCAACGCGCTGCGCAAGGGCGGAGGGTTGAACCACATTTGCTATGCGACAAGCGCGCTCGATCGGACGATTGAGGAGCTGCGCGACAACGGCTTCTTCCTGATCTCGGATGCCGTGCCAGGGGTGGCATTCAAGGGGCGGCGGATTGCATGGATGCTTGGGCCCGATCGGTCGCTGGTGGAACTGGTGGAGCGTGGAGCCGAAGGGGAACTTTAGGCGCGATAGAATCAGGACGATATGACACAGACACTTTGGGAGATGCGGGGAGAATTGCTGCGCGATCTTCTGTTTGTGCTGTGTCTGGCGGGGGCATGGTTTGCGCCGGGTTTTGGTGGCGGCGTCTTTATGGCGGTTGAGCGCTGGGGAACGAAGCTGGCTTCGCGCAAGAGCCTGACGATTCTCCTGGCGGCATTGGCGCCGGTCCTGATTCGTGCGAGCCTGTTCTGGCTGCTGGCGCATCCGGTGCCGCATATTCACGATGAGTTCAGTTATTTGCTCGGTGGGGATACGTTTGCGCACGGAAGGCTGGCGAATCCGGCAAATCCAATGGCGGTATTCTTTGACACGATTCACGTGAATCAGACGCCGGCCTACGTGTCGAAATATCCGCCGGGGCAGGCGACGGTGCTCGCACTGGGCGAGTTGCTCGGCGACCCGTGGTTTGGAGTGATGCTGAGCGTGGGCCTGATGTGCGGCGCAGTCGCGTGGATGCTGCAAGGGTGGTTCGCGCCGCGCTGGGCGCTGCTGGGCGGCCTGCTGGTGGTGGCGAAGCTGGGGATCTTCAGCTATTGGATGAACAGCTATTGGGGTGGGGCTGTAGCTGCCACCGGAGGCGCCTTGGTGGTTGGCGCGCTGCCCAGGATTCTTCGCTTCTGGCGCGCGAGAGACAGCTGGATCCTGGGCCTGGGGCTGTTCGTGCTTGTGAACAGCAGGCCGTTTGAAGGATTCCTCTTCAGCGTGCCGGTGGCCGTGGTGCTGGTGACGTGGATCTTCGGCAAGGACGGCCTGCAGTGGAGTGTGAAGCTGCGGCGCGTGGTTTTTCCGTTGGCGCTCGTTGGCGTGACAGCCGGGGCATTTGGGGCGTACTACAACCTGCGTACAACGGGGAATGCATTTGAATCTCCGTACACGGCGAACGAGCGGAGCCATCTAAGCGGTACGCCGCCGTTCTCGTGGCAGCAGCTGAGGCCCGCGATCCACTTTTCGAACCCGCAATTGGAGACGTACTACAACAGCTACCTACGCAGCGTGCACACGGAGAACGAGACGCGCAGCGTGAAGGGCGCGGCTCTCAAAATCGCAATGAACGGGAAGGACTTCCTGCTGTTCTTTGCGGGGCCGGCGCTATGCTTGCCGCTGGCGCTGGGGATTTTGATGTTTCGACGGGGGATTCGCGCGGTCCGGCTGTGGACCTGGCAGTTGGGGTTGGGATTTGGGGCACTGCTGCTGGTGACCTGGTTTGAGCCGCATTACCTGGCGCCCATGACGGCATCGATCTTTGCACTTATCATGATGGGGATTCGCAGCCTGAGGCAATGGCGTGTGAAGGGCCGGCCTGTGGGGCTGGCGATGTCGCGGGTGGTCGTCCTGTTTGCGCTCGTGCTGGGACCGTTCGGCCAGCGCGGCACGGCGTTCACGTTCGAGAAACCGGACTTGATTGCGTATCGTTTGCAATTCAACAGGCAACTGGAAGCCACGCCGGGAAAGCACCTGGTGATTGTTCGCTATGGACCCGACCACCTGGTGCTTCGCGAGTGGGTGTACAACGGCGCAGATCTGGACAATGGGAAGGTTGTTTGGGTGCGGGAGATTCCCGGACAGGATATTCGACCGCTGCTTGAGCAGTTCAAGGACAGACAGGTATGGCTTGCGGAGCCGGATACATCGCCGCCGCGCCTGACGCTCTACAAGCCGGATGCGCGGTAGGGCCAAGGTCGCAATTGCTCTATCGGATCTTCCTGAGAACTGTGATGAAGTGGAGCTGCCGGCCGAATGCAGCTGAAAACGGGAAGGGATAGAGCGGGATGTTCTCGTCGACCTTCACAGGCTCGAGGCCCGCGGCGCGATAGAGACCGAGCCATTGAGCCCGCGAGAGGAACCCGTACGGCAGCTCGACGCCATGATAGCGATTGCCGACCCAATCCATGAACTGCAGGGTTCGATGGTCGAACGCCGTTTCAGCCGCGTGATCTTTGATGACGACGAATCCGCGAGAGACGCGCGCCGCATCGCGGATCACCCCAAGCGGATCGCGCGAATGGTGCAGGACATCGACAAACAGGCAGCCATCGAAGGACTGGTCATCAAATGGCAGACGGACTCCGTCAAAGCCGAAGCAAGGGATGGCGCACTCCGGACGAGGGAGGAATTCAGCGCCTGTGATGCTGAGCCCAGGGACCGTTTGAGAGATGAGCCTCGAAATGGTTCCATCGCCGCATCCGATGTCGAGCAAAGTGGAAACTGGCGGAAGCGCCGCCGCTAATTCGGCCGCAAGCACGTGGACCCGGCGCCGGAAGACAAGCGCATTGTGTGCCTTTGAAACCAGTCGAGCTGTAACGCTATCCTGCATTGCAGTTCTATGTCTCCTTGCGGTGGAGCAGTTGAGTCATCCATGCCGCCGAACTCCGCCTTGGAGGAGCTGTCCGCATGTGAAGGCTGAGACAAATTTCAGCGATGACTACGTTGCCGATCGTTCTACCGCGCGCTCGTTTCTGGGCGCCGGCCGTTGCATTTTGATTCTGCAGCACGGAAGCGGGGAGAGGGCGCCGAGCGCATGGAAATCCGCGGTGATCGAACGAGCTTCAGTAGTGGTTTCCCATTTGCGAACGGTTCTAAAAATGAATCGTTTGCAGGCGTTGGCCAGGACTCCAGGTCATCGGGAAACACCCGAGAGAGCTGCAGAGGACTATGCAATAATACAACTCGTATTCTACTGCATTCAGCGGTCTTATGGGCGCGTGCCGGCGCTGGGAATGCGACTCGAAGGTGCATCAATTCCTCCAAAGTAATGCAATCGCATGTCTTCCGAGATTCCGGCAAGATCAGCTGAAGCGAAACTCATTCCACTAGGAGCAGAACCCCATGAAGGCAGATCGACGGGAAGAAGTAATTTTGAAACTGACAGAGATATTTCGGGATGTTCTGGACCATCCGGACCTGGTGTTGACCGACGATCTGACAGCGGACCAGGTGGATGGGTGGGACTCGTTGAGTCACATCAACCTGCTCGTCGCGATCGAGCGCGCATTCAAAATCAAATTTGCCACGCGCGAAGTTACTTCACTCAAGAACGCTGGAGCGTTGATTGATCTGGTCGTAGCAAAGACCGAAGGCGCGCATTGAGTTATACATCGCTGCGGTTCATGCTCTTTGCCGCGCTGGCCCTGGTGTTTTACCGGTTGTGCCCGGCGCGATACAGAGCTGTTGTGCTGCTGCTGCTGTCGTACATTTTCTATTGCACTTGGAGTCTGGAAGCGGCGGTGTGGCTGGCGGGAGTGACGCTTTTAACCTTCTTCGGCGCACGGCTCGCAGCGAATCCAGAATCACTTGAAGGCGAGCCTTCAAAACATGGAAAGTGGCTGTTTTTAATCCTGGCCGTGTTGCTGGCCGGGTACCTTTTCTTCTTCAAGCTGGCGGCGATTGCCGCAGTCCCGGGCGTGGGGCGGATTGCGTTGCCGCTCGGACTCTCGTACTACACGTTCAAGCTGATTTCCTACGTTCTGGATTGCCACTGGGGCAAGATTGAGCCCGAGACGCGGATCGTCTCGTTTGCGTCGTATGTTGCGTTCTTTCCCCAACTGATGGGCGGTCCGATTCAGCGGGCAGAGAGCTATCTGCCGCAACTCCCGCCGGTGCGGCTCGCTGTCGCCGAGGGTTTGCCGCGCATTGTCTGGGGGCTCTTCAAGAAGATTGCGGTGGCGGATCAGCTGGGGCTGACCGTGAATTACGTTTACGCCAACATGCGCTCGCTGCACGGGGCGCAACTGCTGGCGGGCTTCCTGCTTTTTCCATTGCAGTTGTATGCGGACTTTTCGGGCCTGACCGACATTGCCATCGGTCTGGGTTTACTGCTTGGCATTCGGGGTCCGGAGAATTTCAATCGGCCGTTCACTGCATCGACGATCACCGAGTTCTGGCGCCGTTGGCACATGACCCTGACGGGCTGGCTGGGCGACTACGTGTTCACGCCGCTGCGCATGGCGACGCGCAACGCGGGCACGGCCAGCGTGGTCTTCAGCATCACCGTGAATACGGTGGCAATCGGATTGTGGCACGGATTTACCTGGGGATATCTCGTATTCGGCCTCGTGCACTCGGCGTACCTGGTGACCGAGGCTCTCACTTGGAAGGTGCGGGCCCGGTTCTTCAGGAAAAACCCGAATCTCGACGGCTGGGGAAGCCGGCTTGGGGCGGTGATGGTGTTCTTTCTGGCCATGATTGCGTTTGTTTTCTTCAGGGCGGTCCACGTTTCCGATGCTGCCTGGGGACTTGTGCATGTGTGGGATGGGCTCGGCAGTGTTTCGACCGACCTCGGAGTGTTGATTCGAGCAGTGAGCCTGCGGCCGCTGGTGATCGGGCTGATCGGCTTTGCGTGCATTGAAATTGGGGAACGATTTCGCCCTGACATCTGGATGCGGAAGCTCTATGCAACATGGCCCGGTTGGGCGCAGGAGATGTTTGGCGCAACAACAATGACTTTGCTCGTTGCGGCCGTGTATCTGTTGCTGCTGTCGAACCCCGGGCCGGACCGGCCGTTTATCTACGAGGCGTTTTGAAATACCGGAGTCGGAGTATGATGGGTGCGAACGGCAGGATCACGTGGACGGAGGGTGAATCATGGGTGAGACTTTGAAGGGTCGGAGAGATTTCCTGAAAGCAGGAGGAGCGGTGACCGCCGCTCTATTGGCCCCTATTGGCGTGAGGGCTGATGCCCCCCGAACAATGCCGGAGTTGCCTGAGAATCCACGCACGATGAAAGCGATGCCGACGCGCAACCTGGGCAAGACCGGGTACAAGGTGGGCATCTTCTCGCTGGGAGGCCAGGCAGCGCTGGAGATGGCGAACAACTTCGACGTTGCCGTGCCGATCGTCGAGGGGGCGCTGGACCTTGGGGTGAACTACATCGACACGTCGTCGATCTATGGCGGGCCGGAGCGCTGGAGCGAGCAGTACGTAGGCCGCGTGATGGCCAAGCGGCGCAACGAGGCTTTCCTTGCGACCAAGACCAAGGAACGCACGCGCGATGGCTCGATGCGCATGATTGAGAAGTCGCTGGAGCTGCTCCAGACCGATCACATCGACCTGTGGCAACTGCACGACATCGGCACGCAATACGACGTGGACCAGGTGTTTGCCAAGGGTGGCGCTCTGGAAGCGCTGATCGAAATGAAAGATCAAAAGGTAGTGCGGCACCTGGGCCTGACCGGACATTATCGTCCGGATGGTCTTATGGAGGGAATTCGGCGGTTCCAGTTCGATGCAATTCTGATGGCGATGAACGCTGCCGATCCGCATCACTACAGCTTCAACGACAAGTTGCTGCCGCTGGCGGTGGAGCGCCAGATGGGCATTATCGGCATGAAGATTCCGGCGCGCGGGCGCATGCTTTCGACCTGGACGCCGCCATCTCTGGAACAGCAAAAGCACCAATGGGACGGGATGGTGCCGGCGCCCACGCCGGGCACACTGACGATGCAGGAAGCAATGTTCTACTCGCTTTCGAAGCCGCTGAGCACGGTCATCATCGGCTGCAACACCATCCAGCAACTGGAAGAGAACGTGCAGCTGGCGCGGGAGTTCACGCCGCTCAGTGAGACCCAGCAGGGAGAGCTGGAGGCGCGCGCCGAATCGGTTGCGAAGCCCTCGTTGTTCTTCCGCTTCTACGATCGACCGTAAGGGACCGGCCGTAAGGGCTGAAAAGGGCAATTCGGAAATAATCCGGGGCAGGGTGGCTGGTGAAACAACCAGACCCTCTGCCCCGAGGCATTTTCAGGGCTCCTGAGTGCTCCGATTATGCCGGCTCCCTGGATGCGCTATCATTTGCTGCGACCGCGGAGGGGATGAATCCGGTTGGCAGATGCGCCGAATCGTGAACGCCTCAAACCTCGGAGCTGCTCCACAGGGAGGCTTGCAGTGGCTCGTTCTGTTGTTTCTCTTCTTCTAGCCCGCACAATGGCTTGGAGCTTAATGGCGTGTTCGGGGGTTTGCGCGGCGCAGCAGTTTTCACGAGGAATTGGAGTCTATCCCGGCGACCCGGCCCAATATGACGGCCCGCATATGGTTGCCGACAAGCTGACCTACAGGAATCTGGCCCTTCATCGGCCTGCCTATCAATCCAGTGCGTACGACTACAACCTGACGGCGCAGTTGGTGACGGATGGAATCAAGGAGAAGGGCCTGCCGCAGTGGGTGGTCACTTCGACGAGCAACAAGGGCGTCCTCGGGAAGAGCGACCGCGAGGCGTTTCTGGATGGGAATCCAACGTCGGCGGTCTTCCTGACTGGCGTGAAGCCGTGGGCCGAGGTCGACATCGAAGGGGCAGGCGCAACACCTGAAGTCGATCATGCGGACGTGTGGATTCGAAAGGCAAGGCTGGCGAAGCCGGATGCGGTGTGGAGCCTACGGCTGCTGGGTTCCAATGACCGGCAGACATGGACGGAAGTTGGCTACGTGGATGGCGCGGGGTTTCCCGAGGTGGGAGATGACCAACCGAGCTTCAGGGAAGCGATCGACCTGACCGGCGAGGTGAAGTATCGGTCGTACCGAGTGGGGTTCAACAGCGAAAGCATCAAATCGTTCGGTTTGGCTGACGTTCAGTTCTTCGACAAGGGAAGGCCGCAGTACTTGGCCGGCCCAGGACAATTCTCGAGCGCATGGATGAGTGCGGGTTCAGGCGAAGAGTGGGTCTCCGTGGATCTGGGCGCGGAGTGCACGTTTGATCGCATTGTGCTCACGTGGCTGCAGAGGCCGGCCGAAGGAGCGGTCGAGATCTCGGACGACGCGAAAGATTGGAGGCAGCTTGAGGCGCTGCCTTCGGCGAACCTGGGCCCGCAAAACGAGAACCTCGACGATCTGCGGCTTGCACCGGCGGCTAAGGCGCGGTGGGTTCGCGTGAAGATGGCGAAGCCGAGCGAGCCTGACGGGCGATACATTTTGACGGAATTTGAGGTCTTTGGCCGGGGTGGCCCCGTTGCCACCGCTCAGGCGGCTCCTTTGGCGCAGGCGGTGGCTGGGGCATTGCGGCTTGCGCGAGGGCACTGGCGATTGCAGCGGGCGTCGCTGGTGGCGGCGGACGGACCCACAATTTCGCGCGCAGGATTTGACGACAGGGAATGGATGGCAGCCACGGTGCCGGGAACGGTGCTGACCAGCTATCTAAACGATGAGGCGATTGCCAATCCGGACTTCGGCGAAAACCAGTACGCCGTGTCGGACTCCTATTTCTGCGCAGATTTCTGGTATCGCGATGAGTTTATTGCGCCGCCGGCCAGGGGGAAGGACGATCACGTCTGGCTGCATCTGGACGGGATCAATTGGAAGGCCGATGTCTACATGAACGGCCAGCGGATCGGCTCGATTGACGGCGCTTTTCATCGCGGGGAGTTCGACGTGACCCGCGTGATTGTGCCGGGGAAGGTGAACAGCCTTGCCGTGCTGGTGAAGCAGACCGACCATCCGGGCGGCACGAAGGACAAAGAAGGCGACACGGTGAATGGCGGTGCGCTGGGGCGCGACAATCCGACCTTTCATGCTTCGGCTGGATGGGACTGGATGTCGACGATTCGCGGCAGGAACACGGGGATCTGGAATGAAGTTGGGCTGACGACCACGAAGGCGGTAAAGATCGAGAGCCCGGCGGTGACGACGAAGCTGCCGTTGCCCGACAACTCCTATGCGGATGTTTCGATCGAGACGACGCTGCGCAACCTTGACGATCGGGCAGTCAGCGGCAAGTTGCATGTTGCCTTCGGGACGGAGAGCATCGATGTGCCAATTGAACTTGGCCCCCTTTCGACGAAGAAGGTTTCGCTGTCGCCCGAGGCATACCCGCAGTTGCGAATCGAGCATCCGCGGTTATGGTGGCCCAACGGGTATGGCGATCCAAACTTGTATCCGGTGACGTTGAAGTTTGTGGCGGAAGGCGCGACGAGCGACGAAACGAGCTTCAAGGCAGGAATTCGCCAGTTTACCTATTCTGAAGAAGGCGGGATCCTGCGCATCTGGGTGAACGGAAGGCGATTCGTTGCGCGCGGTGGCAACTGGGGATTCTCCGAGTCCATGCTGCGCTACCGCGCACGAGAGTACGACATTACGATGCGATTGCACCAGGATCAGCACTTCAACATGATCCGCAACTGGGTGGGACAGACGGACGATGAGTTGCTTTACGATGCGGCGGATCGATACGGGATCGTGGTGTGGCAGGACTTCTGGCTTGCCAATCCATGGGACGGGCCCCCTCCGGACGACAACGGGCTCTTCCTCGACAATGCGCGGGATTACCTGCTGAAGATTCGGAACCATGCATCGATCGGGCTCTATGTCGGACGGAATGAGGGCCTGCCTCCGAAACCGATCGACGATGGGTTGCGGGCGCTGATTGCGGAGTTGCATCCGGAGATTCACTTCATCTCGAGCTCGGCCGACGGACCGGTGAGCGGGCATGGGCCGTACCGGGTGCTTCCGTTGAAGGAGTACTTTGCCAAGGCGCCTTCGAAGATGCACAGCGAAATCGGCGCGCCGAATGTGCCGGAGCGAGTGATCCTGGACAAAACGCTCTCGCAGGACGGCATGTGGCCAGTGGGGCCAGAATGGCGGCTGCACGACTTCCATGGGCATAATCCGTTTGCAACGGCAGTGGACAAGAACTACGGCGGCGCGAAAGATGCTGACGAATTCAGCAGCCTGGCGCAGTTTGTGGACTACAACGCGTATCGAGGCATGTTCGAGGGGGGAGGCGAGAACCGGCTCGGAACGCTGATCTGGATGAGCCATCCGGCTTGGCCGTCGATCCTGTGGCAGACATATGATTACTTCTACGACACGGATGCAGCGTACTACGCGGCGAAGAAGGCCTCGGAGCCGCTGCACATCCAGTGGAATGCTGCGACGGACGCCGTGGAGGTGGTGAACTACAACGCCGGCGACCAGAAAAAACTTGAGGCGCGAGCGCAGTTGCTCGATCTGGATGGAAGCGTGAAGTGGGAGAAGACGACCACCCTGGACAGTCCTGAGGATTCGACGTTGTCGCCGATCCATTTGGAGTTTCCGGCGGGCATGAAGGGCACGCAGTTTATCCGGCTCGCGTTGCTGAAGAATGGGAAGCCGATGAGCACGAACTTCTACTGGCACGGGACGACGGCTGAGGACTACACCGGGATTCGCGATCTGGGCAACGCGAGCGTGCACGCGGCGTCGACGATGGTGAGAACCGGGTCGAAGTGGCACATTGCAACGACGCTCAAGAATGATTCAGCGACGCCGGCGCTGATGGTGCGGGTGAAGGTGGTGCGGGCGGTTTCAGGGGATCCGATTCTTCCGGCAATCTGCGACGACAACTATATTGCGCTCATGCCGGGCGATTCGCAGACGATCCGGACTGAGGTGAGCGAGGCAGATACGCGCGGCGAGCGGCCGCGGGTGAAGGTGGAGGGATACAACCTGAAGCTTGCGGCCGATCGTTGAGGTGGCCGGTCCGGCGCTCTGCCCTGGCTAACGCGAATTCCGCGCTTCTTTGGGTCTTGGAACGGGCCGCCTGAAACTCGACAAGGGGATGCCCGCATGCTAGCCTTTTTCGGGGCTGATAGCGTTACCAGTCTCCGCTCTGGTGAACAACCATTCAATGCAACAACGCATAAAAAGGGGAGAAGAATGTCGGCTTCGCGACGGGATTTTCTGAAGGTTTCCGCAGCAGTGGGAGCAACGGTGGCAGTGGAGGGAATTCCGGCGTGGGCTGAACCAGGTTTGGCGCAGGGAGGCGCACCGGCGGCCGCGAGCCCTCAGAAAGCGGTGGAGTATACGCGCGGGCTGGGGGCCTTTCCGGGTGCGCCGTCGGAGTTCTTTGGACCCGAGCTCATCGCTGCCGAATCCACCTATCGGAACCTGGCGCTGCGCCGGCCAGCGTACCACTCAAGCAGCTACGACTACAACCTGACGGCGCAGTTGGTGACGGATGGGATCAAGGACACGCGGCTGCCGCAGTGGGTGGTGGTGTGGACAGGGGGCGCGGAGGCGCTGGGAAAGCTCGAGCGCGAGACGCTGCTTGACCACGATGGCGTTCACAGGGTGTCTTTGCGCGGGCTGCATGGTGCGGCGACGATTGAGCTGCATGGGGGCGATTCGGCGCCGGAGATCGATCGAATTCAATTGAACCTGCAGACGCCGTTTAGTTTGTCACCGGGCAAGATCCACTTCAAAGCGTCTGCGTCGGACGATGGCCGTACGTGGGAGCCCGTGGGCGAGACTGCGGGCGCGACGCCTGCTTCGAGTGCCGGCTTACCGCCTGATTTTGCCAGGGGCGGCAACTACCTTACGCCGTGGATCGAGTTCAAGAGCGCTCAGAAGAGCCGGTATTATCGCGTTGAACTGAGCCTGGCCAATGGGGGCGGGCAACCAGGCAGCGAGTATTTCTTTACCTGGCAACTGACGCAGGTGGCCTTCTTTCATGGCAATCAGAGGGTGGAGATCGGTGGACCCTACAGCTTTACCAGTGCGTGGATGAGCGCGGGGATGGGCGAGGAATGGGTCTATGTGGACCTGGGACCGAATTGCGAATTCGACACGGTAAAGCTGCACTGGATTGCGCGTGCGGCGGAAGGCAAGGTGCAGGCTTCGGACGACGCGGAGCATTGGCGCGATTTGGCCGACATCGGCGGGCAGTCTGGGGCTGTGGAGGAGATTCGGCTGCCGCGGACCGAGCATGGACGGCATGTGCGCGTGCTGATGACGCGGCCCGCGACGGCGCATGGCTACATCCTGAGCGAGATGGAGGTATTCGGAAAAGGCGGGTTGACGGTGAGGCCAAAGGCGATGTCCGCGGGGTCTGCGGATGGAGTGCTTCAACTGGCGGGAGGGGCTTGGCGCGTCGAGCGTGCAAGCCAGGTGGATGGCCCTGGCGAAACGCTGTCGAAGGCCGGCTTCAATGATGACAAGTGGGTGGTGGCAACGGTTCCGGGGACGGTGTTGACTTCGTACCTGAATGCAGGAGCGCTGCCTGATCCAAACTATGGTGAGAATCAGCTCTATATTTCGGACTCGTACTTCTGCGCGGATTTCTGGTACAGGACGGAGTTTACTGCTCCGGCGGTAAATGCGAGGCAGACGGCTTGGCTGGACTTTGGCGGCATTAACTGGAAGGCCGATGTTTACCTGAATGGGGAGAAGTTGGGCAGGATCGAGGGCGGTTTCATTCGCGGACGGTTCGACGTGACGGCAAAGCTGGTTGCCGGCAAGCCGAATGCTCTGGCTGTGAGGATTGAAGCCAATGCGACCCCGGGTAGCACAAAACAGAAGACACTCGCTTCAGAGAGCGGAAACGGTGGAGCACTTGGTGCGGATAACCCGACGTATCACGCCTCCATCGGATGGGATTGGATTGCTCCGATTCGCGGGCGCAACATTGGCATCTGGGCTCCTGTGAAGCTGGAAGTCACAGGAGCTGTGACGCTCGAGAATCCTTACGTGTGGAGCACGGTTGGGCTGCCGCAGACTACGAGCGCCGATGTGAATCTGGAAGTTGATCTCGTGAACCATCGAGCGACGCCGTTCAAGGGCTTGCTCGAGGTGAGCTTTGGCGAGATCCGAGTTTCGCAGCCGACCACGCTTGGCGCTTCTGAGCGCAAGACGGTCAAGATGAATCCGCAGACTCATGCGGAGCTGCACTTGGCGAACCCGAAGCTATGGTGGCCGGCGGGCTACGGCGAGCCGCATCTCTACGATGTTGCCTTCACGCTAACTGCGGCGGGCAAGCCCGTGGATCGCACGGCGATGAAATCGGGTATTCGGCAGATGACCGCGAGTGAAGACGGCGGCGAGCTGCGGCTCTGGGTGAATGGGCGTCGCTTTATTGGGCGAGGCGGCAACTGGGGCTTTGGCGAGTCGATGCTGCGCTACCGGGCGCGCGAGTACGACGCCGCAGTCCGGTATCACAAGGAAATGAACCTCACGATGATCCGGAACTGGGTGGGCCAGATCGGCGATGACGAGTTCTGGGGCGCATGCGACCGTCACGGCGTGATGGTGTGGCAGGACTTCTGGCTTGCCAACCCATGGGACGGTCCGAATCCGGATAACAACGAGATGTTCCTGAACAATGTGCAGGACTTTGTTTTGCGCATCCGGAATCATCCGTCGATCGGACTCTATTGCGGACGCAACGAGGGCTTTCCGCCAAAGTCATTAGAAGATGGAATCCGAAAGATCCTTGGTGACCTGCACGCAGGGTTGCATTACATCCCAAGCTCGGCAGATGGTCCGGTGAGCGGGCATGGTCCGTATCAGGCGATGGCGACGAAGTTCTATTTCCGTTCTGCAGACGTGAAGATGCACAGCGAGATTGGCGCGCCGAATATTCCGCCGATTGAGAGCCTTCGGTTGATGATGCCGGAGAAGGATCTGTGGCCGCAGGGGCTTTCGTGGGGCCTGCACGACTTTTGCCTCGAGGGGGCACAGGGAGGCGCGGGCTTCCGCGGGATGATTGACTCCCAACTGGGCGGGGCAACCAACGTGGAAGAGTGGGTGAGGCTGGCGCAGATCGTGAACTATGACACTTATCGCGCGATGTTCGAAGCGCAGAGCGTGCATAGAATGGGCGTGCTGCTGTGGATGAGCCATTCATGCTGGCCGTCGTTTGTCTGGCAGACCTATGACTACTATTTCGAGCCGACCGCAGCGTACTTCGGCTGCAAGAAGGGATCGGAGCCGCTGCACGTCCAGTGGAATTGCCTCGACGAGACGGTCGAGGTGGTGAACTATAGCGCAGGCAGCCAGACGGGACTCACCGCCGAGATGGAGTTGTTGAACCTGGATGGCAGCCGCATCGACGGGAAGAGCAGCAGCGTCGACAGTAGCGAGGACTCGACGGTGACCTGCTTCAAGATGAGCTATCCGGCGAATGCGAGCGCGGTGCACTTCATCCGGCTGCGGCTCAAGAAGGGCGACGATCTGCTGTCGTCGAACTTCTACATGCGGGGACTCGAAGAGGGAAACTTGCGAGCGATTCGCGAACTGCCCAAGCCGCAGCTTGATGCTTCGACAAAGGCGGCGAAGAGCGGCGACGGCTGGCGGTTGACGACGGAACTGCGGAACGCGGGGAGCGCGCCGGCGCTGATGGTGCGCTTAAAAGCTGTGGGCGAGAAGTCAGGAGAACGGATACTGCCGGCCATCTACTCGGACAACTACATCGCGCTGATGCCGGGCGAGCGGCAGACGATCACAACGGATGTGGCGGAGGCCGATGCGCGGGGCGAGAAGCCAACGATTGTTGTTGGTTCGTAGCCGGAGCGGTATCGACGTTCGCCGATCGTGCGCACAAGGGACCATCGGCTGAAAGCGGAGTTGGGCGAGAGTGATGGCTCCCCGTCCTTTTGCGTTTATTTTGCAACCATCCGAATCAGCTCAAGCCCACCGAGGCTGGTGACGGTGAAGTCGGGCGCTTGGGACGGGACCGCGGCGATGCCGCAGGCGGGCAGGCTGACCTGGTCAAAGCTGCCTGTAATGACTCCGGAGCCAGCAGCGGCAAACAGATAAGACAGGTGGGCCATGCCTTCGTCGGTGGCGCGAAGCGCGGCGCCGGTAGTGGAGTGCTCCACCGCGATGCGCTCGATGCGGAAGTACTTCGCGTCGAGGAGAAGAGTTCGATCGGGCAGAACGCGCGGCTCGACTTTGCCGGCGTGGGTTGAGAGCCGCATGGCTTCGAGAGATTTTTCGATGTGGAGTTCGCGCCCGCGGCCATAGTCGAACATGCGATAGGTGATGTCGGAGTTCTGTTGAGTTTCAAGAATGACAGAACCCGGCCAGATGGCGTGGACGGTTCCAGAATCGACGAAGATCATCTCTCCGGCCTCAATTGGAATCATATTCAGGTCTTGCTCGAGGGAGCCGTCTGCGATGGCTGCGCGGACCTTCTCCGCGGTGACGCCTGGCTTGAGGCCGCAGGCAACCTGCGCGCCCGGATCGGCCGCCAGCGCCAACCAACATTCGGTCTTGCCTCGGGGAAAGCCGTACTTTTGGGCCATTGCGTCGTCGGGATGCACCTGTACGCTGAGCTTTTCGCGGGCGAAGAGAACCTTGATGAGCAGGGGAGAGCCCTCGCCACGGGCATTTGGCCCGAGCATCGGGTCGCGGTGTTCGGCAAAGATTCCGCTCAGCTTTTGCCCGGTCCACGGTCCGGTCTCGGCAACACAGTCATCGCCGGTGAGCCAGACTTCGCCGAGGGGATTTGCGGGGGAAGACTGCGCGAACCATGGGTCCAGATTTGTCCATCCCCAAACGCGGTTAACGAATTGAGGGGCGATGCGGAAGGGCTCGGACGTGAGCGGATGAGGCGCGGGAATTGTCGACAAGAATGGAATCCTCTCTACGATTATGAACTCTGAGACCGAACGGAGGATGCTTGAATCTCTGAGGTTAGGGACTTCTCTTATGCGCTGACGAGCACGGGCGTGCGATGTTTGCATCCGCATGAGCGCCGAATGACCATCTCAACGGGGAGCGTGACCTTGGTGCCGGTCTGTGGCAACTCACCACGCGAAATGCGCTCAAAAAGCAGATTGGCGGCGACCCGGCCCATCTCCTGGGCGGGCTGGCGGATGACTGTGAGGGGCGAAGAGGTTAACTCGGCGCCATCGAAGTCGTCGAACCCGGCGAACGCCACGTCCGCGGGGATCCGTATCCCCATCTGGTACAGCGCATGCATGACATATCGGGTGGCAAGGGTGTTGGACGCGAATACAGCGGTTGGAGGCTTGGAGGAATGCATCCGCTCTTCGAGCGCTTTGAGAGTGTCGTCCTGGGATTGGCAGCCGAAGAAAACGTCTTCTTGAATGCCTGCCTCCTGCAGTGCACGGCGATAGCCGAGGAAGCGTGCATTGATGGTGAAGAGGCTGCGGCTGAGTCCCATAAAGACGATCCGCTTATGTCCGTGGCCAATGAGGTGCTCGACGATCTTGTGAGATCCGACCGTGTTTTGGACAAGGACCGTGTCGAAGGACTCATCGGGGATCGGGCGGTCAAAGATCACCACAGGCGTCCTGCCGAAGAGAGAGCGTGTGAGCCGGGTCAGACGATAGCGTGCCGGAAGGACGACGAGACCATCGACGTGGTGCTGCAACATATGCTCGGCTTCGTCGTATTCGGTGTCGGTGTCTTCATTCGACGTTGTGATGAGGACCGAGTAACCGTTGCCGCGGGCGACAGTTGTGATGGCGTGGGCGCAGGTGGCGAAGAAGGGATCGTAGAGGTAGGGGATGATGACGCCGATCGACCGGCTCTTTTGACCGCGAAAAGCGCGCGCTAACTCGTTGGGGCGGTATTTGAGCTGCTCAATTGCGATTCGTACGCGCCTTGCAGTTTCTTCTGAGACGGGGACCGCTCCGCTCAGGAAGCGAGAGACGGTCATTGCGCCCACGCCGGCCAGCCGTGCGACATCGCTCATGGTGGGCCTGCGATTGATTGGCTGAAACCGTTCTTTGGGCTTTGCCCTCCCCCGAATGGGACCTTCGCCGATTTCGGCCAACCTAGTCACTCCTTCACCCCACGGCGGTTTCGCGACTGTAGACGACCTGCAAGTTATCGGAGATCGTTATCCCGACAATCTACCAGCAAGAGCGGCACTGGGGCAAAGAAAACATTCGAGCGCAGTTGGAGTTAGCTAACTGGGAAATGGATTCGTTAGTGCGAGTTCTTTAACTTTGCAAGCATTCGCAATGCTTCGCCATTCGCATGGTAGATCTGCAAAGAACAAATGCTCGCCGCCTCGAAACACTACGCCGCATCGCGACGATCCGGCCCTGTCAAAAAGTGTGCGTCTAAATGCGCTTCGCTTTCCACTTGACCCAAAGATAGGCCTCCAAAGGGCTGTTGAATCAACTTCGAACTTTCGGCGGAGAAACCACTATCGGGAGCAACATCGATACAGCCATGATGCCGGCAATGATATGGAGGCTGCTCGCATAGGAACCACTGGACTGGCGGAGATGTGCCATGAGGAGCGGTCCGAACGCACTGGCGCAACCCCATGCGGTCAGCATCAGGCCATAGATGGGCCCGACGTTCTTCGATCCAAAATAGTCAGCGGCGAAAGCCGGCATGGTGCCAAAGCCTCCGCCGTAGCACATCAGGATGATGAATGACACCACGGTGAGAATGGTCGCTGACGTGAGACTCGGCAATGCCCAGAACAGGCCCACCTGCATAAGAAACATCACGGCAAAAGTCCAGCGCCTTGTGATGGCATCGGAGGTCCAGGCCCAGAAGATGCGTCCCACTGCATTTCCGATACTGACGATTCCCACCATGCCTGCGGCTACAATTGCGCTGACCTTTGCAACCTCCTGAAAGATCGGCGACTCCTGGGAGATCAGCGAGATTCCAGCCGAAACATTTAGAAAAAGCAGAGCCCATAAAGCCCACCATTGCCAGGTTCCAAGCGCGCCGGCCAGCGTGTAGTCATGCGCTGCTCGCTGTTTGGTTTGGGTTGAGGAGGGCGTCCAACCCGCGGGCAGCCAGCCCGCAGGAGGAACTTGCATAAAATAGCCGGTGGCCATAGTGACAACTAGATAGGCGACACCCAGATAGGCAAAGGTCTTCAAAACACCGACGGATTGAATGAGGTGCGTGGCCAAAGGAGCGGTGACGAGCGCCCCAGCGCCAAAGCCGCCGACGGCAACCCCTGTAATCAAGCCCCTTCGATCGGGAAACCACTTGACCAGTACCGCAACCGGGACAATGTAGCCAAACCCAAGCCCAATGCCTCCGATGAGGCCGTAGCTCAGGTAGAGCCACCACAGCTTGTCAGCGGAAAAGCTTGCCAGGAAAACTCCGAGACCATAAAGAAACCCGCCAGTGAGCGCGACCACGCGTGGACCGCTCTTATTGAGCCAAAGGCCGCCGATGAAGGCGCAAATTCCCAGCGTGAATATGCAGATGGTGAAGGTCATGGTCACGTCCGGGCCCGACCAATGGAACTGTTTTGAAAGCGGTGTTTTGAAAACACTCCACGCATAGACGGCGCCAAGCGCCATCTGCATCAGAAATCCTGCCGCTGCAATTCCCCAACGATTTGGATTTTTCATGTCAGTCCTCTGGGGGAGGAGTCTGCATTTCTTCAATGCCTGGTTGCGGAGTCGCCACGAGCGCTCAGTTGAATGCCGAGAGTCTCAAGGAAGCGGTTGATGAGTGCAATGCTTCTGCGTAACTCCGGATGCCGGAACTGGTTTAGTAATGAGAAAAGTCCTGGAGGCTCGATAACAGGTTTCTCATAGCTCCCGAGTGTTTGGCCCGCAGCCACGGCGATTCCCTCAAGAAAGTCGGGGTTGATAGAGCCGAGCATTTTGCTTAGGATGATCGCGTTCCGCATGGCCCTGATCGACTCCTCAGACTTGGCCGCATCGACGGCAGTCTCGACCAGCTTGTCGCTCGCACCGAGCACGCCGCGCAAAAGTTGAAAGACGCCGTGTTCATGCAACTGCTGAAGGAGCTCATAGGAATCGAGCAATGCCTCGGCGTGTTCGACGGGAGCATTTTCAAGGCGGCTGCGCAACTCCGCGCGCGGGTCGCGGGGCGGCAACTGCAACGGTATTGGTTGGGCCATTTTGCATTTCCTTTTTACCGGCCTGAGGCCGGCGAATGCGGTTCGATTGTTTTGATCTGCACCAGACCATTACCGGGTTGGCTGTAATCCTTGCGATTCCATTTGCGCTCAACTTCCACACCTTTTTGCGGCGTGGGATGGCCAAAGCGGGAGTTTGTGGGCGGAAGCGGGTTCTGGCCGTTTTCGCCAAGAAGCTTCAGGTGCACCGATGTTTCCTTGTAGGCAGGCGTGTGGGTGATTTTGTCGGTATAGCTGCTCGTGAGCCGGTTCACCGGCTCTTCTACTGAGTTCATGGGCATATAGAGCTCCTTGCCATGAACCCTCGCGGTTACGACAGCCTGGGCTCGGACCTTGCCGTATGGCGAGGTCAATTGCACCCAACTGCCCGTCTCAATTCCCCGCTCCGTCGCCAGCTCTGGAGAGACTTCGACAAACGTGCATGGAGTCTTTGCCTTGATCCCCTCAGTGCGATAGGTCATGTTGCCTTCATGGAAATGCTCAAGCAGTCGGCCGTTGTTCAAATGCAAGTCGTACTCGGCGTCCTGCTGGTTTGATGGCTCTGACCATGGAACAGGGAACAGCCTGGCCTTGCCGTCGGGGAAGTTGAATTTTCTGGTATACAGCAAGGGCTGGTCGGTACCGTCCTCGGCTACAGGCCACTGCAGCGACTTGTAGCCTTCCAGTCGCTCGTAGGTCACACCCGCCATGATGGGAGTAAGCGGGGCGATCTCCTCGTAGATCTTCGACGGGTGGCTGTAGCTCCAGCCCGCACCCAGCCGATTGGCAATGTCCTGAATAATCTCCCAGTCGGGACGGCTCTCTCCCAGCGGATCCATTGCTCTGTAAAGTCGCTGGATGCGCCGCTCGGTGCTGGTAAAGGTGCCCTCTTTCTCGAGGCTCGGACTGGCCGGCAGGATCACGTCGGCAAAGCGGCAGGTCTGTGTAAAAAAGATCTCCTGCATGACAAAGAAATCCAGCTTCGACAGCGCGGCTGAGACGTAATTAGCGTTCGAGTCCACCAAGCTCATTTCTTCGCCGAAGACGTACATTGCCTTGATGCGGCCATCGTGGATGCCATCGATCATCAGGTGGTTGTCGAGGCCGGGTTTGGCTGGCAGGGTCGCCTTCCAGGCCTTTTCGAACTTGGCGCGGATCTCAGGATCGTCTACTTTCTGGTAGCCGGGGAAAAAGTTAGGCATCGCCCCGTGATCGCTTGCACCCTGGACGTTGTTATGTCCGCGCAGCGGATAGGCGCCCGTTCCGGGCCTCATGTAATTGCCAGTGACCAGCAGCAGGTTTGACATTGCCGTCGAGGTATCGGAGCCCATGACGTGTTGTGTCACTCCCATCGCCCACAGAATGCAGACCGAGGGGGCTTCGGCAATCATGCGGGCCACCATTGCCAGAGTCTCGATGGGAAGGCCGCATCGCTGGCTGGCCGCCTCCAGCGTGAACGGCGCAAGGCTTTCGCGGTATTCCGCAACTCCGTTCACCCACTTGTCGAGGAATGTCTGGTTGGCCAGCCCGTTGTCGAGAATGTGCTTGGTCACTGCCGAGAGCCAGAACAAATCGGTGCCCGGGCGTGGCCGGAGAAATACATCGGCTCGTTCGGCCATCTCGTTCTTGCGTAAATCGGAGACAATCAGTTTTTGGCCATGGAGCTTGTGTGCGCGTTTTACCCGCGTTGCTAGCACAGGGTGGTTTTCGGCTGCGTTTGAGCCGATGATCACCACCAGGCTTGCCTGCTCAATATCTGAGATCGAGCCGGAGTCGCCGCCATAACCGACCGTCCTGAAGAGTCCCGTGGTCGCAGGGGCCTGGCAGTAGCGCGAGCAGTTATCCATGTTATTCGTGCCGATGACCGCGCGGGCCAGCTTCTGCATCAGATAGCTTTCCTCGTTGGTGCACTTCGACGAAGAGATGAAGGCCAGTGCATCAGGGCCATGTGCGGTTTTAATCTCGCGGAACTTGTGGGCCACCAGATTCAAAGCCTCGTCCCATGTGGCTTCGCGGAAGGTCTCTCCTTCGCGAATGAGCGGCTTGGTCAGGCGGTCCGGACTATTGACGTAATCCCAGCCGAACTTGCCTTTGATGCAGGTGGAAACGCCATTGGCGGGACCATGTTCAGGTTCAACTTTGAGAATGTGCCGGCCCTTGGTCCAAATGTCGTAACTGCATCCCACGCCGCAATAGGTGCAAACCGTCTTGGTGCGCCTGGTGTGCCCATCGCGCATCGCAGCCTCAATTTCAGAGACCTTCATGATAGGACCGTATCCGACTTCCGGCTCGATGCCCTTGACCACGTCGATCGCTCCGGCCACAACACTCAGCGCGGTCTCGCGCAACGACGTAAAGTAACCCGCCTCGCCGAGCATGGATTTCTCCATAAGCGCGTTGCAGGGGCAAACCGTAACGCAATGACCGCAGGAGACGCAGCTGGATTCGCCGATCTCGGCTCCGCCATCCCACAGCACGCGAGGATGCGGATCTTCCCAGTTGATGGTCAGAGTTTCGTTCACCTGGAGGTTCTGGCATGCCTCAACGCATCGCCCGCAAAGAATGCATTGGTCAGGGTCGTAGCGGTAGAAGGGATTCGAGAGATCGACGTTATACGGCTTCGGCTGGTAAGGGATCTCCTGGTGTTCAATTCCAAGAAGGCCGGTCGTGTTGTGAACGGTGCAGTTGCCGTTGTTGTTGTCGCAGACCGTGCAGTACAAGAGATGATTGCCCAGGATGCGGTCAAATGCCTCGCGCTGCGCTGCGCCGGCTCGCGCCGACTCGGTGACTACCTTCATCCCGTCCGAGGCCAGCGTTCCGCACGCCCTGGTCAGTTTGCCGTCCACTTCCACCATGCAGGTGTCGCAGGTCTGAATCGGTCCAAGCTGTGGGTGGTAACACACTTGGGGTACGACTGCGCCCGAACGGTTGATGACATCGATCAGCCGTTCCCCGGATTCAACTTCGAGGCGCTTCCCATTTACGCTGATTGGCATGCAGTCTCGACGCTCCAAGAGGAATGCTGGCGATACTAGCTCCCCGCGCACACAACAGTAAAGCCCTTCTTGTGCCTTCGCGCCGATTTTCTGAACTCTGAGGAGCAAACCCTTCATTAACAATTTGTGAATTTCAGAAGCGCAGCCGGCGCCTGAGTCACCCTGAAGTTAGATGGCCCTTGCTCTCGGCCGGGATGCATCGGGACTCACCGGCATAGACTACAAAGCGGCGTCCGCGCAGAAACCCAACCAGGGTCAGGCCTAGTTCTCGCGCGAGCTTCACGGCCAGGCTGGAAGGCGCAGATACCGATGCGAGAACCGGGATTCCCGCCGCCAGCGCCTTTTGGGCAATCTCGAAACCGCCCCGGCCACTTACCAGCAATACGTGGTGTGAAAGCGGGAGTTGCCTCTGAAGAAGTGCCCATCCGACAATCTTGTCCACTGCGTTGTGCCGGCCAATGTCCTCGCGGAGGACAACCATGTTTCCATCGACGTCAAACAGGGCAGCGGCATGAAGGCTCCCTGTTTGGCTGAAGACCGCCTGGTCCGATCGCAGAATCTCCGGTAATCTGCACAGAATCTCCGGATCGATTCGGAAATCGGGTTCTGGCTGCCGCAATCCGCGTCGGCGGATCGCATCGATCGACGCCTTGCCGCAAATGCCACAACTGGACGCAGCGAAGAAGTTACGCTGCAGATCGTCCGGGTCAAAGGAAGCGTTCCGAAGCTCAACATGCACCAAATTGCTCTTGACGCTGGGGTTCGGGTGCGCCGAGCGAATTCCTGCAATCTGATCCGCCGACTCGATGACCCCTTCGGTCAGCAGGAATCCTGCCGCCAACTCCAGGTCATTGCCCGGGGTTCGCAACGTGACCGTCAAGGGCTTATTACCGATTCGGATCTCCAAAGGTTCTTCGGCCGCAAGGGAGTCTTGCACAGAGCGGGCGCTGCCATCCTCCCATTCCGTGACCTGCGTCAATTCGATACTTCTCTCCGGTGTGCGCATGGGGCTTGGTCTGGTCTCCCCTTCGACGTTCGCCCGACCTGAGTGATCTGTCAAGGAGGGTTGATGCTGACCCTTATTGGAAGGCTGGTCTCAGCCGCCATCCACTTCTCTGCGCTGCTAGCATCAGAAGATGGATTTCGGCACTTCGCGGCCACCTGCCCTGGTCACCTGATTGGCCGGCGGGCTGCGCAAGGGAACACTATGAAGCTTAGAATCACCTCGAATTCGTTGCGTCTCCGCGTCTCCCAATCCGACCTGGCCCGATTCATGCAGTCAGGCCGAATCGACGAGACAATCCACTTCGCTGCGGACGCTGACGCCCAGTTCTCCTATGCGCTGGAGCAATCCGAAGCTCAAAGCGACATTTCCGTCCGCTACCGTCCCGATGAAGTCACGGTTGTGCTCCCCAGCGGTGCAGCACGCGATTGGGCTGGAGGGGACCAGGTGGGAATCTACGGCAGTGTCGATGTTGGAAAGGACAAATTAGCGTTGATTGTAGAGAAGGACTTCGCCTGCCTGGACGGAAGTGATCGAGACAACATCGATTCCTTCCCAAATCCAAATAGAGGAATCACCTGCTGACAAGCAGTGCCCCGCCAAAACTTCAATCTGCTGTCGATGCAATTGAATACGTCGGGGGGCCAGAATTGTATTCCATCTTGTGGGTGGAAAAGCGCGCTAAAGCCAAAGAGCACAAAGTACGCTATCTCGCCCAAAGATAAACACAGAGAAATAATTGAATTATTGGTCGGGGCGGAGGGATTCGAACCCCCGACCCTCTGCTCCCAAAGCAGATCGGACCATTTATGGAATCTTGTTGAAACTGAGTGAAAACAAGTGCTTTTGATTGAATTGTTTACAGCGTGTCGTCCATCCCTGTTGGTCTTTGTGGCTTCTCGGTGCTCTGACAGCTACATAATCGACCACATTGGCACGAACGCTCCGGTCGCGAGTAGCGGAGCGGCGTCGAGGAGCCAAATGC
>Ga0181520_10003039_pt1 | contig 30080 bp, 23 predicted proteins | sample PEATcosm2014_Bin_29_FD_132451 | JGI IMG/M metagenome (GOLD analysis project Ga0181520, IMG submission 132451) | Peatland microbial communities from MTU Mesocosm Facility, Houghton, MI, USA - PEATcosm2014_Bin02_30_metaG | ecosystem: Environmental > Terrestrial > Soil > Wetlands > Peat | place...
CAGAGTCTTTATCTGTGAATCCGTAATTCCAAACAACTCAAGTTTTTTTCTTGCTGATTTGAGCAATAAAGCATTATTTCCGTCCTGCTGCAAATTATTAAGGGCAATAAGATATTCATTTTGAGCCTGCACAAGATCAGGGCTGTATATTTCAAAAAGCTTTTCGCCTTTACGAATATAATCGCCTGTTTTATTTACATATAATTTTTCAATCCTGCCGTTAAAACGTGCGGTAATCATTTTCTTGTTATCCTCTGCAAAATCTATATAACTATACGCCGACAGCCGTTTTTCAATATTTTCTTTTTTTACTTTTACGGTCGAAACATTTGCCAGCACAGCCTGTGCATTGCTGATCGAAAGCATTCCTGACGTATTATTACCGTCTTCTTTTGAAGCGGCAATACTTTTTCTGACTAATTCCATACCGCAGATTGGGCACACTCCGGGATGATCGGAAATTACCTGCGGGTGCATAGTGCAGGTATATAATTCTTTTGCTTGTGTGTTTTGTGCCTGTGTGTCTTTATTTCCCGGCTGGTTTGAGCAGGTATATAAAAACAAAGACAGAAAAATTAAACCTAAACTTAGATATTTCATTTTTGATCCTTTTTAAAAATTCTTATACATATTTTAAATTATTTGCTATCGTAACCCGGTGCCAATCATCATTTCAATTTCAGCCAGCGACATCTGGTGATCTGCCTCTGCCATATAGTAATTCATTTCCTGCATTAAAAGCATCCTGCTTGCATCTATTACAGTATTAATATTTGCCCGGTTGTTTTGATATGCTGAAATTTGAGCTTCAACTGACTGCTTGTATAATGGGATCGCATAAGTCGAGTTAAGCTTAATTAATTCGGTTGAAGTTTTGTACTTTAATAAAGCATTTTTCAAGCCGGAAATCATTTCTCTTTGCATGTCGTTTTTTTCATATTCGATTCCCTTAATACCGGATAATATTTCCTCATCCTTAGCTCTGAACTTATTTACCGACCAGGGAGCAAACGGCAGTGTAATTGAAGCCATTATTGAGTACATATATTCTGTTTGGGGCATAAGCGTTGAAAGATCGGATTTTTCCGTTAGTATCATTCCCTGCGGCATACGCATTATCATACCCTGAACCATTAAATCAGGAATAAGTCCTTTATCATTTGCTGTCTTCATTGCGAGATTCATATCAATCATATTATCCATTTTCTTCAGTGACGGATTTACTTCTTCAAGCTTTGCCTGAAGTTCATCCATCGATATATTAAGGGAGTCGAGACTGATTTCTTTTCCTGTATAAATATCTTTTGAATCCAATTCTCTGCCGAGAAGTTTATTCATCTTATATGTTTCAGCCTCTTTCTCATTAAGAAGAATCAATAGCTGTGTTTCGTTCGATGCAGCTTCACTTTTTATTGTAAGAAGATCAGTTTGATTTATTTTATTCACCTGGTACAATATTGTCGCCGAGTTTATTAAATCATTAAGCAGCCTGATATTATCTTTCTGAACATCGATTTTTTTGTTGAAAAGCCATAGAGAATAATATTCAATCTTAACTTGTGCCGTCAGGTTTATTTTATATGCCTGGAAATCGTCGCCGGAGATTAATGCATTTTCCTTTTCAACATCGGACATAGCGCTGAGTTTTCCGCCTATCATAAACATTTGCGAAAGTGAAAGTGAATTTGAAAGAGCATCGTCCCAGGGATTATATTTACCTGCCTGTACCTGGTTGAACTCAATACCGAGAGTTGGCGGCGGAAGCGCATTTACCGATTCCGACCTGAATTCTGCAGATTGAACTTTGTATTTGAGTGATTTCAACTGCGGGTTGTTTTGAATTGCTTCGGTTACCAATGAATCAACAGACTGAGCCTTAGTACCCGGTATAAATCCGGCAGTAAAGATAATTGTTATCAAAAAAAAAGCTTGTGCCAGATTTGATAAAATATTTTGTTTTCTGTTCATAAATTCCCGGGTGATTTTTAAATTATTCATTTTCTCCCTCCTTCATCCAGCCTGCCATTTTTGAAATTTTAAGTTTGCCTTTTTTAAGCGCACGCTCTTTCATAATAACGAATAAAATCGGGGTAACTATAAGAACGTGTACTGCAGATGTCAGCAATCCTCCAATCATAGGTGCTGTCAGCGGTTTCATTACATCTGAACCGGTACCGGTTGTCCACATTATAGGTACTAACCCGATCATTGCAGTTAGCACAGTCATTAGTTTGGGGCGAAGCCTTAACACCGACCCTTCGATAGCGGATTCATATATATCTTTATTTGTGATTTCACCGCGTTTGCCTTCATAATGCGCTTTTAATCTTTTATCAAGCGCTTCATGTAAATAAACAACCATAACAACGCCCGTTTCCACGGCTACGCCGTATAAGGCAATAAATCCAACCCATACAGCTGTGGAAAAATTATACTTGAGGAAAAATATTGTGTACATTCCGCCTATAAGCGCAAACGGAACCGAAAGCATTACAACGCCGGCTTCTTTATAATCATGAAGAGTAAAATAAAGGAGAACAAATATTATTAAGAAGACTACGGGCATAATAAGTTCCATTGTTCTCTGCGCATGTTCTTTGCTTTCATACTGTCCGCTCCATACGTAAGAATACCCCGGCGGAAGGTTTAAATTTTCTTCGATTACTCTTTTTGCATCTATCATTACATTTCCCATATCCCTGCTGCGTGTATTCATATATACTATAGAACGAAGCATTCCATTCTCGCTGCTTATCATAGGCGGACCGGTGACAATGTTTATATCTGCCAGTTCGGAAAGCGGAAGATAGGAAACTGCGCTTTTATTACCGGTAGATAAAAGACTGAAATCCGCTGAACCCGTCAATGCCGTTTGAATCAAAGAATTATTTGAGCCGGGCATGTCTTCCATAGAACTTGAATTGTTTTTAAGTGAAGTCTGCGCTATTGAATTCATTCCGGTTTGTGTAATACTTCCGGAAGAAACAGTTACAGGTATTATTAAATTTTTTATGTCGTCAATATTGTCGCGGTAATCTCTTTCGTAACGCATACGGATTGGAAATCTCATTCTGCCGTCTATAACAACGCCGAGATTTTCACCCCCTATTGCCGTCTCAATTATATCTTGCAAATTGCCTGTGTTTAATCCGTATCGTGCGGAAATATTTTTCTTAAGCTGAATATCAAGGTAGTAACCGTTTTGTATCCTTTCAGCAGCAACATCGGCAGCGCCGTTAACTGTTTTGAGTAATTGCCCGGCATGGATTGCATAGGCTTCAAGAGAATCAAGATTATCGCCAAATATTTTTAATCCTATATCGGTTTTTACCCCTGTTGAAAGCATATTAATTCTATTAATAACCGGCTGCGTCCATCCGTTTACAACACCGGGTATTTGAAGCTTATCGTTTAATTCAGACACGATATCAGATTTGGTTATTCCTCGTCTCCATTGATCTTTCGGTTTAAGGAGTATGATCGTTTCAATCATGCTTAAGGGGGCGTTATCCGTTGCTGTTTCAGCCCTTCCCGCTTTACCAAGCACATGAGCGACTTCAGGTACGCTTTTGATTATTTTATCCTGTTCCTGGAGTATCCTGTTTGCTTCCGTAATTGAAATATTGGGCATAGTTACAGGCATGTAAAGAATTGAGCCTTCATCCAACGGAGGCATAAACTCGGAACCGGTATGCATAATCATCGGGATCGTTATAAGCAGGGCAATAATATTAATTGCAATTGTTGTCTTTCGGCGCTTTAATACCCGCTTAATTACAGGGTCATAAATATTAATAAAAAACTTGGTAACCGGGTTTTCATTTTCAGGTCTGAATTTGCCTCGCATCAGCATAGTCATCAGCACAGGTATTAATGTGATTAAAACTAAAGCCGATGAAGCCACCACAAACGTTTTTGTATATGCAAGCGGGTGAAAAAGTTTCCCTTCCTGTCCGGTTAATAAAAATACAGGGAGGAATGAAACTAATATTATGAGTTCGGAAAAGAAAATTGCCCGCCCTACCTGTTTGGCGGATATAATGGAAATTCGTTTGTAATCTTCAGGTGCAAGCTTGCCTTTTTCTTCCAAAGCATGGGCAATATTACGGTAGGCATTCTCAACCATAACAATAGACGCATCTACTATAACTCCTATTGCAAGGATTATTCCGCCAAGGCTCATTATATTTGAAGTTATACCGGATAGGCGCATTAAAATGAAGGAAAGCAATACCGATACAGGTATTTCTATAATAATTCTTAATATACTTCTGAAATGCAGCAGAAAAATTGCAACCATAAGTGAAACAACAATTGCAGCTTCAATTAAAGAATGTTCAAGTGTATTTACGGACTGCTCAATTAATGTGCTGCGGTCATAAGAAGCTTTTATTTCTACACCGGGCGGTAATCCGGGCGAGATTTCTTTTATTCTTTCCTTTACGCGGTCTATTACTTTCTTAGCGTTCTCACCGCTGCGCATAACTATTATGCCTCCGGCTGCCTGTCCTTTTCCATCCTTATCAAGCGTGCCCCTGCGCATGTCTCCGCCAATTTGAACTTTTGCTACATCTTTTATTAATATGGGAGTCCCGTTAGCGCCGGGTTTAACAATTGAATTTTCTATATCGTTTTTAGAATTTATATACCCCTGCCCGCGGACAAAATATTCGGCATCGTTTGCTTCAATTATCTTTCCGCCTACTTCATTATTATTACTTTGAATAGCATTTATTACTTCGGAAGTAGTAGCATCATAAGCACGAAGCCGGTTAGGGTCTATATCTACCTGGTATTGCTTAACAAACCCGCCTATACTTGCTACCTCTGCAACACCTTCAACAGACGATAATTTATATCTTACATACCAGTCCTGAATTGATCTTAAAGCGCCGGGATCATAGCCATTTCCTTCAACCGTGTACCAATAGACATGTCCAACGCCGGTTCCATCCGGTCCTAAAGCCGGAATTACCCCGGCTGGAAGCTGTGAACGCATTGCGCTTAATCTTTCTAAAACGCGGCTGCGCGCATAATAAGTATCTGTATTATCGTTAAAGATGACAAAGACAAACGACATACCGAACATGGATGTTGCGCGGACAGCCTTTACTTGCGGCAGCCCCTGCAGTGCAGAAACAAGCGGGTAAGTTACCTGCTGTTCTATTATCTCCGGTGAACGTCCCATCCATTCCGTATATATAATTACCTGGTTATCGGACAAATCGGGAATTGCATCAACAGGCATATTGATAAGACTGTAAATGCCGAAACCTGCCAAAATTATGTAACCCATGATTACAATAAATCTGTTTCTTGCGCTCCAATCGATTATTCTATCGATCATATCTTAACTCCGGATTAATTAGTCAAAGTCTTTTGACTTAAAAAATTTTAAAATGCGATGTATTGCCCGGCTGGTTAGCCGGAAGGAATTAAAAACGGGAGATTTAGATAAGAAACACAGAATTATTTAGATACAAAGTGTTGTTTGTAAGCAGGGGGGGAGAAAAGTCCTGAAAATATTTTTTATTTGAATTTAATTTACTAATACTTTCAAACGGGTTGTTTGTTAAAACGAAGACTAACGGTTGAAAATTATGATTATTGCTGTTCTGTTGTGATAAATATTCATCTTTTAAAGTAGTATCAATTGTCTTTGTAGAGCAGCAGTTATTCTTAATATGTGGTAAATGAGCTTCTTTAACAGATTGATTTTTACAACTCATTTTGCAGTTTCCTATCGTACTGCATTTACAGGCTGCTGATGTTTTAGTCATCTTGCAGAAATGAACAGTTATCGGTAAACTCGTTGTAGAAACGAAAAAAACCGTTACTAAATATAATATGAAGATTTTCTTTTTCATTCAAACTAAATTAGGATATAATTCCCATTCTTCAAAATCAATTAATATGCCAGCCGGTTCATAGTGAAGAATATGTACAATATGTTAGTATTATCACCAAAATTGATCTTAATATTCTTAATTATGAGATTTTTCTCATCTGATTTTCAAGAAAATACTATTTTCGGGCTGTGAGTAAAATATAAAAACAAGAAAAGAAATTAATTCTATTTTCGAATAATTGATTAATAAAACCTTTTATAAATTGTGTTAAAATTTTAATCTTTAATTGTTAAATAATTTAAAATTACTTGCCTGATATATCTATGATTGTTATTTTAATGAGTCGTTGTTTGGCTTAAAGGGGAGCTGGCTTGAATTAAATCTTAAAACTGTAAGACATAGTGAAAAAACTAATTATTATAATTGTCACCTGTGTAATTTTTTCCTCAGGTTATATTGCTTTTTTATACTTTGGTAAGCTGAATTATGATCATCTGAACATCGTTCACCGGCTTGCGGCAAGATGTGTAACAAAAAGCTTTACGAAATTAATTAATAATACGCCTCAGGAAAGAAGATCAGTTATAGATTATGATACCTTGCTGATGGGATTAAATTTTATTGAAAGGGATTTTGTAAGAAGAGTATTTGATACTGATTCGAGGCAATTCGGCTGCTACTGGCAGTTTTATTCGGTAGACAAGCCTAATAACCTTATCAAAATTGCACCCGTCAGTGTTGGATCGGGGAAAGATTTGCACAAAATAGGAGTCCAATTCTGCGCGGCACATTCTTATAAAGATTATTTGGCAATGTGTGAACAAATGAAAAACGATATCGGGAAATGTCTGTATGTTGAAATAGGTTTTCGTTCGGCAGGTATTCAGGCTTTTTTATTCTTTAAATATTTAATAACTATTTCAAATTATTCACTAAAAGAAAATTCGAAAAAAGTTGCTATGCCGGGGTACAGTCAGCACAATAACCCTTATAATAACGCAATTGATTTATGCAATCAGGACGGTATAAACGGATTTTCCGGCAAACAAACCGCCTCAGATTTTGAAAAACTTCCGGAATTTCAATGGATGCTTGCTAATGCTAATAAATATAATTTTTATCTTACGTATCCTAAAAACAATCAATTCGGCATTGCCTATGAACCGTGGCATTGGTGCTGGGAAATGAAAAGCAATAATTAACCGGTTACGTAAAATTTTATAGTTGAATTGCCGCAACTTATGTGTCGTGGCTATAAATCCATTTATTTGCGCAAGATGAGTAATTAATTAAAAATTTATGGAGGGTATAAAATGTCTTTAAAATTGCGTTTAGTATTAATTATCTTATTATTTCAGTCATTTATTATTACCGGATATTCAAATGCAGGAGAACTAAAAAATAGCAGAAGGAATGATACTAATTTGGAATCTGTAAGAGAAAAACTCCTGCTTGACCCGGGATGGAAATTTCACCTTGGCGATGCTTCATCGCCGGAAGGAGATTTCGGATTTGGATTAGAGCAGGTATTTGCTAAAGCCGGACAGACAAGCGGTCCGGGGTCGCCGGATTTTAATGATAGTACCTGGCGGCTCGTAGACCTTCCGCACGATTGGGCGGTTGAACTTGATTTTGTGAATTCGGATAACGGCGTTTTAGATAGTCATGGTTATAAACCGCTTGGAAGACAGTTCCCTAAAACTTCTATCGGCTGGTACCGCCGTTCTTTGGATATTCCCAAAACCGATGAAGGGAAAAGAATTACCGTCAAATTTGACGGCGTATTCAGAGATTGTATGGTTTGGCTTAACGGGCATTTCCTCGGCAGAAATTTAAGCGGGTACAGCGGGTTCGACTTTGATGTGTCTGATTATCTTAATTACGGCGGGAAAAATGTTCTTGTGGTAAGAGCAGATGTTTCGCTGGCAGAAGGATGGTTTTATGAAGGCGCGGGTATTTACAGGCATGTGTGGTTAATAAAAACAGCGCCTCTCCATATTCCTTTATATGGTACTTATATTACTACTGATGTGGATAAGAATTCAGCATCGGTAAATATCAGTACAAAAATATTTAATCGGGATGAGAAGGAAAACGAGTGTAATCTAATATCAATAATTTTAAACGATAAAGGGAATGAAGTTGGGAAAATTTCAAGTGAAACTTTACGCTTAAATAACTATGAAGAGAAAACTATAAGTCAGAAAATAAAACTAGATAATCCGCATCTCTGGTCATTGAAAGACCCGTATTTATATAAATTAGTGCAGTATATTAAATCCGGCGAAAACATAATAGATAATTCTGAAACTAATATCGGTGTACGTACAATAAAGTTCGATAAAGATAACGGGTTTTCTCTTAACGGGGAGAGAGTAGAAATAAAAGGTACTTGCAATCATCAGGATCATGCAGGCGTCGGTTCGGCTTTACCGGACGGTCTTCAATATTACAGGATTGAAAAATTGAAAGAGTTGGGATGTAATGCTTACAGGACAAGCCACAACCCCCCAACTCCTGAATTATTGGATGCATGCGATAAACTTGGTATGCTTGTTATGGATGAAAACCGCTTGTTAGGCAGTACTAATGAATTTGAATCGCAATTCACAAAACTTATTCTGCGCGATAGGAATCATCCGTCGGTTATAATATGGTCTATTGGCAATGAAGAATTTACTGTGGAGGGAAATGATGTCGGGAAACGAATTGCAGAATCATTAATCAGGATACAAAAGAAATATGATCCCTCACGGTTAAGCACTTTTGCGGCAGATAACGGCGGAACTTTTGAGGGAATAAACAGCGTAATTCCGGTAAGGGGATTCAATTATCGTATTAATTCCATTGATCAATACAGGCAGGATCATCCGGATAAAATTCTATGGGGAAGTGAAATGGCAAGCACTCTTGCAACACGCGGAGAATATGCTAAGGATACCGTTAAAGGTTATGTCAGTGATTATGACTTAAATGCTCCGCCATGGGGTGAAACTGCAGAGGATTGGTGGAAATTATTTGATCAAAGAAAATGGCTTGCGGGAGGGTTTGTGTGGACGGGTTTTGATTACCGCGGCGAACCGACGCCTTATCGCTGGCCTTGCATAAATTCCCATTTTGGTATAATGGACGTATGCGGATTTCCAAAGAATAATTTCTATTATTATCAGTCGTGGTGGTCAGATAAAGATGTACTGCATATTTTCCCTCACTGGAATTGGAAAGAAGGGCAGTCTATTAATATATGGTGCTATAGCAATTGCGACAGTGTAGAGCTGTTTTTAAACGGGAAAAGTCTTGGTAAAAAAACGATGGATAAGGATTCTCACTTGGAATGGAATGTAGCATATCAGCCGGGAACACTTGAAGCAGCCGGGTGGAAGGACGGAAAGCTTATTAATGATAAGGTTGAAACTACCGGTGAACCTGTTGCAATACAACTAACATCTGATAGAAATAATATTAACGCAGACGGGGAAGATGTTTCAGTAATTACAGTTACAACGCTTGATTCACAGGACAGGTATGTACCCGTTGCTGATAATCTCATTCATTTTGAAATAGAAGGAGCCGGGAAAATAATTGGCGTTGGTAACGGTGATCCAGGCAGCCATGAAAAGGATAAATACATTGACGGCGGCTATCAAAGGAAATTATTCAACGGTAAATGCTCCGTAATAATACTTGCCGGTCGTAAAGCCGGAAGCATTAAATTAAAAGCAAGCAGTGAAAATCTTAAACCGGCAGAATTGATTATAAATACTGTGACTTCTTCCCTGATTCCATTAGCAGGTAAATGATATTCTGATTGTTAAACACACACCCCTAAATCCCATTTATAGAGGTATTTAGGGGTGTGCTTATTCCAAATCATAATGAACTAAAGATTTTGCGTAACACGATTTATTCAGATAATATTAGAGCAGGAATAAGAATAAAATTAATTTTAAAATCTGCTATTAATAACAAGGAAGATACTTATCTAGTTCCCAGGGAGTTACTTCAAGACGATAGTCGTCCCATTCAAGGCGTTTAGCGCTGACGAAACGTTCAAATATATGGGTGCCTAATGCGTCACGAACTACAGTATCTTTTTCCATTTCAATAAGAGCTTCGGCTAATGAGCCGGGAAGGACATTTAACTTAGATACTTTTTGAGTGCCTGATGGAAGATATACATTTTCTTCGCTTGCTTCTGCTAACGGCAATTCGCGTTTTATTCCATCAAGTCCTGCAGCCAGCATAACTGTAAATGCAAGATAAGGATTGCAGCTGGGATCAGGGCATCTAAGTTCAATTCTTGTAGATTCCTCTGAATGTGCACGGGGAATTCTAATGAGCGCTGAATGGTTAATACGTCCCCAACTTAGATAAACAGGCGCTTCATAACCAATCACCAGCCGTTTATATGAATTTACCAAAGGTGCAATTATTGCACACATCCCTCTTGCATGTGCTAATTGCCCTGCGATAAAATGTTTAGCTATTTTGGATAACCCGTGAGGGTCGCCGGGATCTGCAAAAGCATTAGTCCCGTTTGCCTTAAAGCTTAAACTTTGATGCATATGCATACCGCTGCCGTCAAGCCCTCTAACCGGTTTGGGCATAAACGTTGCATATAATCCTTTATGCTCTGATAAAATCTTAACAAGAACGCGGAAAGTAACTATATTATCTGCAGTTTTTAGAGCATTTGAATATCGAAAATCTATTTCATGCTGTCCGGTGGCAACTTCATGGTGCATAGTTTCAGTTTCAATTCCAAACGAATACAAAGCATCCGTAATTTGTCTCCATAAGCTTGTTGCAACCATATCAACAGGTTGGTCGAAATAACCTGCACTGTCCTGTGGTCGCGGAGGTATCAGCTTGCCGTCTGCAGAGGGTTTTAACAGAAAGAATTCTATTTCAGGTCCTGTATTATAAATAAAACCCATTTTTTCTGCTTCTTTTACAACATTCGAAAGTATAATGCGTGGATCACCTAAAAAAGGCTGGCTTTCGGGTGTAAATACATTGCAGATTAACCTGGCGGTAGTTTCATTTCCCGAGAGCCAGGGTAACACGGCAAAAGTAGATTTGTCGGGAATTAGGTACATATCGCTCTCGGCAATACGTGCAAAGCCTTCTATCGATGAACCATCAAACCAAATTCCATGATTCAGCGTTGATTCTAATTCCTGTGTGGGTATGGTTACATTTTTTACAGCGCCGCCTACGTCGGTAAATTGCAGGTCAATAAATTTAACTTCCCGCTCTTTTACAAGAGCTACAAGTTGTTCTTCTGTAAGATTTTGAGTGTTTATTGTCATTATTTAAAATGTTGAATAATAAGTGCTAAAAAAATAATTGCTATCAATAATGCTAATGCTGTACCGACTGCTATAAAAACCGGCGAATTCCAAAAGGGCGCTTTAGAACCCGGACCGGCAGCCCGTTCAAGGATAGATATATCTATCGATTCTAAATCACCTAATTCAACAAGAAGTTCGTGCATATCGGAATACCGTTCTTTGGGATTTCTTTGCAAACAGCGAACAACAAATGCTGCAAGCGGCGGTGAAACAATTCCTTTTAGTTCTTTGTCAAGACGCGGGATGGCGCCTTTTAGATGCTGTGCCATTACAGCCATATTATTATCACCGCTAAAAGGCGTTCTTCCGGTCAATAATTCAAACATCATTATACCGAGTGCATAAATATCGGTTCGTTGATCGCCGCGATGTCCTTCAATTTGTTCAGGCGCCATATAATCAGGAGTACCGGCGGCGCTGCTAAAGTTTGCATAAGTAACCCTGTGGGCTCCTTTAGTTAAGGCAAGACCGAAATCAATAAGAATCGGCTGACCTTCAGCCGTAATTAGAATATTCTCCGGTTTTAGGTCGCGGTGGATAATTCCATGATCATGGCAGTGCGCTAATCCGTCTGCAATTTTCCGGATAAGGTTGATCGAATCCTCCGGCGGCATTGGTGTAGCTCTATGGATAAGGTCTCTCATGGATTCGCCGTCTATCAACCCCGTTACAAGATAAGGAGTATTATTATAGTTACCGGAACCTAAACCCTGTTGAATTGCCGGATGATTTAGTGTACGCATAACTTCAAGTTCGCGTTGAAATCGTTCAAATTGTGCGGGATCGCCTATCGACATTCTGTCGGGAATTTTTAAGACAACTTCCTGACCATTTAGTAAATCATAAGCGCGATAAATATCGCTCATACCGCCTTTTGCTATATGTTCCCTTATTTGAAAATGATCAAATTGGTCGCTAATTTGTAGCATTGATGATTTTGACATAAAGTATCACGCATGTAATAGAGTTAAGTTATGAATAATAATAAAGATTATGCTGAAAAGCAATATTTTCAACTGCCATATCCGGTTAAGAAATTCTTTATTCCACAGTAACTGCCGCACATTTTTTTTCATTTTGTGAAGCGTTTAATAATATTCTGCAATGCCCATGATTTTTTATCCTTAATTTTTACATGAGAAGGAAGATTATTAAAATGAAGCGCTACAATAGTTAAATTATCATCACTGTCGCGTTCCATTGCAAGTTCAATTATTTGTCTGCATAATTCTTCAGGTTTATATGATTTTTTTGTAATATGAGCAAATTCTTCATCTTCAATAACAGACCATACTCCGTCGGTGCATAAAATAATTACATCGCCGTTTTGTACGGGAACTTTAAAGATATCCGGTTGTACGAAGAGATTTAAACCAAGACACTTGTTTAAGACTGAGCGCTGACTATGTGTTCTGATTTTATCCGGTGATAAAAAGCGCATTCTTACAAGGTCGCCAACTTGTGTATGATCATTAGTAAGGCATTTGGATTTATGATTTCGTATTAAATAAGCACGGCTGTCGCCGATATGCCCTATAAAAAGATTATGCCCGACCAAATTAACAACTAATAGAGTAGTGCCCATTCTTCCGACGCTCATTCTTTGTGCAGTCTGGTAAACACTTAAATTCGCATTTTGAATACCGACACGCAATTTCTGAATAGGTGAAGCTCCGTTTGCCGAATAAAAAGTTTCAAAAAAAGTTTCAAGCGCCGTAGAACTTGCTATACCGCCGTGTGCAAATCCTCCCATGCCGTCTGCTACTCCAAATAAATATCCAACAGCTGAAATTAATTCATCATCATCAAGATCACAAATCCGGACTGCGTCCTGGTTATCTTCGCGTACTTTTCCAATATGAGTAAGACCGTAAGAGCTTACTTCAACTGACTCATTTGCCGTCATCGGCATTTCCTGGAAAAAGCAAAGAAAGATATTTTATTAGATTCATTGCATTGTTTTTATACAATTTAATTACGTCCCATTTTTGATATTTTAATTGATAAATGATCTTAACAAATAGATTGTGTGAAAATTATTTATCAAACATTCTTTTTCATCCCTCAAAGTCCCTCTCTTTTTAAGAGAGGGATTTAGGGTGAGTTCTATTTTGCATGAATATTATTTGCATAACATGAGTAATTAGTTACACTTACTTTTGTGCATTTTTTAATAATTCCGTAGGCGGTATAATATGCCGTCCGCTTTTCATGCTGTTCCAGATTAAATAAAGCACGCTTATAAAACCCCAGCCAAAAGTAATATATAATGCCATTTTGGTAGCGTCTGCTGATACTCCGGGTGTTATTAAACCATAATACACAACTGCTATAAGCAAGCCAATGTTTCCCAAAACACCTATGCTGGGAACAATAGCATGTTTTACGCTATGGAATTCACTGCGCCCTGCAAATGTCACAAATGTCAAAGCACAAATAAGCGCATAAAGAGCAAACGTACCGATGTTTGAGGCTAATGTTATGCCTGTTAAAGCTGTAACATTAAGCACCCCTATACTCCCTATAATTGCCGCAACAATAACAAGTACCCATACGGCAATATGAGGAGTTACATGTTTTGAGTGTAATGAACCGATAAGTCCCGGCATCTCTTTATCCTGAGCCATTGCAAAACTGATTCGAACTGCCGTATTCATAGCAGCTAATGTAGTACCAAGTACGGCGAGTGCTACTGTAACTGCTAAAACCAACATTAATGCAAATCCGTTTCCGCCGAGCATCGAATCTCCAATAAGCCGTGCAAGATCGCCAATAGGGGCTCCGGAAGCTCCTGCCGCCGCAATACCTGTTAATTTTGACCCGTCGGCGCCCACATAAACTAATTTTTCAGAGATGGCATAATTCGCTGCAAAGTATTCAAATAAATAAGCGAACAAGCCCTGGATAATAAGGGATAGAATTATCCCGCGTGGAATATCTTTTTTAGGGTTAACAGATTCTCCTGCAAGTGAAGTAGAAGATTCAAAACCTACCAATATTAATATAGCTATAGTAGATTGAAAGAGCATTGCTCCAAGGCTATGAGGTAAGACAATAGAGAAAGCGCTCGGATGCAGCCAATGTGTTGCATGCAGCGGGTTACTATTTCTAAACATAATTGCCATAATGCTAAATCCTATAAGCGAAACCAATTGTATTATATTTATGACAATTGCAACAGTTGTCGATCCGCTTATTCCTCTTACGGCAATCAATCCAACTAACCCTGCAAAAGCTATTGCAATAAGAATTTGAACCTGTACCGGAAGATTTACATTAAATTGGCTGAATATATATGTAACTAATATTGCCATCATTGCAACCATTACGCCGGTGTACACCCAGTAAAAAAGATGTGCAGCCCATCCGGTCATAAACTTAGCTATACGTGAAAAACGCTTATGTGATGCTTTATCCCGGTCAAGAAAAGCTTTTTCCGCAAAATAATAAGAACCGCCTGCACCCGCTTCCGGGTACCTGCGTGCCATTTGAGAAAAAGATAATGCGGTAAGAAAGGCAACAATAAGAGCAGCAACAATGCCCGTCCACATATCCGTGTCGCCGCCGTTATTAGATGCCTGAACCTGGTAAGTGATCCATAAGAATGCGCCTGGCGCTATTAGCGCCATAGCGTTTACAGTAACACCGGTCAATCCGAGTGTCTTTTTCATTGTGGGGGTTTGCTCAGCCATACATTACTCCTTTAATTTAAATAATAATCTGAATAAACTTTAATTATAATTATGTTTTCTTAAAAAGAATAAACGGAACCAATCAGTATAGTGTTTTGATTATTCTTAGTAAGATTGCCTGCGTTATCTTCAAAAGCGCTTTCGTCGGACCAATCTCTTCTGTATTCAAGGCGTGTAACTAAACTGCCGCCGAATTTGTATTCATATGTAAGTGTAATCTCTTTAAGCGCCTGAGGTGTCAGGGTAGTAAATCCATTTTGGTCGTAATAATATTCGCCTCTTGCAGCTATTGCTGAAACGGCGCCGATAGTGTATTTACCTGTCAGCGCAGCGCCTTTCCAGACTGCTAAACCAACGGGGGTGTTGGACTCCTGTCCATAGTCTGCATTCAGAGTTAAATACAAAGCGTCCGTTGCCTGAAGATTGAAAATAGAATCAAACACATGCCTCTTATTAGTAGAGTTAGGTTCTTCGGCGCCGCCAATCCAATTCTCGGTAAATGTAAATATGGAATCCGGAGTCCAGGTTATTTCTGCTCCTAATGTCTTATCGGTATTGTTATCAACAAAAGTATTCCAACCGTTATAAACATAAAGCGTTGAGCTGAACTGCGGGCTGAACGTATAACTTGCACATACGCCCGTATGGGCATAGGGGATAGCCAATGTATATAAAAGAGATCTGCTGTAATTTATGTTACCTAGAGTCTCAATAACTTCGCCGCCCATGTGGGTTGCCATTCTGCCTGCATTTATTGTAAGTCCGCTGCCTATTGGCAATACGGCAGTTAAATATGCCTGCTCAATATTCTTAAGCGACTTTTGAGCGCCTAAACTTGCATCGCTGTTAACTAAATCCATCGTTTGTCCGTAAGCAAGGTCAACGCGAAAACCAACTGGGCTTGCAGCCTTTTGGAATGTAATTCTGGCTTCGTTAATGTTAAATGAATTTTCATCAACATCAAAATTCCTGTAGCCGTTAGTACGGCTTAGGGGATTATTAAAGTTAATGTTGTAGTTAACATCCACCAGCCCTGTAATAGATAAAGGATTGCCTGGCGACACTGTTGTATCTTTTGTTTGAGCATATGTGCTTATAATTAATGATAATATTAATGTTATGATAAGAAAAATGTTTTTTGTGGTATTATGTTTGTGAATCATATTACTCCCGGATTTATTGTGAATAAATTATTTATAAAATACTATCCTCAGTTTTACAACCATCCCTTTTTATTCTGTCTTTGCATAAAGTTTTGGTTGTACTGCTTCCATATTAATATTTCATTCCCGGATTGAACTTCAATCCATGAGATTGCTTAGAAATGATGTTTTATAAAGAAATATGGAAGCAACGCCTTAATAAATAATATAATAATAAGTAGTAACTTAATTAAGTTAAGAAAATTGATTAATCTACATTACTAAATAAGTAATTAATTCCAATTTGTCAAGTAAAATTTAGTTGTTATAAAAAAATATTATTATTCGCTAAGGGGAAAACCGGTACCTGTTTCATTTGTATGGTAAATCAATACTCTGCAGGCACCTGGTAATTTTAGCGCGGCGTTTTTTGCATTTATTTGGCATGCTGGTTATATTTGATATTGAAATTTATAAACAATGAAATAAAAAATTGCAGTATATCTCGATAAAAAATTTAAACGAATTTGCAGGTAAAGAAGTTACTTTAAGAGGCTGGCTTTACAATAAGCGATCAAGCGGGAAAGTTAAGTTTATTATATTAAGGGATGGTACAGGTCTTCTTCAATGTATATATTTTAAAGGTAATGTATCCAATGAAGTATTTGAACTGGCTGACCGGTTAGGGCAGGAATCTTCAATTGAAGTAACGGGGAAAGTAAAAGAAGAACCCCGTGCGCCGGGCGGCTTTGAATTAGACGCTACAGGGCTTAGCGTAATTTCCGAATCGCATGATTACCCGATTACTCCAAAAGAACACGGCGTAGAATTTTTAATGGATCTTCGGCATTTATGGCTGCGCTCCAGTAAACAGACTGCTATCTTAAAAATAAGACACAGGATAGTTAAAGCAATAAGAGATTACTTTGACGGTCACGGCTTCACTTTAATGGATCCGCCTATTCTTACACCTGCTGCCTGTGAAGGAACTTCAACTCTTTTTGAAACTCCTTACTTTGATTTAGGTAAAGCTTATCTTACACAGTCCGGACAGCTTTATGCCGAAGCAGGAGCAATGGCATTTGGTAAAGTTTATACGTTTGGACCTACATTCAGGGCTGAGAAATCTAAAACAAGAAGGCATTTAACTGAATTTTGGATGGTTGAACCTGAAGTAGCTTTTGCCGAACTTAACGACGATATGGATTTGGCTGAGGACTTTCTTGAATATGTTGTCCAGACAGTTATAAAAGACAAAGAAGAAGAATTAAAAATTATTGAACGCGATACTACTCATTTAAAAAATATAAAAAAACCATTGCCGCGGATAACTTATGATGAAGCTGTCGATATTTTAAAGAAAAACGGAATTGATTTTGAATGGGGAAATGATTTAGGCGCTGCCGATGAAACAATTATTTCCAACCAATATGAAAAACCTGTTATGGTACATCATTATCCTTCAGTTGTTAAAGCTTTCTATATGAAACATGACCCTGATAATGATAAGCTTGCGCTTGCTGTGGATGTATTGGCGCCGGAAGGTTATGGAGAAATTATCGGGGGCAGTCAGAGAGAGGATAATTATGATGTTCTTCTGCAAAGAATAAAAGAACATAATTTGCCGCAGGAAGCTTTTGAATGGTACCTTGATTTGAGACGATATGGTTCGGTTCCTCATTCCGGATTTGGATTGGGAATTGAAAGAACCGTTGCATGGATTTGCGGATTAGACCATGTAAGAGAAACTATACCGTTCCCCAGAATGATTTATAGAAATACTCCTTAAGCGATTATTTCATTTTATCTTTCTTTGTGTAACTTTTTGTTCTTAGTGTCCTGTCACTTAGTGATCCCTTTGGGAGTGGTAGTTATTTATCCCCCGGCTCAAACCTGCGTTACGTCAGGCTGGAGTCGGGGCAAATTGCAGCATCTTGTAAAGGCTTGTCTGAATGACTATAGAATTAATCTTATTCATTATATTTAGTGCAATTGCTGCAGTATCCTCTATATTAATGATTACAAGATCAAATCCTGTAATTAGCGCTCTTTTTCTAATTCTTAATTTTGCATCTTTAGCAGGCCTTTACCTGCTGCTTAATGCCCAGTTTATTGCTGTTGCCCAGGTTATTGTTTATGCCGGCGCAATTATGGTTTTGTTTCTCTTCGTTATAATGCTGCTTAAACCGGAAAGAGAAAAATTATTTGCTGCACATCCCCGTGTAAAAACATTTGCGTTGATAATTGCTGTGCTGGTCTTTATTCAGCTTGTGTACATGATATTTTTATCTGACCCATCTTCTTCCCTTAATCCTGTTGCAGCGGAAAGTGTTAAGGCAGGTACAATTGAACAAATAGGAAGGGAACTATATACAAATTATGTCTTGCCGTTTGAAGCGGCAGGTTTTCTTTTGCTGGCTGCTACAATCGGAGCCCTCGTACTGGCTAAAAAGAAATTTGATTAAAATAAAATAAAAAAATTATCACATGATTATTCCTATTGAATATTACCTCATCTTAAGCGCATTCATGTTCATTGTTGGCGTTACGGGTGTGCTTATAAGAAGAAACGCAATTATTGTATTTATGTCCATTGAACTTATGTTAAACTCGGCTAACCTTACGTTGGTCGCATTTTCTTCATATATGGGTAATTCAGTCGGACAGTTATTTGTGTTTTTTGTAATGACTGTTGCGGCGGCTGAGGCTGCTGTCGGTCTTGCCGTTATTATTGCTATGTTCAGAAATAAGATGACTATGAATATTGATGAAATCAATATTCTTAAGTGGTAACAAAGCTTTTTATATTATATGATTCAATTAATTTATCTGACAGTTCTTCTTCCGTTTTTAGGGTTTCTTATTAATGGTCTGTTCGGAAGAAAGTTTAAAAATGAAAAGATAATAGGAATTATCGGCAGCGGAACAATCGGTATTTCCTTTTTAATTGTACTTGGCGCATTCTTCCAAACGCTTGCATTACCCGTTGAACAAAGACAGACAATCGTAAATCTTTTTACATGGCTTCAGGCAGGCGGACTAAATATAAATATTGCGTACCAGGTGGACCAATTGTCGCTTGTTATGTCTTTAATTGTTACCGGGGTAGGATTCGTCATTCATATATATTCTATCGGTTACATGCACGGTGATAAAAGCTTCGGCAGATTCTTTGCTTATATGAATTTATTCATTTTTGCAATGATGAACCTGATTTTGGGCGATAATTTTGTCCTGCTTTTCTTAGGTTGGGAGGGAGTAGGACTTTGTTCGTATTTGCTAATCGGTTTCTGGTATGACAGAAAGTTTGAAAAAAGTTCTACAAGCGATGCCGCAAAAAAAGCGTTTATTGTTAATAGGATAGGGGATTTCGGATTCCTGCTTGGAATGTTTCTTATCTATCTTACGTTTGGCAGTCTGAATTTTAATGATGTGTTTTCGTACGCCTCTGCGGTAAACATTTCTGAGAGCACTATGAATTTTATTGCCGTATTTTTATTTATCGGCGCTGTAGGAAAATCAGCGCAGATACCGTTGTACGTCTGGCTTCCCGATGCTATGGCGGGTCCTACTCCGGTTTCAGCGTTAATTCATGCCGCTACTATGGTAACTGCCGGAGTTTACATGGTTGCACGATGTTCCATTATTTTTGCATCCGCACCTGCCATATTAACCGTTGTTGCTGTCGTAGGAGTTTTGACTGCAATTTTTGCCGCTACAATTGCCTTGGTTCAAAATGATATTAAAAAAGTCTTAGCTTATTCCACAATAAGCCAGCTTGGCTATATGTTTTTGGCTATGGGCGTCGGCGCTTTTTCTTCAGGCATATTTCATTTAATGACTCACGCATTCTTTAAAGCCCTTTTATTCCTCGGCGCCGGTTCTATTATACACTCAATGCACGATGAACAGAATATTCAGAATTACGGCGGACTTAAAAAGTACATGCCGAAAACTTTTATAACTTTTATCATTGCCGCCCTTGCTATCTCCGGCATCCCTCCTCTTTCGGGTTTTTTTAGTAAAGATGATATACTTTGGTATGCTTTTTACAACGGGAATATTTTATTCTGGCTTATAGGCGCTATTACTGCTTTACTTACGGCGTTCTATATGTTCAGATTAGTCTATCTTACTTTTTACGGTAAAGAAAGATTCGAACGCGAAAAACCTCCTCATGAATCTCCTAATGTTATGACGATTCCATTAATTATTTTAGCGGCGCTTTCTGCAATAGGAGGGTTTATAGGAATACCGGAAATATTTTCGGGTGAACATGGAAATTTATTTGAGAACTGGCTTGAACCTGTATTCAGCAATGCAAATGCAAAGCTTGCTTCATTCGGAATTCAAAGCCGGTCTACGGAATTTCTGTTGATGGCAGTTACCATTGCAGGCGCAGTCGGAAGTATTTATTATGCAAGATATTTGTACCTGCAAAAAACGGGATTACCTTCTGTCTACAGCAAAAAATTCAAAGGGCTTTATAACCTGCTTTTAAATAAATATTTTGTTGATGAAGCTTACGATGCCGCTATTGTTAGCCCCATTGTCCGCGGCTCCGACAAGTTTCTATGGAAAATTACCGACAATAAAATTATTGACGGCGCTGTAAACGGCACTGCTGCTTTAATTGAAGTGATTTCACAAAATATCAGAAAATTAGAAAACGGCATTGCGCAGGTTTATGCCGTAATTATGTTATTGGGTATAGCAGCGGCTTTATTCTGGCTAATATCAAGCTTTTAATTAATTCTTAATAAATAGTAAATGGAAAATAATAACTTAATCTCTTATTTATTACTTATTCCTTTGGCAGGCGGAATTTTACTTCTATTTGTTGAAAAAAGTAAAGAAAGTTTAATCCGGTATCTTGGATTTATTTTTTCAATAATCGCATTTGTTATTTCCTTATTCATTTATATAGCTTATGATATTAATAAAGCCGGATTTCAACTAATTGATAAGTTTACCTGGATAGAAAACCTGCACATCAGTTATCACGTAGGGATTGACGGGATTTCATTACTGCTGATTTTACTAACTACATTTCTTACTCCGTTAACGCTTCTTTCAAGCTGGAAAGCAATTACAAAAAAAGTTAAGGAGTTTACCTTCTTTATGTTGATGCTGGAAGTTGGTATGCTTGGAGTGTTTGTTTCGCTTGATATGTTCTTGTTTTATGTGTTCTGGGAAGCTATGCTGATACCTATGTATTTTATAATAGGTATATGGGGCGGCGATCAAAGAATATATGCTTCGGTAAAATTTTTCCTTTATACAATGTTCGGCAGCCTGCTGATGCTTGTGGCAATTATCTGGCTGGCTGTTTATGCCTCTTCTTCTCTCGGGCATTTTTCGACGGACTTAATTGAGCTGTACGGCATTGGTCCGGTAGTTCAATTTGAAATCCAGCGATGGATGTTCCTTGCATTTGCATTAAGCTTTGCAATAAAAGTTCCTTTGTTTCCGCTTCACACCTGGCTGCCGGATGCACATGTACAGGCTCCTACTGCGGGCAGTGTTATTCTTGCGGGCGTATTGCTTAAAATGGGAACTTATGGTTTACTAAGGTTTTGTCTTCCGTTGTTTCCGCAGTCGGCTGTTTATTTTGCACCCTATATTTCCATTCTCGCTGTTATAGGTATTATTTACGGCGCTCTTGTAGCTATGGTACAAAAAGATATGAAAAAGCTTGTTGCATACTCTTCAGTTGCTCATCTGGGATTTGTTGTACTTGGAATATTTGCCTTAACGCAGGAATCAATTCAGGGTGCTGTTATACAAATGGTAAACCATGGGCTTTCTACAGGAGCTCTGTTCCTTTTAGTCGGTATTCTTTATGAAAGGACGCATACCAGGGAAATTTCCGAGTACGGCGGAATAGCTAAGGTTGTCCCTGTCTTTGCAGTATTTTTGATGATAGCTTCATTATCGTCAATGGGCTTACCTGGGTTGAACGGTTTTGTTGGTGAATTCCTGATATTACTTGGCGCATTTGAATCACCCGTATTAAATAGCTGGTGGTACACGGTTTTTGCCGCAAGCGGAGTAATTTTTGCCGCTGTTTACCTGTTATGGATGTATCAACGGGTGATTTTTGGCGAAGTAAAAAATCCTAAGATGAATAGCTTAACTGATATGAATAAGAGGGAAATATTAATCCTTTCATCAATTTTTATCTTTATTTTCTGGATAGGAGTGTATCCGGGCACATTCTTAAACGTTTCGGCTAAGTCAACAGAAACTATAATTCAGCAGGTAATTGGAGGAGCGCATGTGGGTGAAGAGCATAAATTAACAATTGAAAAAACAGGCAAAGATATTTTGTTTTTAGAGTAAATATGTTAAATAACATTGAAGAATTTTACAATATGCTGCCGCTTATAATACTCGGCGCGGGCATTTTAATTTCACTTTGCATTGAAATGTTTGCGAAGGATAGTGAAAAAATTCTTCCGTGGGTATCAATTATTATTTTTCTTTCGGCAGCTTTCTATTCCCTGGCAAACGTCAATTCAGTTTCCGTAATAATGCAAAATATGCTTGCAACGGGCGGCATTGTTAATATATTTTATTTTATTTTCACGCTCGGAACCGCAATTGTTTCTTTGCTTGCTGTAGATTACTTAAAAAAATACGGCGCTTATTACGGCGAGTTTTACTTGTTGCTGCAAATTTCCGTTCTGGGTATGATGTTGATGGCGGGAGCTAAAGATTTATTTATGATATTTCTTGGGCTTGAAATTATGTCCCTTTGCTTTTATGCGCTTGCAGGTATAAACAGGAAAAGATTAAAAGCAAATGAAGCTTCGCTAAAATATTTTTTACTCGGCGCATTTGCAACGGGATTTCTCGTATATGGTATTGCGCTGCTTTACGGAACTTCTCATTCTACTTCAATTGATATTATTTCTTCAAGATTTCCCGACCTGCGTTCCAATCTATTGTTTGATGCCGGTATTCTTTTATTCCTGATAGGATTTTCATTTAAAATAGCTGCATTCCCTTTTCACATGTGGGTGCCGGATGTTTACGAAGGCTCTTCTTCTGTTGTAGCCGGATTGTTTTCTACGGCAGGCAAAGCTGCAGGTTTCAGCGCAATTATTGTTACGCTTGGTGTTCTGTTTAACGGGGCGGGAAACAATATTTTTGAACCTTATCTTGCGGTTATTGCCGTTCTTTCTATGGTATACGGAAGCATAACCGCAATTGCACAAACTAATATTAAACGAATGCTTGCATATTCTTCAATTGCCCATGCAGGTTATATGATTATAGGGCTTGCCGCCGGCAGCTATAACGGCATAGCAGGAATAATATTTTATCTTACCGCATATACTTTTATGAATCTCGGCGCATTCGGTATAGTCTCTTTGATAGAAGGAAGGGAAGAAACAAACCTTGAATTAAAATCTTATTCAGATCTGGCTTCAAGAAGTCCGTTATTGGCGGCGCTGCTTGCAATATTTATGTTCTCGCTTGCTGGAATTCCGCCTTTTGCCGGTTTCTTCGGCAAATATTATGTGTTTATTGCCGCTGTTCAATCCCACCTGACCTGGCTGGCAATTGTCGGAGTCCTTTCCAGTGTAATAAGCGTTTATTTTTACCTGCGCATAGTAGTGCTTATGTATTTTGGCGGAGCCGGGAGTAAAATATCAGAACCCGGACTTAAAATAGAGAATCACAGTGCAGGTTTGCTTGCGGTAATTATTTGCGTGCTTTTTGTAATTCTAATCGGTATAGCGCCCGGCAGTATCATCGGACTTATAAGTTCATTCCTGAGATAATCTATTGCAGTGGCATGATTTATCATAATTAACGCGGTTAGGAAAGCATTGTTTCCTTCATTTGTTTTTAATCCTTTAATCCTAAAATACAGGTTAAGATAATTATCTTCCTTTTTTCCCACCACTTTTGGCTGTAAATTTGTCAATAATAAAAATAATAAGATTATGATACCCCTATTTTCCAGAAACCAGGTAAGAGAGATAGACGACTATGCAATAAACACGCTCGGTATACCGGGCATAGCTTTGATGGAAAATGCGGCTGCTCAAATCTTTTCTTTTGTAAATGAGAGAACTTTCCATCTTAATAAAAGAGAGAAAGTCGGAATTGTATGCGGTAAAGGAAATAACGGCGGCGACGGCTTTGCAGCTGCACGGCATTTTCTTAATAACGGTTTTACTTTAGCTGTATTGCATGTTGGCGGTGAGTTTGAAATGTCGCCGGATTGCCTTGCCAACTATAAAATTCTTTCGAATGTGGCAAAGGAAAATAACACCGTTCTAATAAAAAAATATGAATCTGAAAAAGATTTAAGATTAATAGATAATAGCGATATTATCCTTGACGCTTTATTGGGCAGCGGCTCATCGGGAGAATTAAAAGAGCCTTACAACTCAATTGTTTCAGCTTTGAATAAAATAGATTCCTTCAAAGTTGCCGTGGATATACCAACAGGGCTTAATGCAGATACCGGTTTTGCTGAAACCGTCTTTAATGCGGACCTTACTGTTACTCTGGGTGAATATAAAAAAGGTTTATTCTTTGGCGATGGGTATGCCTGTTCGGGCGAAATTGTAAAAGGGGATATAGGCGTCGGTTTCAGCTCCTTCGAAAGGTTTGTTACAAATGAATATTTGATTGAGCCGGAGGATGTTTTAAACTGCCTTCCGAAGAAAAAGAAAAATATTAATAAATATTCTTCAGGCAAGATTTTAACCATTGCAGGCTCCGGAGCATTTCCCGGCGCTGCAATGCTTACGTCCAGAGCCGAACTTAAAACGGGCGCGGGCGCATCTATACTGTGCTTTCCTAAATCATTAAGAAAATTAATTTTTAAAAAAGCTTCTGAGTTTGTCGTTAATGCTTATGATGATGAAAAAAAAGAATTCTTGACTAAGGATAATATCAAAGAATTTCAAAAAAAATTAGAATGGGCTAATGTTGTTGCTATAGGCCCGGGACTCGGAAGGGAACCTGAAACTCAGGAAGCAGTTCTGGAAATAATCAAAAGCGGAAAAGCAAAAAGAATGGTCGTTGATGCCGATGCTGTTTTTGCATTGAATAATAACCGCTATAAAAACCTTAATCTGAAAGATTTTATTTTAACGCCTCATCAGGGTGAGTTTGCAAATTTAATCGGTATTGAAGTGCAGAACTTAAAGAAAGATATTCTCATGTACGGTAAAAAATTTGCCGGTGATTCAGGCTCATTCCTTGTTTTAAAAGGAGCGCCGACAATAGTTTTTACTCCTGCCGGAGAAGCGCTGATAAATTCTACCGGCAATGCTGGTATGGCTAAATTCGGTACTGGCGATGTTCTTACCGGAACAATTGCAGGTTTGTTTTCACAAATAAAAAATCCTGAGAAAGCGGCAATAGCCGGGGTATATCTTCACAGTCTTGCCGCAGATTTATTGCTGCGGAAATATACGGAGTTCGGATATACCGCGGAAGATATCATTAATAAATTACCCGGAGCAATTAAGTTTATAAGAAATTCTATTTTACCGGGAGAGCTCTATGAATGAGGTTAAGTTTATCTATATTAGAATATAATGAAAAGCAAGGGTAACAGAACCAAAAAAGGCTTTATATCGGGAGTTATTATTTTAATTCTCCTTTTGGACCTTTTTTTCTTAATTTATACTAAATATGAAAATCAGGGTCTGCCGGTATCCCGCTATAATTTATTTTTTCTTGGTAATATCCTTAACTTGTTTTTTACTCTGTCCGCAATTCTTGGAATTATATTTTTTGCGTTAAGCAAAAAAACGACTTTCAGTCCTGCCTTTATGCTTACATTTACTGTCCTTTTATCATCAGCTTTGGTAGTTGCGGCTTTAAGTACAAGAGTCACATTACCGCTTCCGAACGTTTACTTCCTTGATCACCCGCTGCAAAAAATTGCTGAAGGAGCGCTCTTTTCATTGTACCAATACTTGTTGTTTTTATTTATTGCAATAATTTGGCTTAACTTAATTAGTAGAAGAGAATTAATTATTCTCCGCTCGATTGTAAATTCTGCAGCTTTGATAATGCTTTTGCTTGCAGCCACTTTTGTATACATAAACTTAAAAAAGGATGAAGGTAAGAAATTTACACCCATTAAAGGTTCTATTAATGTTGCAGTAGTATTAGGCGCAGCGGTCTGGTCGCACAATTCACCCAGCCCCACCCTGGCGGCGCGGGCTGATAAAGCCGTTGAATTGTACAGGAAAGGTATTGTTAATAAAATATTGGTTACGGGAAGTAATGCGCCCGGTGAAATGAGCGAAGCAGATGTAGCTCTTTATTATATAAAGCTTGATAATGTTGATACTTCAGTAGTATGGAGCGAAACCAATACCAATTCAACGGCTGAGCAGGTTAGATTTATCAGAGATCAGATCTTTACAAAAAAAAATATCGGTACGGTCATAATTGTTTCCGATTCTTATCATTTGACCCGTGTGCATGAAATGTGCAAGTTTTATAAAATAAAAACGGAACTGGCTGCCTCCGATTTAAAGTTAAACTTGCAGCATAATCTTTATTACAAAATGAAAGAAAGTATTGCGCTGTTGGTATTTTGGCTTTTTGCATTATAACCGGGAATAAACCAATTATAAAAAATTTAATAAAAAAATCATGCTTTAATCCAATGTTGAATTTAATTTTGAATTAGATTAAAATTCCGGATATTTTTGTATTCTTATTATTATTAATCGCAGGTATTTCAAACTATGTCCCAGGTATTCAAAAGAAGAATTGTCAGAGAGAAAGTGCTCCAAATACTTTACGCTTACAATCTGAATAAGGATTCTCTTGATTCTCTTATCGAAGTAGTGATTTCCGACATAGAAGATAAGACGGATAAAGAATTTGCTAATGATTTGGTACATAGGGTTTTGGCTCATAAAGACGAACTTGATAAGCTTATAAAATTTAGAGTAGACAATTGGGAAATGAACAGGATAGCGCTTATTGATAAAATTCTTCTCCGGATGGGAATTTGCGAACTCCTTTACTTTCCTGATATCCCTCCTAAAGTTTCGATAAATGAAGCGATAGAAATTGCAAAGCTATACAGCACGGCAGGAAGTGGAAAGTTTATCAACGGCATATTAGATGTAATATTAACCGAGCTGAAAGATACCGGTAAATTAAATAAAATAGGGCGCGGTCTGCTGGAAGAAAGCATTTCTAAACCTCCCGCTAAAAAATAGTTTATGCAATCAAAGAGTAAAATTTTTTTCTGGACTCTTTTCGATTACGCTGATACTGCATTTTCTGTAATCATTATTACGGTTATATATTCCAAGTATTTTACTAATTATGTCGCGGGCGGAAAAACATGGCTATGGGGGCTTGCTGTAAGTATTTCTATGGTCATTTCCGCTTTACTAAGTCCGCCTATGGGCGCTATTGCGGATGTATCGAGGAACAGGAAAAGGTTTCTTCTCTTATTCACCCTTATTTGCATTGTTTGTACTGCATTGATGTTTTACGTCCGGAAAGGAGATGTATTATTAGGGCTTGTTCTTTTCATTTTTGCTAATATTGGCTTTGAATCCGGGCTAGTATTTTATGATGCCTTTCTGCCGAACTTAACGGAAAAGAAAAATTTAGGGCGTGTATCCGGTTATGGATTTGCAATGGGTTATGTCGGCGCTCTTACAGTTCTATCAATTATAATGTTTCTGCTTCCTTCATTTTCATCTCCCGACTATTATTTTTATGTAAGGCTTTCATTTGTTGTAGCTGCGGTATTTTTCATGTTCTTTTCACTTCCGCTTTTCTTTTTTGTGAATGAACCTCAGGTAAACTCTCCGGTGAAGAAATTTGCGGTAAAAGTCGGTATTAAAAAAAGCAGTGAAACATTAAAAGCATTATTTGTAAAACAACAGTATCCGGCTATATCGCGCTTCCTTCTTGCTTTCTTTTTATATAACGATGCAATAATTACAATAATTGCCTCGCATCTATTTTTGCTTCGAGAGTTCTAAAGATGACTGACACTCAGGTTATTTATTTCTTCATTATTACGCAAAGTACTGCAGTCGGGGGGGCATTCTTTTTTGGTATAGTTTCCGATCATATAGGTCCCAAGAAAACAATTTCTATTACTTTGATTATCTGGCTGTTTGTAGCGGTCGGAGCTTTCTTTGTCCGGTCGGTTTCTGAATTTTATCTCGTCGGTTTATCTGCCGGGCTGGCAATCGGCTCATCACAATCATGCAGCAGAAGCTTGATGGCGCTGCTTACTCCAAAGTCAAGGGAAGCGGAGTTCTTCGGCTTTTATGACGGCTTGTTCGGGAAATCTTCAGCGGTAGTCGGTCCGTTATTTTATGGTATTATTGCCGACTTGTCCAATCAGCGATTTGCTGCGCTTGCAATGGGGTTATTTTTCCTGTCCGGATTAATTATTCTGCAAAAAGTTGAGCTGCCTAAATATAAAGGGCAGAAAGAACTAACCTTTCAGGGAACCATTCAAAATTGAAATATTTTCCGGGAAGTGGCTTTACCCAAATGCCTAAATATTGAGGAATAGATGTTTTAGAGTTTTAAACTGCTTTCATTACTATCAAAGTTAAATCATCATGAGCGGGGGAGGAGCCGGTAAATTCAGATATGTTTTCAAGTATCAGTTCCTGTAATTTTTTTGCTGATTTATCGGCATTTTTTAGAATAACGTTCATTAGCATATCTTCGCCGTATTGCTGCATATAATCATTCATCGCTTCAACAACCCCGTCGGTATAAAATATTATTATATCTCCGGTTTCCGGGTGAATTTTAATTTCTTCCAGAGAATTTTCAAAAATTGAATTGCGGCTGAGTCCGATTCCCATTCCGCGCGGTATAACATTGCAGCATCTATGCTCTTTTTTATTGTAATGAAGCAAGGGTGTATGCCCTGCCCGTGAGAATAAAATAGAACCATCCGGCTCTATGCAGGCAAGGATGGTTGTAAAGAAAGAGCCTTTTTTAAATATCTTTATAAAGTTTTCATTCAAAAGAATTAATATCTCTCTCGGTGAATTATAATAATTGATCAGGTTATGAAGAACCGCCTGAACTTGAGCCATATGCAGCGCTGCCGCCATTCCTTTGCCCGAAATATCCCCAATAACTGCGTAAATCATTCCCGGAGAAGTTTCATTGGTTATAAAGTCAAAATAATCACCGCCTACTTCCCGCGCCGCTTCGGAGTAACAGCTTATATCATAAAATTTATTTTGAGGAGCCTCTTTCGGCATCAGCCCTATTTGAACTTCACGTGCAATAGCAAGTTCGTCTTTTGCAACAAGCTTATCTGCAAGTTCAAAAGCTAAAAGAAGATTAATTAGTATGAACCCTATAAAAGATAAATGGTATTGTTCGGATATAAAACCGTAAATAAAAAGGAATAAACTGATTGTATAGAGAAGTCTTCTTACCGGGGTCAGCTGCTGCAGAAATTCTATAAATAAAGCGCGCAAAAACTTAAAAAACTTCCGGGGGGTATTTTTGGGATCTGTGGTGTCTTTCATTTTTCTTACGTAGAAATTGTAAAGTTCAGGAATGTCCCTTTTTATTAATTTTTCTATTTCTTTAAAGCTTAAATCGCTTGTATAGAAATTATAAAGGCGGTTAAGCCGTTCTCGAGATTTCAATTATTTCCTTTTGATAATTCGGGTTATTTTATTCCTTTAAGGAATAACCAAACTTAACTTTTCCGCAGCTTTTAATAAAATTTCATCACGCCTTGCAAAACAAATTCTTATAAGTTTCCGGTTATTACTATCAGAATAAAAAGGCGATAGCGGGGTTACCGCAACGCCTATACTTTTTGTCAGGTATTCTGCAAATTCAAAATCATTTTTATCCGATATCCCGGAATAATTTATTAGTTGAAAATATGTGCCTTTGGTTTTAGTAAATTTAAAGTGCGAACCTGTTAAAATTCTTAATACTAAGTCTCTTTTTGCTTCATAAAATTCGCTTAAATTAATATAATGTTCTTGCTTTAGAATATAGTCAGCATAAGCGTACTGCACCGGTGTATTAACG
>Ga0181520_10003040_pt1 | contig 30078 bp, 25 predicted proteins | sample PEATcosm2014_Bin_29_FD_132451 | JGI IMG/M metagenome (GOLD analysis project Ga0181520, IMG submission 132451) | Peatland microbial communities from MTU Mesocosm Facility, Houghton, MI, USA - PEATcosm2014_Bin02_30_metaG | ecosystem: Environmental > Terrestrial > Soil > Wetlands > Peat | place...
AGTAATGTGATGGTAGGTAATCGGCGGTAGTCGGGCCGTATTCAACGGCCAAACGACAGACCGTCGGGGCTATGCTGCTACGGGACTATCCGCCATGCCGTAATCCTCTAAATCCTATCAATCTTGTTCCCCTCGCCGTTCCCCGCCGCCACGCTTGCGGCAGTCCTACCTACAATCAGCGGACGGACCCTGATCGCCCGAAGGTGAGACACACTGTCAAGCGGAAAAGCCGGGGCGCTGTAAGCCTGCATGACCTCACAACACGATGGAGTTTCTCCCATGACTGGCGCCGAACTGATCGTCCAAACCCTCAAAGCCCACGGAGTCGAGCACATCGCCGTTCTATGCGGCAATGGGCTCAACGCCCTCCTGCAAGCCTGCAATGATGCCCCCCTGCGCCTTATCGACGTGCGCAACGAGCAGTCTGCCGCATACATCGCCGATGTCTGGGGCGCGATGACCGGCCGACTCGGCGTCGTCGCCGTCAGCGCGGGTCCGGGCCATACGAACGCGCTCACCGGCGTCACCAACGCCTGGTGGGACGGCCGACCGATGCTGCTCATCAGCGGCTGCAGCGAGGCGGAGACGCGCGGCCTCGGTCACTTCCAGGAGCTGAACCAGATCGCGATGGCCGCGCCGGTCACCAAGTATGCGCGTCTCATCGAGCGCCCCGAGCAGCTTGCGCCCGAACTGCGCAAGGCCATCCACGCCGCCCTCAGTGGCCGCCCCGGTCCGGTGCATCTCACCATCACCCTGGATGTCATGGGCGGCGAGTCGCCGGAATCCGTGCCTTCCGCTCATCCCACCCCCCAGCGCGCCGCGCCTTGCGCCGCCCCCGACCCCGGCCTCGTCGCGCAGGCGGCCGAGATGCTGCAAAGCGCCCGCAAACCCGCCATCGTCGCCGGCAGCGGATGCTTCTACGCCCGGGCCGGTGCGGAGATGAAGCAAGTGGCGAGCGCCACGGACATCCCCCTCTTCTCGCTGATGTGGGACCGCTGCTGCATCGACGAGTGCTGGCCGCAGTACGTCGGCCCGACGACCGCCGAGTGCAACGGGGCGTTCCCGCTGCTCGCACAGGCCGATGTCATCCTCACCCTCGGCGGGCGCGCGGACTTCCGGCTCGGCTACGGCCTCCCGCCGGTCTGCGCGCCGGATGCCCGGTTCATCCGCGTGGACATTGAGCCGGGCGAGACGGTCCTCGGCCCCGCAGACCTCCCCATCGTCGCCGACCCGCGCTCGTTCCTCGCCGCGCTTCTCCCCCACCTCGACGAGATGCCGAAGCGTTCGGACTGGCTGCAGGCGATGCACGCGGCCCGCGCGGCCTTCGTCGGCGTATGGGACGAGCGCCTGTGCGAGATGGAGACGCCGGTGCCGGCCCTGTGCGTCATTCGCGCCCTCAAACCGTTCCTGGATCGCGATGTGACCTTCCTGCTGGACGGCGGGAACATCGGTCGCTGGGCGCACATGATGCTGTGGGACCGCCACCCGGCCTTCTGGCAGACCTGCGGCGCGAGCGGCGTCATCGGCTGGGGCCTCGCCGGCGCGATCTCGGCGAAACTGGCCCGCCCCGATCACCCGGTGCTTCTTCTGGTCGGCGACGGCTCCGCCGGCTTCACGCTCGCCGACATCGAAACGGCCCTCCGGCACGGCACGCCATACGTCGCCGTAGTGGCGAGCGATGCCGCGTGGGGCATTGTGGCTGAATGCTTCGGCGAAGACTGCCGACGTGGGAGCGAGTTGGGCGAGATCCGCTTCGATAAGGTCGCGGAGGGCTTCGGGGCGCGCGGGGTGTACATCGAGAACGGCGCGCAGCTTGCGCCGGCCATCGAAGAGGCCATAGGCCTGAACACGGTGACTTTCATCCATGTCCCGATCCAGCTAGGGGGAATCGCAGCGGTGGCGGAGAAGATTGGGTGTGCGCCGTAGATGGTCGCCGACGCAGGGTCGAACCGGGCGAATGCAACGGAGGCAGGCAGATGATCTCATGGTTCCCGGCCATGCTGTACTGTAGTGTGCTCGCGTTCGGCCCATGTCTGGCTGCCCGTCGGCGCGCCATCATTTTGAGCGGGCTGACAGGTTCCGCGCCGCCTGAGTGGATCGTCGACTCACCAGCGGCAATGCCATGTGGTCTCGCCCCGCTTCTTGTCATGTGCTCACGTGGTGCGCCCTGGGACGGGGCGCGCCCGGCGTTCGGAGCCTGCGCTGCCGCCTGTATGGCTGTGGGTTGCTGGTGGTGGCTGAGACGCCGACGGGTGCACCCTTACGTGGTGGCCGTAGGAATGGCATGGGGAACGTTCGCTGCTGGATGGAGTACGGCCGCGTGCGCAGTGATCGGCGTTCTCTCGTTGTGCGCATCCGGGTACGAGCGGCAGTTGGTACGGGCGGCGCGCGCCCGAACCGCATCAGGGGACGATCTGGTGGAGGCACCTTCCGCAGGTCTGGGTGGCCGATGTGGTGTTGAAGATCGGATGCGGCGCCACTTGGAGGTGATGGCTTCTACCGGCGCGCGGTATCGTCTGGAGCTGATGGCGCATTACACAAGGGGGGCTCTGACCGGCACGGCCATACTGTCGGCCCTCGGCGCTCTGGCCCCCGTTCGCGAGGCACTGCACAGCCGGTTACCCTTGTTCCCCGCCGCGGTGTGCCTGCTGTCCCTCGCCGCAACAATGTGTGGCTGGACGGTGGGGAGTTGCGGTCTCGCGTCGCTTTACGAGCGCTTAGCCAAGGCCACATTGGGAGGCGGCCCCACGCCGTCATAGTGGACGGCGGCGGCGATCAGCAGGCCAACCGCCAGTACGTTGACGCGATGAGGGCGATACTGGCCTACGAGGCCCTCGGTTACGTGACCGTCCCCCCTACAGCAACCCCCCCTCATCGTAGCCCGTCTTAATGAGCTTGATCTGCGATAGGTCGCTTTGGCCGAGGCGTGGACGACGGTGGCCGTGGTGATGTAGTCGGGTGAAGGCGCCAGAGGCCAGGGGCCGCCCTTGACCTGCTCGCGGTACTTGGTCAGGAGAACCGCGCCGAGGGCGTCCAGCGCCACGGGATCGTGCGAGACGAACAGGCCACGGTAGTCCCAGCGCGGCGGGAGTTTCCTGCCGACCTGGAAGTCGTATGCCGGCTGGAGCGCGTCGAGGATGTGCAGCAGGATCTTGCGGCGGATCCTGGGGCGATTGGCGACGGCGGCCATGTCCGTGGGGTTGTTCAGAAGCTGCACCCTGTCCACCATCGGGATACAAGAAAGATGGTTCGCGATGGATCCCGACACGCCGATCTGCCGGTCCACGCGCAACCGGGAGACGTCGACCAACGCTGTGCAGTCATCGAGCACGATCCGGCTGGTCTCGCCCCGGTATCCCTGCCGCTCGGAACCGAGACAACGGATACCCGGGCCGTCGCGGTTGATCGCGAAACCGGCGTTAAACAGGTCGTTCTCCTCGCCTGCGAAGATCACGACGTTGCTCTCCTGCACCCCCGCACGGATGAGCTTCTGCACCACCGCGTCGATGACCACGAGGTGTACCGGCAGATCGCGGACGTCGACCATGATGCCGACGGTATCGACCGGCTTGACCATCGCGCGCCATGCCGCCACCGGATCGGCCACACCGGTCAGGGAGCCGACTGCCTCGTCGAGCATCGCCTCCACCGCTTTGAAATCCAGCTTCCCCTCGGGGTACATGTAGGTGGAAATCGGGTTCGGGTCGAAGAAGATACGCTCACGACGGGACAGCGCCACTTTCGCTTCGCCCGGAATCCTGTCCGGGTCGGCGCTCACCGCGAGGTAGAATGCAGTCGAGACGATTCCCCAGATACTCAAGGCCACCACAAAGAGAGTACGGCTTCTGATCACTGCGCCTTCCTGCCCTTGGCACCGCCCGGTGCCGCGATGTGTGTACGCAGATTATGGACAGGCCGGGAGGCGATTGGTTTCACCGCTGACGGCGACGTCAGGCCCTCGCTACGGGCGACCAGTCCTGATAGGCCCGGACGACCCGTGCCGCCAGGGGGCGATTGGCGGGCAGCCCCAGTATTTCCGGGATAGCCTTCTCCGGGCCGAGGGATCGGAGCTTCGTCCGCATCGTAACGGCTTGCGGGTCATCGGGATGGCAGTAGTGTAGAACCGCAGCCATTGCGACGACGATCTCCTCGCAGGGCAGGCCGTACTTGAGGGCCATCTCGGCCGGCGCAGTGAACCGCTCCGGGCGCGAGAGCTTGCGCAGAGGATCGCGAATAACCCGCAGGATCAGGTCCTTGATCTCCGCGACCGCGCCCCGCGCGCCCAATTCGAGGCCATACTCCCGGACAGCGTTCAAGTCCAGCCCGTACCGCTTGGAGACGACGCCGGCCAGCTCCCCAATCGCGCCAACCACTCGTTCGAGCACGAACGGGTCGGCGACGGCCTCGTGGATGTACTTGTGCCCCCGGTGGAAGCCCCAGTAGCCACAAACCGCGTGCGCGCCGTTGTGCATGAAGAACTTGCGGGCGAGGCGGGTCTCCTGGTCAGCGACAAGCTCCATCGCCGGCAGATCGACCGGCGAGCCGAGGAACCCGGCGGCGTCCACCGTCCACTCGTTGTAATCCTCGGCCACGAGCTGCAGCGGGTCGTTTTCGGGCAGCGGAACTACACGCGAGACCATGCAGTCGGGGAAGCCGACATGAGCCTTCAGGTGCGCGGCTTCGGCGCCGCCCAGCAGGGGCACGACCAGCGACCGAAGCATCGTGGAGCTACTCTGCATGTTCTCGCAGCAGATGACGTTCAGGGGTGTCTCCACCCCGGCCGCACAGCGGGCCGTGATGATCCGGGCGATGAGATGCGCGATCTGCGGGAGGTTTTGGCTGAACAACGCGGTGAGGATAAGCGGAGTGGTGAGCGCCTCGCGGATGATGGCCGGTATGTCATCGGCGCGATAGGCGACGAAACGGTCGACGATCACCGTGCGATGGCCGTCGGCGCGGCACAGCTTCACCGTGTAGCGACCGGCCTCGCGCAGACAACGGATGAGCTGTGGGTCCTTGTCGACGAAGACCAATTCCCAGCCGGCCTCGAAGGCCAACTCTCCGATGTGGCCGCGACCGGTGGCCCCCGCCCCCAGGATCATAGCGCGCTTTTCCATGGGCCTGACCTCAGCGCTTGTAGTCGTCTTCGACGCGGACGACGTCGTCCAGGTAGGGGGTCTGCACCTCGAACAAGCGCACGTCCTCCAGCGCCTCGACGCGGTGTAAGTCGCCAGGCTTGTGCTCCAAAACGGTCCCCGGTCCGACGATGTCGGTCACGATCTCGCCGTCAGGACCGGCGGATTCAATCTTGGCGATACCGGAATCGATGTAGATATGCTCGTGCTTCTTCTCGTGATACTGCAGGCTGCTGCGCTGCCCCTTCTTGAGCACGATGAGCTTCAGACAGTAGTCATCGGTGACTGCCACCCAAAGCTCCGACCCCCACGGTTTCTCGACGAACTTGACTGGGTCGACAATCATGGTATCATCCCGCTTCGGTAGTTCCCGCGTGGCGCGGGCGTCTCGCCCGCAGCCGTTCGCCTCTCCCTTCCCGGCACGGGAGGGGAACGACTGACGACAACGGCATTGGCAGGCGAGACGCCTGCCCCACGCGACGAGTTTCGAGGCAACCGCCATGCCGGGTTCCGGCATTGGGACTGCCCTGTGGAAAGGACACCCGCTGATGACAGCCCCCGACAGTGTTGTTCAGGCGATGCTGTACGATCTCGATGCCCGCGCGGACCTGATTCGCGGCTTCGTCTACGAGTGCGTGAGGGAGAAGGGGCCAGTGGCCTCACCGGACCACATCGTGGCCTTGTATGTGGTTTCTTCGCGAACCCACGACGTTGGCTCCGTGGGCGCAGAAGTATCCTATCACATGACCTCGGGCGTCCGCAATCCTGCCCCGGGGACGCTTCTCGCCGAATGTACGGGCGAGGTCCTGGCGGCGGAGGAATTCGACGCCTCCGGCCGCATCGGCCTTGTGTGGGTGGGGTTCCCCTTCAAGATGATGCAGCAAGACGACGGGAAGGTGTACACCACCGACATCCTGCACCTCATGGGCGGCGAGGGCGTCTTCGGGCTGACCGACCACTCGGACATCCAGCTCGCGCATCTGGAAATTCCTGATGCAGTCCTCGCCACCTTCCCCGGACCGGCCTACGGCGCCGCCGGCATCCGTGAGGCGACGAGTTTCCCGCCGGGCATGCCAATGTTCGGCACGATCCTCAAACCCACCTCCGGCATCACAGCCGCCGAGGTGGGCAAGCTTGTCGGCGAGACGGCCGGCAATCCTCTCTTCGGCTTCGTCAAGGAGGATGAGAACCTCAACCCGGGCGCGACTTTCTGCCCGCTGGCCGACCGGGCGCGCGAGGCTGTGGCGGCGATCCGGGCGCACGCGGAGGAACGCGGCGGCGTCGGGCTCTTCTTCGCGCCGCACATCACCGCGCCGCCGGATCGGCTCATGCAATACCTCGACGCCGCTCTCGAGGCCGGGGTGAATGCGGTCATGTTCAGCGACCAGTTCGTCGGCGGAACGACGCGCATCGTCCGCGAGGCGACGGCGCACCTCGATGCCCCGCCGGCGATCTACGCCCACAACGGCGGCATCTCGTGCAAGACGCGCGCGATTTGGCGCGAGGTGCTCGATCTCTTCGTCCGGCTGGACGGGGCTGACTTCCGGCAGACCGCGCCGCTTACCACTGAGGCCCCGCTACTACGCCCGAACAGCCGCGAGTGGTTGGAGTGCGAGAAGGCGCTGACGAACCCCCTCGGGCATATCAAGCCGGTGATGATCGCTCGCGCCGGAGGGCTCGACCAGGGCAACATCATCCTCAACTTACGCGATGCAGCTCAGCGAGGCTACGGTGACGGAGTCCTGTATCTGGCCGGGTCGGCGATCAACTCGATCAAGGCTTCCTCGGGCGTACTGTCGCCGGAATTGGGCTCGGCGGCGATGCGCGAGGCACTGGAGGCTTACACTGCCGGCGAGGTGATGGGCGAGAATCCGCAGGCGCACGTGGATGAGCTGTACGCGTATGCCCTGGCCCGCGGGAAGGCCGCGCTCAAGGCGGCGCTGGAGCAGCGGTACCGCCGTCTGCTATACCGATGAAGGGCTTTTCCTCAACGTGTGTGGGTAGTTTGACGGGGCCTGAATAGACCATTCGGCATATCAGGCTGTGCTCTTTTTCGCTCGCAACGTCTGGGCACGCGGCCGTTGCGGCCGCCAGGACGCTTGGCCCCGCCGCAGGCGGGGACCCTCAGCCGACGCTTCAGCGTCCGGGACGTCTCCGCCCCATACCGAGTCGTCCGCAGGACGAATGGCCGCAGGCCCCATTGCCGCCTGCGCCGCAGTGTAAGGCTTCGGGCGGCTGCGCCGCCATCCGTCCTCGCAGACGGAAACGGCCCTAACTGGCGGCCTTGAACCGGACGCTGAAGCATCCGGCTGAGGGGCGCTTCGCGCCGGGCGTCCTGGCGGACGCAACAGCAACGACTTCGTCCGCGTCTCGCTACGAAATCCTGGAAAGGACCAGTTCGAGGCTCTTGCCTATATACATTGAGGAAGAACCCCGATGAAGGAGCAGGAACATCGCTGTTGAAACATACGTGACTTGTGTCGCCATGATCCGGATTCAGCAACAGCCCAGCCATCGAAGGAGCCATCCGAATGACCGATCAGAGCGCATGTCCGCATGTCGTGTTCGTGGCCGGAGAAGATGAATACTGTTCGCACGTCAGCTTCGCGTATCTGGCGCGAAGCGTTCGCGAGGAGCTTGGACTTCGCACCACCAACCTGAGCACCTTCCCCGACCCCGGCAGCCTGTCGAATCTCCCGGGGCTCGAGGCCCTCGCCGAGGCAGACCTGGCGCTGTTCTACATCCGCTTCCTGGCCATTCCGGCGGAGCAGCTCGACCATATCAAGGCCTACGTGCGATCGGGCAAGCCTATGATCTGCTTCCGCACAACCACCCACGGGTTCCGATACCCGGACGGCCACGCGCTGGCCCCCTGGAACGCCGAGTGGCCGAAAATGCCGGGCGCTCCGTGGATCACCCACTACGGCCACGAGTCGAGCACCGACGTGTGGGTGCCCGAGGGGGCCTCGGACAACCCGATCCTCGCCGGCGTCGAACCCCGTTTCCACGTTCGCTCGTGGCTCTACGAAGTGGTTCCGAACTACCCGCCGAGCGACGCAACGATCCTCCTGATGGGCAAGTCGATCGGTCGCGGGCATCCCGAGAGCCCGGAGGACCGGCCGCTCAATCCCGTGGCATGGACGCACACCCACCCGTGGGGCGGGCGCGTGTTCACCACCACGATGGGGCACCCGGAGGACTTCCTGGCGCCGCCGGTGCACCGCCTCGTGACGAACGCCATCCGGTGGGCGCTGGGGTTGCCGATCCCGGCGGCCGAGTAGCCTTCGGCAGTCGCAGGACGCGGCACAGGCGATCCCTGTGGAAAAGCCTCACTACGGAGGCAACTGCAGAAGTTGCTGCGCCGTCTGTAGGAGCCGTCTCCAGACCGCGATTGCCGCTAATTCGCCGCGACAGAGACATTTTTTCGTCTCCATAGACGCTATTTTGGCACACTATGGGGTCCGACCGCATTGCCGGGCACAGCCCGGCGCGGAGAGTGCTCCTACAGACTCTTGCAATTGCCTCTCTTGCATCTAGCTTTGCGGAAGTCGCCATGACACGAGGAGCGCCGCCAGTGTGACAAACATGCCGTTCATCGTTGCGTGGTTTCTCGATCTCATCGCCAACCTCGGCCTCCTGCTGGCCGGGGTCGGCGGCCTCCTCGCCGTCCGCCAGTACCGGCAGCGGCCGGCCGCCGGGGCGTTCATCGTGCCTCTGCTTCCGGCTGGGCTTTGGCTGTGCGTCGCGGGGAGCGTGGTGCAACTGATGGCGTGGGCGGTGGTGTCCGCGACGGCGATGCCGTTGCCTTTGCTCTCGATGGGCCGAGCGCTGCAGTTGATGCGTGTGGTTGCGGTGTCTGTGGTCTGGAGTATGCTCTTGTGGGCTGTGGGGGTGGCAGTGTCCGGCCACGGTCTTATTATGACGGTGCGGAAGGCCTTGCGAAGTCGAGGAAGCAGGCGTCGGCCGACGTAACAGTGGGGGTGATGGAGGCAGTGGACTGTGTCCCAGGTGATCTACGGTCTTGACGTGGCAAGATCACTCGTCATCGTCGCGCTCATCTATGGTGGCATCGTGGGCTTGATCAGTGCCGCGGCCGCCCGAAGGCGCGGTGAACTCAGGTATGCGCCGACGACCGCGATACGCTGGCTGAAGCGCGGGTCGATCCTTATTCTTGTCGGCGCCGGGCTGCTGATCTTCCCCTTTGGGATGGCGCTCATGGCGTCGGAGATTCGGCCTTCGCCGCACGTCGTGAGGATCGCTGAAACGACCATCTCCGTGGCGAGGCTGGTCTGCTGCTGCGGCGTCCTGATCACCGCGCGCAGCCTGGGCCCGTTCCTCGAGGACGTCTTCGGCGGCACACCACAAGAGGGCGACGTGTAGGCGGGTGCGTCTTCTAATTGTAGGGAGTATTCCTACGCCTGTTGCGCCGGCCCTGCTCGGCAATGAGATGCGATGCCGAGAAATGGACGGCGATGGACCACAGAGACACAGAGAACGGCAACGTCCCTTACGCCTATCGTGGGGCCGGCACGGCCGTTTCCCAGCCGTTCTCTGTGCCCTCTGTGTCTCTGTGGTTCAAGCCGTTCGCTCGTCATCTTGTGATACGGTCAGCCTCTGACAAGATTCCGAGCGCTTCATTTGCCAACTGTCAAAGCAGCGTGATAATGGTAGGCAATCGTCGGTAGTCGGGCCGTATTCAACGGCCAAACGACAGGCCGTCGGGGTTATGTTGCTACGGAACTATCCGCCATGTCGTAATCCTCAAAATCCTATCAATCTTGTTCCCCTCGCCGTTCCCCGCCGCCACGCTTGCGGCAGTTCTACCTACAGTCCTACAATCAGCGGACGGACCCCGTGTAGGCGGTCACTGGGAAAGAGGGTCTGCCCAATCCGTCCGCCCGGAAAGACGACTGGGCCACCGTATGGTGACCCAGCCGCGCAGGACAGAACGATCGAGGCGCATGGCCGTCTACCGGAATGCGATGCCGAGGCTGTCCATCAGCGCACGAGGGTCCACGCGCGGGTACACAGCGGGATTGGCGGACAAGTAGCCCCAGAAGGTGTGGCCGACGTAGACGATCGGCGGTCGGGTGGCGTTGGAATTCCACGGTGTATCCTGGCCGTATGGATCGCCCCACCGCCCGCTGGAGTTCCAGATGCTGTACGGTGACTCGGGGCTGCCGAACCGTCCGTACGGATTCGATATCGAATCGGGATCGTTGACGTCGCGGCTAATCACACCCAGGAAAGTGTTGTCCGAGCCGACGATGACCGAGCCAATGGGCGGCATGGACGCCGGGCGGTCGCCGCCGATGATGACCTGCGTGACGACCGGCAGATACTGCCACAGGCCCTGGTATCGGCCGTGGTACGGCACGGTCCAGTCGTCGTGGTGGCGAGGGGCGCCAGGTCGGTGGTTGCGGTCGGGGCCCCCGCCCTGATCGTGCCGATCACCATCGGGCACGCGCCCGTGTCCGGAGTCGTCGCGCCCGAACCCCCGGTCGCCGCTGGGAGGCTGGACCGGGCCGCGACCCCCGGGAGGCGTGGGGTTGTAGCCGTTGCCGGGGCGCGGCTGGTCGTTTCCGGGACCGTAGCCGGACTGCGAGCCCCCGCCCCACGCGGGTTGACCGCTGTTGTGGCCGTTGCCGGAGTCGTGGGTTCCCGGATTGACAGGGGTGTAGCCCTTGCCGGACTGTGGCTGAGAGCCGGTTGGCCCATGCCAGGACTGCGAGCCTCCGCCCCACGCGGGCTGACCGTTGTTGCGGCCATTGCCGGGGTCGTGGGTTCCCGGATTGACAGGGGTGTAGCCCTTACTTGGCTGCGACGGTGAGCCGGTCGAGCCACGACCGGCCTGCGACCCGCCGCCCCAGCCCGCCTGGCCGGAGTTGCCGTGGGACTGGGCAGAGGAATAGCCCCCGGAGGTTGACGGGGTGTAAGCGCTCCCGGAGCCGGTGGAGGCGCGGCCGGACTGTCCGCCGCCGCCGGAACCGGACTGCCCGCCGCCGTGGGACTGACCCGACGAGACCGCCGGAGCGCTTTGGTGTGACGGTGCCGATGAGTTGTTGCCGCCATTGTTGCCGGAGGCGGCCACGAGCGTGACGGCCACGAGCAGGGACATCAACGAAATTGTTAGGCGCATGGCTTTCATCGTTACACTGTCCTTTCGGGGGCCCGCCCCGCATCGTCGGGGATTTGGTCTGTCTCGGCCGATGGCGACTGGGTTGTAGTGGCTGCGGTCGTTCTCGGTTGGGCCCTGCATGTACTATCGTCGATAGTAATACTACCCACGATAGTAGATGTCAAGCACTTTTTTTCTGAATTCGGCCAACCAACCACGATTGCCCGCATTTCTTGCATTGTGTCTCTCGACTTCCACAAAGCATGTTGACCGATGGAAGCGGCGTGGACCGTCCGTAGCATGGGGCGTGGCCCGGGAACCTCAGGGGCAAGCGCCGGGGTCTTACCAGACGGGGGATGGGACGGACACATCAGGCGACAGGGCGCGCGGACTGAAGGATCCTCCGCGCATGGTGCAGCTCCTAGCGGCCGCAGCACGATCACATCCGCCGCGCCGAGGGGCAGCGTCAGCGCGAGGTCTCCCTGTTGCCGCGTCGACTTCAACGCTCGCCCCCCTCGTGAAGCGATCGGCCAAGCACCGAGAGTGGCTTCGCGAAGCTACCGGCCGGACCCCCGCGTGCTTTGCCAAAGGGTTGTCACATCCGGTGCTGCCGACCGCAAGTCTGCGACGTCATATCGGTACACTCGCAGCGAGTGCTGCGTGCCATGATCGAGCCAGTTCGTTGTCAGTACATAGAGGGCCTCGTCGTGCCCAAGCCGTACGCCATACCACGAGTCATGCGATACCTGGAACCGAAAGTAAGCGCGCGTTCGTGGGTTGTAAGCGTAAATCAGGGTCCATCCAGGCGCTGGTTTGATCCATGGGGTAACGAAGTAGTCGGCGAACGGATCCGGGGTGGTCACTCGTGTTTCGCACTCAACGCCATAGAGAAACCCGGAGTTGTCGGCCCCCACGCTGCAGTCCGTCGGGTACAGCCACGGATCCCCTTCCCATGGTTGGACGGGCACTTCGTAGGTAGCGATTCTCCGCATATCGCTCGTGAACACGAGGAAGCCCAGATTAGGCCACTTCAGAGCCTTGGCCCACGGACCGAAGACGCTGCGGCATGGCATTGGGCAGTAAAGGTACCCATTGTCGGCGACCAGCAATGGTTGGCCCCCTGATAGCCACTCGGCGAGATGGGGTTCGCTTCGCGCAGTCACCCCGAACCGTTCCCGCGCGAACTGGAACAGCCGGGGAACTGTGCCCACCCGCAATACCCCCGCGTCCGTCACTGCCACGCCGGGAATGCCGTCGCCCGCAAGCCCCCGGATCCGGGCGGAGCACAGCACCGGCCCCGATTCCTGCAGGATCACTATCCGACGATTCTTGCTGTCCCAGCAATAGAGGCGACCCTTGCCATCCACGTCGATGGACGACAGGCGTGCCGCCCCTGCTTCTCCCCCCTTCACAGACAGTTTCCCGATCAGACGGTTGTCGCGGAAGCAGTAGACAGCATCGCCGTGTGCGCCAAGCACATATAGCGTACCCTTCTTGCTCACAGTGAAGGCTGCGGATAGAGCCATCCTCACCCCCGCGTCCCGGTTGCCCCCGGACAGAAGCTCCGCGAGCAGCGACGTTTCTTCCACATTCAGCGCCAGCATAGCGTGCGCTTCTGTCCCAGACGCGGCGCCCGTGTTTGCCTTTCCCGATTGCGCGGGCAACGGGACAGACTGCCGCTCTGCCGAGCGCCGCGAGACGCACGCAACGAGGCAACACTGGATCAGCAACGCGAAGACCAGTAGCTTGCACTGCATCCTGGACACGGCACGACACCTCCCGATATCGTCTCTCGTCCGGGGTTACCGACCTGCGGCCGACCGGTCGGGCCACGCCGCGAAGCAGGGCATTAGCGCCGCAGCACGATCACATCCGCCGTCCCCATAATCGGCAACATCAGGGCTACTTGGGTCTCCACTCGCCCCTCCGTCGCATGGTGGTCAAGTCGACGAGAGCGACCCTCTCATGGCCTTCGGCGTCCCGCTCTGCGAACGCGAGCAGACTACCATCATCACTCATCGAGGCCGCCTGCGGGGAGAACAGCCACGCGCTGACCTCGCCCTTGCGTAGGGGCCACGGATCCGGGGGGGCACACACACTGCAGACCATGCGTCGCCAGGGGCGATCTGTCTCACCATAGAGGACCCCTATGCGACTGCAGTTCAGGTCAGCCAGAAGGCCGCGCAGAACCTCGATATGCACCCGCAGTGGGTGGTCCGTGGGTGAGTTGGCAGATCCACGTGCAGATATGAGGCTCAGGCTGTCGAGATCCAGATAGTACAGGCCATTGCTTGGCGGCGGTGGGGCCGGCGGGCGTCCGGGTACCATAAGGTCGCCCCACAATAACGGCGTGTCGTGCGACAGAACTGCCACGTGGCGTCCGTCCTGGTCGGTCCAGATGGTGCGCGGCGTCGGCGCGGACACGCTCGCCATGGACCCTAGCCGCCCCAATTCGCCTCCGGGGCTGCCCCACGGTCGCCAGTGCCACGACAGCCCGGCGCCGACGTTCAGGGGGCCTTGCCCATCGTCTGTCCGGAGAGTTGTCCATTCGCCCGTTGCGGCTCGTAGTCCGATCAGCCGTGCGTGGGCGTCATCAGCGAAGACGACGATGCTTCCGTCCGGGGTCGCCACAGGCGGAGTGTCAGTCGCGATCTTCGCACCGGGCGGAGCGGTGCGACGCTGCATCCCCCGCGCTCCGTCCCACTGCCAAACCTCCTGGCCGCTGCTCCCCACCGCGAAAATAGTGTGGTTCGTCCTTGAGAACCCCAGAGTCCTGATCTCAGTTGCGACCGGCACGGATTCGGCAGTACGGTGCCCTGCAGGACTGTGATACACGGCCACACTGTCATGCGCGCCGTGTGCCCTGGCGACCACTATCCGGTCATCGCCAATCCACAAAGGCCGTGTTATCCGGACATCACGGATCACGGACTCCTCTGTCAGGTCGCTGGCGATCTCGCCGCTCGAGATGTGGAAGATGCGGCATATCCCGGTTCGATCATCCGCCGCAGTGGCCTCAATGACCGCCAACCGGACGCCCTTCGGCGAGAGCGCCACCGCGCGCACTCGGGGTGGCCGCATCTCAGCACTCGACTGCCCCGCGCCGCGCGCTTGGCCGTCAGTATCCCCGCGAACCGGAGGAGCAGGCCGGGAAATGCCATCCGCTTCGTCCACTCCGCGATGGCAACCGAGGCAGCACAACCCGACAAGCAGTGCCACGACACACAGCCTACCAGCCGATACAGCGGCGCAGGAGGTCACTTGGCGCGCCATAGCGTATCTCCCCTGAGCGGCGTTCGCGATCTGGCTGCCGACGATGTGGTGAATGGAGAGGTCGTGGTCGCGGGGCACACGCCGGGCCACCCTCCCGTTGGCATCATGCTGTGATCGGTCGTCTCGCCAAGCGGGTTCTCCCCGCCGTCATCCGGTTGAGAGCGCCGTAGCTGTAGTGCGTCAGCCCGCTATCGGGATCGAGCACGCACGTCCCACGGCCATCGACGAAGTCCTCGCTCTCGACGAACACAGATTTGCGGCGGAGGGCGTCGTCGGTCTGTGGGGCGACGGCGTTTTCGTGGGGGCGTCAGGCTCTCGCGGCGAGGAACTTCTCCACCGTCGCTCGATGCGGGAGGCTGGGCTGCGCCCCGAAGACGGTGGTCACAAGGGCTCCGGTGGCGTTCGCGAAGATGAGCGCCTCGTCCAGCGCCGCCCCCTCGGCGAGCCGGATGCCCAGCGCCGCCGCGAACGCGTCGCCTGCCGCCGTCGTATCGACCACATCCACCTGGAAGCTGGGGATGTGCCGCGTGCCGGTCGCGTCAGCGACCACGCACCCTTGCGCCCCAAGCTTGACGACGGCGACCCCTACCCCTTCATCGCGAATCTTCTCCGCCGCCGCCCGCGCCGAGTCCATGTCCGTCACCGCGAAGCCGCAGAGGGGCTGCGCCTCGGTCTCGTTCGGGGTCGCCACGTCTACTTCGCGCCAACTCTCGGGCAGCGCCGGCCCCAGCGGCGTTGGATCGAGATGCACCCGCACGCCATGCTTCTTGGCGAGGCGCAGCGCCGCCTCGACCGACGGAGTCGGCGTCGCGAGCGTCAGCAGGACCACGTCCGCGCCGGCGATCAGCGGCTCGGCCGCGGCGACTTGCTCGGCGGTCACGAGGGCGTTCGTGCCGAGGATCGACAATATACGGTTCTCGCCGGTCGAGGCCAGCGTGATGAACGCCGCGCCGGTGTGGCTCCCCGCGTCGGCGACCAGGTACTGCGTGTTCACCCCGTCAGCTTCGAGGCTTTCGCGAATTTGCCCGGCGAAGATGTCTGCGCCAACCCGCCCGATGATGCTCGACCGCCCGCCCAGTCGCGCGGCGGCGACCGACTGGTTCGCGCCCTTGCCCCCGGAGACGATGCGCAAGTCCTCGCCGAGCACCGTCTGCCCCGGGCCGGGGAGCTGATCGGCGCGCATCACGAAATCGATGTTGATGCTGCCCATGCACACGACTTTGACGGCCATACTGTCCCTCCTGGGAACCGGACGCCCGGGCAACTGCAGGCACGCCCGAGCCCCGTCGGCCCAGAACCCGGCGCGTTGTCGAGCACCGCTCCGAAAGCGCGCGAGGCATCGGGCACGGCCGGGTCTACTGGCTGCGAGTGATGCTGAACCCGATTCCGGGGAAATCCATCTTCTGATACTGGCCGTAGAGGATGGCGTTCCAGCCGGCGTCGCTATGCCACAGTCGGTAGGCCGCGGCGAGGTTCGTGCCAAAGCCGTCGTACTCGGCTGAGAACTTGATGTTGCTCCAAGGCTGGATACTCAGAGCGCCGATCGGGCGATCCTGATAGCGCCGGTTGCCGTACCCGAGAGTCAGGTAGGTCGGGATGCCGGCCTTCGGAAACTCCATCGTGGCCACGGCGTAAACCGAGCGCGCCGAGTGAGGATTGCTCGCGGGACCGCGCATGTCGAACAGGTCCGAGCACCCGACCGCGAACGAGGGCCGGTTCTCCGTCTGCGGAAACAGTTCGACCTGCAATCCTATGAGTGACTCGATGTGCTTGCTGGTCCACATATCACAGGCGAACACATGATGCCCCTCCACACTCATTCCGAGTCCACCGGGGATGAAGGAACCATTGACGTTGCCGCCGTCAAACTGATCGGGCAGCTTGTTCTCTCGGTTGCTGCCCTCGTTCAGGCTCCCCACTACGAGACTCCCCGGCCCGGGAGTATAGGCGGTGGGAACGGTGATGTTCATCGCCCCGTCAAATCCCGCTCTTCCGTCGGGGGTGACGCCGAACAGCGACCCGGGAAGCGGGGCGATGAAGCGCGTGTCGGCGAACTCGTGCAGTGCGCTATCCGACGCCTGCGCGGCAACGATGCCCCCCATCAGAGCAGCGAAGAGCAACGTGGCGAGCTTCGGTCCCAGTGTTTTCAGCATGAGGGTCCTCCAGCGAGCGATGTGTGCCAGCAACCTGTTTCTTCCCCACGCCCGCGGAATCACCTGCAACGGCCCAAAGCCCCGCTGGCCGACGCAAGCCCCCGCCTCCAAGCCGTTGCCGTTCCTGCCGTTCCTGCCGTTCCTGCCGTTCCTGCCGTTCCTGCCGTTCCTGCCGTTCCTGCCGTTCCTGCCGTCCTTGCCGTCCCTGCCGTCCTTGCCGTTGATTCTGCGTTCTGCGTTCTGAGTTCAGCGTTTGCCTCTCCCGGGCGCTCTGTGCTATCATCCCATCCAGCCGGAAACCGCTCCGACAGGAGACGCCCATGAGCTACGCCTGGGGAGTCGCGCTGGCGGTGTTCGCGATTGCCATTGTCGTCGGGGCTTTCACGCAGGTATCCCTGTACCGGCGAGGCCTGCACATTATCACGCCCGCGCAACTTGTCTTGCGGCTCATCACCGCAGGTCTCTTGCTGCTGGTCATCGCGATGGCCTTCTGGGGTTCCATCCACCCGTGGTCCTCACCCGCGCAGGCACTGACGTATTGGTCCGGGCTGATCGTGGCCGCGGTCCTTGCCGCCGTGCTGGCCCTCGTGGACCTGCGCCAGGTGCGGTTCACGCGTGATGCCCAAGAGGCCCAACTATACGTCGAGTTGGCGAGAGACGCCGCCCGCCTACCGCACAAGAAGCCTAACAATGCCCCGCCCACCGGCCCCACTAATGACGACTGACGCACACGATCCACAGGCGACCGCCTATATGCGCCAAGCTCTCGAGCTGGCGGCGCGGGGGCTTGGCCGGACAGCCCCAAACCCGGCTGTGGGGGCCGTTGTCGTCAGTGAGGGGGTGATCGTGGGGGAGAGCTACCATCATCGTGCGGGAGAACCCCACGCCGAACCCTTGGCCCTGATTGCGGCGGGTGAGAAGGCTTGCGGGGCCGACCTGTATGTATCGCTTGAGCCGTGCTGTCACCAGGGCCGGACGCCCCCTTGCACCGAGGCGATCATCGCGGCGGGGATTGCGCGCGTCTTCTACGCCTGCGGCGATCCCGACGTGCGGGTTGCCGGCGAGGGGGCCGCGCGCCTCACTGCAGCGGGGATCGACACGCACCTGGGCCCCCTCACGCAAGAAGCCCTGGCGCTCAATGAGGCGTACTTCAAGCACAAGCAGACCGGCCTGCCCTTTGTCACGCTGAAGTTGGCGATGACCCTCGACGGCAAGATCGCGACGAATACCGGGGACTCTCGCTGGATCACGGGCGAGGCCTCGCGCCGGCGGGTTCACGAGCTGCGCAATCGCAATGACGCGGTGATGGTCGGCCTGGGCACGGTGCTCAAGGACGACCCCGAGCTGACCTGTCGCCTGGATGCCGAGGATGTGCGGGACCCGGTGCGCGTGGTCCTGGACTCAACCGCCCGCACACCGACGACCGCCAGGGTCGTAACAGGCAGTGCGGCCAAAGGCGCCGACACCAGAGGGGGCGGCATAGGTGGCCACGCCACAGGCGGGGACGCCCTGGGCGCCGACACCGGAGGGGGCGGCAGCAAGTGCATCATCGCCGCCTCGGAAAGCGCGCCCGTCGAGCGCGTCGAAAGGCTGGAAGCGGCGGGTGCGGAGGTCCTGCGGCTGCCCGGTGACCCGGGCACGGACGGTCACGGCGGTGGCGGGGGTGTCGATCTCCTCGCTCTCCTTCGGGCGCTGGGCGAGCGCGGCATGATGAGCGTCTTATGCGAGGGCGGCTCGGTGGTAGCGGCCCGATTATTGAAGGCCCGCGCAGTTGACAGGCTGCTGTGCTTCTACGCCCCAAAGATCGTAGGCGGTTCCGCCGCAGTCCCGGCAGTAGGCGAACTGGGCATCCACCAGATGTCCGAAGCCCTGGGCCTCTCCCTATCAAGCGTAGAGCGTATAGACGAAGATGTCCTAATGACCTTACACCCAAGCAAGTAGCCGTCTGTCGTCTGTCGTTGTCGTCTGTCGTTGTCGTCTGTCGTTGTCGTCTGTCGTTGTCGTCTGTCGTTGTCGTCTGTCGTCTGTCGTTGTCGTCTGTCGTTGTCGTCTGCCGTTGTCGTTCACTGCCGTTAGCTGCCGTCAGCCGTTCGCTCATCATTCATCATTCAGCATTCAGCATTCATCGCTTCCCTCTCTCCCTCCATGTTTACCGGCCTGGTCGAGGAAATCGGTCGCATCGACAGTATCCGTCCCGCCGGGACGGGCCTGGCGTTGTGGGTGGCGACACAGCGCATCGCCGCAGAAAGCCAGATCGGCGATAGCATCGCCATTTCGGGCACGTGCCTGACAGTGGAGGAGTTGCGGGGCAACCTGTTCCGCTGCTATGCCGGGACAGAGACGGTGAAGCTGACGACGGTGGGCCGCATGGCCGCGGGGCAGTCGGTGAACCTCGAGCGCGCTCTGGCGGCGGAGTCGAGACTGGGCGGACACTTCGTACAGGGCCATGTGGACGGGGTGGGCAAGTGCGTGGCGCGCGTCCCCGAGGGTGAGACGACGCGGTTCTCGTTCGAGGTTCCGGCCGATCTGGTCACGTACATCGCGCCGAAGGGCAGCATTGCGATGGACGGCATCAGCCTGACGGTGACGGCCATCGACGGCGGGGTGTTCTCCGTGGCGATCATCCCCCAGACCATCGCCAACACGACGCTGCGAGACATGCGCCCCGGCGCTGAGGTGAACCTGGAGGTCGACATCATCGCCAAATACGTCGCGCGGATGCTTGTTGGCCGCGAAGAGGCGAAGTCGTCCCTCACGCGCGAGTTCCTCACAGAGCACGGGTTTTGACGCCGCCCTCTCACACCTCCCCCACATTGAACAGGCTGAACACCTGCGCCGGAGATTCATCCGCCACAAACTCCGCCGGGATTATCATCCCCTGCTCCACCAGCCACTCGCGGGTCCAGTCCAGATACCGCTCGTGCAGGGCGTAGCGAGTCCCGCGCGTGAGGATGAACGGCTCCTTACCGGCCTGTTGTTGGCGCTTCGAAAGCCCCGATCTCGCTCCCCCGACCGTCTTCGCGCTGCACACATACCCGACAGGCAGGCCGGGGGCGCGATCCGCCGCAACCTGCATCAGCTCGATCAGCCGCCCCAGGCCCGTCCACTGCTGCGGGCTGAAGGCCAGCGCCATGAGCAGCGCGTATTGCATCGGCTTGCATGAGTCGAGGAACGAGCACAGCTCCGTCTTCTGCCAGTGTGTGGGAACGGAGTCTATGAACAGGCTCTCGGCGCTTCTGGCTATCTTCTCCGGGGCGCCGTGCGACTGAGATATCTGGGTGATGATGTCGAGGAGGCTGCCCACGTTGACGCTCTCGAAGGGCATGAGGAGGTTCTGGATGAGATTGAGCGAGCTTGGTCCGGAAGTCCGCGCCATCTGGCGAGCGAGTTCCACCAGGCCGATGAGGTCGTCGAAGGAGATGAGCTTCTGGCGATTGCGGTAATCGCTGCCCTTGATCTGGTCAATGATCGGCTGGAAGTCGCCCGATCCGATGGCGAGCAGCCCCAGGACCTCGCTGGGGGCCCGGTGGCGGAGCTTGCACAGGGCGTCCATGTACCGGCCGAGCTGTGTGGCGGATCCGAACGGGCACAGAGCGGACTTCACCTCGATGAGAAGAATCTGCCCGCTGGCGAGAGTCCAGCATCCGTCGAAGGGTATCGGAGCAGTCGCGCCGCCATAAGACCCGTACTCCACCTCCATCCCCAGTTGGTGCCCAAGGGAGGTGACGATGTCTTGCAGCGCGTAGTAGAAATGAGGCTGGGATCGGCTGCCGTACTCCTGGCATTCCTCGATCCAGCCGCGCACGTCGGAGGGTTCCCACTTGCTTTGCATCAGGTACCTGCGGAACCGGTCCCTGCATTCTGGATACTGGTCGTCGAGGCCCTCATCCCCGAGGAGTAGCAGGATGTCCCCGATGGACGTCGTTGCCATCAGGCGGCCCCCTCTGTTCACTCAGGCCGGATCAGCCCGGCCTGAGCGGAATTCCCCCTATCGTTCAGCGACTCTTGCTCTCCAGAGAGCCGCTGACCGGGTCGGGGGTACTATTGGCACGCGCGCTAACTTAGGGCCAACTGCCGTTCAGGAGAGGCCGGACCTACGAGACCGCCGGTCCCTCCGCGGGATCGAAGTATCCGGCCCCAGGCCGCCTACGCGACGGCGGGGGGCCGGATACTTCGCTGCGCTCGTAGTCCGGCCTCTCCTTGAACGGCCCGCACCGCCTAACCTAGCGCTTATGGGTACCATTGGATGCGGCGGCTACTGCGGCGTCGTGTCGCCCCGCCCCTGTTCTCCGGGGGACCCCTTCGTCGCATCTTCGCCGGCCTTGCCAGTTGCCCCTGGCGGCGGCGGACCGCTGCCAGGGGTCGCACTACCCGGCGTTCCCGATCCGCCGGGGCTTGCTTCAGTTGGGTGACGTTGCCCGCCTGCGGCACTGCCCGCAGATGTCCCCTCTTCGGGCAGCGGAGCTACCGTCACCGTTACGCGGGCCGAACTGGTGCCGATCACGGTGACGCCTTCAGGCACCTGCAGCGGCACGGAGAACGATTCTGTGCCCCGCAGTTCCGAGATGTCGATCTTCTGCGTATCGATCACGGAGCCCGACAGCTTGCCGGCGACCGTCACCGCCGCCGGCTCAACCGACACCTTCGCCACCATGTAGCCCGAGGCCGGCGTGCCGAGGCTGGGCCGAACGGACACGGCGCGCGTGGCAACCTGCCTGATCGGCACAGAGACCTCAACCTGCGCCGGCGTGAGGGTCAGCCCATTGACGCGGACGTTGCCCTGGTCGCGCGCTTCGACCGAAACGCTGGCCTGAACGGCCGAGCTTTGGTCGGAGATATCGACCACCGCGACAACTCGCGCGACCCGCTGCATCCAGGCCGCCGGCCCGCGCACATCCACGACGGTCGGTTTAACGGTCGGCTCGCCGTTTTCGAAACCCTCCGCCGGCACACCCCGCGTTTCGACGATGACCGGCCGTTCCTTGGCGACAACCGTGTCCAGCTTCACACGCACCATCGGCTCGGCGATGCTCTCGACCGTCACTCCCGCCGGAGTGCCGACGACTGCAACGGAGACATCGTGCTCGCCGAAGTCATTGCCGGCCAGATTCGCGGCGACGCGCGCCAACTCCATGTGGGCATCGTCAAGGACCGACTGCCGCCCGCGCAGCAAGACCTCCACCCGGTCAGGCGTTATCTCCATCACCTGCAGCCCCTGGGGCACCCCGACCGCCAGCACGGACAGGGTCACGCGTCGCGTGACGAGGGGGTTCTCGTGGTCGAGAACGTACACCCACAAGGCCACGGCGATGACCGCTGACAGTATCTTCAAACCGAGGTTGTCCAGTAGCAGCTTTCGCATAGGGGTATTCGTCGCCGCGACACAGATCGTGCCGATTTGGGCCTGTTCAGTCCGGTGAAGGCAATCGCAGAAGTCACTGATCTGTCTGTAGGAGCGGTCTCCAGACCGCGATTGCCGTTAATACGCCGCTATATAGACATATTTTCGTATTCATCGACACCATTTTAACACAATATGGGGTCCAGTCGCACTCTGGAGAGTGCTCCTACAGGTAGCCACCCCACCACCCAGTCAACGCGGCGGGGTGAGCGCTCGCCTTCATCGTCGCCAGAAGAAGAAACTCGTGTGCTCCTGCTCGGCCTCGAACAATCCCAGCAGCCTCTCGACGAGCTGGACTTTCTCCAGGCTGGGGCTGAGCACCCCTCCGACCGCCAGCGAGATCACCCCGGTCTCTTCGCTGACGACCACGCACACGCAGTCGCTGCGCTCGGTGATGCCGACTGCCGCCCGATGCCGCATTCCGACGGTGGCGGACAGGCCGGGGCTTTCAGAATGCGGCAGCACGCAGGCGGCGGCCAGAATCCGGTCGCCGCGGACGACAACGGCTCCGTCATGCAGCGGACTGCGGGGGAAGAAGATCGTCTGCAATAGGTCCATCGACACGACACCGTTGATCTGTTTCCCGGTGCGCACGATGTCCATCAGCGTGTTGTCGCGCTCGAGGACGATGAGGGCCCCGATGCCACGGTCCGAAAACTCCTCCGCGGTGTCGGCGACCTCGTTGATCACATGCTGCTGCAGCTCCACGCCGACATGCGCGATGTTCAGCCAGATGGGCGTCGACCGCCCAAGCCGCTCGACGGCAATGCGCAGTTCAGGCGCAAACACAACCACAAGAGCGATGATTCCGGGCACCATCGCCTGACGCAACAGCCAGTTGAAGGTCGGCAGGCCGGAACTCAGCCAAAGGAGGATGAGGATGAACAGGATACCCCGCAGCTTGTGCATCGCCCCGAGGCTGCGAAGCATGAGCAGCACGCGGTATACGATGTACGTGACGACGACCACGTCCACGATGTCTATCGGCTTCAGTTGATAGAAGGCATCGAGGATGAGGCCGACGAGTCGCATTTCCGCTCCGCGCAAGCTGACTGTTAAGGGTGGAGAGATTCTGTCACACTAACTTGAACAGGACTATAGCAGACGCCGTGTCTAGCGTCAACCGCGCGGGAAGGCTTCCTACCCCTGCCGGGCCGAGCCGCCTGCGGCGGCTACCGCCCGGCTGTCCCCTCCCTCGTAGGGAGGGGACACGGAAACGGCGCATCCCCCGGAGCTCTCGACCAGCCGCCGGATTCCGCGTGGGGCGGGCGTCTCGCACGCCAAAGCCGTTGCCGTTCCCCCCTCCCGGCTCCGACCGCAGTCGGCAGAGGGAGGGGGATAGGGGCCGTTGCCGTTCTCCCCCGCGAGCGGAGGAGGCCGGGGGTGAGGCACCGTTGACGCAGGTCCCGCCCACGCCCGTGTGGAAATGCGCCCTCAAGATGCCCCAGCGTCCCTCGTTCCAGTTTGCGTCCCTCGCCGTCGCTCTTATCTGCGTTACGACCGTCCTTGCCGACGATCAAAGGCCCCTCGTGGAGTGGTCGATGCGCTCGACTCCGGCCGGGTGGACCCCGCAGCCTGCGGGACCGGTCCCTTTGGCGCTCCCGGGCCCCGGCGGTGTGCGGTATCCCCCGTGGCCGGTCGCGTATGCTCTCATTTCGCCTGACTTCGCGCTGCCCGCCGATCCCTTCCAGGCCGTCAGCATTACGCTGAACTGCCCTGCCTCCGTTTCCCTCGGCGTCTCGTGGATCGGGCGCAGAGTCGCCGGGCGCGACGCTTCCGGGCCGTTCCTGCCGCTGCCAAATCCGGGTGACGAGAAATCGCACACGCTAGCGGTGCAGCCGTACTGGCAGGACTTCGCCGTCATCCGCAACCTGCAGATCATCGTGCCCCCGAACACGCCGTTCGCGCTCGACTGCGTATGGATATCGTCTCCCTTCCCGCGGGACACCGCCCCTTCGCGCGTGACGACGTGGGGCGACCCCGTGGCGCTGTCCGGGTGGCGGCCTGTGCGCGGCATCCGGCTGGCCCGCGCCGATGCCGACGGCTTGCAGATCGAACTCTCGGATGAAGTCGGCCTGCTGGCTTCTCCGCTCCTCGACGCTGCCGCATCGGACATCGCCTGGTACGGAGCCGCGCTCTCGGGCATCGGCCTGCGCGACGTCGCTCTGTGCTGGGCCTGCGACAATGCCGAAGGGCTGCAGGGGGAGGACTTCGGTGTTCCTGACGACGCCCGCCACATCTACAACAGCCGCCTCGCCGGGGCCACCGGCTGGCGAGGCAATCTCAAGGCGCTGGCGCTGCAATTTCGCGGACGCATCGGGACCCGCGTGACGCTGCGCGGCGTCGGCGCCGGCAGTCCGCCGTTTGGCGGCCCAGACCTGCGCACCCTCTTCTTCGGTGCCCTCGACCCGCTGCCTCGCGCGGGCAAGCCCCTTCAGCTCGTCTGGGTGGGGGAAAACGACGGCGGCGAGGCGATCCCCGAGCTGTCGCTCCAGCCCGAGGGTCCGGCCTCCCCACCCGCGCGCACCCTTCCGCGTCTCGATCACGGCGTCCCGCAGATTGTCACCTGGGACCTCGGCGCTTCGGGTCCCGGCAAGCTCGACTTCGGCCTGACGCTTCGTAGCCCGGCCGGTGCGACCGCGTGTATGACCGCCTCCGCCAGCATCACGTCTTCCGCCCCGCCTGCTGCCGCGATCTCGCTCATACCGACGAAGACGACTGTGGCTGTCACCTTCCGCACTCCCGCGCCGGAGTCCTGGATCGAGCCGGACTTCGACCGGCGTTACCGCAACCGCCCTGTGCTGGGCGACTACGCCGGCGACGACCTCGCGGTCTGGCCGTGGCAGATCCGGTGGGCCGCCGAGCACGGCATCTCAGTCTTCATCTTCGACGTGCGCGCCCGGCGCAACGCTCCCGACCCCGCCGACCTCGCCGCCCTGAAGGCGTTCCTCGCCGCCGACAAGCCGGCCCAGATGCGCTGGTGTGTGCGCCTCATCCTGTCGCGCGACACATCCGACACCGCAGCCGTCGGGCTTCTCAAGAGCCTCGGCGAGCGCCTGTCGCGCCCTGACTACCTGCGCCAGGACGGTCGCCCGGTGGTCTTCGTCTCCGGCGTCCGCAGCGCCGGGGCGCACACGAGCCCCCGCAACCTGTCCGGGGCGGCCGAGGTGGCGCGTTCTCTGGGCCTGCCGGGCCTGTATCTGGTCGCCTGTGCGCCGCTTCAGGACCTTTCCCCCGCCTCGCTGTCAGCCGCTGGCTTCTCGGCGGTGAGCGACCCCGACGATGAGGGCGTCCCTTCGCAGGCAGGCCCCGTGGAGCCTCTCGAGGCCTCCTGGCGCGCCGCTGCTTCGGTGGGCATCCCCGTCATCCCGAACCTGACCGCCGGGTTCGCGGCCCCCGATGTCTCGGCGAGTCCGCCATCCGATCTTGCCCGCCTCGGGTTCCTGTGCGCGCTGGCACTACAGCAAGTCTCCAGTGTCCCGCCCGGCAGCCCGCGCCTGATCGTCGTCGGATCGTGGAACGCCGATGGCACTCGTCTCCCCCTCGAGCCCCGGCGTGGGGCGCTCTTCGGCCCGCTCGACACCGTGCGCCGCGTTTTCGCAGACGAGGCCGCGCATGTCAATGCGGTGCCCGCCGACGTCGGCCTGGGCCCCTTCGACCGCAAACCCCTCTCCCCGCCGAGCGAGTGGACGTTCGACACGCCCGGCTTCGACGAATCGTGGAACATGGCGATGGGCTTCCGCACCGTCGATGTCGTGGACGGGGCGCTACGCGGAACGACCACGACCGACGAGTCGGCGTTGTTCGGCGGGCAGACTCGCCTGGACAGCCGCCTCTTCGATACAATAAGGATACGCCTCTGCCTTAATAGAGGAAAGCGCGCTCGGCTGGGGTGGGAGACGAACCTGCAACCGCTCTGTAGCGAAAACAGCATCGCTTTCGCGGTCCAGGCGGATGGCCGGACGCACGAGTATGTCCTCCGTCCGGGCCTCATGCCCGGCTGGCGAGGGCTGATTACCGGATTCCGCCTCGATCCGACCGATGTCGCCGACGCCACCGTCGCGCTCGAAAGCCTGAAGGTAACCCATGAACTCAACTGACCCCTTATCCCCAGTAGCCCCACCCTTCTCAGTGGCCCCGGCAACCTTGCCGGGAGGTGTGGCCCCGACAATCCTGTCGGGGAACGCCGTCCTCCCCTCCTCAGTGGCCCCGGCAATCCTGTCGGGAGGTGTGGCCCCGGCAATCCTGTCGGGGAACGCCGTCCTCCCCTCCTCAGTGGCCCCGGCAATCCTGCCGGGGAACGCCGTCTCCTCCAACCCCGACCTCGACCTCCTCGTCATCGGCACCGCCCTCGTGGAGATCACCCCGGACGTGCCCGGCATTCCGCTGACCCAGGCGCGCAGCCTCATCCCCTTCCCCTCCGGCGCGGCGGCGAACTTCGCGCTGGCCCTTGCCCGCCTGGGCCGCAAGGTCGGCTTCCTCTCGCGGGTGGGCGACGACGAGCTGGGCGAATGGCTGCGCGAGCGCCTCGCCGAGCACGGCGTCGACGTGTCTCAGGTCACGCCGGTACCGGGCCAGCTCACGACCGTCTCGTTCTGCTGGATGGACGGCGCAGGCGCGAAGACCTTCTACTTCTACCGTTTCGCGGGCAAATCCGACCCGATGGCCGTGGTTACCGAAGCGGACATTAAGCAGGAGAACATCGCTCGATCCCGAATCTTTGATTTCACCGAGGCGACAATCCGCAAGGAGCCGCTTCGCAGCGCCGCGATGAAGGCTGCTCGCCTGGCGCGGGAAGCCGGGCGGGAGGTCTGCTACGCGGTCAACTACCGCCCCGCGTCGTGGTCCGACGGTCAGGCCGCGATGATCGAGGCGCAACGCCGGGCGATTGCCGCGGCGGACATCGTGGTGATGAATGAGGACGAGGCGCGGCTGCTGACGGGCAATGCCGACCTGCCCGCTGCAATCGCGAGTGTCGCCGGCCTCGGGCCGCGCGTGATCGCGGTAACATGCGGCGAGCGCGGCGCGCTGCTGCGGGTCGGCGAGCAGGAGCAGTGGGTGCCGGGCCGGAAAGTGGTCGTGCGCTACGACATCGGCGCGGGCGACACCTTCCACGCGGGCCTCTGCGCCGGCCATCTCATGAGCCTGCCGCCCGACAGGCTCGGTCGCTTCGCCTCCGACGCGGCGGCGCTGAAGATCAGCCGCGACGGCTCGCCCGAGTCGTTCCCGACCTGCGACGAAGTCCTGGCGTGCATGGAGATACCAATATAGCGCTACGTTGGCCATGAACATCTGGGTGAGGCTGGGAAAACCATGAACGGCAACGGCCTTTACGTCCTGGGGGGCTGCGTCCCCCAGAACCCCGCATAACTAAAGGCCGTTGACTATGCTGAAAAACACTAGCGCTTCTGCCAAAGGCAGATAAGGGTGTGAGACATGCTCAATCTCGCCACACGGTCTATTGTTGTGCTGTCCCTGCTTTTCGCATTGCTCTTCGCCATCGGGACTGCGGCCATGTACGCGCTCCACGCGCCGATGTGGTTTGCCGTCCTCTTCGCCTGCGGGTTCATGGGCGTGCAATTCCTCATCAGCCCGTGGATCATCCAGCTTGTCCTGAAGATCAACTGGGTCCCCGTGGACTCCGTCGATCCCTCGATCGCCTCCCTCATCCGCGACATCTGCCACAAGAGGGGCATCCGCGAGCCGCGCTTCGGGCTGATCGAAGATGGCAACCCCAATGCCTTCACCTTCGGACACTACCCGGGCGATGCGCGCGTGGTGATCTCGCGGGGCATCCTCGACCTGTGCGATGAGCGCGAGCGCCGCGCGGTAATCGCGCACGAGATGGGCCACATCGTCCACTGGGACTTCGTGGTGATGACCGTCGCTGCGACGATCCCGCTGATCCTCTACTACGTGTACCGGTTCGGTTTTGCCTCCGGGCGCGGCTCGAGGCGCGGCGGCGGAATGGCTGCCGTCGGTCTCGCAGCGTTCATCGCCTACATCATCAGCCAGTACATCGTGTTGTTCCTGTCGCGCGTGCGCGAGTATTACGCCGACCACTTCTCGGCGGAAAGCACCCGCGACCCCAACGCCCTCGCCACGGCGCTGGTGAAGATCGCCTACGGCCTCGCGGGGGCACCGAAGCCGGTGGCGGACAAGAAGCTCGCCGCCGAGATGGGTGCGCCGGCCACGGCGAATGCGGGCATCACCGCGGGCGGCATCAAGACGATGGGCATCTTCGACGCCAGGTTCGGGGCCTCGATGGCTCTGGCCGCCGCGGGCAGCTTCAACGCCGCCACGCACACGTATGATACCGAGACGACCGTGAAGGCGATGCGCTGGGACATCTTCAACCCCTGGGCGTTCATCTGCGAGCTGTCCTCCACGCACCCGCTCCCGGCCAAGCGCATCAAGGCCCTCGACCGCTTCGCCCCGCTGGTCGAACAACAGCCGGTCTACAATATCCCCAGCAAGGCCGACGAAAGCTACATGGACGAGTTCGCGACCGACCTGTTCATGAACTACCTGCCTGCCCTCGGCGTGCTTGTCGGACTGGGGCTGGCCTTCGGCCTGGGGATGCACAAGGTATCGGCCGGCTCTGTCGGCGCGGTGGTGTTGTGTGTGGGGATTGCGTCGCTTCTGCGGACGCGCTACATGTATCCGATGGCCCAGTTCGCGGACAAGCAGGTCCACGATCTGCTGCCCGAGATCAAGGTCTCCAGGATCCGCTGCATCCCGGCGATACTGCGAGGCAAGATCATCGGCCGGGGGATCCCCGGGCTGTACTGGAGCCAAGACCTGGTCGTGCAAGACGAGACCGGGTTTATGGTCCTGCAGTACCACCAGCCGCTGCGCGTCCTCCAGTTCCTGTTCGGCCTGTTCAAGGCGGGCGAGTTCGTGGGTGAGGATGTCGTGGCCGAGGGCTGGTATCGCCGCTTCCCGATGCCGTATCTGGAGCTATGGCAAGTCCGCCGTCCGAACGGCGAGGTCCACACCTCGCACAACCGAGGCTTCGCATACTACGGCTCGTGGGCGTTGGCCGCCCTCGGCCTCGCGGCGCTGCTGATCGGGCTGATGGGGCAAGTGTAGAGGGCAACGCACAGCCACAAGAGGCGATAGCCCAGAAACAGGGGGCTCTTGGATGACAGACTTGGATCGAGAAGCTCGTAGACGGGCGCTTTGGTATACCGTGTATGTGCCGCTGGGCTTTACGGCGGTCGTGGACGGGTGTATCGGATGGGGGCTGATGACGTCGCGGACGGCCAACAACCCGAAACCCGTCTCAGATTTGGTGGCCATGGCTGTGGTCGGAGCGCTGTTGGGGGTTCCGTACTGGCTGATCGCGAGGCGGTCCTACCGGCGTCATCATGCTGAGTGGGTCGAGTGGCTCCTCATGGGGATAGTGAAACGCGCCACCTCGCCCCTGCATTACAGGCTCATGTGGCCGTCCCTGCTCATGATGGTCGGGCTGCTGGTCGCCGGCCAGATCACCTCGTCCATGTTCTCCGGACGCCCAGACGCCGGTATGCTCCTGCTCAACGCCCTGCTGGCCGCACCTCTCGCATATCGCGAGTATCTATCTGTCAGGACCGAGGCGCTGGCGAGAGAGCGCGAGCCGATGGCCCTGAACGCGGGATGAGGGTGATGCAGCCGCTTCGCCAGGCAAGGGAGGGCTGACGGCCAGCGGGCGAGACGCCCGCTCCACGCGGGGTTCATGGGGCCATGCTCCCGGCGTAATCCGCCGGCTTTGCTGGTGGCCTGCCATGACGGAACGCCTGCCCTCCAGCGCGGTCTCGGGGCGACGGCTGCTTCCGACCCCGCAAGCGGACCGCTCCATAGTCCACGGGCCGCCGTATCCAGTATCCAGTATCCAGAGGCGATTGCAAAAGTCTGTAGGAGCACTCTCCAGAGTGCGAACAAGCCGTTATTCCCGCTATAATGAAATAGATAATGACTAATGTATGTCATTATGGCGGCATATTAACGGCAATCGCG
>Ga0181520_10003041_pt1 | contig 30076 bp, 27 predicted proteins | sample PEATcosm2014_Bin_29_FD_132451 | JGI IMG/M metagenome (GOLD analysis project Ga0181520, IMG submission 132451) | Peatland microbial communities from MTU Mesocosm Facility, Houghton, MI, USA - PEATcosm2014_Bin02_30_metaG | ecosystem: Environmental > Terrestrial > Soil > Wetlands > Peat | place...
CGAGATCACCGGCATGGAAGAGAACATCATCAGCATGCAGGAGATCTTCTCGTTCAACAAGAAAGGCATCGGCCCGGACGGCAAAGTAATCGGCGCATTCCAGCCCAGCCGCATTCGCCCCAAGTTCCTCGAACGGCTGCGGGTTTCGGGCATCATTTTGCCGCCGGCGCTTTTCGAGAAAGAAACCTTGGTCAATTGCTAGCAGGAAAGGAGGATCGACAGTTATGGGAATGATAATCATTCTGGTTTTCGTCGGCGTATTCGCTGTCGTCGCGTTGCTGCTGATCGCCACAGGCAGCGGTGCCGCGCAGCAGCAGAAACAGGTTCTGGCCACCCTCGACTCAGCCCTGGCTACTGAAAGCAAAGAGACCCGCGAACAGATCCTCAACCTCCGCAAGAGAGACGCCATGAGCGGCATTCCATGGCTCAACAAGAAGCTTCTGACAGCGGAGCTTGGCCCGCAGATTCAAAACCTGCTCCATCAGGCCGACCTCAAGTGGACGGTTGGCGGCCTCCTCTCGATGTGCGCCGCCAGCTTTCTGGTACCGGCTCTCCTCGTCAACCTGCGGTTTGGCTCCTTGCTCATTGCGGGCGGAGTAGGACTTGTTACCGGCTCTCTTCCCTTCGCCGTAGTCCTCTTCAAGCGGGGCAAGCGATTCAAGTCCTTCCAGGAGGGACTGCCTGAAGCATTGGACCTGATGGTGAGCGCGTTGCGCGCCGGGCACAGCCTGATTGCCGCCATGGGACTGGTTTCGCGTGAGTGTGCCGATCCGGTCGGCTGTGAGTTCAAGGCGTGCTTTGAAGAACAGAACTTCGGCCTCGAGCTCAAGAATGCTCTCGACAACCTCCTCAAGCGCGTCCCCCTTCAGGATCTGCGGATTGTCTCGACCGCCATCATGATCCAGAAAGAGAGCGGCGGCAACCTCGCCGAAGTGCTGGACAAGACGGCGCATGTGATTCGCGAGCGCTTCCGGCTGAAGCGCCAGGTGGCGACGCACACGGCACAGGGACGGCTGACGGGTTGGATCCTCACCCTGCTGCCGGTCGCTCTCGCATTCGCGCTCTACACGGTTAACCCTGAAATGATGAGCATCCTTTGGAAGCGCCCGATCGGGATCAAGCTCATCTGGACCGCTGCCGGCATGATCACCGTTGGCGGTCTCATCATTCGCAAGATCGTCAACATGGACGTCTAAAGGGACAATATGGGATTTGCAGTCACAGCTTTTCTCGTAATCTTCGTACTCATAGCCAGCGGGGGACTCCTGCTGTTCTATCGCGAAGCCATGTTGCAACGCATCACCGATGTGATTAACCCTTCGGCGAAGAAGAAAGGATTGATCGGCCAGATTCAGGATTCAGGCTTCTCTGTTGGGAGCCTCGTTGAGCACTTCAACAGTGTGATTCCCAAATCGCAGGCCGAGGTCTCGGTCGTCAAGGCCCGCCTTATTCGTGCCGGATACCGCACCGAGAGATCGATCAAGATGTTCAACGGTGCCAAGTTTCTGACGCCCCTGGCCATTTGTGCCGTTGCATGGGCCACCGGCCTCTACAAGCTGTCTCCGTTCTTCGTTTATGCCTGCGGCCTCGGGCTCGGATTCCTGCTTCCCGATTTCTGGCTGGGCAACAGAATCAAGAAGCGCCAGTCGCTGATCCGCAAGGGCCTGCCCGACGTTCTCGATCTGCTGGTCATCTGCATTGAGGCCGGCCTGAGCCTCGATCAGGCCACGGTGCGCGCAGCCGAGGAGTTGCGCTACGCCCAACCGGAGCTCTGCGACGAGCTGGGTGTTGTGGTGCTCGAGCAGCGGGCAGGCCGCCCGCGCGACGAGGCCTGGAAGCATCTTTCCGAGCGCACCGACGTTGACGCGGTCCGCAACCTGACCTCGATGCTGATCCAGTCGGAGCAATTCGGCACCAGCGTCGGAAAAACCCTTCGCACCCACTCCGACACGCTCAGAACCAAGCGCGTGCAACAGGTGGAGGAGGCAGCAGCCAAGACCACCATCAAGCTCATTTTTCCACTGGTGTTCTTTATCTTTCCCGCGTTGTTCCTGGTTGTACTCGGGCCCTCGGTCATCATCATGATGGAGTCGTTCAAAACGTTTTTCAACAACTGATTAGGAGAAAAGTCCTATGGACAGCACCACGACGATTCAAGTTGTTTCCGGCGTACTGTTCGCGCTTGTGGTGGGGATTCTTATCCAGCGCCGCCGCACGATGGTCAAGTAGCCGGCAACCGGGGCACTCAGGTTCTGGGCAGGGCTCTGGGGTTCAATCTTCTGCCCGATGAAACACAACTTCTGAGAGAAAGGGGCTCGACATGGACAACGTTACGCTCATCCGGATTGTTTCCGGCGTCCTGTTTGTGATCGTGCTGGGGATTCTCATCCAGCGCCGTCGCACTTCTGTCAAGTAAACCTGGGTTGCGTAGTATCTCCGGCGACTCGTAAACTTCGACCAGCTTCAGCGTCAGCTCCGTATTCGTCGGGGAATGAGAACAGCGCCGCTTCGGCGACCGCCGTTCCCATCTCCAGGGCTGGCTCTGGGCAAATGAAATCCTGGTGTCGAAAGAAAGGGAAAATCGAAATGGACAATACCACCCTTATCCGGATTGTCGCCGGCGTGCTGTTTGTAATCGTGCTGGTTATCCTCATCCAGCGCCGCCGCACCCGCATCAAGTAACGGCGGCTCAGGGGGGATCTTCAGCATCGTTGTTGACCTGGGTTGTTGCCGTTGCTCCTCTTTCATGTGCCGCGGAGAGACAACTCAGCCGCCATTCCGGCCTTTGCTTCATCGGACCTGAGCTGGTGGCCAACGCTTCATCCAGGGTCTTGATCTCGATCTCGAGAGAAAGGAACGCGAAATGGAAGGTACCACGCGAATGGGGACTGCGGACCGCGTTTTGATTTGCACTGCGCATGCATGGCCCATTCGGCGTTGTCCAATCCAGCCCGGCTGAAACCGGCCCCTCTGGATTGACGGCGGATCCGTGCTGTCTTCTTAAGCCGCCGACCAACTCCGGGGCCCCCGCGGACAGGTCTTAGTCCGTGGGGTGGAAACTCGATATCCCGTTGGCCGGGACCGGATCGCATGCATCTCACGCGTCTCCGTCTTATGCTCTGGCGACGGGAATGGGGTTTTGTGCCCCAAAACGGGCTCAGTTCTGCGCACTCGGGATTTCAGAGGGTGGTCTACCTCCAGGAAAGCGCGGGCAGAAAAAGGAATTGCACCTATGCAGCAAATCTTCGAGTTCGACCAGTCAATCGGCACCACAGTCCGGCGCCAGGCAGCCGGACAACCGCCTGGCGCGGGAGGCAATATGGAATCGCGGAAACTTTGCGCTTATAACCAGACACGCGAGTGCTTTCTCGGGCTCGAGGTAAATCTCGCGGACTTCACCTACGCCGACCTCAAGGAAAGGGTGAATTCCCTCGTCCTCAAATCGGGTCAGGGCCTGTGGCTCAACCCCTTCGCCGGCCTTCCCGAGGTGGGTTTGCGCGTTGTGCTGGACCTGCTGTATCTCGACGAGGATTGCCGCGTCATTGAAGCCATTGAGTCCGTGCCCTCCTTCCATGTCAATGCAACCGCCCCGAGTCCCGCGAGTGTGCTGGCCCTCCCCGCCCATTCCATCTACTTTTCGCAAACACAGCCCGGCGATCAGCTGGTGGTGTGCAGGGCGGAGGAGATGGAACAGCGCCTGGCTCATCTGAACAACTCCGGCGCCGTGGCCAAGGCCGGTGCGGCCTCAACCATCGTGCAGAGCGCCGCCTTGTTGAGGAAGAACCCCCTCTGGAGCGGAGGTCCCGGCCTGCTCGAACTCGAAGACCGCTCCGGCGAAGAGAACCCGGCCCACGAGAAACCGCATGTGATGGGATTGATCCAGCCCGGAATGAAAGCTGTGAAACCGCCAAAGACATGGCTTGAGCGGTGGTGGTCGCCCGATCCGCGCAAGGCTCCGCGCGAAACTGCCGACGGCCTCGCGGCCTACTACTGGACTGGCGGACCGACCGAAGCTCATCCGATCCGCGACGTCAGCGCAACGGGCCTCTACGTCGTCACCGAGGAGCGCTGGTACCCGGGAACCCTCGTCCTGATGACGCTGCAGATCATGGACGGCGTCGAAGAGTCCGAGGAGCGCTCCATCACTGTTCACTCCCGCGCAGTTCGCTGGGGAAATGACGGCGTCGGCCTGCAGTTTGTTCTGGCCAAGAACCAGGATTTGCGCGACCCTGGCGGTCTCGTGGCCCAGGCCGCCGACCGCAAGGAACTTGATCGCTTCCTGCACCGCCTGCGGAAGAGCCGGCGCTAGGAAGCCCGAGCCGGGGGACTCCTCCGGCCTAATCCAAATCGGCGCTGCCGCGGCATCCGCTCAACAGCAGCAGCAAACGGAGAACGCAAGATGAACCTTCTCACTGGAATTCTGGTACCCTCCCCGGCGCTCCCGCGCAAAACGGCTGTTGCGGCATCCCCGCGACCGCGGGCTGGAGCCCGTGCCGTTGCCCGGCTAACTCGTCTGCTGATTTCTGAGCAAGAGGGCGCGTCGCTGGTCGAGTTCGCGCTCGTCGCCTCAATGCTGCTGTTCCCGCTGGTCACTTTCATGATGAGCATGGGCTCGTTCATGTCCAATCAGATGCAGCTGATTAACGCGGTCGACGTCGGAGCGCGCACGGTCGCCGTCAACGGAGGCATTACGCTCGACCCATGCAGCGTTGCCTCCTCGGCAATCATCGCCGCCGCACCCGGTCTCAAAACCTCTCAGTTGACCTTCAGCTATTCATTCAACGGAGTTCCCTACAGCGGAACTTCGTGTGCCAGTGCCACGCTGCTCACCGGCGCCGCAGCCAATCTCGCCGGCGGCACAACCGCTACGGTCACCGCGACCTATCCCTGCAACCTCAGCATCTTCGGCAAGAACATCACGCCGAGTGGCTGCACCATGAATGCGACGACCGCGGAGATGGTCCAATGACGCAGAACGTCGTCTCCGCCCCACGCCGTCTGCTTCGAGAACAGAACGGTCAGATCATTCCATGGATCGCCCTGATGGGCACCATCCTGCTCGGTTTTGCCGGCTTGGTGCTCGACCTGGGAAGAGCCTATATTGGCTCTCGCGAACTGCAGTCAGCCACAGACGCAGCCGCGCTGGCTGGCGCCCAGAATTTGAAGTCGAGCAGCGCATCGACAATCGCCAAAAACTACAGCGCGTTAAAGGGATCCCTGAACGCTCAAAGCAGCTTCTTTACTTCCGTGAAGATGCTTACCGGCTACCCCAAGTTCGAGTGCCTGACCACCATCAGAAACATGGGTGTGGCCTGCATTGCTCCCAATAGCGCCAACGCCGTCCAGGTCATCGAGCAGGCCACCATTCCCACCTTTTTCTCTGAGGTCTTCGGAGTTGGCCAGATGACTTTGACCGCGACCTCAACGGCCGCCGTGGTTGGCGCGCGTGCCACTCCGATGAACATCGCGGTAGTCATCGACACAACCGAGTCCATGAACACCGTGGATTCAAACTGCGGAAATACACGCATCGCCTGCGCCCTCAATGGCGTGCAGGTCTTGCTAGGCGGTCTCTCCCCGTGTTCCCCCGCGGCTGGCGCCTGCACCGTCACCGATGGCGTGGCCTCGGGCGCGCTGGACCAGGTGAGCGTCTTCACCTTTCCAAACGTGACCGTGGGAACGGTCGCTAACGATACCAACTGCAGCGGAAACAACCCCACCATCGTTCCCTACATGCTGCCCGCATACAACGCCACAACCTATGGTCCTTCGGGCAGCGGCACCGGGACCTACCAGGTCACAGGCTTCCTAAGCGACTACCGATCCTCCGATACGGCGACTTCGATCAGCACCTCCTCCGCGCTGTCCATGGCAATCGGAGCGGGCGTGAAGAACAGCAACGACTGCTCAGGCATGGCAGCGCCGGGCGGGGATGGAACCTACTACGCCGCGGTGATCTATGCCGCGCAGGCCGCGTTGATGCAGCAATTCACCGCCGAAGGCGGCAACAGCGCGGTTCCCATCCCGCAGAACATCATGATCATCCTCTCCGATGGCGAAGCCAATGCCAACGCATCGAAGATGAACTCCTCGTCCAACTCCGCGTGGAACAACAGCGGCACCTATCCCTCTGCGAAGGACCAATGTCAGCAGGCTGTTGAGGCGGCCGACTACGCCAAGAGCCAGGGCACCACTGTCTACGCCATCGGCTATGGCTCGGAGTCCTCCGGATGTACCACAGATTCGACGAATATGAACCCAATAGACCAGGCCGACATCACGCCCTGCCAGGTGATGTCGGAGATGGCTTCCGGGCCATCCTACTTCTACTCCGACTACAACCAGAGCGGGTCAAGTAGCACCTGCGAATCGACCGGAACCTCGGTGACGGCCATCAACGACATCTTCACGGCTGTCCTCAATGACCTGCTGATAGTGCGGTTGATCCCGAACGGTACCACCTGAAGCACGATCCAGACACCAGGGTCTGCGCTTAGTCGCTCACTTCCGGGATGATAAGTACAACTTCCACTTTTGCCGGGCGGCCATTCTCGGCGGCGGCCCGGAACTGCCACTGGGCCAGAGCGCTCAGCACATACTGAGCCTGCGGAAACTCCGGCGGGAAAACCACCGCAAGCGACTCAAAGTGGCCCGCTTCATTCACAAAACCATGCACCATCAACGCGTCTGCATTGATGGCGCCGGGAGCCAGGTTCGGCCGCACAATGTTGTAGGGCCAGGGCGCTTCCAGCCTTGGCGTGTTGCCGCCTGCCTCTGTTTCAACCGCGCGCGGAATCGAATACTGCAGGGTCCAGCTCTTGTCCAGGCCTACATGCAGGTAAACGGTATACGCCAACCGTCCACCCCACATGCCCGCGATCTCGGGATAATCCCCTTGCATCGTTGCGCCGACAACCACTGCACCGAACTCACCATCCTTCGGCAATGCGAAGTGGGATGTCGGCAAATCGCTCCCGGAATCGCTTCCAGTTGTGGTGTCGTGGCTGCCGGGCGCGGGATAGGTCTTCGCTTCGGTCGGCATCCCCGGCGGCTGTGTCGGGGCAGCAGCTGGGTCCTTGGCCGAGGCAACCGTCGATGCGGCAGCCGTCGCGGGCGTCGCGACTGTTCCGGCTCCGGAGCCTCCTGTCGTGCTATCGGGATTCCCCTCCCCTGGCGCCGAGGGTTTCTCTGCCTTCCCCTCGGTCAATGGTCCATCTTGCTTCTTGTTGGCCGTCTCATTCACCGGAGGCAGCATGACCGGGCCGTCCTTTATCTTGAGATCGGAAAGCGCCTCTATTGCGGCGGGGGTTGGCGTGGCCGATGTCTGCGATGCGGTCACAGGCGGCAATTGCGCCTTATCCGGTCCATGGACCACCAGGGGCGACGTTGTGCTGGGAAAAAGAAACTGGAGTTTGGAGGGCGTATCGCTCGCCGCTACGGATAGGTCGGACAGGTTCACTTCTTCATTCGGAGCCTGCACCGATGGTTTCACGTCGGACGCGGTAGCCGGTTCGGGGAGCGGAGCAACGACGTTTTTGACCCCTTGCTTCTTCGGCGTCCAGATCACCACCGTCGGAACCGGGATCTCTTCTTTCAAATGCGCGGTGTGCGCAATGTCCGGTTGAACCAGCGTCTGCGGACCCGGCTCTGCATCCGCGGTTTGCCGGAGTGCGGCCTGGTGGGTCACCGGATTGCCGCCTGCCGTGGCTTCCTGTTTGGCGCCGTTCCGGTTGGGATAGGGAATCGCCCCCTTGCTTGATGCCTGCTGGTGGGGCTCGGCCGTGTGGAGATCGAGATGCCGAACCGTGTAGTGCTGGGTGTGCGCAGGGTCTGTGGTCGCCGGCGTGAACAGGATGCCGTACGACAGAACGCTGGTCGCCGCTGCATGGGCTATCACGGAGACCAGAAACGAAGACGACCGCTGCGCGAGCTCTGGACGCTCGGAAAAGAGAGTGATTGTGCGGGAAGATAGCATGCCCGGATGACCCCCCCTCGCGCGCCGCGTCGTTCTTCTTCCTATTATGCTTTGGCCAACCCCGGAGACGATCAAAGCTCCCGGCCAAGGACCGAATTCTCCGAGTCCATCTTTCTAGTGTCCTCCTTGATTCCCTCTCCGCTCATAGCTCTTTTGATTCCCCACCGTCATCCAACCTCTTTTTCTCGTATTCTTTATGGGGTAACCACGGAATACACTAAAGTTGCACATTCACTCTTGCTGGCTTTGAGTAAACTCGAACCCGGTTCGTAGCGATTTTGGCGCATGCTCAACAGGGACTGAGCGTTGCCCCAAGAGCCAGAAAGGTGGAGCTGGCCGGGTAGCCAGTTCAGACAGGCTTCCAGATGAACAAACGACTGCTCACAATCCTCCTCCTGGCTTTCATCATCGCCGGCGCCTGTGCCTTCCTGGTTTATCGCATCATGGGCAACCGCATCACTGCCTCCCGCCCCACTCCCACCACCCGCGTGATCGCCGCCTCGCAGGACGTCAAGCTCGGCACAGTTCTCGCCGCCAACGATCTGACCAGCATCGAGGTTTCCGGTGGGGCTCCGAAGGGCACATTTCTCGAGAAAGACAAGGGGACGCTGATCGGCCGCGGCGTCGTCTCCGATCTCTATCAAGGCGAGCCCATCCTCGATAGCCGCCTTGCCCCTGCAGGTTCCGGCGGAGGTCTTGCCGCGACCATTCCAAAAGGCATGCGCGCATGCGCCGTGAAGGTGGATGAAGTGGTAGGCGTTGCCGGTTTCGTAACGCCCGGGCAGCGTGTTGACGTGCTCGCCTCCGGCACTCCGCCCAATGCAAGCCAGACCGCCCAGATCGCCCAGGAGGGAACGCAGGTCCGAACGATCCTGCAGAACATCGAGGTGCTCTCGGCCGGCATCAACATCCAGAAGGACGCCGAAGGCAAGCCGCAACAAGTGCAGGTGGTCAACCTGCTTGTGACGCCCGAACAGGCTGAGATGCTCAGCCTGGCCAGCAGCAACAATGGCGTAAAGATCCAGCTTGTGCTGCGCAACCCGCTGGACACGAAAACGGATCCGATTCAGGGCTCAGCAATGCTCAACATCTTCGATCAGAACGCCGCCCCCATTAAGAGCGGCACAACCAAGCCGGTTTCGCGGGTGAGACTCAAGCCCAAGCCCAAGCCTTTTTCTGTTGTAGTGATCAACGGATCGAAACAGAGCGTGGAGAAATTTCCTCCTCTCGAGGACAATAAACAGTGAGAGCAAAGGCCGGCACATCCATCGCACGCATCAGCGCTCTTATCCTCGCCCTGTCCGCCAGCCTGGGACTAGCGGCGCAGAACGCGCCCAGAAGTTCTGAACCGGTCGGCGCCCCCAACCAGGACTCGGCGAACGAGCTCTCTGTCTCGGTCGGCAAGACCGTTCTCATCGATTGCGCCAAGCCCGTCGCGCGGGTCGCCATCGGCTTGCCCGAGGTTGCTGAAGCTTCCGCCATCAGCCCCACCGAGATTATGGTCATCGGCAAAGCCGCAGGCGAAACCAGCCTGATCCTGTGGGACACCAAGGGCAACCGGCAGTTCTTCAACGTTACAGTTCGGCCCTCCTCCGGCATCTCCAACGACCGTCTGGAATCGGTTCGCCGCCAGCTGCAGATGGAGCTGCCAGGGCAGCCGCTCCGCATCTCTGCCGACCGTGACAATATCTTTCTCCGCGGCACGGTCAGGGACCTGAACAGCGCCGCGCGGGCCGAAGAGATCGTCGCCACCGCCGGAAAAGTCATCAACCTCCTGAATGTTGAGGTACCCGCCGCCGATCCGCAGATCCTGCTCAAGGTGCGCTTTACCAGCATCGACCGTAGCAAAGGCATCCAGGCCGGCCTGAACATCTTTAGCTCCGGCTTTGGCAACACGCTGGCCGGAATCAACACCGGCCAGTACTCGCCGCCGTCAGTTGGGCTGCCGAGCGGCGGTCAGTCTGGAACCACAACAGTTTCGAACGAGTTGAACCTCTTCGCCTTTCTGCCTGGGCTCAATCTGGGCGCCACGCTCGAGGCGCTGGAGTCGAAGGGCATCGCTCAAACTCTCGCCGAACCGAACATTATTGCCTCGAATGGCAAACAGGCAAGCTTCCTCGCCGGCGGTGAGTTCCCAATCCCTATAGCCCAGGGCGGCGGGTCGGGTGCCTCCTCCGCCATTACCATCGAGTTCAAGGAGTTCGGTATTCGCCTGAACTTCATCCCCACCATCACGCCGCGGGGCACCATCCGGCTCCAGGTGGCGCCTGAAGTCAGCGCTCTTGACTACGCGCACGCCGTCGAGATTGGCGGCGCGGAGGTCCCGGCGCTCACCTCCCGCAAGGTCAACGACGAGGTCGAACTCGCCGACGGGCAGAGCTTTGTCATCGGCGGCCTGCTCGACAACGAGGATACCGAGACCTTCCAGAAGATCCCCTTCCTCGGCGATATTCCGTTCATTGGCAAATTCTTCCAGTCGATGTCGAAGAACAGGACCAATACTGAGCTTATCGTCATCGTTACGCCTTCGATCGTGCAGCCGATTCCAGCCGGCGTTGCTACGCCGGAACTCAAGTATCCGAGTCCGTTCCTGCCGCCCAACAGCGGCATCGCGATGCATCATCCGGACGAAAAGCCTGCGGGCGCGACAGCCGCTACTGCGCCACCGTCGATTCCGCTTGAGACCCTCCTCGACAGCCTGAAGAGCGAGAAGCCGCTGATGATCGAGAGTGCAGGGGGCAGCTTCGGCACCGGGTCGGCTGGACAGGCCGGCGCCACGACCGCACCGGCGCCTGCCCCTCCGCCAGCTCATTGATGCATCCGGCAGCAGAGATCTGTGGCTGACGCTTTTTGGTGGGGCTGGCGCGCTGCGAGCTTGCACTTCGCAGACCATGCTGGCGCAGGCCGGGCTGACACTTGACGGGCTGGCACAGCGCGGCGGGTGGTACTCACCCGGTAGGCCACGCGCATCTTGTCAAGCGCCTGAAGCACGAGTCTGCCGACCCACAGGACACGAGAGTTCAAAGCAACCGATGAACCCAACCGCGAAAACCGAGCCCGCGGCCGAGACGCGCCTGACGGTGAAGAACCTCACCCGCCAGACCGTGCTCGCGACTCGACTCGAGGTCGCCGACACCGGGCCCAAACGCAACAAGGGACTGCTCGGCCGCGATGGTTTGGAAGCGGGGGGAGGGCTCTGGATCGTTCCCTGCGAATCCGTCCACACATTTTTTATGCGGTTTTCGATTGATCTTGTTTATCTCGACCGCCGCAATTGCGTGCGCAAGGTGCGCAGTGCGGTTGGGCCGTGGCGTCTCTCCGCGTGCCTCTCCGCCCACTCCATCCTCGAGTTGCCCTCCGGCGTTGTGCTGGGCTCTCAGACCCGGAAGGGTGACGTGCTCGAGTTCTCGCCGGCCTCCGACTGAGCGGTCGCGGGCTTTAGGGCGCCAAATCCTCTGCGCCGCTCGCCGGGCCCTTCCTGATCGTGCTTGCCAGCAGATACCAACAGAGCCACAGGGGAGCGGTCCAAACGAAATACGGCGACGGCAACTTCACGCCCGCCACCAGCGCCGCTTCAATCGCCACGCTTCCCAGCGCAAGAGCCGCCAGCAGCAGGCGCGAGCGAGTGATGTATGCGCCGTAGAGCAGTGCTGGGATCGCCAGCGCCTGATCGAAGAGCCAGCAATACGGCGCCGCGACCAGGGAGACAAGCATCAGCAGGCTTCCATCCGACTTCCACTCCCAGCGCCCGCGCTTCGTCCAGTACCAGGCCACGGCCCACACGCATCCGATCATGGCGGGCAGATACTGCAGCAAAGTCGATTGCGGGTTCACCCAGAATCGCAGGGCCACGCCAAGGCAGGGGATGAACTCCTTTTCGATGCCCGAGCTGTGAATCATCTGCTCATACTGCGTCCATGCCGCGGGCGCAATCAGCCAGGTGAGGCCCACGCTCGCCGCCATGGCAACCGCAAAGCCCAGCACCACTCGGTAGGCCTTCTCCATCACAATCCAAACAGCAAGCACCAGTCCGAAGGCGAGAAACAGGTGCGGCTTGAGCGTGCAAAGCCACAAAGCCATGCCTGCGAGGAACGGCCGGCGCGCAAGCAGGCGCAGAAACAACGCCAAGCCGAGAAGCGCAAACAGCGAAGTCTGGCCCACGATCACACACATCAGAGCCGGTGCGAACGAGTACCCCAGCCAGTTGAGCAGACTGCGCGGCTGCCCGTGCAGATCGCCGACAATCCGCACCGAGAGCAGAAGGAAGCCAAGCAGCGTGAGCGACCACAGCAAGGCGCCCAACCGCACGCCCACAAACCCCAGCGGCAGCGCAATGGGGAGCCCCCAGGGCGGATTCCTCATATAAAGGATCCCGTAGCCGGGGTCGAGACCAGCCCCGCGCTCGAGCCGCCCCATGGCTTCGGTTTCGTAGGGATTGGCGTGGTGGGCCAGCTGCTGGCCCGTGGCCCAATAGACCACAAAATCCCGCGCGCCGGCGATCTTGCCGGTCAATGGGGCTACACAGAGAAACAGCGCCGTCAAGGAGAGCGCCAGCCCGCCCGCCAAAGAGATCGAGAGCTCGGCAAAGTCGGGTTTCCGTCTGGTTTCAAGCGGCTGGGTGGTGCCGGCCATGAGCGCTATTGTACGTGCGCGATAGAGCCGTCATGCCCAGCCGGCGGGCCTCTTCCGCCTCAGGGAGTGCCTTCTGAAGCAACGGCCAAGGCGCTGATTCTTCAGGGTAATCCCCGCAATAGCACTTTCATGGCATGTATACGCCTTCAGTCTTGCAGCGGAGGCTGTAAACAGCTGTATACAGCTGGATTGGGCGACCGGGCCAACTGGTCGCCTCTAAGTTGTTGATTTATTTAGAAACAACCGCCGAGACCGAAATGGCACGTCACTTGCAATAGGTAAGGTGACCCGGCCCAGGGCTGGGAAATCAATCTACGGAGAGAACCCAAATGAACAACATGCTTCTCAAGATGTACATGAAGTTCCAGGACCTGGCGAGCCGCGAAGAAGGTCAGGATCTGGTCGAGTATGCTCTGGTCGTTGCCCTGATCGCTTTCGGCGCAACCGCGGGCATGAAGGCCCTTGCTGGCGGCCTGAACACCGCATTCAACAACATCAGCACCACGCTGTCCCTCTACATTTCGTAGGCTTTCGGCAAAGTCAGGGCCACACTCACACCAACCCTCGATCCTTTCCGGGAGAGATTCGCGCTCCACACCCACAGGCCGGAGTCTCTCCCCAAAAAAGGGTTCACTAACGAACGCACAGTCACAGGAGAACCGCACATGATTAACAAAGTCAATTTGCTTGTTCTGCGGTTGAAGGGACTGCTGGCGGAAGAGACGGGCCAGGACCTGGTTGAATATGCCCTCGTCCTCGCTCTGATCGCTTTTGGATGCACAGCCTCCATGCAAGCTCTTGCAGGCGGCATCAACACAGCCTTCAACAACGTCAGCACGACACTCGGCAGCTACATCTCGTAGTAGTCGCTGCTGCCGCATGGCAGTATCACCCCACACCCCCATATCGCCCGCTTCGGGAGAGAGACGCCTAAACCGCCCGGTTCCAAGCCGTGGCTCTCCCGAATGGCACCCCTGAAGCTTTTCTCCTGCAGCTCAGACCTGAGCACGCACCGGGAGAATCAATGCGACAAGCTTTTCAAATAATCCAGTCCAGGCTCAACCGTCTCGTGGTGGACGAGTCCGGACAAGCCTTGATTGAATAAGTCCTCGTGGTTGCTTTCATTGCCTTTGATGCAACGGCCGGGATGAAGGACGTCGCCGGCGGGGTTGGCAAAGCATCCGACAACATCCGAACAATCCTGGGTTCCTACGCCGCATAGTTTCATACCGGATTCATATCCGCGCAGTTGGATTTGCTGAACCGCATTTGGATTGACCCTGGAAAGGGTTGTCCTCCGCTCTTGTGAACGCGAACGACGCTCCTTGACCTGGCCTGAGAGAGCCAGAGTCGAAGGGAGGTTGCCCGGTGCAACCGAGACATAGGCGCTTCTGGTCATTTCTGAAGTGCGTGCTTGCTCACGAGCATGCACAGAATGTAGCGGAGTACGCCCTTGTTGTGTCTCTGATCGGTTTCGCGGCCGTAGCCTCCATGCAGAGCTTCGCCGGCGGCATCAGCAACGCCCTCTCAGGCATCAGCACCACCCTCGGAAACTACATTGGATCGAGCGGCTCTCCGTCTGGCAACAGCGGAGGAGGCAACAGCGGCGGTGGTAATGGCGGTGGCGACAATGGTGGCGGCGGACGTGGCGGCGGAGGCCGCTGCGGCGATGGCGGTGGCGGACGTGGTGGCGACGGAGGAGGACGCGGAGGCGATGGCGGTGGCGGACGTGGTGGCGACGGTGGTGGTGGACGTGGCGGCGACGGTGGTGGTGGACGTGGCGGCGGTGGCCGCGGAGGACGCGGCTAGCTCCGATATCACAGACTGAGCCACCTCGTCAGGGGCCAACTCCGCGATGGAAGCGCGGTGTTGGCCTTCTCAACCGCCTGTTGCCTAGCCATGCTCTCCCGGCTCATTGCCCCTGGCACAGCGCGCAAATCATGCCTCTAATCATGCTAGCTTCAGTTCTGGGATCGCTCGCTTGACGGTCCGCCTGCGGTTCGGGCTCTCCACGCACCGGTCCGCCTGATTTCGCCTCAGCCTGAAATGCCATGCTCGTTGCCACGTCCTCTGAAAACTCCGGAATCTCGCTGATGCTCGTCGAGAGCGGCCTGACCGTGATCTCGATCGCCCTCGCCTTCGCGCTGCCCAGGCTTTGTTCCTCCGGTTTCTCGCGTTTCGAGCGCGCGTTCATGGCATTGGCCTGCCGGCGCGGCCTGGCTGTTTCCGCGGTAGGCATCGCCGCTTTTCTGCTGCGGCTCGCGCTGCTTCCCTTGATGCCCGTCCCGCTGCCCATCGTTCCCGACGACTTCAGCTTCCTGCTCGCGGCCGACACCTTTTCCCACGGCCGCCTGGCCAACCCCACCCCTGCCATGTGGATCCACTTCGAGACGATTCACGTCTCCATGCAGCCTACCTACATGTCCATGTACTTTCCGGCGGGCGGACTGGTGCTTGCGGCCGGGAAGGTGCTCTTCGGCTGCCCCTGGTTTGCCATTCTCCTGATCACGGCGATGATGTGCGCGGCCATCTGCTGGATGCTGCAAGGCTGGCTACCTCCCGGATGGGCCTTGCTGGGCGGAATCCTCGCCATTCTCCGCATCGGCCTGTTCAGCTACTGGATCAACAGCTACTCCGCAGCCAGCTCGCTGGCCGCATTGGCCGGAGCGTTGGTGCTCGGCTGCGTCCCACGCCTGACGCGCAAACCGCGCCCGCTGGAAGCAATCCTTCTCGGGGTCGGCATCGGTCTGCTGGTCATTTCCAGGCCATACGAGGGCATGCTCCTGTGCCTGCCGGTGGCCGTGTATCTGGGCCATTGGGCGATCTTCGGCAAAAATCGCCCCGCATCCGCGCGGCTCGCTTATCTCGGCGCGCTGCCTGTGCTGATTACCATGGTGGCAGTCGCCTGGCTGTCGTGGTACGACTACCGTGCTTTCCAGAATCCCCTTACGCTGCCCTACAGCGTCAATCGAGCTCAATACGCCATGGCGCCTTACTACGTGTGGCAGGCGCCGCGCCCTGAGCCGGCCTATCACCACGATGCAATGCGCCGCTTTTACTCCTTCAACGAGCTGAGGGACTTCAAGAAGATCCACTCGCTCACCGGCTTTCTGCCCCAGACTCTTGCCAAGCTGGTCCGCACTTTCGAGTTCTTTGCCGGGATCGCGCTGCTCGTTCCCCTCATCATGATTCGCCGCGTCTTTCTCGATCGCCGGGTTCGCTTCTTGGTCCTGTGCACGCTCGTCCTGGCCGCGGGAATGGTCATCGAGAACTTCCTCATCGCCCACTATCTGGCGCCCTTTACAGCGGCCTTTTATGCCATCGGCCTGCAGGCGATGCGGCACCTGCGCGTATGGCGCCCCGGCGACCAGCCCGTGGGCACGACCATTGTCCGCTTCACGGTCGTCAATTGCCTCATCCTGGCGGCGCTCCGGCCCTTTGCCGGGCCCCTGAACTTGGCCTTGCCCGAGTGGCCGGCCTCCAGTTGGACTGACCGATGGTATGGCCCCGACCACTTTGGAACCGAGCGAGCCCGGGTTCAGGCAGCTTTCGAGCAGATGCCGGGACGCCAACTGGTGCTTGTCCGGTATTCAGACAAACACAACCCCCTCCATGAATGGGTCTACAACGCAGCCGATATAGATGATGCGAAAGTCGTATGGGCAAGAGAGATGGACAGTACCGATAATCGGGAGTTGATAGGTTACTACCGGGATCGAACTGTCTGGCTGGTCCAGCCTGATTCCCTCCCGGCCATCGTTTCGCCCTGGCCCGCGTCTGAGTCCCCGGCCCCTGCCGCGCACTGAGCTCCGAGCCAGAAGCAAGAAACAAAAGAGCTTAGCTGCTGCAGGAGATCCCCATGATCAACGGGAAGCGCATCGCGGTTGTCATGCCGGCCTACAACGCCGAGAAAACCCTCGAGAAGACCGTCCATGAACTGTCTAACCTGGTGGACATCAAGATCCTCGTCGACGACTCCAGCAAGGACCGGACCGCCGCGCTCTCCCGCAAGCTCGGGGTCCAGACCTATGTTCACGACGCAAACTACGGCTACGGCCGCAACCAGCAGACCTGCTACCGCGAGGCTCTGGCCGCGGGCGCGGACATCGTCGTCATGGTCCACCCCGACTACCAGTACACCCCGTCCCTGGTCCCCGCCATGGCTGGAATGGTCGCCAGCGGCGTCTACGATATGGTCCTTGGCTCGCGCATTCTTGGCGCCGGCGCTCTCCAGGGCGGCATGCCGGTCTACAAGTACATCTCCAACCGCTTCCTCACCGCCTTCCAGAACCTCTTTCTCGGCGTGAAGCTGTCTGAGTATCACACCGGCTTCCGCGCCTTCTCGCGCCAGTTGCTTGAAACTCTGCCCCTGCTCGAAAACTCCGACGACTTCGTCTTCGACAACCAGATGATCGCGCAGGCTGTGATGTTCGGCTTCAAGATCGGCGAAATCTCCTGCCCAACGAAGTACTTTGAAGATGCTTCCTCCATCAACTTCAAGCGCAGCGTCCAATACGGACTTGGCGTTCTCGGCACCACGTTCACCTTCGCCGCCAACAAGTGGGGACTGATGAACTCCGCCATGTTTGCCAAGCGCGGTCGCAAAGTGAACCAACAGTACTATTCCCCCGTCGAGCAGGGCTTGTAATACTTCGTTACAAGTCACCTAGCTCAATTCGGGGAGGGTACATCAGCCGTCATGACTCCGCCTTCCCCTTCAGACTTGGCCAGCGCGCCCTTCGCCATCGCGCCCATCTTCGTTGAACTCATCCTCACCGTCATTGCGATCCTCCTGCTCTTTGCCTGGCCTCGGCTGGGCGCTCCGTTCTTTGCCCGCGTTGAGCGGGCGTTCGTCCCTCTTGCCCGGCGTCGTGGGATCTCTGTGCTGGTGGTTGGTGTCACCGCCCTGCTGCTGAGGCTGGCGATTCTTCCCGTTTGCCCCATTCCCAACCCCATCGTCCCCGACGACTTCAGCTTCCTGTTTTCGGGCGACACCTTTGCCCACCTGCGCCTGACCAACCCCACCCCCCCCATGTGGATTCACTTCGAAACCATCCACATCACCATGCACCCCACTTACATGTCGATGTACTTTCCCGCACAGGGCCTCATCCTTGCGGCGGGGAAGTTGCTCTTTGGCCATCCATGGTTTGGCCTTCTGATCGTAAACGCGCTCATGTGCGCGGCCATCTGCTGGATGCTGCAGGCGTGGCTTCCGCCGGCATGGGCGCTGTTCGGCGGCCTGCTCTCCGTCCTTCACCTTGCGCTCTTCAGCTACTGGATCAACACCTACCACGCCGCCTCGATCGCCGCCCTGGGCGGAGCTCTCGCGCTCGGCGCATTGCCGCGGGTCATCAAGTCCCTCAGGATGCGCGACGGACTGCTTCTGGCTCTCGGCATCGTGATCCTTGCTCTCTCGCGGCCGTTTGAAGGCCTGCTGCTCTGCCTTCCCGTTGCGGTCGCACTTGGCCGCTGGGCATTCTTCAGCGCGAATCGCCCGCCGCTTGGCCGGCTGCTGCTTCGGGCCGCACTGCCGCTGGCCGTTATCGCCGCCGGCCTCGGCTGGCTGGGCTACCTCGACAAGGTCGCCTGGGGAAGCCCGCTCACGCTGCCCTACACCGTGGGCCGCGCCCAGTACGCCACCGCGCCCTACTTCATCTGGCAGTCGCAACGGCCCGAACCCCACTACAACCACCCCGTGATGCGCGCCTACTTCAACGAGACCGAGCAGAAGGTGGCAGACCACAGTAAAGGACCGTTCGGCTATCTGCTGGTCAAGGGAGCGATGGCCCTGGTCGTCATCCAATTCTTTTCCGGCTTCGCGCTGCTGCCGCCGCTCATCATGGGCCCCCAGGTCTTCCGCGATCGCCGCATCCGCTTCCTCGTGGTATGCGTGCTGGTGCTTGCAGCGGGCATGTCCATCCAGGTATTTCTGCTCGCCCACTACCTCGCGCCCTTCACCGCTGCCTTCTACGCCATCGGCCTGCAGTGTATGCGCCATCTGCGCGTCTGGGCCCCCGGCGGAAGGCCAGTAGGATTGACCCTGGTCCGCCTCCTTGTCTTCATCTGCGTGCTCATGGGCGCAGCTCGCGTCTATGCCGGGCCGCTCCACCTCGCGCTGCCCGAGTACCCGTCAAGCGCCTGGAACTTCATCTGGTACGGCCCCGACCACTTCGGCACCGAGCGGGTCCGCGTCGAGGAACTGCTCCACAGCCAGCCCGGCAAACAACTCGCCATCGTCCACTACTCCGGCCAGCACAATCCCTTCAACGAGTGGGTCTACAATTCGGCCGACATCGAAAATTCACCACTCATCTGGGCACGCGAAATGGACGACGCCCACAATCGCGAACTCCTTGATTACTACAAGGACCGCACAGTCTGGCTCGTGCAGCCCGACCTTCGCCCGGCCCTCGTCACTCCCTATCCCGCCACGCAAAAGCCATGACGAAAAGCTCAAACCCGCATCCGGAAGATACTCGTGCACCATCTCGTCTCGGCGGGCTTCTGTTTCTCTTGTTGGGCGCGACTCTCTTTGCCGGACTGGGCTTCTCCTATGAACGGAGCTCAAATGTCGCGATGGCCGATTTCAAGCCGCTATACTACGGGGCGCGCTGCCTCCTCACCGGATGTGACCTTTATTCGCAGCAGCAGTTGCAACACCTCTACTTTTCCGAAAGCGAAGACCAACCATACGACAAGATCCGCCTCGCCAACAACGTCATCTGGTCCTATTACCCGCCAACTGCCTATATGCTCGTCGCCCCGATCGCAGCCCTTCCTTGGCGACCTGCACACCTTCTGTGGATGACTCTCACCTGTGCAACCTTCCTGTTGGCTGCATTCCTCATCTGGGAGCTGGGATCGCGATCGCGGCCGCTTGCCTGCGGCCTCCTTGTTTGTCTTTTTCTCATCGGCCAGGAGCTCCTGGTTGAAGTCGGAAACGCCTCGGGCCTTGTCGTCGCTCTTTGCCTGATAGCCGTCTGGTGCTTTCTGCGGAGAAGGTTCGAACTTGCCGGCGTCCTCTGCCTTGCTCTTGGCCTCGCGATCAAGCCGCACGATGCGGGACCCATTTGGCTCTACTTCCTGATCGCTGGAGGCCCGTTTCGCAAGCGAGCGCTCCAGACGTTGCTTTGTGCAATTGTCCTCAGTCTGCCGGCTGTCCTTTGGGTCCAGCACCTGGGTCCGGATTGGTTGCCAGAGCTGCGCCACAACCTCGCAGCCACCGCGGCGCCCGGCGCAATAAACGATCCCGGACCCTCCGGCTTCGAGCCCCGTGCCCATGGAGCAATCGTCGTAAGCCTGCAATCTGTCATCAGTATTTATCGAGACAACCCGCATTTCTACAACCCGCTCAGCTACCTGATTTGCGGTCTGATGCTCGTCGTTTGGCTCATGATAGGCTTGCGCTCGCGATTCCCTCGCTCGCTGGCCCCTTTGGCACTCGCCTCCGTCGCCGTCCTTTCCATCCTTCCCGTCTACCATCGCCAACACGACCTCGGACTCTTGCTGCTTACCGTCCCCGCATGCACCTTGCTCTTGTCCAATTCCAGACGCATCGGCGCTTACGCCGTATTCATCACCGCGAGCGCAGCGATTCTCTTATCCAACCAGACAATTCAGTTCCTTGCGATTGTCGCAGCATTCATCCGCGCCACCACGCATGGTCTCACTGGCCAGGTGCTCGCGCTTCTCCTCTCACGGCCCGCCCCAATCGTTTTGCTGGCTGTTGCCGCCTTTTACCTATGGGCATATTCCGTTGAAGCGCGCATTCTACGAAATTCTCCCCAATCAACCGCAGCGCCCGTCACCCTTTCCTCCGCTGAAAGGGCCGTGGCCACAGGAATATGACCAGCCGCTCAAATCCACTGCCCCGCCGCGATTGGTTTCTCCTCCCGTTCATCGCGGCCGCCACCGTCCTGCTGGTTTGCGCTGCGTCGGAGATCGTGGCCCGCTATGCCTTCCCCGATTCGGCTGAGAATCCGCTTGACTGCATGATCCTCAACGACCCGGCAACTGGAATTCGCGGTCTACCCAACTCGGTTTGCCATGGTCAGCAGCCCGAGACTCCGATGGTCGAGTACCGCTTCAACCGCTGCGGGCACCGCGCTGGCGTCGAATGCGGGCCCAAGCCTCCAGATACCTACCGGATTGTCATCATCGGCTCATCCTTTGCCGAGGGCTTCCTCGTCCCTCGCGAACAAACATTCGCCGCCCTGCTTCCCGCCGAGCTCTCACAACGCCTCGAGCGTAAAGTCGAGGTTTACAACACGGCCGTTCAGCAACACAGCGCCCGAAGCGTCAGCCTGCAAATGGACCAGGTCTTCGCTCTTGAGCCCGACCTCATCCTCTGGCCAATCAACTCCTGGGACTTTTCCAACGCAGATTTCACGACGTTTGTCCGCCCCAGCCGGCCACCTGGCGATCTTCCGTCGATCGGCACTGCTGTCTCCGAGGCCCTCCACAAGAAAGGATTTGGCGGTGCGCTCGGCGTCGGGGTCGCCCTGTCAATTGAGTTAATCATCCACAATCGCACCCAATTGATGATTCGCCACTTGCTCTACCTGAGCGAGACCCAGTACGACCGCAACGCAAAGTCGAGTACTTATGAGGTCGGGTTCCTCCGCGCGAATCCAGACCCAGCATCGCTCCACCAGCTCGAACAGTTTGACCTGTACGCGACTGAGATCGAGAAGAAGGCCCAGGCAGCGCACGTCCCCCTCGCCGTAACCGTGCTTCCCCTGCGGCTTCAGGCGTCGATGATCGCGCTCCAGGAACGCTCGCCGGAGCTTGACCCCTACCAGCCCGACCGTTTTGCGCGTTCAGTGGTCGAGTCCAATGGCGGCATCTTCGTCGACATTCTTCCCGCCTTCCAGCGCGTTCCATCGACGGGCCGCTACTACTACGCCGTCGATGGTCATCCCAATGCCCGGGGTCACGCGCTGTTCGCCAACATCCTCGCCGATGCCCTCACCAGCGGAGCAGTTCCGGCCCTCGCCGCACAAAGGGTTCTAACCCCACCTCCCGCAGATTCTTCCCGGCCATGAGCGTGCCAACTCAACCCGCCCCGCCCACCAGCCTCCGCCCTTGGCAGCATGCGGCGCTCTTCGCCGCCTCTTGCGCCGTTCTGGCCGCGCGCAGACCCGACGGAATCCTTCATCCGCAGTTCTATGCTGAAGACGGCAGGGCGTGGTTCGCGGATGCGTGGAACCTTGGCTGGTGGCACGCGCTCGCGCGCCCGTGGTATGGTGTTTTTCAGACTTTTCCCCGCCTTGGTGCGGCCCTTGCGCTGCTTGTGCCGCTCACGCTGGCGCCGTTGATTTTCAACTTGATTGCAATCGCTGCTCAGGCGCTTCCCGTCAGCGTGATGCTCTCCTCGCGCTCCGCCGCATGGGGCAGTCTTCGCTTCCGCTTCCTCATGGCGGCACTCTATCTGGCGCTGCCCAACTGCGGAGAGCTCAGCTTCGGCATCACAGAGTCGCAATGGCATCTCGCGCTTGCAGCCTTTCTTCTGCTCGTCGCATCTGTGCCATGCAAGGTTGCGGGCCGCGCGCTCGATCTCGCTCTTCTTCTTGTCTCCGGCCTTTCCGGACCGTTCTGCATATTCCTTTTTCCCATCGCTGCCTTCGTAGCCTTGAGCCGCAGAGACAAGCGCCGTTGGCTTCCGGCCGCTGTCCTCGGCCTCTGTTGTGTTATTCAGTGCTTCTCCCTGCTGATGCTCGATCGCAATGGCCGGCCTCATCAAGACACCGGAGCAAGTCTCGACCTGTTTGCCCGCATCGTGGGTGGCCGCGTCGTTCTCTCTACCCTCCTGGGCATCAACAGGCTTCCCACTGCACCGGGTACGGGATTGTTCCTCGTGCTCCTCTGCCTGACAGGCCTTGGAATTGCGCTCCTGGCTGCCTGCTTCATTGAAGCAACCGCGGAAATGCGGCTCTTCCTTGTCTTCTCTTCGCTGATCTTCGCAGCTTCGCTTTTATCCATCACCCCTCCACCCCCGCCGCAGACTCCAGTCTGGCGGGTTCTCGTGGAGGCAGGCGGCGCGCGCTACTGGTTCTTTCCCACGCTGGCCTTTGCGTGGGCTCTCCTCGCATCCACGCGCAGCCGCCTGCGCTTGCTCAAGGGCGCGTCGGTCTCGCTCCTCGTTCTGATGACCGTCGGAATCCTCCGTGACTGGCACATACCGTCCTTCAAGAACATGCACTTTGCAGAGCAGGTCGAGCGCTTCAAGCAAGCGCCCATAGGAACCACGGTCACCATCCCCGAAAACCCGGAAGGCTGGACGCTTTCCCTCATCAAACGCTAATTCACGCGCTATCCTAGGCTCGCATGATCCTCGACACCGCAAATCAAGGCGGACCTTCGCTAATCCTGATCGAGGCCGGGTTCACGCTCGTCTCCCTCGCTTTAGCCCTTGCGCTGCCGCGCCTTGGTTCATCTGGCTTTTCGAGACTGGCCCGCGGCTTTCAGCGGCTCGCTGTCAGAAAGCGGCTCTCCGTTGCCTCGGTCGGCGCCGCTGCTCTGCTCCTGCGTCTCGCAATTCTTCCCATCTGCCCCATCCCGCTGCCGTTTGTGCAGGATGACTTCAGCTTTCTCCTCGCTGCCGATACGTTTTCTTCAGGCCGGCTCACCAACCCGACCCCGGCCTTGTGGCAGCACTTTGAAAGCGTCCAGATCACCATGCAGCCAACCTACATGTCGATGTACTTCCCGGCACAGGGGCTGATTTTAGCGGCAGGTAAGGCCCTCTTCGGCCATCCCTGGTTTGGCCTGCTGCTGGTCAACGCGCTCATGTGCGCGGCATTGTGTTGGATGCTTCAAGCCTGGCTGCCGCCCCCGTGGGCCTTGCTCGGCGGCGTGCTGGCGATTCTCCGCATCTCGCTCTTCAGCTACTGGATCGACACCTACTCGGGTGCGGGGTCGATCGCCTGCCTTGGAGCGGCGCTCGTCCTCGGCGCCCTGCCGCGCATCACACGCCACGGCGCACGCCCCCGCGACTGCCTGCTTCTCGCCACCGGCATCGCGATCCTCGGCCTGAGCCGGCCGTTTGAGGGGCTGCTGCTCTGCATGCCTGTTCTCTTCGTCCTCGTTCGTTGGATCTTGCGCGGCCGCAACCGCCCGCCTGCCACGGTGCTCCTTCGCCGCAGCCTCGTCCCTCTGGCGCTGATCGTTGCCGCCGTAGCGTGGCTTGGATACTACGACGCGCGCGCCTTCGGCAATCCGTTCACGCTGCCCTACTCTGCCGATCGCGAAGCCTACGCCGTTGCGCCCTATTGGATCTGGCAGTCGCCGCGCCCGGTCCCGGTCTACCGTCACACGATGATGCGCGACTTCTACGTTGGACTCGAGCTGGCTTACGCCAACCGCCTGCACACAGCTGCTGGATTCCTGAGCGAGACCTTCCTCTTCAAACCGCTGCGCGCCCTGCTCTTCTTTTCCGGCGTTCTCTTTCTGCCGCTCCTCGTGATGGCGCGGCGCGTTCTGCTCGACAAACGCATTCGCTTCCTCGTGGTATGCACGGCGTTCGTGGTGTGCGGTGTGTTGCTCGAAACCTGGCTTATCCCCCATTATTGGGCCGCTGCTACGCCCGGGCTCTATGCCATCGGCCTGCAGGCGATGCGCCACCTGCGCCAGGTTCGCCTCAGCGGCCAGCCCGCGGGAGCGGCAGTGATTCGATTCTCGCTCGTGTCCTGCGTCATTCTCGCCGGCATTCGACTCTGCGCTGGCCCGCTCCACCTGACGCTTGCGCCGTGGCCCAGCGCGGCGTGGGCTTCGGAATGGTATGGCCCCGGAAGGCTCGGCCTTCCTCGCGCACAAGTCGAGCGGGACCTGGATGCGATGCCCGGAAAACAAATTGTCATTGTTCGCTACGCGCCGGGCCACAGCCCCATCGATGAATGGGTCTACAACGCTGCCGGCATCGATGGTTCACCCGTGATCTGGGCGCGTGACATGGATGCCGCCGGCAATCGGGAACTGCTTCGCTACTACAACAGCAGAAAAGCATGGCTCGTGGAACCGGACGCTACCCCGCCGCGCGTAACGCTTTATCCTTCGAACTGACAAGCCGCATCCCATTTGTCCCTTAATCCTCGCCCTTTCAGTCGCTTAGCCCCACTTCCTTCCCTTGCGCATAATTTCCCCGTTTACGCGCACAATCTACACATGAATGCCAAATCAGCCACACCCCCGTCGCCCTTGGCGTGCTCTTCCCAGGCCCTATACCCGAGACCCGAGACCCTACCCCTGTCCCCTGAAAACCAGCCTTTAACGCCGCAAACCAAAATGCTAAGGTCGTTAACGAATCTGCCTCTAACTCCTTTGTTTTCAGCCGTGTGGACACATAATCCCTACCCCCTCCCCCTCCTGTGGAAAACAGGGTGCCAGGACACGCAGACGCTGAAAACACATGAGTTAGGGCCCGAAAAGCCGCGAAAAGGAGTCAAAAAACGGCCGAAAAACGCTGAAATTCAGCCATTTTTCACTAGTTTTCGGTCGTTTTCAGGCAAAAAACAGCAGATTTCACTCAGTCGCTTTTTCACCCATTCACCTTGTCACTCGTTCACTCATTCACTCATTCACTTGTTCACTCGTCTCAGCGAATTCCGAGCAGCTTGTGAGTCTGCAGGCTGAGCCGCCAGCGCGGATTCTCAAGGCAGTAGCCCAGCGCGAGCGTCGTGTTCTCCGCCCGGTGCGGACCATCCATCGGCTGCAGGAAGAAGTGCCTGAAAGCTAGCCCTTCAAATCGCGCAGGATCGGCCTCGTCCTCGTCCTGCGGAAAGACCAGCTTCAGTTCGTCGCCGCTCTGCTGCACCAGCTTGGTGGCCGCCTTCGGGCTCACGCAGATCCAGTCGATCCCCGCCGGCGCGGCGATCGTCCCGTTGGTCTCGACGGCAATCTCGAACTTCTGTTCATGAAGGGATGCAATCAATGCGGTATCGAGTTGCAGCAGCGGCTCGCCGCCCGTGCAAACAACAAATCGCTTGCCTGCCGAATCCGCAGGCCATTCGCCGGCAACAGCAGCCGCGAGCGACTCCGCCGAGTCGAAGCGTCCGCCGCCCGTTCCATCCACACCCACAAACTCTGTGTCGCAGAATCGGCAAATCGCCGCAGCCCGATCGGCTTCGCGTCCCGACCACAGATTGCAGCCGGCAAACCGGCAGAACACCGCCGCCCGCCCCGCCTGCGCACCCTCGCCCTGCAGCGTGTAGAAGATCTCTTTCACCGCGTAACTCATAGAAACCAGCTTTCAGCCCTCAGCCCGTTCTTAACAGGCTGACTTCATGAGCCAGTGCACAACGGAACTATGAACTAAGAACTACGAACTGCATCGCAGCGGATCCTCGATCCCGTTCTCGCTGAATCCCTTTTGCCGCAGCAGGCACGAGTCGCAACTCCCGCACGGCTCGCCGCTCGGCGAGGGATCGTAGCAACTGCTGGTGAGGCTATAGTCCACGCCAAGCTCCAGCCCCTTGCGAATGATCTCTGCCTTCGACAACGCAATCAACGGCGTGTGGATCTTCAGCGCCTGACGACCCTCCACCCCGGCCTTCGTTGCCAGGTTGGCCATCCGTTCAAAGGCTTCGATAAACTCAGGCCGACAGTCGGGGTAGCCCGAGTAGTCGAGCGCATTCACGCCGATGAAAATGTCGCTCGCGCCGAGCACCTCGGCCCACGCCAGCGCAAACGAGAGAAAGATCGTGTTCCGCGCCGGCACGTACGTGATCGGAATCCCGTGGGCCATCTCTGAATTTGTCCGCCCCTTGGGCACGGCGATCTCGGCCGTGAGTGCAGAGCCGCCAAACGCGCGCAGATCGACGACCGCCGTGCGGTGCGCCGCCACGCCGATGGAGGCGGCAACGCGGGCCGCCGCTTCAAGTTCAAGGATGTGGCGCTGCCCATAGGAGAACGAAAGTGCATAAAGCTCGTACCCCTCGCCCCGTGCAATCGCCAGTACTGTGGCCGAGTCCAGCCCGCCGCTCAACAACACCACCGCTTTTCTTTTTTCAGGGGCCACGCTCACTTCGGGTCTCCGCCCTTCCCGATGTCCATCGAAGGCGGCAGCGGATTGCCCTCGTCGATCGATCCCGCAATGCACTTCTCGAGCAGACCCTTGGCCCGAAGGATGAACTCGATTGCATCGCGCCCTGCCCCGTCGCCGCCTCGATGCTCGGTAACGTAGTGCGCCTCGTCCTTCACCTGCTGGCGCGCATTGGCCACCGCAACTGCGAAGCCGCACTGCCGCATCACGGGAAGATCGATTACGTCGTCGCCCACATACGCAATCTCATCGAGTGTCACGCCTTCCCTCTCCATGATCTCGCGCACCGGCCTCATCTTGAAGGCCTCGCCCTGGTAAACGAACTCAATCTTCAGGTCGCGCATGCGCAAGGCCACAGTCTCGCTGATGCGCTTGGTGATGACGCCGAGCTTCATACCGCCGAGCCGGGCAAGCGTCATGCCCGCGCCATCGTGCGCGCTGTAACCCTTCACCTCCACCATCCGCGTCGAGACTGTGCCGTCCGGCGCCGCCAGGGGCACTGGGACAATCCAGATGCTTCCGTCGGTCAGTACGCCGTCCACGTCAAAGAGAACAATCTTGATGCGCCGCGCGCGTTCTTCGGCAGTCAGGCTCATCCCTCAATTCTACCCATTGCGCGCAGGTCTTCCCCCAACCGCCCATTGGTAGAGAATAGGAGCATGGCAGACAGCCCCTCGCCCCATCCCGACGCGCCGCCTGCACTGGAGCCCGAAGACTTCTACTTCGAGGGTCCAAACCTGGTGTTCACGGCTGCCTACCACCTCAAGCGCGGCTCGTGTTGCGGCTCGGGCTGCCGTCATTGTCCCTACGAGCCTAAAAACTCCGATGGTCAGTCCTGAATCCGGCGTGGTATAAAACCGTTCGAGCAAAAGACCGGTCTGCACGACGAGGTTAGTTCCTTCGCGTAGCCCTTATGCTGCTCGCGCAAACCCATCCCCTGATCTGAATCGCTTGAAATCAAAAAAGGAGAGAGTTATGGATTGGCTTTGGTGGATCATTGTTGGACTCGTCGCCGGCTGGGCAACGGGCAAGATCATGAAGGGAAGCGGCTACGGGTTCTTCGTGGACATTATCATCGGCATTGCCGGCGCTCTAGTGGGCGGCTTCATCGCTCGTCATCTAGGTCTGGGCGGCAGCGGCGGGATGCTTTACACGATCCTCGTTGCCATTGGCGGCTCCATCATCCTTGTGTTCCTATTCCGCCTCATTACCGGCAATCGATAGCTCAAGACCAACTTGAAATAGGATCGCGCCGCGATCTGCCGCTTCTCATAACCGAGTGCGGCAGATTGGGGCCTACTTGGATTCCGCTTATTCTGATCCGGTTCCAGTTGTGACGGCCGGCGAGCTCGACGTGGCGGCGGGCTCTTTGACCAGCACAGCAAACCGCGGAAACGCGAAGCTCCCAGCTGCGTCGTCAATCACATTCAACTGGCAGAGGTATTGCCCCGGCTTGAGCCCGCTGAGCGGCACGTCTAACTCAATCGCCACCGCGTCCCGGCCCTCCAGGTTGATCGACTTGGCCTGCACCAGCGGCGTTTCGTAGACCTTGGTCGCACCCTGAATCAACTCAAGGCTGCTCAGCAGGCTGATTCCAGGCTTGGTCCCCTTCGGCTGATTCTCTGCTGCCTTCTCGCGAGTCGGGTTGTAAATCTCGTAATAGAGATAGAGATGTTGATCCTGGCGGAAGACGTGGCTGATGTTGGGCACGTACTCCTGCCCCTCCCGCACCAGTGGTGTGGTCTTCTTGCTCGGTACGCGTGCGGAAGCTAACAAGATCGAGCTAATCTTCAACGGCCACTTCTTCATGTCGGGCAGCGTGACCGAAGCGACAAACGATCCCATGCGGCCGGTCTGGTTCTCGCGCACCACGAACTTCATCTGGTATTTACCGGGCGGCAGATTAAAGCTTGTTGTGTATTGGATGTTCTTCTGTCGCGCCTGCAGGTTCTCGTCGAGATTCAGTTTCACGGTATCGCGCACGTGGCCGATGGGCCGATTCACCTCGTCGATCACGGAGCCAATGATGTCGAGCGTCGCCTTGTCTTTGTCGCCGCCCTTCACGAAGGGAATCTGCGATCCGGGCACAATGATCGATACGGGAACAAAGAACCGATTCTCATCCAGCCGGAAGTACAGCGCATCCATGTAGACGGCCATGTCGGTGGCAGGAAGGTCGCTGGCCAACTGGTCGTTGAGCTCCTGCTCGCGGTCCTCATGGCCTGAGTGTTGGAAGTCCGCCGGAGCATAATAGCCGGGACGGTACTCCAGCTTGATTCCGGGGCGATTGATCTTGATTGTCAGCTTGCGGAACTTGCCGTCGCGGGCCGGATTTGTGCTGTGAAAGCCTATCGCGTAATAGGCGGACGTGTCAGCCTGCACTTTGGCAAATGCCGGCGCAAAATCGTTGGAATCGAAAAACGCCGTGCCGCCCGTGTCGTGGCTGAGCGTACCCATCACCTCCTGCGAGGCAAAGTTGGCCTGCATGTTGTTGCCTAGCGCGCCGCCGTTGGCAGCACCGTTGCCCCGCAGACTGCCTACCGACGCATCTCCGAGCGGAGAGATCGCCTGCAGGCCGCGCGTGTCGACACTGTAGATGGCAAGATTGGCGCGCACCGCCGCGTTGATGGCCGAGCGAATCGAAGCCTGGTTCTCGATTCCATCGCGCTGGATGCCGCCGGAGAAGTAGAGCATCGACTTCTTCTCGTTGATCTTTTCCAGCGCCTTCGAAACGGCCCGCAGCGCGTAGAGCTCGCGATCGGTGTTCAGGTCGTTGTACTCGCTCTCGTCCGGCGTATACCCGGTCGTGTCCTCCACCTGGTTGCTGTTGGCCGTGGCTCCCTGGGCAAAGCCCTGCCCCTCGGTTCCGTTGTAGACAGCAACCTCGTTGATCAGCGCGGTCTTGTCCGCGGTAAAATCCTGGTCAACCTTGAGGGTGTCGCCAAGGGAAACCAGCGCCACCAGGTCCGCGGGCTGCATCTTGGATTTGAGAAAATCCTGTGCGGCCAGAACACAGCGATCGAGATCCTCGGGCTGCATTGAGGTCAGGTCAAAGAACATCACGATCAGCCTGTGATTGCGAAGGTCCTCGGGCTTCGCGACCACAGCCTTTGACCCCGGGCCGGTTGTGCCGATGGCGAGTCCGCTTACCGTGGCCTCGTTGAGGGGCGTTGCCTTCTCCACCGTCTCAAAGTCGAATGTGTCAACTCGCTGAGGCTTGCCGTTCTCGAGGATGGTGAAGTCGCTCTGCTTCAGTCCGAGCACGACTTCGCCGGTCTTCGCGTCGCGCGGGACGACATTCGTCAGCACCAGTTCGCCGTTCATCTTCAACACGTAGCCGCCTTGCGGCGTGTTCGACACCTGCCCCGACTCGCTCTGCGGCGCGGGCGCGTTTTGCGATGGGGGTGCAGACTGAGAGGCTTGCGCAA
>Ga0181520_10003042_pt1 | contig 30075 bp, 21 predicted proteins | sample PEATcosm2014_Bin_29_FD_132451 | JGI IMG/M metagenome (GOLD analysis project Ga0181520, IMG submission 132451) | Peatland microbial communities from MTU Mesocosm Facility, Houghton, MI, USA - PEATcosm2014_Bin02_30_metaG | ecosystem: Environmental > Terrestrial > Soil > Wetlands > Peat | place...
AACCACAAACGGGGAGCCGCGCGCCAGGTGAGCTGTCCCCAACCGCCCTGGCTGTGAACGGCGGCAACCTGGCCGGGACCCAACACCAGGAAGCCCTGCGATATGGCGCCAGTTCCGAGGGGCGCGACGTTCTGTCCGATGAAAAAGGCGCCGGTGAAATCGATCGACGACCAGGGGCGGACCAGCCAATCGAGAGTGTAGACATCCGACGGCAGGGAGACACCGGCGGCGTGCGTCACGCTGTGATGGAATCCCGAGCCGAGTTCGAAGCGGTTGCTGGAGCCGGTGAAAAACTCGAGCCGCCCTTCGACGCCCGGCCGCGCCGGCTCGAAGTAGACCCCCGACGGCTGTTGGGCGGGAGCATAGGGGCTGGCGGAGCTGGGGCCCACCTCGTGAGTCTGAATGACGCCGACTTGAGCGCGCAGCCCCGTCCGGTCGCCCAGAGGGAAATCCTGTTCGAAACGCACCTGCGGGTTCCAGAACCACAGGTTGCCCGCGCCCGTCAGAGGCCCTACCGCGACCTGGGCGAGCGACTCCGGATCGCGCGGAGAGATCAGCGGCTTATCCACGCCGGCCAGGATGTGGCGGGTCTTCCAGTCAATCGAGATGGTTCCGGTCCGCAGACGGAGATACTGGTCGAGCTGCTGGCCGGATCCCCCCCAGAGATCCATTCGCAGGGAGCCGCTGACCGTTCCGCCCCACCAGGTCCGCGGCCCCAGGTAATCCAGCCCGATGATGGTCTGCCGCAGGCTGCCGCCCCCCGCCCGGGTGTCTCCGTTCGTGGCAACCGTGGGATACTCCACGCCGCCGCTGCCCGAGGAATCCAGAAAGCTATTGAACAGCACCATGCCGGTGAGGCGGATGGGAAACTTGTGCGAGGCTTCCACTTTGGTTTGGGCCTGCTCGGCTGTGCGGCTCTCCTGAACTTCGAGCCGATTCTCCAGGTCTGCCGGCGGGTTCACGGTGGGCTCGCGGGCAGCCAGCTCCGTCCTGAGTTTGTGGATCTCAGTGGCCAGCTCGCGGTTCTGCTCCTCGAGGCGGTCGAGGCGCTCCAGGAGCTGGCCGATATCCGGCGCGGCCGGGCTCTGGGCCGCCAGGCTCGCAGCCGCGCACAAGGCCACGACGACGCAGCGGACCGCCGTGCCGGCCGGCTGCGCGAGACAAAGCTCACATGTCTTGATGGGCATCCAGGAGTCGCTCCAGTGTCTGCCGGACAGCGGCCGGAGAGAAGGGTTTGGCAAAGAACGCGTTCGCGCCCAGACGGGCGGCGCGTTCCGGCGTGTCCGGATCCGTGTCCGCGGTAATGACGATGATGGGTGTCGCGCGGTGGCGTGCGTCATCGCGCAGGAATCGAATTAACTCGAATCCGTCCATGCCCGGCATGCGGATATCCGTCACGATCGCGCGCATCGGCCCGCCGCGCTCCAGTAGCTTTATGGCCTCGAGCGCCGACGGCACGACGCAAACCGCAATCCCCGGGATCGCGGAGCAGGCCAGTTCGAGCGCCAGAACGCTGGCGTGCGTGTCGTCGACGATCAGGACGGTTTCCTCCTCCCCGATGCCACACTCCGGAAGGTCTCCGCTGGCTGGCTCGTGCACGGAATGTGCCCCAAATCCCGAACTACGGCAGGAACCGGTAGCCCACGCCATGGACCGTCAGGATGTGCCTCGGAATGTTAGGTTCGGCCTCGAGCTTCTGGCGCAGCCTCAGGACATGCGCATCCACGGTTCGGGTGTTGGACATGAAGTTGTATCCCCACACCGAGTTCAGGAGCATGTCGCGCGTCAGCGGGCGGTCCGGATGGTGCAGGAAGAAGGCCAGCAGATTGTATTCAGCGGGGGTGAGCTTAATCTCCTCGTTTCCCCGCGTCACCGTGCGCCGTTCCAGGTCGACTTCCACATCCCCGATGTGCAGTATCTTAAGGACCTCGGAAGAGGAGCGGCGCAAGACCGCGCGGATCCGCGCCATCAATTCGCGGGCCCCGAACGGCTTGACGACATAATCGTCCGCGCCGATTTCGAGCAGGAGGACCTTGTCGATTTCGTCTCCCACCGCGCTCAGGACGATGATGGGCGTGGCCACCTGGGCGGCGCGCACCTGCTTGCAGATCTCCACTCCGCTCATCCCGGGCAGACGGAGGTCGACCAGCATCAGGTCGGGCCGGAGGAGCAGCGTCTGTTCGAACCCGGAGCGGCCCTCGGACGCCTGCACCGTCCGGTAGCCTTCTTTTTCGAGCATCAGGGAGACGGTGTCGCGGAGGCTATCGTCGTCATCGATGACGAGAATGGTCTGAACGTGGGCGGAATCGGCGGTGGCGTGCCCGGGGGAGGCGGAAAACGAAGCCTCGGACCGCACGCCCCCTCCGGAACGCCCGGTGTTCCAAGCTTCCTCTATGGAGTGCATGGTGGGGATTGGATGCAGCGGCAACGGCCGAGGATGGTATCTCCAGTCACGAGCCTGTCAATTCTTTGTAAACGGCCTCCAGTGAGGGCTGTAGGTCAGTTTGACGGACGTGAGCACGTCGCGGCGCGCCCCGCCCAGGATAGGGATAAAGTAGCGTTCGACCTGAGCTGAGGCGTCTATGCTCCAATCCGGCCGCAAGCGGAACGACCCACCGGCCGAGCCGCAGGTTTCGGTCCCGCCGCCGGGCAGAAATGCGGGGCCGATGCGGTTCTGGCGATACCCGAAGTCGAACCGCCAGCGCGCGGACCGCCACCAGGAAGTCTGGACGAAAAGGCCGCGCCCATCGCGACCCGTCCAATTGCCGACCAGGTAGCCCTTATTGGTATTCGCGTCCTGGTACACGTTGTTCCAGTACAGGAATGTACCGCCCTGGTCGTTCCACATCAGGCGTGTGGAGGGCGCCTCCACGCGCAGATCCCACTGGCTCAGGCCGGGAAGGCTCGCGATATAGATGCCAGGGCTGAGAGCGGAGCGCCGCGGAGAGGTGAGCGGGGAAGGTTCGTCATCGGAATAAGAGTCGCTGTAGAGGGTGATATCCGATCGCGGGATGCGCCAGCGGAAATCGAAGCCGGATTTCCGGTCGCCGGGATCGTTGAGCGCGCCGGTCGGACCGTTCGCGAACAGGTTGCGGACGATGGATCCCACGGTGAATCCGTGTACGCCGGCGCCATCGAAGAGAGACCAGCGGGTGAACCCTAGTTCAAGGTCTTTGGTGATGTTCCAGGTGAGTTTCTGGCCATTGAGAAGCGGACGCGGCGGCAGTTGGTGACCCGAGAGCTTGCCGCCGATCAGATCGAGCCGGAAGCCTCCCAAATGGCGTAGCGGGCCGGGCAGATAGATGGGCGAGGTGCTGGAGAGCCGGAAGGAATAGAAAGGCTCGGAGTTGTCGCTGAACGAGAAGGGGCCAGACTGCCCCGGGCCCCACCAGAGGTCCTGCTTTCCCACGGTCAGCGCCCAACCGCCGAGCTGCACGCCCACATACATTTCGAGCGGGCGGAAACGGTCTACGCCGCCAGGAGCGGCCGCGAGCACAGGCTCCAGTTGATTGTCCTCGGCTTTTAGCCCGAGGGCCGGACTGGAGAAGGGCGGTGAATGCTGGAATTCCGCGCGGGTGTAAAAGGAGAATCGCCCCGCGACAGCATCGGCCGAGAACCCGGCGATGGCATTGCTGCCTTCCGAGATGGGCCGGCCGTAATCGTCGATCACGGTCTGGCCGAGATTGTAGCCATCCACGAGCGGCTGGCCGGCGATATTGGTATAGCGGCTGTACAGCGACTCCAGTTCGACATAATCCGTTGCGCCGCGGTCATGCTCGAATTCCTCGCGCAGGGCGCGGGCCAGGCGCAAGGCTTCCTCGGGACTCCTGCCCTTGGGGCGCGTCCTACCGTAGGCCAGGGCTTCCTCGGCCTCCGCGAGCTGGCGCAGGCACTCGCGTCGGGTCCAGGGACGCATCCCGGCAGCCTGATCGGAAATGTAGCCGAGCGAGGCCAGGCGCAGGAGGGCCGGGTAGACCCAGCTATCCACGGGCACGTAGACCGGCCCTTCGGCGGCGGGCGGGACCTCCCGTTCCGGTGCGTAGAAACTCGCCGCGAACTGGTCCCGACGCGCGGGCTTCGGCGGCGCGGGTGCGGAGAAGGCGACCGGGTCCCAATCTGTGTGCCGCCATTTGAAGATGTCCCGGCCGATCAGCCAGCCGAGCACGCCGCCTACCACCACGTCGGATGGGAAGTGTTTTTCGGCCGTGATGCGGGGCAGGCTGGAGGCGGCCGCCAGCGAGTACACCACGGTTTGCGTTAGCCAGCCCGGATAGCGGTGGGCAATGGCAGAGGCCACGCTCCAACTCAGCATGGCGTGGGTCGAAGGAAACGAAGAGTCCGCCCAGGAGGAACTAAAGAAGCGGCCGCTTGCACCATCTTGCGTTGGTGGGCTGCGCCGGAGTGTCAGCTCGAGCGCTTCACTGGCGATCAGGCTGTCCACGAAGCTTTCGCCCGCCAGAACGGCGCCTTCCTGCAAATGGGGATTCTCGTGCAGCCGCCCGAAGCCATACATCGCGACAGGGATTCCAACCAGGCCGGCGAGGCTGGCGTTAGAGATCGCGGTGCTGCGCGAAACAGCCAGGGCATTGGACCTCACGTGCGCGGTCATGGTATGGCTGTCGCTGGCGATCAGCAGGCCCGTGACGACGCTGAAGGGGAGGATCCACGCCAGGTCGCGCGGCTTGGCGCGAAACGGGCTGCCGAAGAGGAGGCTTTCATCGGAGAGAACCCGTTGAGGAAAATCCTCAGCCGCGCACGCGATCGCCACGGCACACAGAATGAGCGCGGTTCGCATAGCTTGCACTATTTGGCGGGCAGCGACAAAAGGTACGAGAGCAACAGGTCGCGGTCCTGCGCGGAAAGGTCGAACTGCGGCATGATGGTCCCGGGGGTTTGGGATTTAGGATCCTCAAGGTGCTGCGCGATCCACGCGCGGCTGTGCCGCTGCGAGACGCCATTCAGCGAGGGCGCCAGCGATCCCCCCACGCCATTGATGCTGTGACAGGCCGCACAGCCGTTGGCGGCGAAGATGCGTGCCCCGCTTACGAGGGCCGATGGCGCGGTGGAAAAGGCCTCGGCGGGGTCCGGGCCGGTGGAATGCGGCGTGGTCGCGACGGCCGCGACGGTCAGCGAAACCCCCACGATGAGCGACAGCGCCACCGCGGCCAGGGCGAAGGTGCTCTGGGTGACGGGTCTGAGCCGGGAGCGATCGAGGAACGGTATGGAGAACAACAGAGCCACCGCGAGCGTTGGCAGGAGAACGCTGCCGATGCGCTCCGCGGTTCCCCGGAAGAATTTCAACAACTCGAAAAGGAATAGGAAATACCATTCGGGACGGGGAATGTAGGTGGTATTCGTGGGATCGGCTAGCCCTTCGAGCGGAGCCCCGGCTAGGGCCGCCAGAAAAAATAGAACGGCGAACACGGCGAAGATGGCGCAGGTGTCCCTGAAGACCTGCTCGGGGAAGAACTTCCGCTTGGGCCGATTCTCGAACGGCGCGGGAGACACGCCGTGACGCTTGACCAGATACACGTGCAAGGCAACCAGCAGGAAAGCGAAGATCGGCAGCAGAATGGTGTGGAGGGCATAGAAATGCGCGAAGGTGACCGCTCCGACGCCGCCGGTGGCGCCGAGCAGCTTGCGAATGTAACCGCCGGCCAGTGGCGCCTGGCCGGCGATCTCCGTGGTGACGACCGTTCCCCAGTAGGCCCGGTTGTCCCAAGGCAGAAGGTAGCCCGTAAGGCCGAAGCCGAGAGTGATCAGCAGCAGCGCGACGCCCACCATCCAGGTGGCTTCCCGCGGCTTTCGGTAAGCGCCATAGAGGAAGACCTGAATCATGTGCAGGACGACCGCGCCGATCATTAGGCTCGAACCCCAATGGTGCAGGCCGCGAACCATGCGGCCGCCCGGGACCTCACGCAGGATATAGTTCAGGCTGCGGTACGCCTCGCCGGGGGTCGGTGCGTAGTTGAACGCCAGCAGAGCGCCGGTGAATACCTGGATGAAAAAGAGGAACAGCACCACGCTGCCGATGGCCTGGGCCCATCCGGCGGAGGCCGGAATCTCTTCACTGAAGAACGCACGCACGGCACCCGGAATGCCGGTCCGCTCCTCCAGCCACCGCAGGAGTTCCGGAATCATGAGCGCAACGCCTCCGATGGCTCGATCGGCCCCAGCCACACGCGGTTGCCCGCCAGCTTCACCTGGTAGCGGTCGAGAGGGCGCGGGGCGGGACCGCCGAGCACACGGCCGTCTATCGCAAATCGCGAACCATGGCAGGGGCACTGGAATTCGTTCTGCGCGCGGCTCCAGCGATAGGCGCAGCCGAGGTGCGTGCACGCCGGCGAGAAGGCCGTGATGCCGCCGCCCGGCTGCTTGACCAACCAGGCGCTGGCTTTGAGCGCGCTCGCATCCCAGCCATCGATCCGCAGGCGTGCGAAGGCGATCTCCGAAGGAGTTCCCGGCTCGAGATTCGAGAGCTCTCCGGCGTCAGTCCAGCCCTCCTGCCCGGGTTGTCTTGACGGGACGAAAAGATAGGGCAGAGCGACGAACCCGAGCCCCGCGCCAATCGCGGCGACCAGGCCTGAAATCGCAGCGCTAAGAAATCCGCGGCGGTTGGTGGGAACCGGGTACTTCACGGTTCGAGCGTATCAGCGGATCTTCTCGGGGGTCGCCAAGGAATTGTAAGGACGTTGTAAAAGCCCGCCCTGTAAACAGTCTGTAAATTTGTGCGCGGTCGCTTGGAGCCGCGCGGGAGTCTTCGATAGATTGAGGACGGAGGCAAGCCAATCGAGATGCAGCGGCACGGCTCGGACTTATGTGGCGCCGGAGAGCACCGAGCGCACGGCCTCTCCCACACGGTTCCAGGAGAAGCAGCGGGCGCGAGCGATGCCCCGCGCGCGCATGGCGCTGCGCAGCTCGGAATCGGACATGACGCGTTCCATCGCGCAGCGGATGTCCCGAACGTCAAGCGGATCGACCAGCCAAGCGGCGTCTCCCACCACTTCCGGCAGCGCCGTCGCGCGGGATGCAACCACCGGAGCACCGCAGGCCATGGCCTCGAGCCCCGGCAGGCCGAAGCCTTCGATGAGGCTGGGCAGCGCCACGAGCCGAGCGCCCCGATACAAGCCGGCCAGTTCCTCATCGCCGACGCCGGCCAGGATGCGGGTGCGCGCGCGAATTCCGAGCTGATCCAGCAGCAGTTCGACTTCGACGTTCAGCGCGCCCGCAATAATGAGGCGCAGCTCGGGAGAACGCAGGTCGCGAAAGGCGCAGAGGAGGCGGCCGAGATTTTTGTGGGGGCGCGAGTTGCCGACATAAAGCACGTAGGGGAAGCCCGGCTGGTATCGCGGGCCATCGGCCTCAAAGGGCGCGCCCACGCCGTTGCCCACGTTGACCACTCGCTCGCAGGGGATGCCGGCCCACTCGACGATCTGCGCCCGCGACCACTCGGAGACCGTGAGCACGCGATAGGCGCGGCGGCACGCCGGCTTGACCACGGCTTCGTAGTAGAGACGCTTGGCCAGCGTGGCTACGCCAGGCATCCGAATTTGAATCAGGTCATGGATGGTGAAGACGAGCGGAGCCGAACATAGCAGGGGTGGGTTGAATCCGGGCGAAAAGAAAACGCCGGGACGCCTCTGCGCGACCTGGAAGGCGAGCCAGAACGGGTCGGCGGGGGACAGCGGGCGCGGCCCCCGTTCAAGCCGCGTGTGCTCCGGAAGCCGCTGGAGAACCTCGCTCGCAAATCGGCCGATGCCGTGCGGACCGCGCCAGCGGCCATCGCAGAGGATCGCGTCGCGTGGCATCAGGACCTACCATCCATGAGAATCGCGCTCATTTCATCGCTTTTTCCGCCATACGCCATCGGAGGGGCCGAACAAGTGGCCGCGCAACTGGCCCTGGCGATCCGGAAGCTCGGTCACCACGTGGAGGTGATTTCTACCGGCCGGAAGACAGAACAGGATGCCTGGGAGGGCATCCGCGTCTGGCGCATCGCTCCGTGGAACCTGTACTGGAGTTTCGACAAGGAAGAGCAGCGTCCCTGTGGCCTGGCACGCGCGGCGTGGCACGCGGTGGACCTCTGGAATCCCACCACGCTCGGCCCGCTGCGTCAGGCGCTGGAGAGCATCCGGCCGGACGCGGTCAATACGCACAATATCGACGGCCTTTCGCCGCTGGTGTGGAGCGAGGCGCGAAAACGGACTGCCGCGCTGGTTCACACGCTGCACGACCACCACCTGCTCTGCCCGCGAGCCACGATGCGGCGCGCCGGCGGCGAACTCTGCGAACGGCTGTGTCCTGCTTGCCGCGTGTACGCGGGCTATCATCGCCGGTTTCAGAAGCACGTGCGGATTCTGGCCGCTCCGGCGCGCGCGATCGCGGAAACGCACCGCCTGGCCGGGTGGTCCGAACCGGAGATCCGCATCATCCCCAATGCGGTGAATGCCGCCGCGATCGATCATAATGATGCGGCCGAGGGGCCGCTGCGCGTTCTGTTCCTCTCGCGCCTGGTGCGGGAAAAGGGCTGCGAGACGCTGCTCGCCGCGCTGTCGATGTTCCGCGATGGAGCCTGCGAGTTCCATATCGCGGGTCGGGGAGAGTACGAGCCGCAATTTCGGCGAGCGGCCCTGAGCATGCCCAACGTTTCCTGGCACGGCTTCGTCGAGGGGCGCGCGAAAGACGCGCTGCTCGCGAAGGCGGATGTGTTCCTGCAGCTCTCCGAATGCCGGGAGAACGCGCCGCTGGCCTTGATCGAAGCGCGGTGCCACGGCCTTTATCTTGTGGGCAGCGACATCGGTGGCATCCCGGAATTGATCGAGGGACGTGCCGCGGGGCGGCTGATCCCGCCAGGCAATCCGCGGGCGCTGGGAGAGGCCCTGCGAGAGATCGCCATTGAAAAGCCGGCGATCCGCGCCGCCCGCGCCGGGAGGCTGCAACGCGGCCGAAGCTACGGAATGCGCGAAATGGCTGAGCTGTATCTGCATGCGTTTCACTCATTGCTCGGCTGAGGGATCTTCGAGCGCGATCGCGAAGGCCGCCATCATCCACGGGTAAAAGAAATTCAGATTGACGCCCACCAAAAACGCCAGCGGTTGAAACGAAGCCGCGGCCACCACCACGGCGGGAGCGCGGCGCTTGCCGGCCCGCAGCATCGGTTCGAGCAGGACAACCAGAAAGAACGCTGCGAGCGGAATGCCAAGCTCGGCGGCCTCCCCGGCGATGCCCATGCCAGGCAGATCCCAATCGTCAACGGGCGGAAGGCCTTCGAGGTAATCGGGATCGTTGCGCATCAGGGAGTAGTTGCCGACGCCGATCCCGACGAGCGGATGGGCCTCAACCATTCGCGGCACGATGATGGCGGCCGCGATGCGTCCCATGATGAGGCTGGGGTCGCCCGGACGGTAGGCCAGCGCCTCGTCGAAATTGAGATAGGCGTAGAAGTACCCGAGGAGTTTGCCTTGGAATAGTGCCGCGGACACTATCAGGATCAGGGCGCACGCGCCGGCCAGCGCGACCCGCCGCACGCGGCTCCCGGAGGCGGCCGCCGCGACCAGGCAGAGCGCGACCGCCGCCAGCAGCCCGGCTTTCGATCCGCTGGCGACGAGGCCCGCGAGGAGAATCGCGAGCGCCCCTTTATGCAGCATCGGATGCGCCGGGCGGAACAGTCGGCCGCGCAGGAGCAAGGCCATCGCCACGCTGACGAGATACACGCCGTATGGGCCGCCCTCGTTGAAGAGGCCGCGAACGCGATCATCGTACCCGTAAACCAGAAATGACGAGGTCCCGGTGGTCTTTAACAACGCCCAGGCGAGGAGAGAGCCGGCCGCGCTGAGCACGCCGATTCCCGCATAGAGATCCAGAGCCAGCCGGAAGAGAACCGGGTTGCCGCGGAGCGCGCGGGCCGAGGCGAGCATGAAGTAGATCGCGAGGAGCCATTCGAAGGCGCGCGAGAGCGAAAGCCACAGGGGCTGCTTGAGGGCCGGAAGTTCCGGCGGCGGATAGAAAGGAAGGCGCAGCGCGAGGAAAGACAGCCCAAGAGCAAGGCCCAGAAAAAAGGCGTACTTGCCTCCGTACCGCCACCAGATCCCGCGAGCCGGAATTCTCATGCCGCCATGAACGAATGCCGGCGCGGCCAATGCCAGCCAGGCGAGTTGCACGATTTCGACGGCCTGCACGTCTCCGAGCTTGAGGATCGGGGCGGCGCTCAGCGCGGCTATGGCCAGAAGCCATGGCGCTGAGAGGCGCGCCGAAGTGCGATGGGTCATGGCACGCATGTAGCCCTCAAGGACAATCGCCGGAGTGAAAAGCGCTTGTAGAGGGCCCTGGCAAGTCCCGCAGCCATCACGGCCGTCGTGCCGACGAGTGCCGCGGCGGCGCCCAATCCGCCTAGCGCCGCCGATCCCAGCGCCGTGAGCAGTAAATTCGCCAGGCTCCCGGCGATAACGACCCGGCTGAGGGCTGTGTCCATTTCGAAAACCAGCATCGTCTGGGTGCCCATCACATTGATCAGCGCCAACAGAAGCGGCAGGGGCGAGAGGCAGCGCAGGATGGCGACTGAGCGGCCGAACTCCGGCCCCCAAAGCAGGGCGCCGGCCGGCCCAGCCAGCGCCAGGGCGGCGAATGAGGCTCCGAAGGCCAGCAATAAGATCCACGTGAAGCTCTTCCGCATGAGCCGCGACATCTCGGCCGGAGACTGCGTCTTGAGATGATTGAGATGCGGGTAGAGCGCTTGCGCGATGGGGCCGAGCATCGACGTCACAGCCCGGATCACCTTGTCCGCCGCGCCGTAGTAGCCGACCGCGGCATCGCCGGCGATCAACCCGAGAATCACGGCGGTGGTTGAGAGGTTCATCGCCATTCCGCTTTGCGCGACGAACACGTGCCAGCCTCCCTTCAGGGTGCTCGCGATCCCGGAGAGACACGGCAGGAGCGGTCTTCCGATGTTGATTTTGCAGGCGACGGGCAGTAACAGCGTGCTCGCCAGCACGGGGACGCTTCCCTGGATGGCCGCCGCCCGGATAAGATCGTGCGGCTGTTTCACCAGCAGAATGAGCGCGGGGAACGTCAGCAGCCGGGCTGAGGCCTGGGCGATGGCTATCGGCCGCATGCGCTCGATGCCCTGAAAGAACCATGCGGGAAAGGCGGCACTGCCGACGACTGTGAGAAATGCGCCGGCGTACAGCATGGGCATGGCCCGAAAGCGCGGGACCGCAGCCACCAGCAGGGCCAGCGCCGCGGCGCTCACCAGCATCAGTGTGGCCTTGGCGTACATCGTGCGCCAGAAAGCCAGTGCCAGAGCCTCGCGATCGTGGCGCAGGCAGGCGACCGCGCGCGTGGCGCTCAAATCGAAACCGTAGTTGGTAAGCAGATCGAGATAGAGGACGAGGGCCTGCGCCAGCGAAAGCATCCCGAAATGCGCCGGCCCCAGCACGCGAACCAGGTAGGGCACGGTGACCAGCGGCGCCGCATAATTGAACGCCTGCAGCATCGAGAGCGCCACGAGGTTATCGCGCAGCCGGTTCATCCCCGAGCGATTCATCCATTCGTTCTCCGCCGGTAATCCTGAATCAGAACGAAGGCCCCGGCGGCGAGCGCTCCCAGGCAGCCCGCCGCAACGGTCAGGAGCGCCCGGGGGGGGCCACTCTTCCGGCCGGGGGCTACAGCGAAATCCACCACCTGGATGACCGGCGCGAGCCTGGCCTCGTCGATGCGCGCGGCTTCATACTGCTTGGCCAGGATCTCGAAGAGCGCCTCGTGGTACTTGAGATCCCGCAGGCTTCGTATGTAATCGAGGTTCGCCTCGGGCAAACGGCGTGCCGACACGTCGATGGATCCGGCCGCGGCTTTGCCCGCTTCGAGTGTGCGCGCCTGCTCGCGCAACGCAGCCAGCTCGCGCTCGAGCATCTGGACCTGCGGATTGTCGGCCGTCGCGTACGTGCGCATACTCTCCAGTTGCACCTCGCGCGCCGCGATTTCGGCACGGAGCTGCGCAATGGAGCGGATGAGCGCCTCAGATTGGCCGGGAGGAAAGATTAGGCCGCTCGCCTGCTGGGTTTTTTTGAGGTAGATCTCGGAATCGGCCAGCGTGTTCTTCTCGGCGGCCAATTGCTGCTCGAAGAAGAGGCGGCGCTGCGCGGCCGAGGTCAGGGCCAGGCGTGAGTTCTGGCGGTGAAGCTCGTCCGTGTACGCGTTCGCGAGGGCGGCCGCGCGAAAGCGGTCGTGGTCTTCCACACGGATGCGAATCAGCGAGTCTCGTCCGGTGGTGATGCTGGTGCGCCGTTCGAGTTCCTTTCTCGTCGCGGTGAGATCGCGGCGCCGGTAAACCTGCTGGAGGTGAAATTTAGCGATGAGCGCGTCCGCGATGGTGCGGCTCTTCAGCACCCCGATGTAGAGCTCGACGGGATTTCTCAGCAATCCGGCGCCACCCGCCGCGGCGGCGCCCAAACCTCCCAGTCCGCCCAACCCCGCGAGCGAGCCCATGAGCATCGCCTGGGCGGATTGGTCGGCCTGCGGTGGAAGAATTACCGCCTCGGCGGTGAATGTCGGCGGCATCAGGAAGACCACCAGCGCGGCGATTGCGGAACAGACCACCGCCGCCGCGGCGATCGTGAGCTTGCGGGATGCCAACACGCCGGCCGTATCGAGCAGCGCAATCTCCGGCTCGGCGAACGCGGTTGTCTCATCTAAGGACATTGATGGCAGCGGCCCCCAGGCCGAATTGGGCGAACACCTGCGACCAGTCCTTCAACTGCTTCAGGAAAGTGGTCCGATTGATCTCCTCGGGCACCACGATGGTGTCTCCGGGGTTGAGGCGCAGGCCCTCGAAGCTCTGGCTGAACACGCCGGCGGCCCAGGACTTGCCCACCACGGAACCGTCCGCACGGATCAGAAACGTGTGGTGCGGATCTCCGGTTCGGGTGGCGCCGCCAGCCGAGCGCAGATAGTCGCCGAGGCGTTTTTCCGGGGCGTAGAGAAACGACGTCCCGTTGTAAACGCTGCCGACCACATTCACCATGGCGGGGCGGTTCGGGACGATGAACACATCGCCGTCCTCGAGTTGCAGATCCGGGAGCGCTTCGGCCGCCGGCAGGCGGCGGTCGAGATCGAGGACGATTCGCCCGGTGGCTTTCACCTGCCGCAGTTTGGTGATGAGCTCGCGCTGGCTGTTGACCTGGCTGACCGCCGCGGCGGCTTCCTCCGGCGAGATCACCGAGCCGCGGATGTTGGACGCGGAGGACTCCACCTGCCGATCGAGCGAGTTCACAAAATCGTCGAGCCGCTGCTGCTGCTCCAGGCGGCTCGATTCGCGCAGGAACTCGGAAGCGAACGGATATGCCTGCGGCGTCAGACCTCCGGCGCGCGCCACCAGTGCGCGCAGAGTCTCTCCGAGCCGAACGCTATAGACTCCGGCGGCGAGAAATTCGCCCTCCAGGCGCACGTAGCGGGTCTGCTCGGCCTGTGGCACCCGAAGGTCCGCCGTCGAGAAAATCGTGACGATGTCGCCGGCCTGGAGCGGGATATTCTCGCGCTCATCGCCATCGATGATGGCCTTGCCCAGATTGAACGGAATCAAGCTGGTTTTGAGATCCTTGGGATCCTGCCGCTCGATGACGGCGTAGCTCCAGTTGACCTCGAGCGTGTTCCGCTCTACCTTGTTGCCGGCTGACGCCTCCTCGGCCTTGGTGGCGGCGATGGATCCGGGCGCGGCCACGCCGGCTCCGGTCCGCGGCGCTTCGAACAGACGGCGGGAGTTCGCCTGGTAGGTGGCGGCGATGGTGGTCCGGGGCCGCTCGTCCACGGGAGTTTGCTGGGGCGTTCTGTATTGCGGCGCGAGGTTATCCGCGAGTTCTTCGACAGAGAGGTTCTCGTTCGCGTTCCTTTCGCGGGGCTGGGGATCGGGGCGCAAACGATTACGCGAGCGCCAGTAATCGCGGGTCAGCAGGGCGGAGCGGTCGGGGATCAGGTCGCGGATGCGCATGCCGGGACGCCACGGCATGCGGATGGGGTCGGCCACATTTCCGCGCAGCGTCACTGCTTCTTCGAAGCGCGGAACAATCGAGAGAATATTCACTATGTCGCCGGTGCGGAGTTTCATCGATACCGCATCTTCGAGCGGCGCTTCGATGACGCGGCGCGCCGTGCCGTCTACTCGCTCGATCAAAGCCTTCCTGCTGGCCGCCACGGGGGTTAGACCGCCTGCGAGCTGCAAGGCCTCCTGGAGCGAACTGCCGTCGCGCAGTTCGTAAACCGCGCCCGTATTGACGCTCCCGGTCACTGCCACCTGGGGGCCTACTTGCGGGATGTAGATGACGTCGCCGGGCAGAAGCCGCTCGTCCTTCGATTTGTCTCCGGAAAGCAGCAGGTCGTAAAGGTCGAACTCGGCAACGGTGTCGCCAACGCGCTTCAGCAGGATGTGCCGCATGGAGCCGTGCGCATCCGGCCCGCCGGAGACGAAGATGGCGTTCACCAGCGTGCTGAGCGAGCTGATAGTATAGGCGCCCGGACGCCGCGCGTGCCCTACCACATAGACCTGGATGGAACGCAATTGGCCCATGTTCACGCTGAGATCGAAATTGCGGAACACTTTGCCGATGGCGGCTTTCAGGTAGTCCTGCACCTGGGCGAAGCGCATCCCCGCGACGTTGAGCTGGCCGACTTGGGGAATGTAGACGCCGCCCGAGCGATCGACCACGGGCGTCACGTTCAGATCGATCTGGCCCCATCCGCGAATGAGCAGTTGATCGCCAGGGCCCACGGTGTACTCAGGAGTGACCGGGACGCGGTCCGCCGGAGCGAACGTGCTGGGGGGCTGACGGAATAGATCGTGGCCGAAGATCGGCAGCAGGCGCCCGGTCGATTGCTGAACGAAGCGCTGAAATTCGGTGGGCTCCTCGGGGGGCACATACGGCGTGAGAGGGCCCGCGGTGGGATCTTCGCGGCTCCGATCGCGGTCGGCGCGGTCCATCGCCCCGGGCGAAGCGGCCTGGTCGCGGATCACGGGGAGGCGTGGATAGGCGGATCCTTCCCGCGACATCTGCCCGGAGCTGCGCGTTTCGGCGGCGCAGCGCGGATCGTCGTAATTGCGGATCGATTCGCAGTCCAGCGCGTCCTGTTGAACCTGAGCAAACGCGGCCAGACCCGCGAACCCCGCAAGCGCGACACTGAGGCGTAGGCTCATGTTCAAGCCTCTTTTACGGCGCCCACCGCGCGATGTCGCGCTGGGAGGTTGGGGGACTCGAGGCCGATGGTTTGCCGCATAGCCTCCAGGAACCGGTCCGGTGAAAAGCGCGCCGCCCAAGCCTGCAGACGCAGAGGGTTCACGGCGCGCTCGATCTCTTCGAATCGCCGGATCGCATCGCCGAGCGAGGCTTCATCGGGCGAATCGTAAAAGACGCCGGAGGGCGAGTGCTCCTCAGGCGCCACGCCTTCGCGCGCTCCTCCCCGGCCCAGCGCAATCACCGGCTTCCCGCTCGCCATGGCCTCCACGGCGACGATTCCGAAATCCTCTTCTCCCGGCATGAGGAGCGCCCGGCAGCGCGCGTAGAGTTCCGATAGCTCCTGCCGCGGCACGCGCCCACAGAACTCGACGTTGGCATTCGCCTGGCGGCGCAACGCACTGTACTCGGGGCCCTCGCCGACGATCTTCAACCGCCGACCCGTGCGCGAGGCGCAGCGCACGGCGTCCTCGATCCGCTTGTAAGCCACTAACTCCGAGACCACCAGGTAATAGTCGCGGTCGGGACGCCAGTGGAACTGGTCGACCTCCACGGGCGGGTAGACCACCTGGGCATGGCGCCGGTAGGTTTTCCAGATCCGCTGCCGCACGTTGCGGCTGTTGGCCACGAATTGGTCCACGCGAGCGGCCGACGCGTAGTCCCACAGGCGCAGCGGACAGGATAGCGCGGCCAGCGCGGCACGCTTCCAGAGCGCCTTCGTCCATTCGTGCAGGTAAATAGGATAGAGATCCCAGAGATATCGCATGGGCGAGTGACAGTAGCAGACGTGGCGTGTGCGCGAGTGAGTCAAGACTCCCTTGGCGGGACCGGATTCGCTGCTGATCACCAGATCGTAGCTCCGCAGATCGAACGATTCGAGAGCCAAAGGGGCCAACGGAAGAAGCGACCGATGATAGCGGCGCAGCGAGTTGAGAAACGACGCCTTTACCACGCGGGAGCGGATCGCCTGAGAGACGCGCTCCGGATCGTAGAACAGCGTGAACACGTCCGCGTCCGGCAGAAGGCGGCAGAGCGCTTCGACCACCTTTTCGCCTCCGCGCATGTTCAGAAGCCAATAATGAACGATCGCAGCCCGCATGGAAGAATCGTTTGAATCCATCGCCAGTGTAAACCGGGCTTCACATGATTCCGCGCGCATGCACAGCAATGTCACAGAAGTTTTACAGGCGCGATCGGCCAGGTCAGGCGGCACGGTGGCGCACGTCACATAACGGATTAGCGCTCGCGCCCAAGGCCTGGCGGTTTACGAGTTTTTTACAGATCGGCAATCACCTGCGGTGGGGCGCCCGGTTATTCTCGGGCGAGATGAGACGCCAAACCATCGCCAAAGTAGCGCCGGGCGCGGCCGTGGATCCGCTCCTGGCTTCGCTCGCGATGCCCTGGAAGGCGGAGTTCTACCCGCACGGTTTCCCGGTGTCGATCGCATCCAACTCGCCCGCCGTTCTGGCGGCCGCGGACAAGAGTTGGGGGGGAGCGCAGAAGCGGTTCGACGAGCGCCCGCTCGAGGTCCGCTGCCTGGTGTCGCACGGATCGAGCCGGCGGTGCCCGCTGCCGCCGGTAGTACGCGCGCAATCCAATCTGCTGACCGGAGTGGCCGGCCGCGAGAACTTCCAGTGTTGCGATCTCGAAAAGGGATTCGCCTTCGCCTGGGTCACCGAGGCGGTCGTCAAGAACACGGAATTCTTCCGCTACCACTTTCTGGAGGCCATGGCATGGTGCCTTCTGGACACCAGGCACCTGGTATCGGTTCACGCGGCCTGCGTCGCCCTGGATGGCCGCGGCGTGCTTCTGGCGGGAGACTCGGGAGCGGGGAAATCTTCACTGTCATATGCTTGCGCGCGGCGCGGCTGGACCTACACGTCCGATGACGGCACCTCGCTCGTCCGGCGTGATAGCGGACGCACGGCGCTCGGCAACCCGCGCGTATTCCGCTTTCGAGGTACCGCCGGGGAATTGTTCCCGGAGTTCTCCGGGCTTCGGGAGAGGCGGCGCGGCAACGGCAAGCCCACCATCGAAGTGAGTACCGCCATGCTGCCCGCGATCCGTACGGCCGCGGAGGCGCACGTGGATTTCATCATGTTCCTCAACCGGCGCGATGCCGCCGAAAGACGCGTGGAGTTGCGCCCGGTTTCGAAGCTCGAGGCGGTTAACCTCTTGTGGGCCGGAGTGTGGCCGCCGGAGCTGAAATCGCTTCAAGAAGAGCGGGCCGCGGTCGAACGCCTGCTCGATGCGGAACTGTTCGAGCTGCGCTACCGCGAGTTGGATGCCGCGGTGGACGCATTGGAAAGCGTCGTCCGGAGAAAATCGCTATGAGAATCGCTTTGCTTGTGTTGGCGCTCGCGACAGCGGCGCTGGGCCAGGTTTCCACGGGATCGATTTTCGGAACGATCCAGGACGAATCCGGCGGCGCGGTCTCCGCGGCGGACGTTACCGCCGAGCAGGAAGCCACGGGTTTCACGCGCAGCGTCCTCACCGGCGGCTCGGGCGCATATCGCATTGAAGAACTCGCTCCGGGAGTTTACTCGATTCGCGTGCTGCGCGAAGGCTTCCGCGTGGCGGTGGCACGGCACATCGCGATCGAAGTGAACCAGCAGGCGCGCCTGGACCTGCGGCTGACGGTTGGAGAAATCCGCGAGGCGGTTGCCGTCACGGCCGCCGTATCGCCGCTCGATACGGAAAACAGCACAGCCGGTTACCGCGTCGACGCGCAAGAGATGACCGCGCTGCCGCTCGACGAGCGCGACGTGATGGCATTGGTCACGCTCGGCCCGGGCGCCATCCCGAGGCAACTGGGAGGATTTGTGCACGACGCCGATAACGACGTGCAGCAGGGCTCGCGCGGGTCGGTGGCCTTAAACCCGCCGATCAATGGGGCCCGCCCCTCGATGAATGCCTTTCTTCTTGACGGCGGGTACAATACGGACCGCAATGTGTTTGCCGCGGTAATCGCTCCGCCGATGGATTCGGTGCAGGAGTTCCGTATCCAGAGTTCGCTCGCCTCGGCCGCATTTCCTAACGCCGCCGGCGGAGTAGTCGACGTGGTGACGAAGACCGGCAGCCGGGACTTTCACGGCGGCGCGTTCGAATTTCTTCGGAACGAAGCCACCGATGCGCGGAATTTCTTCGACGACCCTGCGCTGCCCAGATCCATTCTCCGACGCAGCCAGTTTGGAGGTTCCCTGGGCGGCCCCATGCCGCTCGCGTCCACGTTTTTCTTTGTTGCTTACGAAGGGTTGCGTGGGAAATCGGCGTCTCCTTCGTTGCAATTGGTTCCCGACCAAGGCCTGCGCGCGGGAGATTTCCAGGGGGAGAGCACCATTTACGATCCGCTCAGCAGTTCCACGGCGGCGGCGCGCACTCCCTTTCCCGGCGACGCGATTCCGGCGGCGCGGATCGACCCTATTGCGCGGCAGTATCTGGACCAATACGAGCCGCTGCCCAACAGTTTTGGGAGTTCCGCGGGGAACTACCTGGACACCGGACCCAGTACCAACGACAACGATTCCGTATCCGCGCGCCTCGACCATCAGTTACGGCGGGGCGGCACATTGTTCGGCCGATATACCATCAACGATGAGCGAGGGGGCATCGGAGGCAACTTCCCTCTCCGGCCGACCTCGGAGAAGCTGCGGGCGCAGCAGGTTGTACTGGGCCACACTCTGGCCGGCGCGTCGTCGAGCAACGAGCTGCGTGCCTCGTTCACGCGATTGCGTCTGTTCGATGTCCCGCTCAGCGCCTTCCAGCAGAACGTCTCCGCGGCTCTCGGCCTCACGGACGCCCCCACGGATCCCTTCACTTTCGGCCTTCCGTATTTCTTCGTGGCCGATTTCTCGACCGTCACGGACGATCCCACGCTGCCGCAAGTGCAGCGCGACAACACCTGGGGGTTGTCCGATGCCTACTCTCTGGTCCATGGGAAGCACACGCTCAAGGCGGGCTTCGACTGGATTCATTTCCAGTTCAACTACCGCCAGAGCAATTCGGTCCGCGGCCAGTACACCTACAGCGGCGCTTTCACCGGCAATGGCGTGGATCCGACGGGTGGCGATGCGCTGGCCGATTTTCTGCTGGGCTTCCCCGAGAGTACCCAGCGGAGCGTAGGCGATTCGCGGGGGTATCTCAGGCAGAACGACTACGGTGCGTTCGTGCAGGATGAGTGGCAGGTCGCCAGCCGCGTCACTTTCACCGTGGGCTTGCGCTATGAGTATTCGTCTCCATTCACCGAAGCTCGCGGCAAGCTTCTGAACCTGGACTATGCGGATCTGCCGGCCCCGCCCACACTCGTGAGCGTGGGAAGCGCGAACCTGCCCAACCGCTGGGACTTCGCGCCGCGCGCAGCCGTCGCCTGGCGGCTGCCGGGCTTTTTATCCTCGGGCGGCGATACGGTGTTTCATGCCGGCTACGGTATCTATTTCACCCCGGAGCTCGCCATCGAAGCATACGATCTGGTTCTGAACGGCCTGCAAAACGAAGTGAACAGCACCGATGGAACCACGCTCCCCATACTGACCACCGCCAATGGCTTCCCCACCACCGCCAGCACCGGATTCCCCAGTTACTTCGGGGTCGATAGCCATCTGCCGACGCCGTATGTGCAGCAGTGGAACGCCGGCTTCGAGCGCGAGTTGCCTGGCTCTATCCTATTCGGGGCATCATATATCGGCAGCAAGGGTTCGCATCTCGGGCGGTTCCGCCGGTTCAATACGGCGCTGCACACGGAAACCGGCCAAGACCTGCCCCCCCGGCCGGGAGATCTTCAGTCGCTGCGGACATTTCCGGATTTGGGCACGCTGTTTCAGTTCGAACACATAGCGAATTCGTCCTACAATTCGCTCCAGTTACGGGCGGAAAAGCGCCTGCAAAAGTCGTTGTCGTTCCTGGCCAGCTTCGTGTGGTCCAAGTCGCTGGACGACTCTTCGATCGTGATACCCGGCCTGTACGATGGCGGCGGCGCGCAGGACGAGCGGAACCTACGGCTGGAGCGCGGCCTTTCCACGTTCAACGTGGGCCGCCGGATTAGCGCAGGTTTCGTCTACAGCCTTCCCCAGCGACCGCGTTTCCGCCGACTGCTCGGCGGATGGCAAATAAGCGGCGTGGTCACGATTCAGGACGGAACGCCGCTCGATACTCTTTACATCTCCACGGACACCGCCAACGCCGGCACATTCACGCGGCCCAACCTAGTGCCCGGCCAATCCATCAGCCTGCCTTCCAGCCAGCGCAGCGCCGACCATTGGTTCAATACCAATGCCTTTGCCGCTCCCCCGCCGTACCAGTTCGGCGACGCCCCGCGCGACGCGATTCCCGGCCCCGGCAACGAAGTGATCGATCTGGCTCTGCACAAGCGCTTCACGATAGCCGAAAAAAGGAGCTTCGAGTTGCGAGCCGAGGGCTTCAACGTTTTCAATCACCCGAACTTCGGCTACCCCGACCCCTATCCGGATCAGGGACCGTTCTTCGGAAAAATCCTGACCACGGGCCAGCCCCGGCGGCTTCAATTCGGCGCAAGGTTCAACTTCTAATGGCCGTTCCGCTGAGGCAACGGGCGGTTGGCCGTGCGCCCGAGGAGTTGGTTCCACGGCTGGCCGGCGCGAGGATTCCGGCATACGCGCTGGCGGCGATCGAGGCGCTTCGTTTCGATATCGATGGAACCGGCCTAATCCGGCAGCTTGACGATGCCAGTCTGCGCGACGTGCTGGCTTTCTGCGACCGGGCGCAGCTCACGCTGACGCTCGGTTCCGCCTGCGGAGACGCTCTGCCGCGCTGGCTGCGGTCCCGCATCGGCCGGAACCTCAGCGACTATTCCGTGCGTTTCGCGCGCCTCGAAAGATCGCTCGATGAGATCGCCGCGGAGTTCGACCGGCGCGGCATCGATTTCGTTGTGCTCAAGGGCGTCACGCATGCGCCCGATTTCACTCCCGATCCGCTGCTGCGCGCACAGGGCGATATCGACCTGTGGTGCCAGCCGCCATTCATATCCTCCGCACGGCAGGCTCTGCTGGACCTGGGCTACCGCCCAGTCGGCGCCCGTGAGGAACGCCACCTGCCACCCATGATTCGCGAGCGCGATTTCGAATGGCGGGGCGATTACTTCGCCTCCGACCTCCCCATCGCCGTGGAAGTACATCACCGGCTTTGGGACAAACATATGGAGCGGATCCACGTTCCCGGCGAGCAGGAGTTCTGGAATCGGCGGGAGTCGGTGTTTCGGAACGGCCGAAGCTTGCCGGCACTCTCGCTTGCGGACACCCTCGCCTTCGCGGCGCTGCACCTGATGATGCACCTGTTGCACGGCGACGTGCGTTTGCAGCGCGCCTGGGAAATCGCGGGCTTTCTGGATCGGCATTCGGCCGACGATCGGTTCTGGTCCACGTGGCGGCGGGACCATCCGGAGGAATTGCGCCGCATCGAACTCATCGTCTTCCAATTGGTCTCCGGATGGTTCGGCGGCCGGCTTCCGTATGTGGCGGTTGAGGAGATCGCCGCGCTGCCGCGCGATGCCGTATTGTGGCTCGAGCGGTTCGGCGCCTCTCCCATCGAGGCTCTGTTTCGGCCACAGAAAGATGAGATCTGGCTGCAACTTTCGCTGATCGACCGGCCACGGGACAAATGCGCGGTGTTCTTCCGCCGTGTTCTTCCGATCCGCGCAGCCAATGTCGCGGATGGAGCGGCCCGGGGATCGCGCTTTGCCGGTTCGCGGGCGCTGCACCATGGGCGCGCTCTGGCGTCGGTGCTGGCCAGCGGCGTCCGCTGGTACTGGCTACGCACGGAACTGGGCGGCGGCTTCCTTCGATACATGGCCGGCTCGACCCTCTTTGGCATGGGGATGTCGATTTTCGTGCTCTTGTACAACCTGTATCTGCTGGGTCTCGGGTTCCACGAGAACATACTCGGCCAGGTCGCGAGCCTGATGAGCGCCGGTACCGTGGCCGGCGTGCTTCCCGCCGCCGCGATCACCCGCCGCTTCGGCTTGCGGAACACACTACTGCTCGCCATCCTGGGGAGTGCGGCCGCGGCCTTCCTGCGCGCTTTCGATGCGCACCGCGATTGGTTGTTCGCCACGGCCCTATTGCACGGAGCGTTTCTGTCGCTGTGGGCAGTCTCCTATTCGCCGGCGATTGCCGGTCTGAGCGGCAGCCGCAACTCCGAGCGCGCTTTCAGTTTGGCGGGCGCCGCGGGGATGTCCATCGGCATCTTTGGCGGGCTACTGGGCGGGCAACTCCCAGGGCTGATGGCGCGCATCCCGCTCCCGGCGCCAGTGCACCCGGAGCGAACCGCTCTGCTCGCCGCGGCCATCTTCTCCGCGCTTGGAGTGGCGCCCCTTCTCCGGCTGCGGTTCGCTCGAATTGCGCGGGCCGAAACCAGGAGCTATCCCCGCGGCCGATTCGTGCGCGCATTTCTGGTTTCCATCTGCTGCTGGAATCTGGCGGTCGGAGCCTTCAATCCCTTTTTCAATGCGTTCTTCGCCCAGCGTTGGCACATGGGCACGGTGCGCATCGGATTCCTGTACTCCTGCGGGCAGATCTTTCAGGTTGCGGCGGTCCTGGCGGCGCCATGGGTTTTGCGGCGCTTGGGAAGCGTGAATGGCGTAGTCACCATGGAAGTGCTGACCGGCGTCACGCTCGCTCTGCTCGCGATCAGCCCCGGCCCGGCGACAGCGGCAGGCGTGTACATCGGCTATGCTTCGCTCCAGTACATGAGCGAGCCGGGGATCTTCACCATGCTCATGAACCGTGTGAGACCAGGCGAGCGCAGCGGCGCCTCCGCGCTTTGTTTCCTGGTGACGTCGCTGGCGGGGAGCGTATCGGCGCTGGCGGCAGGCGCCGCCGTTTCGCGGTTTGGTTATGGCGCGGTTTTCCTCGTCTCGGCGCTAATGGCCGTGGTCGCGGCGCTCCTGTTCAGGAGTGTAGGGCACGACGAGGCCGCCGCGATGACGTCTCCCACGGCTTCCTGAAATCGCTCCAGTGTGTATTTACGCTCCCAGGCGGCCCGGCCCCGTTGGGCCACTTCCCGGAGCGGACGCCAGCCCATCGTGAGCACCGTCCGTATGGCTGCGGCGAGCGATGCCGCCGACCGCGTCTTCGTCAGAAAGCCCGTGTTGCGGTCTTCGATAATCTCCGGAATACCGCCCGAGGGAAATGCGACCACAGGGATCCCGCCAGACAGGGCCTCTACGATCACCCTCGGGGTAGAGTCGATATCCGCGGACGGAACTACCAGAAGATCCAGTTGCCCGAATATAGATCCCACATTTTCCTGCCAGCCGAGAAACTGGACCGGGAGGCCGCGGGCGGCGGCACGGACCTTTTCCATGTACTCGGGGCCGGAGAACAGGGGAGCCCCGGCAACCAGGAACCGGCAGTTGCCGGACTCGGAAGATAGAATTCGGGCAGCCTCGATGAATTCCAGTTGCCCTTTTTCCGGCTCCACCCGGCCAACCACGCCAATATTCCAGGCTTGGACGGGGTCGCGCGGCCGGCGTCTCCAGGACGGGCTGGGCACGCCGTTATAGATCACGTGAGAGCGAGACTCCGGCACGAAAGATTGGAGCGGGGACCCCGCGAAGCGGCAGCACGCGATCACGCTTGCATGTGCCCACCTGAGTGCTTCGGCGGCCAGCCGGATCGCGACCGCCTGTTGCAGCCGATGATGGCAATGATAGATCAGCGGGATCGAATGTCTTCTGGCGATCCAAGCCGCGGCGGGCAGCAGCCGCGGCCCATTGACATACAGGAGATCGGTGCGATGCGCCGCCACAAGGGCCGATATGGCCTGACAGGTCCGGCGCAGGTCGCCTCCGAAATGCACGATATCCAGAGCGGTTTTTCGCGCCGGAGTGTACGCCCGGCAGGGAATGAAATCAACGGGGAAGCCTGCGGCCCGCAACATACCTGAGAATATGCCTTCGCCCGGCAGTGCCACCCGTGCATTCCAGCCTCGCGTCCGCACGTGCGGCATCAGCTCGAACAGGCTGCGCTGGCCGCCGCCGGGCGTCGCGAACTGGTCCAGGAAGAGGATGTTCATTGGACCCGGTGCTCACCAGGCGTCCCGCCCCGTTATCACTTTCGGGATGGTAGCCAACAGAATGAACGCATAGAGTCGAAACGACCAGTGGCGGACCAGGAAGAGGTCCAGGCGGCGTCTGCGGCGGTAGCTGAGAGAGTCGCGGCCCTTGATCTGCCAGAGGCCGGTCAGGCCGGGAGTCACCCCCAGCACCTCCTCGGCTTCCGGCCCGTAATGCTCGGCCAGTTCCGAACTGGTCACGGGGCGCGGGCCGACCAGAGACAGTTCGCCCCGGGCGACGTGCCACAGTTGGGGAAGTTCGTCAATCGAGTACTTGCGGCAAGCGGCCGCAAAGGCGTTGGGGATTCTTGGATCGCGGCGCGATTTCAATTCGGGCACTGGCTGTTCCGGCAGGTGTTCGACGAACCACGCCCGGCGGCGCCCGGAGGCGGCGCAGTCCCACATCGTTCGCAGTTTGAGGAGCCGAATCTCGCGGCCGCCTCTTCCCACACGGGGGTGGGCGATCAGCGGAGAGCGTCTCGAAGACAGGACGATTGCCAATGCCGCCAGAGCGAGGCCCGGAAGCAGGAACAGCAGCAAAACCAGCGCGGCCAGACGTTCGGCGATGGCGATCGACTTCCAGGCGCGCGGCCGAATGCCTGCACGGGCGGGCGCCGGCCGCGGCCTCTCCAGCGCCATCGACGGGATCTCCGGCAGGAACTGCTCGACATTGGGATCGAATTCTGGGTAACTTGCCAAGCCCGCAAAGCCCTCCCTGAACGAGACTAGAACGGTCCCCATGCCGCATTGGTGTGAGTGCCGTAAAAGAACTGTAAAAGCCCGATTGCCTGTTAATCGGCCTTGCTCAGCGGCTTGACACGTTCGGTCCGTTCTCCAAGGCGTTAGGCTGCGAAGACCGATGTGCGTTCGGACGGCGAGATGATGGGCGACGCGCCTCGATTGCGATCCGCTCTCCGGCGGCGGTCTTGAACGTCAACTTTTCGCCTGCCAACTGTTCGGCCCGCCGGCCATTACGGTAGAGCGTCAGCTCTTGCCCCGGCCAGGGATTCTGCAGGGTACAGTCCTTTCCCTTTTCGCTCTCAACCATCAAACCCCGCACCTCGCCACTGGCCAGCTCGGCCGATACCAGGAAGGCTCCGTAGGCGCGCAACTGGCCAAACCGGGCGTCGCGCTCCCTGGGCCACGCCGGAAAAATGCGCAGGACGCCCTCGTAGCTCTGTAACAGCATCTCGTTGATTGCGCCCGGCACGGTGCTAGAAGTCTCCACCCCGCCCCCCGGCCAGATTACGTATCCGTTGGGGTAGTCGCCGCTCACGTGCTTGCGCATCCCTTCCAGAATGGCTTCGGGGGCGTAGCCCGCCCGCACCAACTCAGGAGCCGCCATCGGATGGGTGTTGTAGCCTCCGGCCGAGAGCGCGTTTTTGGCAGCCACGCGCAGTTTCGGATCGCTCTCCATACCGATCTGCCCGGCCGGCCAGATGGCTCCCGCGCTCCACTCGATCGGGCTGTCGAGGCGCAACATAGGTTTGCCCTCGCTCTCCGCGATTTCAAATCCGGGCAGACCATCGAGGAGGGACTGCCACTCGGAGCGCCGATCCGTGTCCACGTCCAGTTCCCGGCTCATATCGAGAAGGCCTTTGAAAACCGCGCGAACATACCCGATTTCGTTTGTCGGGTTCACGTTGGCCGGACAGGCTTGCCAATCCGGGGAGCGCTGATACGTCCAGTCGCCCAGCCAGGGACCGATCTCGCCCGGGCAGTCGTCGTAGATCATGTACTTCCCGTTCTCTAACTTCAGGTACTCCTTCCAGAAGTTCCCCACTTCGCGCAGGAACGGGTATACGCGGTTGGCGTAATTGAGGTCGTAGGTGCTGTAGAACCGCATGAGCATGGGGATGGCCAGGAAGCTGGCATCGCTCTTCTGGCCCATGAACGGGTCGTAGTCGAAGGGCCGCTCGATCCCCCATGGCGCGAGGTGGCCGGGATAATAGGCTCCGTGCACACCCAGCATGGTCCAGGCGTAAAGCTTGGCGCGGTCCAGGGCGTCCAGCACCGGCGCATCGTAGGAGTCGGATGTAGCGACATGGTTGGAAGAATAAAGCGCCAGAAACGGCGTCTGGTGGTTGTAGTTCAGCGTATAGTCGCCGTTCCAGGAGGGGTGATCGGTAGTGACCCAGTTGCCATAAAGTCCGGGAGCCACCTTCCCGGTGCGGCTGGAGGACGCAATCACATATTGCGCCGCGTAGTAAAACTTCTCGATCAGAGGGTCGCCGATCTCGACGAACGATTCCGACCAGAAATGGTTCCACCAGGCGCGATGCGCCGCGCCGAGCTTGTCCGGATCGGCGGCCGTCAGGGCTGTGGCGCGCGCACGTGCGGCTGCCAGGTGCCCGGGGGCATCGAGGTCGCTTAGCACCGTAGTCACCAGGTAGGCTTTCGAGCCAGGCTTCAAGTCGAAGTGCAGAGCGCCACCCTCGATAACGGCTTCGACGCCCAATGCGCGAGTGGCAAAGCTGACCTCGCGCCCGCGCGTCGCAGCCGTGTGCGCGGAAGAGAGCGGGTTGGGCCACGCATACATTTCGTCGATCGGCCCATCCGCATTCCGGCTTACCCAGATGACGCCGGACTCGGCACCGCCGTTCAGGAACCGGGCGCGCGGGAGGATCTCCTCGCCATTCACGTACGCGCGCAGATCCCGGCCATCGAACGTTCCCGCCACGTGGACCCATTCGTTGTTGGGCACTGCGCGGCTGCCGCGCACGAACCGATCCCCGACATTGAAACGCAGGCGGCCGTGATCGAGCGACAAACTATACGCCTCGTTCCAATCGCCTTTGCTGAGAATGAAGTTAGCGTCGCCGGCTTTGAATACGTAAATCCAGGCTGAGACCGTCACCTGGGCAAGCGGCGGAACCGGGCCGGCATCGACGTACGCCCATTCATGCATCAGCTTGATGGCGCGGCCGCGCTTCCCCGCCGCGAAACGCTGATAATCGGGGTTGTATCCATCCACCATGCAACGGAGCGGCTCATCGAGCGGCGCTTCCGCCGAACGCGCCACGGGCGGCGGCGGGGCACAGTCGGCGCCCAGAACCACCTTGATGTCCGTGTCGATGGCGTTGCGGCCCATTTGCTCGTCGAAATCCCAGCGGCGCACGAGACCCTGCGGGACGTCGCGCATCCCGGCCAGCGCCTTGATGTCAACTTCGGGGAGCGCGCGGCCGTAAATGCGGATCTCATCGAGCAAGCCGTCGAAGTACCAGCGCCCCTGGCCATGCTGCTCGCGCCCGAGGTTCACGGACTTCCGGTTGTCCTGAAGAACGGTCGGGTCCGGAAAGAGTTTCGCCGTGACGGAGACCGAACCGCCTGCGGCCTCCAGTTCCGTCACCAGGAGGTTTTCGGTTGCCGCCGTCCAGGAGCGGGTCTTGACGGTGAGGCCGGCCTTGGTGAACGCACCGCGCACCTCGGCGTTGGAGAGATCCTGCTCCTGCCGGTAGCTCGCCCCGGTCAGCTCCGGAATCCGCAAGACCAAGCCTCCGACGGAGAGGGGCACGCCCTGTTGGCTCCAGAAGTCGTTCTTGCCGAAGTAGAACCGCTGTTCCTCGGGCGGCCCGGCAAGGACCACGCCCAGATCGCCGTTGCCCAGGATGGGGCCGTCGACGACGGTGCCGCTGGGAACGTGCTGCGGCGGGTGTGTCATGACAAAGGAATGGCGGGCCACGATCCGCGGACCGGAAACCGGTTCGGCACCACGCAGAAGAATCGCGGCGGAGAGGCACGCCGACAACATCGCTCCATAGGGAATGCGCATTCGATCTCCCCATACGATACGCTAACAGGCCGCCGTCTCTGTTGGGAGCCGGCGGGAACCTTCTCAGCATATCGCCCGGCAGACCGGGCCGCCTATATGGTCCGGGATGTCTGGCGGGAGAGCGCCGCCCCCCCCACATCCGCAGTCTATGAGCCACCGCTTGCTTGTGGCTGCCGCGCTTTCCGTAGCAGGCGCTCTACTTCTTCGGAGGACTAATCATGATGTGCGCACCCGCCGTCCCAGGGGACATCAGCCACGGTGCACCCTCGGTCGCTTTGGTGGACAGCCCGGTTGATTCTGGCGTAGCGAAAGGCACGTAAATCACCCAGCGCAGGTAAGGATCCTGCACCTTCCCGCTTGTGGCGTCGAAGCTTGTGCCCGTCAGCACGTAAAGTGTCCGTGGCTCCCTCGGCATCGGGAGCTTCCCGTCCTCCACTTCCTTAAAGCGGATCTCGTTGCGCTTTGCCCCAGTCACCTTTTGCGCCAGGAGCTCGCGGCCCCGCGCCATGAATGGCTCCAGATCTTTGTGGTAGCAGGCAACGTTGAAGTCAGTCTTCGTGGGGTCGGTGGCGAGGCAGATCAGCTCGTTCTTGCCTTCCCGAATCTGCACCCGCCCGCCCTGTGCATCATACCCAAGCACCGCCGCACCCTCTCGCAATTCCACTGGCGCCGCCAAAACCGCGCCCGAAATCTGGATCTGTGCAGACGGGACATCAGCCGCAGTCGCTATCGAAGCGAAGGCTAGCATCGGGAGCACTATCGTCAATTTCACAGCAGTCCCTCCCTCCGCGCGCGCCGCCTCGCGGCGAGCGCATGGAAACTACAATACTCCAAACGACACAGACTGCGCTGGTCCAAGGAAAAGAACGGCGTCGGACCCGTCGTAAGAATGGCTGCCCATGGCCGCCGGAGATCCCATCCTAGGACGAGAATAGGATGATGATCCGCGTGAGAATGGACAAGTGGCTCTGGGCCGCCCGATTCTTCAAGACGCGCTCGCTCGCTGCGCGGGCGTGTGAATTGGGAAGGATCGAGTCCAACGGACAAACGGCCAAACCTGCGCGCGAGGTCCGAGTCGGCGACCTATTGCAGGTGAAGAGCGAAGGCGGCGACTTTCAGGTAGAGGTCCTGGTTCTCAGCGAGATGCGAGGCCCGGCGGCGGTTGCGCAGACCCTCTACCGTGAGACCGACGCCAGCCGTGCGCTGCGGTTAAAGTTGGCTGAGGAACGTAAAGCGATGCCGCGTTCCGAAGGGTGGCGGGAAGGCAGGCCGTCGAAACGCGATCGACGTGAAATCGGCCGGTTGCGGGGCAGAGCCTGACCCGGAACAGTGCACTAAGGTTTCTCACCGATACGCGCCTCGGCTTCCGCGAGCCACCCGCGCCGTAGCCGTTCCGGCGGAACGTTTGAGAGATAGGGCTTGATGTCGAGAATCGGCGTTCCGTCGAGCATATCGATCCCACGGACACGGAGTACCGGGCCTTCCCGGCACAACAGTTCGACCACGGTTAATCCGATCGGATTCGGACGCCGCGGTGAGCGGGTCGCGAACACGCCGTGAGGCCGATCGTCGCTCGGCGGCGTTCCGACCAGATTGCATCCCTCGGAGCGGTCGAATGCCCAGATGACGTACAGGTGAGAAAAGCCCTCAATATCCGTTAGTCCAGCCGCAAATTCGCCCCGTATCTCGAGGACTCCTTCCGCCTCGTGCTTCGCGCCCAATCCCTTGGGAATCTCCCGAGTATCCCGGTAAGGGCTTCTCACATATCCGATCAGTCGCATTGACAGCAGTGCAAACCCATCCTCGCGGTTTCGTTCAGTGTTACCCACGTTTCTATCGTACACACACTGGCCCGCTACCCAGGCGCGACGTGCGAGCGCCGAACCGCCGACGTGCCGCGATCTTTGCGCGTCAGGTGCGGCGCACCCCGCGGCAGCGCGCAGTCTTCACTGCGTCAGATTGTAAATCAGGCCAAAAGGATCTTTGATATAGCACCTCGGA
>Ga0181520_10003043_pt1 | contig 30068 bp, 23 predicted proteins | sample PEATcosm2014_Bin_29_FD_132451 | JGI IMG/M metagenome (GOLD analysis project Ga0181520, IMG submission 132451) | Peatland microbial communities from MTU Mesocosm Facility, Houghton, MI, USA - PEATcosm2014_Bin02_30_metaG | ecosystem: Environmental > Terrestrial > Soil > Wetlands > Peat | place...
ACCGAACGTGAGGAAGTCGTTCATGATCTTTCCGAAGCCGAGAAGGCGGCCTTGGGCGGCCCGGAGAATCTGGTCGAGTTGCCACCGGAGACCAGCGAGCAACTCGATTGGCGGCCCTCGACGCTGTTCGTGACGGTGCATGTACGCAAGAAATACGCCCGCAAAGAGCCACTGCCCGAGAGCGGCCTGACGCTCGCCGAGCAGAACGTGGCGGTGGCCCGCAAGCCGGCCGAGGCTATTCCCGGCGGTTTGGCCGGTCCAGGGCTGATGGCCCAGGTGATCACGTGCAAAGGCGCCGATCATCTGCCCTTGCACCGGCTGGAAGGGATCTTCAAGCGACAGGGCGTCCGCATCTCCCGGCAGACGATGGACGGCTGGTGGCTTCAGACGGCCGAGTTCTTACAACCTTTGTACGACTTGGCCATCCGCGTGGTGTTGGCTTCTCACGTAATCCACACGGATGACACCTCGGTTAAGGTCCGCGATGCCTGGCGGAAGTTGAAGTACACGGGCCATTTCTGGCCCTACGTGGGCGACCCGCTGCACCCGCTGACCGTGTTCGACTACACGACGAATCACAAACGGGACGGACCGGCCGCGTTTCTCAAGGACTATCGCGGGTATGTGCAAGCCGACGCCTTCAACGGTTACGACGGAATCTACCTGGAATCCGATGGTCGAATCATCGAAGTGGCCTGTTGGGCGCATGCGCGGCGGAAGTTTCACGAGAGCCGGCGGCTGGATGCGGCCCGCATGGAGACGGCGTTGGCGTGGATCGGCAAACTCTACGCGATCGAGAAGGAACTCCGGCAGCGCTGTCAAGGCCAGTGGCAGCCACTCACGCTGGAGGAGCGTGCCACGCAAATCGCCGCCGAGCGGCAGGAACGGTCGCGGCCGCTCTTGGACAGCTTCCATGCGTGGCTGGAAGCCGAGGCGCCCAAGGTCTTGCCGAAGAGCGCGGTTCGTGGAGCGATGAACTATACGCTCGGCAACTGGACGGCCCTGTCCGTATACCCTAACGACGGCTGGTTGGACATCGACAACAACGAAGGCGAAAACTCGCTACGGGGCCTCTGCATAGGACGCCGCAATTGGCTTTTTGTGGGGAGCGACCGTGGCGGCCGGGCGGCGGCGATCCATTTTAGCCTGTTGGCATCATGCAAGCGTCACGGCCATGATCCTTGGGTCTACTACCGCGACGTATTGACCCGCTTGCCAGCGATTCTTCCCGGCGCCAGCGAGGAAGAACTTCTCACCCTCCTCCCCCACCGCTGGCATCCGGCCTGATCTCCCCGCTCGCCAAGACCACGCTCAGGTTGCGATTTGTCTCTACGTGTTCCGCGGGACGCTTACAGAACTGACGATGAATAGCGGGCGACGCGGCGACAAGCTCCAGCACATGAAGATTTTTGCGGTTGAAGATCCTCGCATTAATGACAGTCAGCCTGCCAACTTCGATTGGAACGACTGCGTTTGAAGGCACTTGTAACCACAAGCCAATTCGTCCGCGTATGCCGTCGCCAAAGACTTCGATCACTGGTGAATCGGCGACACGATGAACCCGCTCCTGATTTTTGACGAAGATTGACGAGCGGAAGTTATCCCAAGACAAATGCCGAGATGATTTCATTGTCGGACTCGCTCATATTTCACGGCTTCGACGAGAATACGGTTTAGCTGGTCAATCTCTGCATGGAGCTTCTTGCCTGTTCGCTGTGAAAGAAGAGCACCCCTGAGCAGCAGGAAGATGAGGCACTTGACCACGGGAATATCAGCTGACGAGCCTGGCAGCCCATGCAACAACTGCCTTCGGTAAGCCCGATTAAGATACAATCTGCCTTCGTCTCGATCGAAAGCAAAAAAAGAATTGTCGGAAAAGTGCGTCCACTCGATCTTAAGATCCCTATGCTTGGCAGTCCCCTTGATCCGCAGCTCGTGATGCAAAAAATCGCGGAGCTCCGCAGGAAAGCCGAGTGATGGAATGAACGGCAGCTCGGCGTGGGTGATCTTTCGTGTGCGGTAAGCGTCGTCAGCCAGAGAAAGGTACTTCTTGAAGTCGATCCCTGAGGCTGTCCGCGCCCTTTGGATAGCCTTGCTAACAGCTAGTGGCAGTTGGATCATCACCTTCTTCACGTCAAGGCTGACGTCGACATCGAAGTGGGGAGCCATGTCAACCTCAAGCCTAGCCAATGATGAATGCGGCTCTGCTTCGCGGATTCCGTTCCATCCACCTCCCTGGATCAAACGGTTATTACGATAGAAGTAGAATCCCTGTCTGCTGTTAGCGCCCCCTGGCAGTTTGTAGTTGGACGCCTCAGAGTTCGGAGGCCAGATGTGTGCGGTGATCGACACTCGATCCTTGTATCGATCCTCCAACAATAATGCTGAAGGAAACCCCTTGCATCCAGTCTGGTCGTAACCAAAGGGATCCAACGGTTTGACGGGTCGTGGCACCCCGCCAGTTTGTGAGTCACCGTCAAAAATGTCTAGACTGATGTTGACCTTTCTCGCCCGCCCACTTAGAAACCGGTGGAATGCGAGCGAAAGATAACGATCCAGCCGATCGAGAAGCTTCTGGGCATGCTCATCGGGGTCTGCTTGGCTCTGTCCTATGCGGTAGAGCCCCGACCACCAGACAAGAGTGCCCGATGCCTTCCACCTGTGATCCGGTACTAGATCGCGAGTCGCTGCCTCGCACTCTTGGGGTGTGAAGACTTCGCACAAGAACCCATCTTTGATCCCTTGCTCTAACCAGGCGCGTCCGGATAGACGCTTGTTTTGTCTGCTGAATACTTTGACTTCCTTCGCTTGGCTGAGAGACGCGAGCTTTAGCCCAAGACCGAACTTCCCGAGCCGGTCGATTTCTCCGCTGACGTCAGCACCAAAACGCATGGCCTCTTTCAGGGTTGGCGGTGACATCCCCTTGCCGTCATCCCAAATAACAATGTCCAGAGGTTGGTTGCGCCTTATCATCAGCCTGACCAGAACTGACTGTGCTCGTGCATCGAGGGAGTTGTCGATAATATCCGCCACAGCAGCCTCGAAGCTGTAGCCTATGGATCGTAGGGCAATGCCGAGCTTGTCATAGTTCGGTGAAAGTGTTTCCGTGTGGCTCATGTTGCCTTGGCTCGGGTTTCAAGTGGAGATTCGTAGAGCCACGCGAACAAGGTGCGACTCAAGGTAATGCTGGCCCCGATTATGGTTGCGGTAAGAGGTCGACAATGGGCTAATATTTACGCCGTCAAAACGACCGGTCTCACCAGTCGTTCAATGGCATACCCTCCCCCAAGAATAGCTGGTGATTATCCTAGCTGCCGTGAGGGCGCCCCGCAATACCCCCCATTTGTCTCGGGAGTCCTTCCCGTGGAACCGCTGTAGCGCTCAGGAGCTGCCATGGGAAATCAGCTTCAGTTCATGCTCCCTTTCAAGCGATCGAACACCCTCAACTTCTGGCGGGGGCAGCTGCTCGCCACCATTGGGCTATGGTCGCCTGGACGTTCAACAGAGCGAGCATTCATGGCTGACAATGGTAGATGCCCCAGATAGTATGCGGCGGGAACTGGGAACGCCTCAGGCGGGCGGAGGACGCACTGCCGGATTTTCGCCAAGATGCACGAATCGCCTTTCACAGTGGAAAGTCACGTTTCCGGACGACCGGACGGCATGGCGGAAGCAGTAGTTGCCCTAAGGATGTTGCCATTCCGAAATCTCCAACGGAAAAACCTGGGGCTCGGTTTCTTCAGACGGGACTCCTTCACCATCCCGGTCGGCGGCCTTCGTCTTCGAGGAACCGTGGAGCTGACTTCCAGCGGACGACGACAGGTCGCTGTCCCCTCAGTGCTTCCTGTGGATTCTTCCAGCAGCTTCGGCGGGTTCCCGGTACCATGCAGTTGCTGGGCAGCGGCAGGTCGCGGTCACGATGCCAGCAGGTGGCTTCCTCGTGCGATGGCAGGACGAATGCCGTTTCCAGGACGGCGGTCACATCATTGGGAGTCGATGGCGCTTCCCGCCTTCGATAATGGGCAGGGGTTGGTCGTGATCTGACCAACCCCTCGACGATAATGTAGTCAAGGCAGGCATAGGGACGTAGACACCAACAACCGAGGTGGTACAATAAAGCGTACGTGCTGGAAGGGCGAACAACCCTGAGAGCACAAAGCATCAAGAGGACGCGAGGGAACGGCCCGTTGACCGTCCGGCAACCTGGCTTAGCCGCTAAGGTGCCAATGCCGACCCGAATGGGACGCGATGCGGCTCACCAAGAGCAACCAAGGCTACCCTGCCGTGCAGGGATCTCTGGCTTCGCCCATCGCTTCTCTTTCCGGGCTCCGTGGCCGTTTCCTCCCTGTGGGGAGGGTTTACCGTGGGCCAGAAGCGAGCCACAAGACCTGGCTTATCGCTGCTTGCCGATCTGGGCGTGATCGGCATGGAACCGATCGAGCCGGTGATTCTCGCGGCGTTGATCACCAACGAGCCGTTGCTCTTGATCGGCCCGCACGGCACGGCGAAGTCGTACCTGCTTAACCGGATCTCCATCGCCCTGGGGCTGCGGTGGCGGCACTACAACGCCAGCCTGTTGAACTTCGACGACCTGGTAGGTTACCCGCTCCCCAACGGTAACGGCGGGTTGCAGTACGTCCAGACCCCTTCGTCCATCTGGGACGCGGAGGTGGCCTTTTTCGACGAGATCTCGCGCTGCCGCCCCGACCTGCAAAACAAGTTATTCCCTATCATCCACGAGCGGCGAGTCCAGGGGATCGCCCTCGACAAGCTCATCTACCGCTGGTCTGCCATGAACCCGCCGCTGGGCGAAGTGGACGACGATCGGGGATATCGAGGCTCCGAGCCGCTTGACCAGGCACTGGCCGACCGTTTTGCCTTTGTGGTAGAAATGCCTGCGTGGGACCATTTCAACGAGCAACAACAGGAGCGGATCATTCTCTGTGGTGATGACGACATCTCCCCGGAAGCCGCCCGGCGGTTACGCGAGAGGATCCAGTCGGGCCGGACGATGCTTTCCTCCGTCCAGGATTTGTTCAGCGAGAAGCTGGCCACGTACGTTCGCCTGGTCATCGCCCTGCTGTGCCAGGCGGAACTTGGCCTGAGCCCCCGCCGAGGCGGAATGCTGTTACGAAACATCCTGGCGGTGCATACGGCCCGGCTGCTGGCGGAACCGGAGGCAAACCTCTGCAAGTCGTCCCTCCTGGCCCTGACGCACTCGTTCCCCCAGCGTGCGCTGGGCGTCGAGGTCAGCCGGATCAAGATATTGCAATGCCACCGCGATGCCTGGCAAGCCGCGGCCCTGGACGAGGACGATCCGCGCAGGCTACTAATGAACGAGCCGAACCCTTTGCGGCGGGCGCTCTGGGCCACGCGGATCGAGAGCCTTTCGTCACCGGAGTTTTCCGGGATCGTCGCCGACTGTCTGGCCAGCCTGCGGCCTGGCGGACGCCATGCCCTGGCGACCGCGCTGTTCGAGTCCGGGGCGGCGGGAAACCTGGTTGCCGCTGTCGCCGAACAGTGTGGGCAGCTCTATGGCCTGGTCGTCACGCCCCAGAGTCTCCATGAAACCGTGATGGCCAACAGCACGCGGCACCGCCTTTGGCAGCGCGTCGTCGCAACCCTGGCTCGCATGCCGCCCGATGAGCCGGAAACGACTTTCGCGTCGAACCTCCTGGTCGGCCTCTTCGCGGCGGGAGAGCTTTCCGTTGAAGCGGACATCGACCAGACCCTTGAGGCCTGGCAACAGGCGCGTAACCAAGTCAAGGAGTTGGTCGCATGAGCAGGATCCGTAAGCCGACCCCCGAACCGCCAGCCCCGCTGCTGCACAACATGTCCGTGGCTCCGCGAACCGTCATCAGCCACCAAGGCGGCGATCGGCGAACCTATGGCAAAGGATGGGCCTTTCGCATGCCGGATGTCGATGGGAGCGTAAACTCGGCACGGATACTCGCCCTGCTGGATGGTTCGCCGACGAGGGCGAACAGCCAGCAGGCCACGGCACCGACAGACCAGGAGGCCGACCGGCAGTTGCGGAAGCGGATCGACACCCATGCACTCACGTTGCCTCTCCCGCCAGCTGCGGTCGTCACCGACAGCAGTCTGACCGGCGACGAGGTCTGCCGGGACCTGCTTTCGGTGGCCACGGTCCTGGCCAAGTCCTCCAGCCACGTCTATCTCCGCGACAAGCAACCGAACCTCACCGCCATCCAGCCAGGCCGCCGCGTAGTCGTGTTGATTCCACCGCAAGGGGGCCTGCCATGAGCCTTCTGGAAACCACATCCTCTGCCCTGGCCGACCGCATTCTGGACTGCTTCCCAAGCGGTACCTACGCCCTCAGTGCGCTGCTGCGGTTGTTGGACGTTGTGGAGACCCGCGACGTGGAGACCGCAGCCGTGGAGTGCCGCCTCCAACCGCGACTACTGGTCAATCCCGACTTCGTCGACCAGCAAGCCGCCACGCCCGAAAAACTCCTGATGCTGGTCATGCACGAATTGCACCACGTCCTGCTGGGTCACACGCGGCTGTTTCCCCGCGTGACCCGGGTGGACAACCTGGTGTTCGATGCGATCATCAACGCCCTGTTGTGCCGCATGTTTCCCGTCCCCGAGCACACCACGTTCTTCACCGACCTCTACGACGAAAACCGTTTTCCCGACTGTCTCCTCCGGCCGCCCTCCGACTGGAAGCCCGATGGGCCGGTCGCCCTTCCGCCGCCTCTGAGTGAGCCGGCGATGCGAAGACTGGCCGAGGCATACCGGGGTCTCTATTCGCCCAAGGGCGCAAGCTATGACGACCTCTACGGCGCGCTGCGGGAAACGGTCAGCGAATTGCTGGCTGCCGCCGTTGTCCTACTGGGCGACCACGGCGATAGTAAGTCGAGGCTCCGTGGCGTCGAACTCCGAGGCACGGGTTCCGCCGACGGCCACCTCGACGAGCGATCCCCGATCCTTTTCGAGATCGTCCGTCAGATCGTGGAACGCTGGCCGCAGCCGCCCGACCCGATCGCCGGGCGTTCGCTCGCCGACCTGCTGCGACACGAATCGGTCCAGCCGCAGCCCCCGCAATCCAACCGTGCCGTGTTGCGGAACCTTTTTCGCCGCCTCGTCGCTTCACGGGGGCACTGGGGCATCCGCCCGATCCTGGAAAAGGATCATGGTGAGATCATGACCCCTCTTCCCTCGCTGGATCGCCGGTCGATCGTACTGGGTTCGTTGGGCAGGCCGCCGATACTCCACCGAGGTCAACTGCCATTGCCCCGCCGCGTGGCGTCGGGAAGCAGGGTACATGTCTACGTCGACGTCAGTGGCAGTATCGCCGATTTTAAGGGCGATTTGTACGGTGCAGTCCTCGACTGCCGGGAGTGGGTCCACCCCCGCGTGCATCTGTTCTCCGAGCGCGTGGTCGACGTGTCGCTGGCACAACTTCGCCAGGGCGTCTGTGGCACGACCGGCGGCACGAGTATCGGCTGCGTTGCCCAGCACCTCCGGGAGCACCAGGTAAAACGGGCCTTGTTGCTCACTGACGGCTACGTCGGGCGGCCGACCGGCGGGGATCGCGAAACGCTTTACGGTGTGAGGCTCGGCGTGGCCCTCACGCCGGACAACCCTACCCGCACGGACCTAGCGGAAGTGACCGACCATTGGGCTCAACTCGACGGACCAAAGAGCGAATAATGCCTGCCACAAACTATACCGCCGAATACGTCCTGCCGGGACACCCCGACAAGCTATGCGATGCGATAGCCGACGCACTGGTTGAAGAGGCCTCACGCCGGGAGAAACGGGCCTTGTGCGGCGTGGAAGTTGCCGTGCATCGAGCGGCCGTCTTCGTAAGCGGGCGGATCGCCTGCCGTGATGCCGAGACGATCGACGTCCCGGGAATTGTCCGGCAGATTTATGCTACCGCCGGCTACAACGGCCTCTGGCGCCCGGCACCCGAGGAACTGGTCGTCCACGCGGATGTCTGCCTCGGCCCGCTCAACGACGGGGAAGCGGATTTCCGCAATCTCTCCGACGACCAGTCGATCGTGACCGGCTACGCCGTGGACCTCCCCGGGACCAACTACCTGCCGCCGGAGCACTGGCTGGCCGCCCGCAGCGCGCAACGCCTACGGCAGCTCCGCACAGAGCGGCCTGAACTGGGGCTCGGCCCGGACGGCAAGGTGCTTATGTTGCTGGAAACCGAGGGCGGCCGTTCGCGTCTGGCCGGCTTCGGCACGTCGCTGCACCACGCCTTGGACGCCGATCCTATCGAGCTGCACCGTGCCATCCTGGATTTGCTTCGCGGGCAACTCGCGGAGGCCGCTGCGGCCATCCCCGGCTTCGATCCGGCGGTTCCGGACGCCGTGAACGTCAATGGCGCCGGCAATTTCGTAGTAGGCGGCCCGGAAGGGGACAACGGCCTGAGCGGCAAGAAACTGGTGGTCGACGCCTACGGCCCTAGGGTCGCCATCGGCGGTGGCGCCCTGTCCGGCAAGGATTTCTTCAAGGCCGACCGTGCCGGAGCGATTCTCGCCCGCCGGCTCGCCAAGGCGGTGGTGATGACCGGTGCGGCCCAGGAGTGCCGGACTACACTCGCCCTCATGCCCGGGGACAGCGAGGCGAAGATCGTCTCGCTAGCAAACGAGCATGGCGGGCAATTGGATGCCGGACGCTGGAGTCGACTGATGGATCTGTCCTTGCAGTCCATCGGCCGTTGCTATGCCCAGACGCCCTCCTTGGCCGAGATCGCCCGTTGGGGACATTTCACGTCGCCCGAGCAGCCCTGGGAGCGAATTTCGCTGGGCGAAACGCAAAGCTGAAACTCGGAAACCTGAACCACGTATTACCTCATACCAAGAGACAAGGAGTACCCACCATGTACTTGTGGACCAGCGAATTCGTATCAAAAGGACATCCGGACAAAGTCGCCGATCAGGTCGCCGACGCTGTCCTGGATGCTTACCTGGCCGGCGACGCAGAATCACGGGTTGCCTGCGAAGTAACCATCACCAAGGACCTCGTCCTGGTCACTGGCGAAGTCAATTCGCTCGCGAAGCCGAACATCGAAGAAGTCGTCAGATCCACGTTGAAACATATCGGCTACGACCGGCCGGAGACCGGCTTCGACGTCCACCGCTGCGAGATCATCAACCGACTGCACGCCCAGGCAGCGGAAATCTCGGGCGCCGTCCAGAAAGGCAGTCGTGGCGGTGAATTGGGGGCAGGCGACCAGGGCATGATGTTCGGCTTTGCTACGGCCGAGACCCTCTGTCACATGCCGTGCGCGATCTACCTGGCCAGAGAAATCATCCGTACCCTGGAGACCGAGCGGGAGACGAACCCCGACACGCCTTTTTTCCCTGATGCCAAGAGCCAGGTCACCTTGGCACTCCGTGATGACGGGACCTTGGATCAGGTCCATACGATCGTCGTCTCGGCCTGCCACCGGAGCAAGTACACGGTAGGAATGGTTTGCGATTACGTCAAGGAGCTGATTCTCCATACGATGATTCCCAATCTCCCGGAGCCGAGGCTCCGCGAAGCATTCGACAAGGCGCAGTACCTCCTCAACCCGGCGGGCGCATGGTGCGAGGGCGGCCCGGTGTCCGACACCGGGCTAAGCGGCCGCAAGATCGTGGTCGACAACTACGGGGCGGACTGCCCGATCGGCGGCGGTTCCTTCAGCGGCAAGGATGCGTCGAAGGTAGACCGCAGCGGGGCCTACGCCGCCCGGCACATCGCCCGGAACCTGGTAGCTGCCGGTTTGGGCTCACGTGTTCAGGTGCAGGTCGCCTATGCCATTGGCCTGATCGAACCCGTCTCGCTCCGTGTGCAGGTCGAGGATGAACAATGCATACGGGATTACAGCGACCAGGTGCGGCAGTGCGTTTCCTTGACTCCGCGGGCCATCATCGATCGTTTCCACCTGGACCGGCCCGTCTTCAGCCCCACGGCAGCCGGTGGGCACTTCGGCCGCGTGCCGAAGGGCGACTATTTCGCCTGGGAGAAGCTCGACTTGGTGGACGTGTTCCGGTCCTGGAAGTAGTGAGGACGCAAGGTTAGAACAAGGACTTGGCACTTCCGACGGTGTTGGGCATAGCGTACAATCGCCCGCTTGAACGGTAGCTCCCTACTAAGCATTAGGCAAGAGGCTGAAGTTGCCCGCGAGCCAGAGTTCACGGAGGAACATTTCAGCGGAGAAGAAGCCGGTTGGAAATCGCAAAACGATGCCATGTTCCCCACAAAATGCAATACTCGAACCATTTGCAACTTGGAGTAGCCCTATGAGTCACATTGTTCTGTTAGGCGACTCGATTTTCGACAACGCCAGTTACGTGCATCGAAACCGGGGAGAAGAGCCGGTTATCAACCAACTCCAAGCCCGAATCCCGTTCGGGTGGACCGCTACGCTCGAAGCGCACGACGGCGATGTCGTGCGTAACGTAAAGCAGCAAATCGAGCGCCTGCCAAAGGATGCGTCCCATTTGGCAATCAGCGTGGGCGGCAACAACGCTTTGGCACAGTGGCGCATCCTGCAGGAACCGGCAAGTTCGGTAGGCGATGCACTGGCGAACCTGGCGCGGACCAAAGCAGACTTCCGCTGCGATTACCGAGAGATGCTGCAAGCCGTTTGCGCCCTTGGCAAGCCGGCGATCGTCTGCACCGTTTACGACCACTTCTCGCTTTCCAACGAACAGGACGTGCCGGGTGGACATGAGATCTTGCTTGCCGCCCTTTCCGTGTTCAATGACGTGATCATCGACGAGGCAGTCCGTGCCGGAATACCTGTACTCGATCTGCGTCGGGTCTGCGACCAAATCGACGACTACTCCGACATATCCCCCATCGAGCCGTCGGCCACCGGTAGTGTGAAGATTGCGGAGGCGGTTTGGCGAATTATTGCAACACACGACTTCTCCCGAAAACAAACCGTCGTTTTCGGCAAAGAACTTCTTGCTGAACAGAGGTGCGCTGCGATCCCGGAGCTTCGTTAAGAGCACTGCCTCGTCGATCTGCCTTCATGGGGATTGCCTCATTCCTCCCCCTCTCCGGTCGTCCCGCCTGCGATTCGGACCGCGTTGACACTTACTGACGAGGAGTTGCAAAACGAACTCCTAGTAATGACCGATTTCCCCTGCGGCCGGCACGGTCGTCCGTTTGCCCGATCCTTCCCCATTTCAGGCCGTTTCACTGCGTCACCTTGAACAGCTCAGACATCGTGATCGCAATAACAGTCTCACCGGTTGAGATCGCCCGTGTGGGGCACTTTACCGCCCCGGATCGACCCTGGAAGAAGATTTCGTTCGACGGACGCATTGGTGTACGCCTGTCCGGGTTGGCCGTAATCTGACCAACCCCTGCGGTATCTTTAGGGCAAGCGAAGACGACGGTTCCATGAGATTGTCGTTGTGGCCGCACCGCCGTCTTCGTCACACACACTACCGTAGGAGACAGCCATGCAAGAAGTCAGCCCCTCCACATCCCCCGAAGAGCAGCTCCTTGGAGAAATCGAAACCGAAATCGCCGCCATCCAGCGCCATGAGGCGGCGGTACACCCCGGCGAACAGGTCAGCCTCGAACGCGAACCCGAAAACACCGACGACAAGAACGCCATTCGGGTGGAGAACCCAAGTTTGCAGCCCGCCGGCTACCTGCCCCGGAACCTGGCCTCTTGGCTGGCGCCGCTGATGGACGCCGGCAAGATACGGGTAGACGGTTACGTGCCGCAGGCCGCCGCCATCGACTGGCGAGGGGCCGCGCAGGCGTACCCTCTGCGCCTCGCCGTCTTTCTCACTCCCAGAGGGCATGGCCTGCTGGAGAAGGTCGAGGTTCACAACCGCCAGGAGGCATTGCACCAGGTTGTTCTTCATGTCCACCAGGGAGTCCAAGAGTATTCCGACGCCAAACTCATCCTTGAAATCGCCGAAGGGCTACGCCCGCTGGTAGAACAGGATCTGTTGCCCGAAACCCGCCTGCTTCTGGCTCTCTTGCCGGGGATTGCCAAGAATTTGCGGGCGGCTCGGGGGGTGGAGACCGTGGTGAAGATGCGGTCCATCATGGCCGATCTGACGATCGGCGAACCTCTCCACCACCACAACCTCACGCTCTTTCCGCTGCTGTGGCCGCATCCGGCAGACCCACCCTACCTGCTGCTGCAACAGGCGATCGAGGCTGGAGAAGCCGTGGTGGAAGAGGTTAGCGAAGCCGGCAACGTACCGAACCTGCTCCTGCACAACAAGAGCCATCGGCCGGTCTTGATCTCTGAAGGCGACATTCTCAAGGGCGCAAAGCAAAACCGGGTGGTCAACGTCACCGTGCTGGTTGCGGCCCGGACGAAGTTCACATTGCCGGTGAGCTGCGTGGAGCAGGGACGATGGCGCTACACGTCGAAGCATTTTACCACGTGTGCGTGCGCACCGCCGTCGTTGCGGTCGAAGAAAACCAGGTCCGTACAACGGAACCGTGCCATGTCGGGCAGGGCAATGAGCGATCAGGACGAGGTGTGGGACGAGGTGGCAAAGAACCTCGACGACCTGAGGGCTTGCTCTCCGACTTCCTCGCTTACTGACGGCTACGTAGCTGCCGAAGAGAAGCTGGAAGAGTATCGCCGGCAATTGAAACTGCCCGAGCAGGCAGCGGGCGTGCTGTTGGCCAGTGGCGAACGGGTACTGGGCATGGACCTGTTCGACTCGCCAAAAACGCTCTCATCCCTCTGGAGACGGCTATCCGACGCCTACTTCCTCGATGCCGTTCGTGACGACAAGGAGAAACTGCCGGCTGGTTGCGCAGTTGCCCAACGGTTCATCGCCCGGGCAGCCGAATGCGCCCGACCGCGCATCCCCGCCCTGGGGCTGGGCGAGGAATTGGAGATCGCCGGCCATGGCGTGGTCGGTGCGGCATTGCTGTACGACGACAAGGTCTGCCACTTAGCGGCCTTCGCCGAGGCCATCTAGCGTCGTTACAGAGGGGAAGAGTTATCCAGAGTGCCACGCACGTCAGCAACCACTGCCGCAGGTGAAACCCGATGCTCCGACCGATTACCACGGAACGGAATGACACCCGTCTGGGGCTTTCCAGCTCCGAGTGCGTCGATTATGCTCAGGTTCTCGTCCGGTGCTACCTCAAACGGGCCCACATAACCATGACCGAAGCGACGCCGCTGGTCCGGCAGTGGATCCTGCTGCGGACCCTATGTGCCCGGCACTACGGTGCCACCGTCAAGGAACTGTCGGCCGAGATGGGCGTCAGCGAAAAGACGATCCGCCGCGACCTGGAGACCTTCCAGACGGCCGGTTTCCCGCTGGCGGAAACCGTCGAGGAGTTCGGCCGCAAGAAGTGGCACATCGACCCGTCCAAACACCAGCCGGGCATGTCGTTTGCCTACGACGAGGCCATCGCCCTGTATCTTGGCCGGAGGTTCCTGGAACCCTTGGCGGGCACGGTCTTCTGGGAGGCTGCCCAGCGGGCGTTCAAGAAGATTCGGGCATCGTTCGGCAAGGATGCCCTGAAGTACGTGGACCAGTTCGCTACGATGTTCCACCAGACGATGGTCGGCATCAGCGACTACTCGAAGAAGGCCGAACTGATCGATGACCTGATGGTCGGCATCGAGGATCACCGGGCGGTGTTCATCACCTACCAGTCCTTGCGGGCCACCGAGCCGGTCACCTACGACATCTACCCCTACGGGTTGGCTTACCATCGGGGATCGCTATACCTGATCGGCCGCGCCCCGCAGCATGACGAGATCCGCCACTGGAAGGTCGATCGGATCGAGAATGCGGAATTGACGGAGGTCCGTTTCAACCGCCCTGAGGATTTCAATCTTCAGGAGCACCTGAAAGGTTCGTTCGGCATCTACCACGGGGACGGCGACGTGCAGATCAAGGTCCGTTTCTCGCCCGCGGTGGCGCGGTACGTGTCGGAGTCGAAGTGGCATGAAAGCCAGAAGCTGAAGACGGAGAACGACGGGGGCATAGTTGCCGAGTTCCAGCTGGATGATACGGAAGAGATAAAGCGATGGATCATGAGTTTCGGCAAGCATGCGCAGGTGCTGGAGCCCGAGTCCCTCCGCGAAGAAATTGTCAAAGAGCTTGGATCGCTCCTGGGGTCTTATGCCCAAAAGGATGAGACTTCGGGGGGGTTGTTGTCAAGAAGGCCAGTTCGTCGCCGCGATGCGGCCGAGCCCTAACCACACGGACGATCTGGGAAATCTCATCGTAGGCAATGGCGTCTGCCGCATGATTACCACGTTCCCGCTTAACAAAGTCCAACGCTTGCGAAAGCAAGCGACCAAGGCTGCCGAGGCGACTCGGGACGGCCCCGAGCGCTGGAGCAAGAGCGTTCGTGATCCGATGGAGGTTCTGGCGGTCTTCAAACCGCTCCACATCAAAGAGGGATACGTCCTGCGTGCCTACCAGTTCCGTGAGGGCGGCAATGGAAACGGCTTCGTTTGGGCCATGCCGATTGCTTCCGTGTTCCCCGAACCCGAGGTCTGTCCTCGGCTGGAGGGTACATTCCTGGAACCACCCAAACCGCCGGCTGCCCTCGATGATTTCATGGAGGCCATCGACGGCGACGGTTCGCCCTGGTCGTACTTGTGTGCATCGCTATTGTGTCGGGAATTGCATGAGTTCGGGGCGATGTGGCACGGATGCCAGTGGAGCACACACACCATCCTGGAGGGGAATCCATGTACGCACAAGCCAGGAAAACGGCGGCTGTCGGGCAGTTCGTCGCAAGATCCCGGGACCTGGACTTGGCATGAGTCGGAACCTGGCCAGTGGAAACCGCAGGTGGCCGAAGACGGCAATACGATCACCGTCACGTTCTTCACCTACAGCGGTTTAGGTCAGGAAAGCATCTGTCAAATTTCGGACATATTTCATCGTGGCGTCTACCTTTTCAAGACTCACCACAAAGAAATCGCCGTAGGGACGGGCGGTTACGTGTTTTGAGGAGGCCAACGCATGGGAATGGATGTTTGCGGCAGAAGACCAAAGTCACCTGCAGGCAAATTCTTCGGGGCGAACAACATTACCTGGCGTTCTGTCTACCAACTCATTGTCGAACTGTGCTCGGACCTGCATGATCCCGACGTCTTGTATTTCATGCAGTCCAACGACGGGCATGGTCCCACGAGCCAGAAGACTTGCAACGCGATGGCTGACCGGTTTGAGGAGTGGCTGAAACACCGCAAAGGGAAGCGTGTCCGGGTCCCAGGTCGAAAGGGGCTTGTGGACAAGGCTCTGGTAGAGGAGTGGGTCGGCTTCTTGCGTCATTGTGGCGGGTTCAGGGTGTGGTAGGAGAGATGCAAGTTGTGGAGAGGGAGTTCCCATGAAATTCTTCCGCTACCGCCGCCCATCGCTGAATACCCTTCTCGGCATTACCAAGGCCAAAAAGCGGGTGAAGAAGGAATTGGGCATTACCGACGCCCTCAAACCACTTCGTTGGTGGACAAACCAGAAGCGCAAGTTCAAACGGAGAATCGGCTACGAGTCTGAGGCGGGGCGGCTGATTCGGAACGGACTGCCACGGCCGGGCGGGTGCGCGATCGTGGTAACCCTGGCGATAGTTGGTGTTGTGTTGAGTGTAGTTGGCGTCGTGGTTCCGAAATAGGGGGCGTCTGGGTACAACCAGGCATCAGCGTGTATGAAAGCCGGCAAGCAGTGGTGACTTCATGCCTATCAATCGAGTCTTTCTGAATTGGGATCGACCTGGTTTGGCCGCCACGGCGGAATACCTGGCCCAGCGGTACTCTTCTGCAGGAACACTGGACCTGGGCAACGTGGTTGTGGCCCTGCCGGGCGGACGAGCGGGGCGAAGACTGCTGGAGATTCTCGTCGAGCAGGCGGATCGTCAGGACTTGATTCTGTCCCCACCGCGGATCGTCACCGCGGGCCAGCTGCCGGAGCTTCTTTACGTGGCGAAGAAACCGTTTGCCGGCGAGTTAGCCCAGCAAATGACCTGGGTCGGAGCCCTCAAGGGAAGCAAGCCCGAACACCTTCGGAGACTAATGCCCACGCCGCCCGCCGAAGACGACTTGATGGCATGGCTTGCCCTGGCGGAGATGATTGCTGGTTTACATCGGGAACTGGCCGCCGATGCGCTCGATTTCTCGGCCGTGGTGGATGGCGGGGCGCGGATCGACGGGTTCCAGGAAAAGCCCCGCTGGCAGGCGCTGGCCGCCGTTCAGCAGGACTATCTCCGCACGCTGGACAAACTGGAATTGTGGGACCTGCAGACGGCCCGGCTGTACGCGATCCGACAGAAGGAGTGCCGTGCGACCGCTCAGATCGTCCTGGTGGGTGCAGCAGACCTGAACCGGTCCCAGCGGATGATGTTGGACCAGGTGGCGGATCAGGTCACGGCGCTGATCGTGGCTCCACCGGAACTTGCCGATCGTTTTGACGAGCACGGCTGTCTGCGTCCCGAGACCTGGCTGGAAGCACCCAACCTCTTGGCGACCGACCAGATCGACATCGTGGACGATCCGGCGGACCAGGCGGAGGCCGTCGTCCGCGCCATCGCGGCGATGAAAGGGCAGTACGGCGCCGAGCAGATCTCCATCGGCGTTCCCGATGAGGAGATGGTTCCCTACGTCGAGCAGCACCTCAGGCAGTGCGAAATCCCTTCCCGCTACGGCGTGGGCCGCCCGTTGGCAAGCGTCTTGCCTTGTCGCCTGCTCAGCGCAGTGGCCGAGTACCTCGAACGGAACCAGTTTTCGAGCTTCGCCGCGCTGGTGCGGAATCCGGTCATGCAGAGGTGGCTGGAGGCCAAGGGTATCGAAGGGGACTGGCTCAGCGAACTGGACGAGTACTACAGCGAGCACCTTCCCTACACGTTGGGCGACGAATGGCTGGGCAGCGAGAAGCATTTCCAAGCCATCCGGCAGATGGAGGAAGAAATCCGCCGCCTGCTGCAAGGCCTGAGCGGCCCTGCGCGGCCCATGGACCAGTGGAGCGAGCCGATCATCGCTCTGCTGGTCGACGTCTTCGGGCAGACCCCACTCGATTCGTCGTTGGAAGCGGATTGTACCGTCCTGGCCACCTGCGAGAAAGTTCGCGGCATCCTGCAATCGCACTCTTCGGTACCGGCGGAACTGATGCCGTCGGTGTCCGGGGCCGACGCCATACGCATGGTGATGGAGCAGTTGGCGGGAGAGACCATTGCCCCGCCACCCGATCGCGGTGCGGTCGAGCTGCTGGGGTGGCTGGAGCTTCCCCTGGATGACGCGCCGGCACTAGTGGTCACGGCATTCAACGAAGGGTGGGTGCCCAGTTCCCTTAACGGCGACCTGTTCCTGCCAAACCAGCTACGACGCACGCTGGGGATCGAGGACAACGACCGCCGCTACGCCCGTGACGCGTATGCCCTGGCCGTACTGGTATCCTCCCGGCGGTTTTTGCGGGTCATTTCCGGCCGTCGAGGGGCCGAGGGGGATCCGTTGATGCCCAGCCGGTTGCTGTTTGCCTGCGATGAGGAGACCGTTGCCCGCCGGGTGACGGCATTCTGTTCGACGGCGGAAGTCTCGGCCGGCAAGCCGGTGGCGGCGGGCGTCTTGCGGCCTGGGCAGCCGCAGTCGCGTTTCGACGTTCCCACACCGCGCCCGCTGGCCGAACCGGTCACGTCGATGCGGGTGACGGAGTTCAAGGATTACCTCGGTTGCCCCTACCGGTACTACTTGAAGCTGCGGCTGAAGCTGGAGTCTCTGGGGGACTCAGCCGAGGAATTGGACGGGGCCGCTTTCGGGACGCTTGCCCACCAGGTGTTGAACGCGTTCGGCAAAGGACCGGTCGCTCTCTCCACGGACGCGGAAGAGATCCAACAGTATCTGGACGAGGAGCTGGACCGGCAGGTGGAGCGAGCTTTCGGAAAGGCGCCGCTGTCGGCAATCCGTATTCAAATCGAGCAGCTCCGCCAGCGGCTTGGGGCGTTCGCCCGCTGGCAGGCCGAGTGGGCTGGCCAGGGTTGGCGGATCGAACAGGTGGAGACGGGGCCGGAGAAGGATAAGGCATTCCTTGTCGTCGACGGCCAGCGCATGTTTCTCCGCGGGCGGATCGACCGGATCGACGTGCAGACGTCCACCGACAGGCGAGTGATCATCGATTACAAGTCGTCCGACACGGCAAGTACTCCCGAGAAAGCCCATCGCCGCGGCGACGAGTGGGTCGACTTGCAACTGCCGCTCTACCGGCACCTGGCGAAAGGCATGGGAATCCACGGGCCAATCGAGCTGGCCTATCTCACGCTGCCCAAGGACATCAGCCGGACCGGCATCGCGATCGCCGAGTGGACTGAGGAAGATCTGCGGAGCGCTGACGAAGCGGCGGCAACGGTGATCCGCGGGGTGCGCGCCGAAAAGTTCTGGCCGCCGGCCGTCCCGCCCCCGGACTTCTCCGAGGATTTCTCGCCCATCTGTCAGGACGGGCAGTTCCGGGCGGTCGTGACGGTCGAGGCGGCGGAAGGAGGGAATGCATCATGAAGACCAGGAAACCCTCCTTTCCGAATACCGTCATCCGCGCCTCGGCCGGCACGGGCAAGACCTTTCAGTTGAGCAACCGCTTCCTGGGGTTGGTGTTTGCCGGGGTACCGTTCGATTCCATCCTGGCGACCACCTTCACCCGCAAGGCGGCGGGCGAAATCCTTGACCGTGTGCTTCTGCGTCTGGCCGAGGCGGCCCTCGATCCCAAGAAACTCGCCGCGCTGACGGAACAAATCCATCCAGGATCCGTCGATGCAGCCGGCTGCCTCTGCATGCTCAGCAACATGGTTCACCAGATGCACCGCCTGCGGGTAGGGACGCTCGACAGTTTCTTCGTGCAGATCGCGCGCAACTTCGGTCTGGAATTAGGCCTGCCGCCGGGCTGGGAGATCGTCGACGAGATCGTCGACCAGGGGCTGCGGGCGACGGCGATCCGGAGCCTGTTGCAGGGCCAGTCGACCGGTGACGTCCTGCGACTGATGCACCTGTTGACCAAGGGGCAGGCTACCCGTTCGGTGAGCGAACAGATCTCCCTGCTGGTCAGCGACCTCTACAGTTGTTACCTGGAGGCCCCGGCGGCAGCCTGGCAGGCGCTCCCGCGTTATAAGCAGCTCAACCCGCTGGAAGTCGCCGAGGCGCTGGAAAGACTGGAAGAAGTTTCCCTGCCGGCGGGCAAGAGTTTTGCCGACGCCCGCGCCAAAGCGTTGGAAGACGCCCGCAACGGGGACTGGGAGGCTTTTTTGGGCAGGGGAGTGGCCGCCAAGATCCTTGCCGGCGAAGAAACCTACGGCCGCCAGCCGATCGGGCGGGAAGTGATGGACGCCTACCAACCGCTCATCCAGCAGGCCAAGGCCGTGATCCTCGGGCAGATCGCCAACCAGACCGAGGCGACGCACGAGTTGCTGGAGCGGTTCGATACCGCCTACCAGGCACTGAAGATGACCGAGCGGGCCCTGCGGTTCGAGGACGTCACGCGAAGGCTGGGCGCAAGCGAGGTGGCCGACCGGCTGGACGAGGTGCTCTACCGGCTGGACGCCCGCATCTCCCATCTGTTGTTGGACGAGTTCCAGGACACCTCACCGCTGCAATGGCAGGTACTGCGACCGCTGGCCCAACGGACGGTTCGCCAAGGCGGCGGCCAGTCGTTCTTCTGCGTCGGCGACGTGAAACAGGCCATCTATGGCTGGCGAGGGGGCGTAGCCGAAATCTTCGAAGCCCTCGACGAAGAACTGGAGCAGCTGCAACCGGAATACCTCAACCAGAGCTGGCGTTCTTCGCAGATCGTGATCGATTGCGTCAACCGGGTGTTCGGAGGGCTTGTCGCTAACTCGGTCATGCAGAAATACGACGCGGCAGCCCGGAAATGGTCGCAACGATTCGCGGAACACACCACGGTCCGCAACGAACTGCCGGGCTATTGCTCCTTGCGCACGGCACGGCAGGCCAAGGAAGGCGAAGAGCAGGGAGTGGTGACGCTGCAATACGCAGCCGACGAAATCGTCCGCCTGCATCGACAGTCACCCAGCCAATCCGTCGGGGTCCTGGTCCGCCGCAACGCAGCCGTGGCACGGTTGATCTACGAGTTACGTCAGCGCGGCATTGAGGCGAGCGAGGAGGGCGGCAATCCGTTGACCGACTCGCCCGCGGTGGAGCTGGTGCTCTCGCTTCTCACGCTGGCCGACCATCCGGGCGACGCCATTGCCCGGTTTCATCTGGCCAATTCGCCGCTGGCCGAGGCGCTCGGGCTGAAAGACCATCGGGATACGGCGGCGGCCTGGCAGCTTTCGTTGCAGATACGCCAATCCCTGCTGACCGCCGGGTACGGGCCGACCATCTACCGCTGGACCAAGCAGCTGGCCCCGAGTTGCGACCGCCGCGACCTAAGCCGGCTCTTGCAGCTGGTGGAGATGGCCTACCGCTACGAGGCGGGAGCCACTGCCCGGGCAGAGGATTTTGTGGCTCAGGTGCGGCAGCAGCGGATCGAGGACCCGGCCACCGCGGCTGTACGCGTGATGACGGTTCACCAGGCGAAGGGATTGCAGTTCGACATCGTCATCCTGCCGGAGTTGGACGTCGGCATGACCGGGCAGACGCCGCAAATCGTCGTCGGCCGCCCGAAGCCTACCGCTGCCGTCGAGCGGGTCTGCCGCTACGTGTCGAAGGGCTTGCGTCCCCTGTTACCCCGGGGATTCGAGGCGATGTTCGACGCCCACGAGCGGCAGGTCGTCGAGGGGTCACTGTGCGTGCTGTACGTGGCCATGACCCGGGCGATTCATGCCATGCACATGATCGTCGCTCCCTCCAAGGGCAACGAACGGACGATTCCCAGCACCTATGCTGGCCTGCTGCGGGCGGTTCTTACCGACGGGAAGCCAACGGCTCCCACCACAGGTCTTTACGAGCATGGCGATCCTCGGTGGTTCACGAAGACGAAGCCGCGGGGCGAAACCGTCGCAGCATCAGGCACGGAGCGAGACCAGCCCTTGGTGATCCGGTTGGCCGAAAGCCCTGCGCGAGCGATGCGCGGTTTGGAACGCCGCAGCCCGTCGCAGTTGGAGGGTGGTCCGCTGGTCAATCTGACGCACCGATTACGTCTCGACGAGTCTACCCGTTTCGACCGCGGCACGCTGCTGCACGCCTGGTTCCAGCAGATCGAGTGGCTTGATGACGGCAAGCCCGAGGACGCCCTGTTGCGGAGTATCGCTGCCGGTCCGGAGTTCCGAGGATTGGATGTCGAGGCGTTGCTGAAAGAGTTCTACGCTGTCTTGGAAAAGCCGGCCATCCGTGCCGTATTGAGTCGTTCCACCTACCGGCAACCACCGCAGGCTGGAGACGCTTGTGCCGTTCACGCAACCGGCAGTGGGAAGCGATGGCAGGTTTGGCGCGAGCGGCCGTTTGCCGTGCGAGACGGCGATGCCATCCTCAACGGCAAGATCGACCGCCTCGTGATGCTCTATGACGGGGACCAGATCGTCGCTGCGGACGTAGTGGACTACAAGACCGACACGCTGCCAGCCGGCAAGCCACGGGCCGTCGATGCCCGAGCCGAAATCTACCGACCGCAACTGGAAGCCTACCGCCGCGCTACCTCAAAGCTGTGTCGCCTCGCACCCGACCGGATTTCGGCCCGACTCTTGTTCGTTGCCGCCGGACACGTGAAAAGCTTGTGAAATGAGTTCCCGGCCAAGGAATATGGCAAGCCGAATCAAGGAGCAGAACATGGATCCAACAATTCCCGAGATTATGGACCTTCCGCCCCCGCCCAACCAAGACTGTTGGGGGCACTAGGATGACCAGCTTGATACAGCCCTTGGCTCCCAATGCGCTCGACATTGTAGGCGATGTCCACGGTGAGATAGACGCGCTCCGCAATGTACTGACGCATCTCGGTTATGGAGAGGACGGTGTTCATCCAGATGGGCGGCACCTGGTCTTCCTGGGCGACCTGATCGACCGTGGGCCAGATAGTCCTGCCGTTATCGAGCTTGTGGCTCGCTGTGTAGAGGCGGGCAATGCCCAGTGCGTCATGGGAAACCATGAACTGAATATTCTGCGGAACGAAAGGAAGCACGGCAACGGATGGTTCTTTGGTGAAAGCGAAGCGTTATCCAAGTCAGGTCCAATCACGCCGCAGAAGTTGGCTGATGAGGACACCAGGGAAACAATCCGCCGTTTCTGTCGCCCGCTTCCGTTGGCATTGGAACGTGACGATCTCCGCATCGTACATGCCTGTTGGCAAGAAGACATGCTTGCCATTGCCGGCAAATCGAGTGACGCTTTGACCCTGTACCGGAGCTATCGGGACGCTATTGATTCTCGCCTGAGCCAGATCGGAACGGTGGATAAAGTTGAAAGGAATCTACACCACCAGAATGAGAACCCAGCCAAGGTACTGACTTCTGGAATTGAAAGGCGGGCGAATAGGCCGTTTGAAACCAACGGGAAGCTCCGATCCGAAGCCCGTTGGCCGTGGTGGAACGGTTATGCCGATACGGTGCTCTGTGTCTTCGGCCATTACGAGCGTCTGCCAACTCTTGATGGCAAACCTGCCGATCCCTTGTTTTGTGATTGTCGTCTCAACGCAGCCCTCGGTAATGGTTATGCGATGTGCATTGACTATGGGATGGCACACCGATGGGAAGAACGCCTGGAGGGCCAAAGCAGGGGCACGCGGTTGGGAGTGTTGAGATTTCCTGAAAGGGAGATTGTCTTCGACGACGGAGAGAGGTTGCCGTTGGACATGAAGGAGAACATCAAGTAGATCAGGGGGCCGTTCCTATGAGCAAGCGCCTGCAAAAGGAATCGCTCATGGCCGTACCGTTCATCATCGTCCATGTTCCCCACTCCTCTCCGGTCATCCCGCCTGCGATTCGGACCACGCTGAAACTCACCGACGAGGAGTTACAGCACGAACTCCTCGTAATGACCGATTGGTACACGGATGCTCTCTTCGCGGTCCCGAACGATAGGGCGGCGACGATCACATTCCCGGTCAGCCGCCTCGTCGTCGATCCAGAAAGATTCGTGGACGATTGCTGCGAGGCAATGGCGAGCAAGGGTATGGGAGTTGTCTACACCAGGACATCTGGCGGTAAGATGTTGCGGCAGGAACTCTCAGGCGAGGAGAGGAGCCGGCTACTCACGACGTACTTCTACCCCCATCAACAACGCGCTCGGGATGCGGTACAGGCTGCTCTTGCCGATCACGGAAGGTGTCTGCTCATAGATACCCATAGCTTCCCGTCGAAGCCTTTGCCACACGAACCGGATCAGTCGCCCAATCGTTGCCAAATATGTATTGGCACCGACGACTTTCACAGCCCCCCGTGGCTGGTAGAATGGCTGACAGCGGCGTTTCGGCAGCGCGGTTTCGATGTCGCTGTCAATCGGCCTTTTTCCGGGACGTTCATGCCCATGGATTTCTACCGGCGCGATCCCCGCGCCCTTTCGGTAATGATTGAAGTGAACCGGAGCCTCTACTTGTACGAGGAGACTGGCCAGAAGCACGTGGGCTTCGGTCGCCTCCAGTCCGAGCTAGGGGCAATCCTCATGGAATTGTCGCTGGTTTTTGCAAAGGGAATCCCAGGTTAAGAGTAGGGTCCGAGCGAAGAAAGACAGGTGCGAAGTGAGCGAGAATCGACCCGACGATCCGGCGAGTAACGAAGAACCCAGAGGGCTGGTCGCACTCAACGCCGAGCTAACGGCGTTGGAGGACAAAAGAGATCCTGCCTCCCGTGAGCGTTTCGCTGAGCTGCTTGACGAGTTGATTAACTTGGACATGGGGATGGGGGGATTTCGGCGGGCGATGGGACGCGCCGCTATTGGTCCGCCGTCCCCGGCAGACGCCACTGCCAAGGGTAACATGGCTGTCATATTGCCGGTGGATCGCCAACGCGGAACGCTCGTAGGCCTTGCCGTTGGTGACGCCCTAGGCGCCGCCGTCGAGTTCAAGTCGCCGGGCAGTTTTCCCCAGGTGACTGGCTACCGTGGCGGCGGCCCGCACGGCTTGGCCGTCGGGGAATGGACCGACGACACCAGCATGGCTCTCGCCCTGGCCGACAGCATCGCGGGCGTCGGCTGGGACCTCAACGACCAGGCGCGCCGCTACACGGCGTGGTGGCGGAAGGGCGAGTACTCGGTCAACGACCGCTGCTTCGACATCGGCGTCACGACCCGGAATGCGCTACGGCGTTTCGAGGACACCGGCGACGCCAGAACGTCGGGCGACCCTTCGGCGCGGGCCAGCGGCAACGGCTCGATCATGCGGCTGGCGCCCGTGCCCATCCGCTACGGCAATCTCTTTCCCGGCGGGTTAGAGGAACTGGTCCGGTACTTCATGGAATCCAGCCTGCCGACCCACGCCAGCCCGCAGTGCCTTTCCGCCTGCGCTTACTTCGGGCTGATACTGTGCGGGCTTATTCACGGGATCGACCGCAACGAGGTGCTCAGCAGCAGCTGGGAACCGTTGCTACAGTTGAATCAAATCCGTTCTTTTCATCCCGAGATCGAGGAAGTCACCGCCGGCAGCTTCCGACGCAAGAAGCCGCCCACAATCGTCGGCAGCGGCTATGTCGTCAAGAGCCTGGAAGCGGCGCTATGGGCGTTCCATGACGCCAAGGACTTCCGGCAAGCGGTCCTGCGGGCGGTGAACCTGGGCGACGATGCCGACACGACCGGTGCCATTTGCGGCCAGCTTGCGGGGGCATACTGGGGCGAGTCGGGGATTCCGACAGAATGGCAAGAGGGGTTGGCGCGACCGGAGATGATCGAGAAGGCGCTCACGGGCCTAGTGGGAGTAGCGGGATGAACGAGTTGACGCTGGAACTGGCTTCCCCGACCTTGACGCCGCCGACCACGTCGAGCTATTGGGTCGTGCCTCGCTTGCTGCTGGCCGGGGCCTATCCTGGCGACCCCGACCCGGCAGAGCACCATCGGAAGGTGAAATCGCTCGTGGACGGAGGCATCCGCGTTTTCGTGAACCTGATGGAAGAAAACGAGACCGACTACGCAGGCAGGCCGTTCGTCCCGTATCAGGACCTGGCAAGGCAGATTTGTCCCAGGGTCGTCTGCGTGCGCTTCCCGATCCAAGACCTGTCGTTGCCGACAGCCACCGAAATGGCTTCGATCCTGGATGCCATCGACACGTCGCTGAAGACCGACAAGCCGGTCTACGTTCACTGCTGGGGCGGCGTAGGACGCACCGGCACGGTGATCGGCTGCTGGCTCTTGCGACACCGCCTGGCAGACTCGTCCGACGTGCTAAAGGTGCTGATGCGGCTTCGACAGCAGGATCAGGAACGCCGACACCGGATGTCCCCCGAGACCGGGGAGCAGCAGAAGTTCGTGAAACGATGGCTTGAAAAGGACGGCAGGCCGTAATTCAACGGATACCATTCTGTCAACTCGGCGGGAGGCCAGACCAATATGGACGGCGAAACTGTGACCGTGCCGACTGTCCACGACCTGCGCCACCGCTGGAAGCCGCATAAGGAGCGCCTTTTGGCCTTGGGCGGCGAACAGGCGACCTCCATCCGTTTCCACCGGGCATGCAGCTGGCTAGCCCGCGTCGAACAGATGCCGGACGGGCACGATCACGACTTGGGGCTCATGAGCCTGTGGATCGCCTTCAATTCGCTTTACGGCCAGTGGGACTCGCAGAAGCGGGAACCGCGACCGGACCGCGAGAGCTGGCGGGGGTTCGTGGATCGCATTCTGAAGCGCGACAGCGACGGCTACGTCATATCCGCTCTTCAGGAACACAAGCGGCTCGTTATGTCGCTGCTGGAGGACGAATATCTCAGCGGCTTCTTCTGGCAGGAGCCGTGCGCCAGGAGGGCGGGGCAGTCGAGAAAAGCGGTGTACAACGCACGGAGCTGGTATGTCGAGCAGCGGTGGGCGTTGGTGCTCGACGAGATCCTGGATCGGGTCTATCTCATGCGATGCCAGCTCGTCCACGGGGCGGCGACCTATGGCGGCAAGCTCAATCGGACGTCCTTGAGGCGCTGCGTGATGATGATGCAACGCCTGCTCCCCGCGTTCCTGCTGGCGTGGATTGACCACGGTGCCGACGAGGACTGGGGCCCGATGTGTTATCCGCCCATGGGCATGTCGCGGGGGTCGATGGTCGCAGCGAGCCAAAAGCCGACCAGCTTGCGATAATCACATAGGGAAAGGAAAGCTGATGCGGCTTCCGATAGGCGCGAAGGCGGTCGCTCTCATGCCCCAACCGCCGCCCTCGCCCTGGTCGTCGCCTTCCTCTTCGCCACCGTTTCCTCTTCCGATTCCATCGCCTTCTCGATCCGCCTCAGCATTTCGGAGTCGCCAAGCGAAGCGGCATACTGCCGTGCCAACTGCTTGATGCCCCACACGACCCGCTTGACCGTCCATTTCCCCGGACTGCCGAGCGAAGGGTCGCCGACCAACGATTTCGTCTCGCCGCCGCCCAGACGCACGTCAAAGACGGCGACGCCGAGCTCGCCCAGCCGCTTCCCCACCAACCTGCGGAAATCGTCGATAACCCTTTCGTCCTCGGCTGGCGTCCGGTCGGGCAGCTCGTCGGCGGTGACGCCGCCCGGCTCCGACCTTCCTACGATGGAAACGGTCGGCAAGTATCGTCGCCTGTTCCGCTCCAACTCGGCGAGATTTCGGATGGCGTTTCCGACGCTCCTCCTGAACCGCAAATCCATCGGACCATGAAGCCGAGGGTCGTAGCCACGAAAGAGTTTGCCGGTGAGCAGTTTCGTCACCACCTCGTGGGTCTTTTCGTCCCGTTCCCGTTTGTCACGGAACCCTGCGTGCCAGACCGAGGCGGCGACGTAGGAAAGCCAGTCGAAGCCTTTCAGGCGTTCAAGGGTTTGGCGGCGGGCAGGGTCGGACGTCCTGGCGATTAGTTTTTCCAGTTCGTCGTTGAAGAGGCGGTTGTACGTCTGCGGGTCAAAGGTGTACCAAGCGGCTTCGAGGAGGTGTTGAAGATCGAGCCAGTGCCAGAAGGTTTCCATACGGTATCTATCACCGACGGGGTCGGTTCTTGTGCCATGCTGCCTCGGCAAGGCGTTCTGTCGCAAGACGCCCACGGACGACGAAGCCGACGTCCCGCGCGGCAGCCCGAGACGCAAAAGACCGGCGTCGCTCCGGCGGGCAACCGAAAAACCGTTAGACTTTTAGACTATCCGTAGCCGCTGGGGGGGGCGGGAGCGGGTTTCGGATGGCGCCGGAACGCCCTGGAAATCGTCGGCGAGCCGCCCCGCCCCGAAGCCGCTCCTTGAACCGTCTTCAGGAACCATAATCCCAGGAGTTATTTTCCGATTCCTCTGGCAGAAAGGTGGTCAGCCCGGGGCCCCATCGGAGATGCGTCGGCGGCTTTCTTCTTCTCTAAGGAACTTGGAGATCGCCTGAGAGTGCCCCACCCTGCCGACCAACGAGAAACCTGGATCCGCCGGCCACCCCACTTTTCCGGATGCCTGCCGCCTGTCGATTTTCCTCAAATTTGAGGAAATTGCCGTCCGTCGTCCGTTGCCGACCGTGAGGAGATGCCGGTATCAGGTCATCCCGATGTCGCTGGGCCAAGAAACCCGTGGACTTTTGGACTCGTGTCGAGGACGTGGGGTTCGGGGTTCCGCAGTCTGGAACGCCGGGGCGGCGAGGAGTGGGCCAGAAAGTCCGTCCCAACAGGCTCGCAGTGGGCAGGTGCCGCCGGCGTTCTTCGTGGCGCAACAAAAAGGGCGCTTTCGCGCCCTGCGGTCTCCTGTCCGATCCGCCGGTCGGTCATTCGCCGTGCCGGGCCAAGCACTCCTCCTGCGCCTGGTCGTCCTCTTCCTTCTCCGGGACGTACGCCTCGAAACGCTGCCTGATGAGCTGACGCCGCAGATTGAACGGCGTTTCCCACTCGAAGTAGCAGTCGCAGTCGTCGCAGAGGGTAATCGCCTCGGTCAGCGTGAACTCGTCGTCGCAGCCATCATCGACGTAGCAGTTCCCCTCCACGTCTCGCCAGTGCACGCTGATGTCGAGGTCGGCTTGCCTCGTGGCGGGCTTGCCGCACGCCTCGCAGACCGCTTTCCCCGTCTCGTTCGCTTCCGTTCCTGCGTCCCGGTCGTCCGGACGCACGTTTCCCTCGGTCACGCTACTCATCTCGAACGCTCCTTCGTTGTGCCCTGTCGGGCGGTGATTCTCCTGTGGTACCGGATCGCCCACGAACGAATCAAGCGTTTTTCGGGCCGTCGTCGCCGACGGGGACATGGGACTCACGAGGGCTTCAGGACGCAACGAGCGGGCCGCCAGTACGAGCCGGCGGGCACCATGGATGGCCACAAGGGAGTGACGAGCAACCGACGGTCGAGGTTCCCGATGGCCGGGGACGGCGAGGGACGGAGGATAGAGCCCGGGCACAAGTCATCATGCCTGCCACACGGCCAAAAAACCGTTAGACTTTTAGACTGATTTGGCCCAGCGGTGGGGATGGTCTTGCGGTTCGGGAGCCCATGGGCTTGGTTGGATTGGGGATGGGATCGGGATTCCTTCCAACGGCTGCGGGCGGACGACGGCGTGTCGATACAGAGGTTGGCCTCGGAGCGGAAGGGGGCGCTCGGCCAAAAAACCGCCAGACTTTTGGACTCTTGTCGGGGAGGCGGGGTTCGGGGTTCCGTCTCGGACGGCGGGCGCGGGATCGGGGTTTCGCCCAAGGGGTTCACACTGGACGACGGCGGCCGGCGTTGGTTGTGGCGTTCGGAAGGAACCCGATTCCTTTCCGGCGGCGGGGAGAAAACCTTGTGGCTCTTGTGGCTTCTTGGGGTCGCCTGGAGGGAACAGTCGAAATGCCGTTGCGGCACTCCAAGAAGCCACAAAAAGAGCCACGATCCCAAAAAGCCACAAGAATGCGCATGAAAAAAGCCGACGTAAGTCGTTTGACCACACCGGCTTATCTATGTCGGGGCGACTGGATTTGAACCAGCGACCTCTTGGTCCCGAACCAAGCGCTCTAGCCAGGCTGAGCTACGCCCCGTGGCGTTCTAACTCTTTTCTATTCATTGACTTACGACAGATTGTCTGTCGCCGTCAAACTCCTCCCAACCCTCCCTTTTCGTGTCTTTTCGTGCCGTTTTGGGCCTTTACCGTGTCATTCCGTGTCACCCGACCGATGCGATTTCGACGGTTCACGGCCGGACCACCCGGCCAGAACATCTAGCATATCGAGCCTACCCAGCGGCGTCAATTGGGCAGCGGCCCGCCCGCCCGAATCCTTGCCGAGGCCGACACGCCAAATGTTGACGCCCCTCGTTGACATCTTTTGCTATCAGGGTAGCCTACTGGTTGGCGCGAGGCTCAAGAGACGAGGTATCGCGGCCCAGCGGGGTGCGTAGAGTGATCTTCCTGCATTTGTCCGACATACATTTTCATTCATGGAGCGGCAGTAAGCTGGATATAGACGAGGACTTACGGCTAGAACTCCTATCAGACGCTGAGCAGGTCGCCGGCAAACTCGGTCCTCCAGCGGGGGTTTTGGTAACCGGTGACATTGCGTTTGCGGGGACGGCCGACGACTACCTTCATGCAAAGGAATGGCTCGCCAAGCTGTGCGCTCGGGTTGGGCGCACCATCGAGATCGTCTGGTCCGTGCCGGGCAACCACGACGTTGACCGAACGTGCGTGTCGAAGAGCATACTGCTCCGCGACCAACACAGTAACTTGCGCAATGTCCATGTAAATGACCTCGATGGACAACTTGCGGGCTACCTACGCGACCCTGAAGCGAAAGACATCCTTTTCCGCCCAATTTCTGAATACAACCGGTTTGCTGGGGCGTTTGGATGCACAATCAACGGTGACAACCCGTGTTGGAGCAGCGAGGATTTCGTCTTGAATGATGGCTCGGCACTGCGTATCACGGGACTCAATTCAACAGTAGTCGTTCTCTCGTACCCGTTGCGAAACTCGGTCAAGCCCTATCTTCAACTGCTCCGGCGTAAGCGTGTTGCTGTGGGACCAGCAATTCCCGGCGGAGAACTGTTTTGGACCTTGGCCAGCCCGCCGAGAGCAATTGGGGCGGTGTCACGGCGGACTTGCTGGCAGAACGTGAGAGTGGGGAAGGCGGCGAATTTGCAGAT